>Ga0209702_10000750_pt1 | contig 67374 bp, 54 predicted proteins | sample FRY01_FD_187210 | JGI IMG/M metagenome (GOLD analysis project Ga0209702, IMG submission 187210) | Freshwater microbial communities from Lake Fryxell liftoff mats and glacier meltwater in Antarctica - FRY-01 (SPAdes) (version 2) | ecosystem: Environmental > Aquatic > Freshwater > Ice > Glacier... | reverse complement strand
ACTCAGGCTCTTGCCGTTGACGGCCACCGGGACGCCCGATTCAAAGCGAATCGTCACAGATTCTTCCTTGTCGGGTGCCTGCTGAGGCGACACGGACATCCCGAAATCGATTACGACTGTACCATCGACCGTCGGGTCTTCCAGGTCACCCGCTTCATAGCTGATGTGCAGACAGTTCTCGTCGCTGGAATAGGGCTTCTTCGCAGTCGCCTTGACGGGGATATTTTTCTTTTCGCAGTAGGCCAGCATCTCTGTGCGGCCCGGGAAGAGATCCCGAAATTTTTGCATCCGCCACGGAGCGATAATTCGAATGCCGGGTTCCAGAGCTTCCGCGGCCAGCTGAAAGCGGCACTGGTCATTTCCTTTGCCAGTCGCTCCGTGAACGAAAGCTTCTGCTCCCACTTCACGCCCACGCTGCAGACATGCTTTGGCAATCAGCGGTCGCGCGATGCTGGTGCCCATGAGATAGATATTTTCGTATCGTGCCTGCCACTGCAAAACCGGAAACGCAAAATCACGGCAAAGTTCTTCTCGAACATCAACCAGCTCGGCAGACTTCGCGCCAATGTCACGCGCCTTCTTCATAATGGCGTCGCGGTCTTCGCATGGCTGACCGAGATCGACGTACAGACAATGCACGTCATATCCTTCATCCTGCAACCATCCCACCAGAACTGAGGTATCAAGCCCGCCGCTGTACGCAAGGACAACCGATTTGCCCACGAGAGTCTTCTCCACTTTACAATTTCAACGCATAAAAAAACGCAATGCCGAATGGTATCGGTGCCGCGGCGGCTCGCCACCCCTGGCTGCAGAAATTGAAGAAAACGGATTAGACACAGGCTTTGCAGACGGCCGATGTCGCCAGGCGAAAGAATGCTGCATCCGGAGCAGGCTTGCGGTGCGCTCGGAGCGAAAACTTTCCCAACGCAATGCGGTCACATCAGGATGGCAGTGATACCGAGCAGATCAGACGACAGCTTTGGCCGCCAGAAGTTCCTGTTCCACTTCGAACAATGCATTCAGGATATCGCGTTCGTGAATTTCTACGGAGGCCAGCAATTCGGCAGCAACAACATCACCACCGGTTTTCAGAGAAACGCTGGCGGTAGAGATCCGGTTGCAAATCAGTGTCTGGCTGAGCTTCAGTCGGCTAATCAACACCTGCAGAGAAAGAAACTGCTGGTCGGTGTATTCGGTCGGGAATGAGCCAAAGTCGATATAATGTTCACGCTCGGTGAGCAGTGTAACAATCTCGCCGACGTCCTGTCGCTGCCGGGCCGCAAGGACTCGCACCTGAGCTTCGATGAAGCCGGAATCGACGTTCACCCAAGGCCACGACTCGGCCACATACTGCAAAAAACTGCAGGCCATCTGAATCAGAGTATTGTTCAGAACGAGTTCATTGTTCTGGCACGTCATTGACAAACCTGTATTCGAGCGGAGTCTTCAGAAATCACAAGATGGCGGACGGCTTAATGAAACATCGCCAACGATTGAGCGGCATGACTGGCTGTGTCGCTCATCAGTCGCGGCAGAATCCCAAGCAGCAGCACAAATACAACCAGCGTCACAACAAACGCAGATTCCCACGAAGCCAGACGAACCGGGACTGGGCGAGCGTCGGCAGGACGAGCGTCCATGAACATCGTCTTGAGAACACGAATGTAGTAAACAAGACTGAAGACCGTATTCAAAGCTCCAAAGGCGACCACCACATACATGAACCAGTGGACCTCGCCCGCCTTGAATACAGAAGCAAAGATGAACAGCTTGCCGACAAACCCGCCAAACGGCGGCATCCCGACGAGACTGAACATGCAAATCAGCATTGCAATACACAAAGTCGGTGACTGGCTGACGAGCCCTTTGAAGCTGTCCACTTCTTCGCTGAACGTGTAGTTTCGGGCAATTGCAATCACTGCGAATGCGCCGAGGTTCATGAAGAGGTACACGACCAGATAATACAGCAAACCTTCAATCGACTGATTGATGTTCACTTCCAGTGACTCTGCCTGCGGGCTGTTGGACATTACCAGTAGCGCAGCCACCGCCATGACCATATAACCTGCATGAGCAATCGTTGAATAAGCCAGCAGTCGTTTCAGATTCGTCTGCGTGTAAGCCGCAAGATTACCGAAAGTTGTTGTCAGACAGGCAATGAAACCCAGTCCCACGCCGAACGCAATCATCAGCGGACCCGTGCCTTCAGCTCCTGAAATTGCAAGACACAGTCGTACGAGCAGCCCGAAGGCTCCAGCCTTGGAGGCAACTGAAAGGAATCCGGCCACTTCCGCAGACGCACCTTCGAAAGCATCCGGTGCCCAGAAATGGAACGGGACCAGTGACAGTTTAAATGCCAGCCCGACCATGACCAGCATGATCCCCAGCGAGGCCGTTCGCAATTCAGGATCACTCAGACCACCCGAACCACCTACCGCAGCTTCTGCAAGACGCGAGGCAAGCAGCGACATATCTGTTGTGCCCAGCACGCCAGCCAACAGACTGACGCCATACAGCATCACGCCAGCCGCACCCGCTCCGTAGACGACGTACTTCAACGCCGCTTCGCTGCTTGGTTTGCGCCCCTTCAGGAAGCCCACCATGGCATAACTTGGCACGCTCGCCATTTCGACGCCTACAAACAGCATCAGCAGATTATTGGCACTCGCCATCAACATCATGCCGATCGTGGCACCGAACAGCAGCGAATAAAAATCAGGGCCATCGTCCTCATCCGGAATACCGGTGAGACTGGTCAGGGAAACGGTCAGCAGCAGAAACAGACCAAGGAATCCGCGAAAAAAGATTGTGAACGAATCGTGAATCAACAGACCCGTAAAGATCTTCGTGGACGCCGCCACGTCCAGCGACTGCATAGCATCATACTGGCGGTAGGCCAGAAATGTGGCAACAAGTGCTCCGAGCGTTGCTGTCATGCACGCTGGGATGACCTTGTCAATCCCGGTCAGTCGCATCAGCAGCATCAGAACAATGGTGGCACTCAAACACAGTTCCACACCAAAGCGAGGAAGTGACTGGGTCGTATCAGTGATCAGAGAATTGATAAGCTCAGTGAACAGCATTGCGACACTTACCGACTATGGAGAAAACGAACAGCGGTCACGAAACCGTCAAGACTTATCGCTGGGCCTGAAGTTGGCTGGCCTGAGCAGCAGACTGCTGATAACCAGACTCCGCCGCCTCGGCCATCGCCTTCACGGAAGGCTCCATGATGTTGAAGATGATCGCAGGGAAAACACCAAAGACGATCGCCAGAACCAGCAACACCGAGGCAATGGATTTTTCACGCATGTTGATCGGCGTCAGATCTTCAGCGTGAGGCCCCTTGTATTCCGCTCCAAGATAAACTCGCTGCAGTGCCCACAGAATGTAGCCGGCCGTCAGGATCACACCGGAAGCAGCGATAATCGCCAGAACCGGGTTGAAACTCCATGTGCTCAGGACGACGAACACTTCACCGATGAATCCACACAGGCCCGGCAGACCCAGACCAGCGAAGAACAACCCAGCTGAAAGACCGCTGTACAGCGGCATTTTTCCCATCAGGCCACCGAACCGGTTCAGATCACGATGATGAACGCGGTCATAAATAACGCCCACCATAAAGAACATACCGGCCGAGGAAATGCCGTGAGCAATCATCTGGAACATCGCCCCGTTCAGACCCATCTGCCAGTAGTCTGAATTTGTGGTCTCCCCGGTCACCTCATTGATCTTCCAGACAGCCAGACCCAGCAGAACATAGCCCATGTGACTGACCGAACTGTAGGCGACCATTCGCTTGAAGTCGGTCTGAGCAAGAGCGGCAAAGGCACCGTAGATAATACTGATGACACCAATCGCAACCATCGTGTAGGCCCAGTACTGAGCCCCGTATGGACAAAGCGGGAAGGCAATTCGGATGAGTCCGTAGCCACCCATCTTCAGCAAAACACCGGCCAGAATCATACTGATCGGAGTTGGAGCTTCGACGTGAGCATCCGGCAGCCATGTATGCACAGGAAAGGCGGGCAGCTTGATTGCGAAACCAATGAACAGCATCACGAAGGCGGTGATCTGCAGCGAAGGACTGAGCAGGCCACCGGTCGAAGCTGCCTCAGCCAGCTTGATCATGTTGAATCGACCATCCGGATCCGGTGCGTTGAAGTAAAACATCAGCATTGCAACGAGCATCAGAACGCTGCCCGCCAGTGTGTACAGGAAAAATTTGATAGCAGCGTATTCTTTGCGAGGCCCGCCCCAGACGCCGATCAGGAAGTACATCGGCAGCAGCATTACTTCCCAGAACACGTAGAACAGGAAGAAGTCGAGCGAAAGGAAGACGCCCATCATGCCGGTTTCCAGCATGAGAAACAAAACAAGGTAACCCTTGACGTGCTTTGTGATGCTCCAGCTGGCGCCCATCGCAAGCGAGCTCACCAGACCGGTCAGCAGCACAAGCGGCAGGCTGATTCCGTCAACTCCCAGCCGATAATAAACGTGCCACGTCGGAATCCACGGTTTTGCAACCTCAAACTGGATCCCCGGGGTCGCCCCCTGGAAATCGCCCCACAGCATCAGCGTCAGGCCAAATGTGACCAGCGTGGTTGCAAATGCGAAGAGCCTCATCGCCTCAGCATTCTTACTGTCGAATAAGATCGCCAGCAAAAGTGCACCAAGGGTGGGGACGAAAATGATTGCAGAGAGAAGGAATTCAGGATTCATCGTCTGATCGCAGTCTGCCTAACACCGCCTGAACACAGGCGAAGATCGAAAACATGCCGCATAAAACACTGGGCCTTGCCAGGCGGATCACTAACCCGGGAAGGTTGTGAACAGAATGGCAAAGAGAGCTACTACACCGACAACAATAAACATTACATACTGGCGAAGTCGTCCGGTCTGGACGACTCGCAGAGAACGTCCGACAGCAAATGTGGATGTCCCAAGCAGGTTGACGAATCCGTCAACCAGATTTTCATCGAACAGACGATCCCACTTTGACACCAGCAACACGACTCTTGCAGAGCCATGAATGATGCCATCGAAGATCGTCCGATCAATCCACGAACAGAACTTTCCAACGATGTGGGTCGGCTTCATAAACAGGGCATCGTAAAGTTCATCAAAATGCCACTTATTAACAAGGAAGCTGTGAAGCCCGGCAAGCTGCCGCTTCATCTCAGCCACATTGACCATGGTTGTTCCGTAAAGCACCCAGGCAATCAGCGTTCCGCTCACAGCAGCAATCAAAGCCAGCGTTCCCGCCTGACCATGAACTGCATGGATGGCGTCGTGGCCAGGAAGAGTCAGGCCGCCTGCAGTGGCTGCCGTGACACCCTGCGAAACATGCGCCGGCTGGTCGCCAGTAATCAGCTTGTACAGCGGGCCCTGTTCTCCACCCACAGCACAGAATGCCGCGAGGAAGGACAGAATCAGCAGCGGTACCGTCATGATGAGCGGTGATTCATGACAGTGATCGTAAACATGTCGATCGCGAGGCGTTCCGGCAAACGTGTAGAACCACAGCCGAAACATGTAAAACGCAGTAATCCCGGCAGTCAGCAGTGGCATCAAAAAGAGCAGAAAATGCGATGGATTCACCTTCACAAAGGCCAGAGCCGTGGCAACAACTGCGTCTTTGGAAAAGAACCCCGAGAACGCAAAGACTGACGAAAGGGAAATCAGCCCGGGAATCGCCAGACCGCTGATGGCAATCACACCGATCAGCATAGTCAAAGCGGTTACGGGCATCTTGCGCCACAGACCGCCCATCTTTGGCATTTCCTGTTCGTGATGACAGCCGTAAATAACGCTGCCCGAACACAGGAACATCAGAGACTTGAAGAACGCGTGAGTCACAAGATGGAATAGTCCAGCGCCCCAGCCGAAAACGCCAAGCCCCAGCATCATGTAGCCCAGCTGGCTGATCGTCGAGTACGCCAGAACCTTCTTGATGTCGGTCGCGACAACAGCAATCGTTGCGGCCATGAACAAAGTGATGCAACCCACATACGCGATCGTCAGCAGCACTTCCTGGACAAACATCGGGTAGAAACGTCCCACCAGATAAACGCCCGCCGCGACCATGGTCGCCGAGTGAACCAGAGCACTCACAGGAGTCGGGCCTTCCATCGCGTCCGGAAGCCATGTCTGAAGTGGGAACTGTGCACTTTTTCCGACACATCCCGCGAATACACCCAGTCCGGCAACGACAAGCAGAAAATAGGGAATCGTTTTATGAGTATTGCCCGGTGTGAGCGATGCGTCATGAGCGCCGATGACCACTTCGCCCGATTCGGCGTCGCGAACAACATTTCCAGTCTCATCACGCTGTAACAGCTGAAACAAACCCGCCTGAACAACTTCGCCCTTTTCGTTAACCGTTTCGCCGAAACGGAAGGTGCCAAAGAAAGTCCATACGACCATCAGACCAATCAGAAACCCAAAGTCCCCGACTCGGTTCATAATGAAGGCCTTATTCGCCGCATTACTAGCCGATTTGCGCTCGGTATAAAAACCGATCAGCAGGAAGCTGCAGATACCTACAAGTTCCCAGAACACAAAAACCTGGAAAATATTGCCCGCAAGAACCAGCCCGAGCATTGAAAAACAGAACAGCGACAGGAACGCAAAGAATCGGTAGAAGCGACCCGGACGATGGACGTGGTGACCGTTCGACAGGTGAGCGTTGTGATCAACGTATTCTTCGGCAAGCTCTTCTGACATGTAGCCCATGGCAAAAAGATGGATACACGTTGCAATGAACGTCACCATCGTAAACATCACCAGCGTCAGACTGTCGATGTAATAATCCAGGGAAATATCAAGGCTGCCAAAGCGCGCCAGATAATAGAGCGTGCCCGAATAAACCGTCGGACCGACTGGATGCGAAACGGAAGCCGCTTCAACCTTCTCATCCGCCAGTGAAGTCAAGCGATAATTGGAATCGCTGGCCAGAGAACCATGAGCCGCGGGCGCGTGGTCATCGCCGTGTGAGTCACCATCCTCAGCAGGATGATGATCACCATGCTCGGCATCGGAATGATGAGCGTCAGGGCTCAGAACCGACCAGTGGTTTGCATTGCCCCAGATCACAAGAGCACTGGCACTGCAGACAAAGCCAGCAGCAATGCACCCAACCGCCATCCAGGCAGCGGCGCGACTTTTTCGCGAGCCCCAGAAGCCACCGAAGATCTCCACAGCGAAACCCGCAAGCGGCAGCAGCCACGCGATCATCAGCAGGTTTCTTAGTGTTTCGCCAACCATGTTTCTTCCAGAAAATCAGCGTCGTATTCAGCCAACAAAAACACAGTAAGTGAACCGCATCAGCCCTTCAGCTTGTTTGCGCGATCTACGTCGATGGTCAAATGATTGTTGTAGAAGTTCAGAGCAATGGCGAGGGCCATAGCCGCCTCAGCAGCCGCAAGAACAATCACAAACAAAGAAAACACCTGACCATCCAGACCAAGATCTGTGTGTCGCGAAAACGCAACAAAATTCACGTTCGCCCCATTCAGAACGAGCTCCACACCCATCAAAACGCCAATCCCATTTCTCTTTGTGGCCATGCAGATGACGCCACAGACAAACAGAACAGCTCCGACCAGCAGATAGGCATTCAGATCAGCAGCCATGAACAGTCAGACCTCTTTAATGAAATTGCCACCGAAACTCAGACAAGGAAGCCATGAAAAAAACAGACTCAGGCAGCCTGGTCAACTGGCTCTGCACGACGCTTGGCTCTGGCCAGATAGGACGCACCAATCAGCACCACAAGCAGATGAATCGAAACTATTTCAAACGGCAGCAGGTAGCCAGTGCGCCCCGCCTGATCGGGTTCAGAAACACTGAGATCCGGCCTCGCCCCCAGAAAACTCAACCCAAGAGGCCGCAAAGTATTCCCGACGGCCCCGGTCGCGATATTTTCCGCAGAAACAACGACCGGCTCCCGCCACTTCACCCCACTCACACTGGACAAAACAACAAACAAAAACAACAGGCCGATTAAACCGGCAACTACAGTCTCTCCGGCAGAAGTGCCAATCTTCATGTACGGCCCACTGGCTGTCAGCATCACGCCAAACACCAGCAGCACCAATGTTCCACCGACGTAAATCAACAACTGAGCAGCGCCGACGAAGTCTGCATTCGCCAGAAAGAACAGAGCGGCTGTACTTCCCAGAGAAATCACCAGCCAAAAGGCCATGCGCACAACGGTCTGGCTCACAACAACCGCAATAGCACCACCACATGTAAGTAGAGCAAACACACTGAAAAGGAAGTTTTCACCACTCATCGCACAGCCTCCTTCTCAATCGCCGCTGACCCCGAAGCACCCACCGAAACGGCCGCGCGCTGAATCTGGTTTGCCCGAACTTCTTCCGCCACCAGATTGCCGAGTGGATTCGAGGTCCACGACGTTCGACCAATCGCCGTCAACAACAACAGCGGCCACACAATCGCCCCCAGAAACAAAAAGCAACTAATCGGAACCAGATACTTCAGACAGGTTGTCATCACCTGATCAATTCGAAGACGAGGCAGGGTCCACCGCAGCCACACCTGCACAAACACACCGAAGCTAGCCTTGGACACAAACACAAACGCACCAAGCACATTCGCCAGATAACCGAGCGCCGCGGAGCCCGTGCCATCAGCCCCCGCATTGCGTGCCGCGTAAAGAGCGTCATCAAGCGGGCCAATCCCGGTATTCCACCCACCCAGAAACAGAATCGATGCGATCCCACAGACCGCAAACATGCTGGCGTATTCTCCCATGAAGAAGTACGACCACCGCATGCCGCTGTATTCTGTGTGAAACCCGCCGACCAACTCGCTTTCAGCTTCTGCAAGGTCAAACGGAGCTCGCTTACAACTGGCCGTGGCAACGACGAAGTACACGAAGAACGCGATGAAGGTGAACGGATCGTGGAAGATAAACCAGTAACCAAACCATCCGCGCTGCATCCCGCCGATCTCACCAAGATTCAGGGAACCTGCGGCAACGACAGGGACCAAAGCACAAATTGCCAAAGGGATTTCGTAGCTGACCATTTGAGCCGCCTCACGCATCCCGCCAAACAGCGACCACTTTGAGCCGCTGGAGTAGCCCGCCATGATGATCCCGAACACTTCCAGCGATAAAATCGCCAGAATAATAAACAGACCGCAATCCGCAGCAACCGCCACCCAGCCGTGACTGAAAGGCAACACCATAAACGCCGCAAAGGAAGCCACACAGACCACATAGGGAGCAGAGCGAAACAGCATCGAGTCCGCAGCGGAAGGACAAAGATCCTCCTTCTGAACCAGCTTAATGCCGTCGGCAAGCGACTGAAGCCAGCCAAAGAGGCCGCCAACACGCGTCGGGCCGAGACGGTCCTGAATTCGCCCGGAGACCTTTCTCTCCAGCCAGATGAAGGCAAATGGAGAAAGAGCAAAGACGTGAACCAGAAGAACCGCGTGAATCACTGCGGCAATCACATATTCCCAACCGCCAAGAGATCCGAGAAACTGGGCGATTGATTGAGCGGCGAACATCATGGATCACGCACCCGAAAACAGGTTTGGACAGTGTGGGTCAATCAAGGCCAGCGCATACCCTGCACCGGCCCTGCCGACAACTGGCGATCAACGTCGCCACCAGCAGAAAAATTCAGAGCAAATTTCCCGGTGGCGACCGCTCCCGCGGAGACATTCGGACTATGACAAAACGAATATCTGTCTGCAACCAAGCGACTTGCCGTTTCCGTGGGACTCCTCGCGTTCTGCAACCTGAGACGGACCGCCCTAACGTTTCTCGTGCGTGGGAACCTGACTCCAGCACGCAGACGGCACCTTGGCGAAGCTCTGTTCTCTGCGCGTTCCGGATCGAGCTTGAGGGTTCCGCAGAATCGGTATAAGCGGACCTGCAGTCATTGCCGGAGTTCAGTGAAAGTTCAGAGCATTCCTATCTCTTTCGGGAAGTCGCAATTTCTCCGGCTCAAGTTTCGAAGAAACAGCAGAACAGGAGATCGCCATCCCCTGACCCAGGAAGACGCAAACTCTCTGCTTGATTTCAGTGGCTTCGGAAACATCCGAAGGGAACACGGCTTGAACAGGCTGGAGAAGGGAAGAACTTCTTGACTCCCACCTCCCAGCCGTTATCTTCAATAAATGATTCTCGAATTCCGTAATCTGCACTCGCAGTTCATCTCGCGCCTTCATCTGCCTTAACGTCGATTCTGACCCGGCACTGATCATCAATTTCGACGGATCGTCGAAACAGAGGCAACTCAATGGCTTCCAAAGACAACTCCCTTGTCTACTCACTTTCCGTCTTTGTCCTGCTGTCCCTGGGCTTCGGCGTTGCGTGGTATTTCTCGTGGGATTTTTCGAACCAATTGAAGCAGAAACTGGCGGAGACAACTAAGTCTGAGTCGACTGCGAAATCCGCAATTCGAAACCTTCAGGCCGACACCGAATCGCTGCGGGCGCTAGTTGGGCAGCCCGGGGCGACCGATGAGGTTGTGGCGAGCACTCAAGCCCTCGTGGCAAAGTACGCTGCCGACCCATCGCTGGCATCGAGTCCGGCGGAACAGGCCATGATCAATAATGCGGCCGGGCGAGACGCTGCTTCTCTGGCAGCGACTGAACGTTTGCAGCAGACAAATGCGAAAATTGTGGAGATCAGCAATCAGGTGGCATCCCACGAGACAGCCCTGAAGGGCATGAAGGCGTCGCTGGAACAGAAGGAGCAGGAGCTTCGCACAAAGGAGACTCAGCACGCGGCGAAGCTTGAGGAAGAAGAAAAAGGCATCGACTCAAAGAAGACTGACCTGCGCGCAGAGCAGGATCGCTACACGGCTTTCGTGAAGGCCAGCGAAGAAGAGAAGGACAATCTCAACAAAGAAATCTCCCGGCAGCGAAAGGCGCTGATTGTTCTTCGCCGCGAAAAATTGAAACTGGAAGGCGCGACCTTCGAGCGAGCTGATGCAAACATCACGATGGTTGACGCGACGACCAGCCGAGTTTATGTGGATCTTGGAAGTCTTGATCAGCTGCGAGTCGGCACGGAGTTTTCCGTTTACTCAGTGGGCAGCCGGGAAGTCGGTCAGGCTCTGAATGCTCGTGACAAGAAGGGCAAGATTGAGATCGTCGCACTGCTGGAGGACCATCTGGCGGAGGCACGCATTGTGTCTCAGAAGGAAACTGCCCCGCTGTCGCCTGGCGATTTCATCTATTCGTCCCTGTTTGAGCGAGGTCAGCCGCTTCAGATTGCGATTGTTGGTGTTCTGGACTTTGATGGAAATCCTGGCAACGATCGAGAAGAATTCCATCGGATAACTTCAGCTTCCGGCATCAATCTAGCTATCGAAGTCGATGACGACGCTCGAATTCTGGGAAATGCCGGGGAGGTTCTGACAGCCGCTGACATTCTGGTAAGAATTACCGCAGCAACTCGCTTTCTGGTCATTGGCGGTGCCCCGAACAAAGTTGGTGCTGATGAGGCTCGAACTCTGATCGCCACCCAAATCGAAGAGCACCAGCGGGCGATGATCAGGGCTGCCGAAAGCAGTGGTGTCTATGTCCTGAGTCTTTCCAGTTTTCTTGATTTCATCGGATACTCGAGCAAGCGACTGGTGAACTCGGAAATATCCGGTTCCCCGCGTTAATTTGCTCTCCATATCGCAACTCAGTTCGCAGGGACAGAGGCAACTCAATGGCTTCAAAAGACAATAAAAGTCTGGTAATCTGGCATTCGATCTTTGTCCTGCTTTCGGTGGGCATGGGAGTTGCTTGGTACTTTACATGGACGAACAGCGCTGATCTCCAGGTCCGTCTTGATGCCGCAACGAAGGCTGATACGGGCGCGAAGTCTGAGATCCAGAATCTTCAGACCGAGGTCAACTCCCTAAAAGAGCTGATCGGCCGTCCTACAGGAACACCAGACGAAGTCGTGGCGGCCTCCCGAGCACAGATTAACGCAAAGGCGGGTGACGGATCTTCGGCGACTTTGGGCCTGGATGAAGCCCTTGTGAAAGCTGCGATTGATCGCGACGCGTACACCTTGACCAGCGCTGGTCGGCTTGTGCAGATGAATACGAAAGTCGCTGAGCTGGGGAAACTTCTGGAAGCTCAGGACGGCGCAAAGAAAACTGTCAAAACAGCGCTCGATCAGAAGGACGCTGAGCTTGTTATTAAAGAGCGATTGCATGGCGAGCAGATTACCCAGCGCCGGAAACAGATTGACGAGATCTCAACGCAGCTGGAACAGCTGCAGGCTACCTTCTCCAATGCGCGTGATGTTTCTGAGCGTGACAAAGCCGCGCTGCAGTCCGAAATTGACAGCCAGTATGCGTCACTTAAGGAACTGCGCAAAGCTAAGATGCGAATCGACGATCTCAAGTTTGAACGACCTGACGGGTCGCTCATGTTTGTGGACCAGAATTCCGGTCGGTGTACTGTGGATATCGGGATCAGAGACGACCTGCGTATCGGGACCACTTTTTCTGTCTATACGAAGAACAACAGTGGCGTCGGTCGCCGCCAGAGTGACAAGGACATCAAGGGGAAAATCGAGATCGTGGAGCTTATGGGCCCGCACCTCGCCAAAGCGCACATCGTGTTTGAAAAACTCAACGATCCGCTGGCAGAAGGCGACCCGATTTATTCGCCGCTGTTCTGGCCGGGTCAAAAATTGCAGGTGGCAGTTGTTGGGATGCTGGATTTCGACGGCAACCCAGGCAGTGACCGTCTGGAATTCAACCAGATCGTTGAGACCTCCGGGGCAGAAGTTGTGTTTCAGGTCGACGATAAGGGCAAGATTCTCGGTAAGGACGGCGAAGAACTGACGCGTGCTGATATCCCATCCCACGTGACATCAGCCACCCGCTTTATGGTTGTAGGAGACCTGGGCAACGAATCGACTGCCGACAGTGCTCAGAAAGAAATCTACAACAAGATCAGAACGATCAAGGTGGAAATGGAAGACGCGGCTGACCGCAGCGGAGTCTACGTTCTGCCGCTTTCCAGCTTCCTTCAATACATCGGATACACGAGCAAGCGTCTGGTGTACTCGCCAACTAAGGAATATCCGGGCGTGTTGACGAACGGGGCGAAGAGCCTTCACGTCAACGGCTCGCTCGGACGTCGTGAAAGCTCTGCGGCGATTTCCAACGCGTTCTCCACACGTCGCAAAAAACCTATGGTTTCAGGTGGCCGCACCAGTCACTTGTACGAGACGAAGTCCACAGAAGAATAACGGGCTTCAGCCCAACTTGAATTTCAGATCGCGTGACGGCTGTGAACGCTGCCACGCGATTTTTTATTCGGCAACAGCCCTTGAGAGGCTTTATTCGGCGACGCTGCCGCCATCCGGCGTGCTTTGAATTCCCGCCAGAATCGCCAGACCGTGCAGAGGCAGGCTGTCAACGTAAGTCGCACCTGACAGGTGCCCAGCCAGATGCCGACCACCGCCTCCGGTGACAAAGATGCTCGGGCTGGCGGATTCCCTGAATCGATCTGACGCTGCAGTCGTTAAGCGAGCGATCAATTCTCGCACGGCTCCCAGCTGGCCAATGAACAGCCCGGCCCTCATGGCGGCTTCGGTGTTTCTGCCGGGCAGTTCCGGAAGCTCGGCCAACTCTTCATCCACGTTCAGCAGTGGCAGCCGCGCCGTGTAGTCATGCATTGCGTGAGCCGACAGACGCAGGCCGGGCAGGATACTTCCGCCGCGAAAAACAAAGTCGGATGTCATCAGATCCACGGTTGTCGCCGTTCCCGAATCCACCACAATCGCCGACCGCGTTTCGCTCATCAGACGCCCGGCCGCGAAAACATTGAGCAGTCGATCCATGCCGACTCGGTCTGGAAAATCCACGTCGACACGAATCGGAATCTGCTGATAGCTGTTCATCACAGTCGGCCTGCATCCGACCAGAGGCCAGTGATCCAGCAACCGGTCTCGAACCTCCGGCTGGCTCCCGGCAACGATGGCACAGACCGGCGTCGCGGCCTTATGAGCCGTCCACCATTTTTGCAGGAACAAAGCCAGGTCGGCTGTTTGACTGAGTAAACACGCAGAAATATCCACAGGCACAGCCGTGTGATCGCGGGTCAGGCGAAACAGACCGAACTTGGCTCGCGTGTTTCCCACATCGACAGCAACCACACAGGGATTTGAATGCATGGCGGGCTATTTCTTTTCCCGCGTGGCAGCGCGAGCGATCCAGGCTTCCGGATCTTCTTCAAACGCAGCCTTGCACCCGCTGCAGCAGACCCAGTACGACCGCCCCTTATAAGTCAGCTCCGTGGTTCCAAGGCCTTCAGAAATGATGCAGGTTCTTTCCGCATAGTCCGTGTCGCTGACAGCAAAGGAGGTGCCTTCGCGCTGAGTCGATACGGTGTCGTAGCGAGCGAATGCCGCATTCCCGCGGCGCTTGGCAATCTCAAGCAGATAACGATTGTTTTCCTGCTGAGCGAATGCAAGCTGCCAGAACTCAGGTGCGTTATTGTCAGATGTTGCTTCCTGAACGAACTCAAGCCGGAAGACGCGATGCAGCTTGTCGTCGCTGCCAACGATCTCATGCACCGGCTCAGTAAAGTCGCCGACAAAGGTTCGCTCGGTTCCCGTCGAATCGGTCGCGGTCAGAGTGAATTTTTCGCGATTCACATCCCAGCTGAGTCGACCTTTTTTCAGGTAGGGACTTTTGTCAGAACCAATCGTCAGTGCAGGATTATTCGGTTGAGTGCGAAGATCCCAGACCCATTCATGATTGTCGACGGCTTTGAAGTTCTCAAACTCACGGCGAGTTGTGCCGCGCCACTGTCCCAGCAGAATTTGCAGTGGCTGAAGGTGACTGATCACCGACTGAATCTGCTTTTCTGAATCCGTATTGCTGCCGCTCGCTGGATCACTTCCTGTGGTTGTCGAATTTCCCGGCAGATTGCTCAGCGAAAGTGGCTTCAGTTCGAAAACCTCTTTACCATCGGAGTTGCTGTCAGCAGACTTTGAAGCGGATGGTGCTGGCTGCGATGATGCGGCAACGACTGCTTCCGGCGCGGGATTGCCAGTGGATGCGATATCCGTAGAGCCGTCATCCGCACATCCACCGGTCATTGCGAACAGACCCAGCCAAAGAGCATGAATTTTGACATGTGAAAGTCGTTTTTGCATTCCAGTTCTCATTCTGATTCGTCTCAAACGCCTGTTTCGTAGATCAGGGGCGGGTACCGGCCGATCATTCTTTCAGGACAACGGAGGGCTGTCTACTGGGTTTTGGTCAGATGGCGTTCCGTCGCAGCAGCCTGATCGGCCGTCATCGTTTCTGAAGAGTGCCATCGGAAGGCATGGCTTCGAGGACGAACTCTCCACGGGAAACCGAGCATTGCACTCGCGACAGAAAACGCTACTGGCGGCGGCAGGAAGTTTTAAAGGCCGCTTCAGGATGCGGCATTGCTGGCATAGTTTGCACCAAAACTTCAAGGCCGCCCGCCTGTGGACTTTTCATTTTTTGATCTTCAACCGACGATGTATCGACATCTGCGAACCACGCAGTTCCGCCAGGGCACAGGCCCTGTCATGAGTTTCCTGATCACCTACAAAGGTAAGCTTACACATGTTGCGAATGACTTTGATGGCACTGGTTGCGTTTGTGCTGGGCTCAGCACCCGCGGCTCACGGCGAAGACAAGTGGGTCAGCCTGTTTGACGGCAAGACTCTGAATGGCTGGAAGCAGGCTGAGCACGGCAAAGCAAAATACGAAGTCAAAGACGGAACGATTCTTGGCACGACCGTTGAAGGCAGCCCGAATTCCTTTCTGGCCAGCGAAAAAGAATTTGGCGACTTCGAACTGGAGTTTGAAGTCAAGGTTCACGACCAGCTGAATTCCGGCGTTCAGATTCGCTCACGCGGCAAAACCGAAGCCGACGCGGACGCCAACAAGCAGGGGCTGGGTGTCTTCCACGGTCCGCAGGTGGAAATCGAAGCCGGGCCCGGGCAGGCAGGGTACATTTATGGTGAATCGACAAAGTACGGCTGGCTGTCGCCGGAACCCAAAGACGAAAAGCATACTCACGATTTCTTTAAGAATGGCGAGTGGAACAAGTACCGCATCGTCGCCAAAGGGCCTCGCATCCAGACATGGATCAACGACCACATGGTCGCCGATCTGACTCATGAAGAAATCTACAAGACGCATCCAAAGGGCCACATTGGCCTGCAGGTTCACGGCATTGGAGCGGGCACAGGCCCGTTCGATGTGGCCTGGCGCAACATTCGTATTCTTGAACACTAAACGTTTGCCTTCGACAAAAGTTTGATCTCAAAGCCCGGTTTCCAAAAGCCGGGCTTTGTTTGTTTGAGTGGGCAGTCGCCAGTGATCCCGGCCGCGACTTAGTCCATTTCAAACTGCTTCAGATGTTTTTCGCGATCTGATTCCGTCATGCGATTGGGCTGATCTTCTTTTTTCAGCACATGTCGCCCCAGCACAAGCACATCGATATCGGTCATCGCAAAACATCGCCACGCATCTTCCGGCGTGCACACGATGGGTTCGCTGCGAACATTAAAGCTGGTGTTGATCATCACCGGGCAGCCCGTGATGTTTTTAAACTTCGTCAGCAGTCGGTGAGTCAGCGGATTGCGTTCCGGATCGATGGTCTGAATGCGTGCAGAATAATCCACGTGAGTCACCGCGGGGATTTTGGATCTCAGATAATTCAGTTTATCAATTCCGAACGCGGTCGCTTCGGATGCATCGGGCGTAATTCTGAGATGGTCTTGGACGGAAGCGACCAGAAGCATGTACGGACTGTCGGTCCCCGGTTCCATCTGGAACCATTCATGAACATGTTCCTGCAGCACGATGGGAGCGAATGGCCGGAAGGATTCGCGGAACTTGATCTTCAGATTCATCACCGACTGCATTTTGGAACTGCGTGCGTCGCCGAGAATGCTGCGACCTCCCAGCGCGCGAGGCCCGAATTCCATTCTCCCCTGAAACCAGCCAATGACGTTCTCGCTGGCAATCAACTCGGCCACGGCCGAACACATGGAATCGTCGGAGTCGTAGGTCGTGAAAACGGCTCCCTGGCTTTTCAGGAAGTCGGCGATCTCTTTGTCGGAGAATTCTGGACCGAGAAACGAACCCTGCTGAGCATCTGGCTGAATGGCGATGCGTGGCTTTTCCAGCAACTGATGCCAGATAAACATGGCCGCTCCGAGAGCACCGCCCGCATCACCCGAGGCTGGCTGAATCCAAAGGTTTTCAAATGGTCCTTTGCGGAGAATTTTGCCGTTCCCCACACAATTCAACGCCACACCTCCGGCCAGCACCAGATTCTTCAGACCGGTTTGCTGATGAACATGCCGCGCCATTCGCAGCATGATTTCTTCGGTCACACTTTGGATGGAGGCCGCAATGTCCATCTCCCGTTGAGTCAACAAGGACTCCGGCTTTCGAGGCGGTGCACCAAAAAGTCGGTGCAGCTTTTCGGACGTCATCGTCAGGCCCTGACAATAATTGAAGTAGCTCATGTCCATCAGGAATGAGCCGTCTTCTTTTAACGTTAACAGATGCTTGAGGATCAGGTCGCGAAAAAGAGGTTCGCCATAAGGTGCAAGTCCCATCAGCTTGTATTCGCCACTATTTACCTTAAAGCCGGTGTAGTACGTCATCGCGGAATACAGCAGCCCAAGCGAATGGGGAAAACGGATTTCATGAGTCAGCTCAATCCGATTGCCGCGGCCGCAACCCATTGTCGTTGTTGACCACTCACCGACTCCATCCATCGTCAGAATAGCGGCTTCATCAAACGGCGAGGGAAAAAATGCGCTGGCGGCATGGGCTTCATGATGTTCGGTAAACACGAAGCGGCCCGAGTACTTTTCTTTCAGGCCTTTCCGCAGTTCTCGTGGTATGTATAGCTTCTGCCGAAGCCAGACCGGCATGGCTTTACGGAAGGACCGATATCCATACGGTGCGTACGACAGATAGGTCTCCAGCAGACGTTCGAACTTACGTAATGGCTTGTCGTAAAAGCCGACATAGTCCAGCTTGTCAGGCGTCAGGCCAGCCTGTGACAAACAATATTCGACGGCCTGCTCAGGAAATCCGTCGTCATGTTTCCGGCGAGTAAACCGTTCTTCCTGCGTGGCGGCGACCAGCTTTCCGTCAATAACGAGTGCAGCTGCGGAGTCATGATAAAAGGCTGAGATACCAAGGATGGCTGTCAGGGGGCTGCTCTCAAAAAAGTGACGCTGCATTTCCGGTTTCGATCGTCCCGGTTCAGTTCCTGAGTTTCGTCAAAACCCATGCTGCAGGCAAGGCTTTGATCGACCGACTTACAAAGTCTCTAAGACACCATCCGAATCTGCGGCCCTTGCAATGCGAAGACTGTTAAACGTTCAGAAAAGCGAAGCACCCGTCAAATAACGCCCGGATTCCGCTAACGGCCGGATGCGTATTTTAAAAGCCCGGCAGTCCCCAATGATCGCCGCTAACAACGGCCCGCGTGTGCCTTGCCATGATTTTTCTGCCCAAATGCCCCAGCGAACGAACACCCTTCAACCATTCTGCATGCTCCATTGCTAAGCTCCGCGGGACACGGTTTTCACGTCGGGCCGCTGTTTCTGCTCTGTGAAATTATCACCCGATTCGCTGCAAAGGTATTCAATGAAATCAGTTCGATCTTTACGACTGTTTGCTCCTGGCCCATTTCTGAGTCTGGTTTTCTTAGTCGCCGCCGCAGATAGCAACCCGTTCGACTCAGCTTGCCAGGCGAGCGAGCCAACTCAGACCACCGCTACAAGCCAGGCCGACGAGTCGAAGGCGACTCCGGTTCAGATCCGGCGCGAGACGCGCGATGTTCTCGGATGGTCATTGCATATTGATCGGGAGCTGCTGAGAAACGAACCGCAGGCAACGGGGAAGGCGATTGAATTATTGAAACGGCAGCTCGATGAAATTGTTCGCCATGTCCCTGCCCCGGCGGTGGCCGAACTTCAAAAAGTGGCCCTTTACTTTTCGCCGTCGTATCCCGGCGTGCAGCCAAGGGCCGAGTTTCATCCTGGGGCCGAATGGCTGAAGGAGAATGGTCGCGAACCGGCAATGGTGAAGTCGGTGGAGTTCACCAACATCGCGGACTTCGAAGCGGAAACAATTCGGATGCCCAACTTTGCTCTGCATGAACTTGCTCACGCGTACCATTTTCGGGTACTGCCAGACGGCTATGGAAACGCAGAGGTGATTAAGGCGTTTGAGACGGCAAAAGCGAGCGGAAAATATGATCGTGTGGAGCGGTCCAACGGTGTGCGCGGGCAGAACTCCTTCGAGAAGGCTTATGGAATGAGCAGCCCGATGGAATACTTTGCCGAATCAACCGAAGCTTACTTCAGCACGAACGATTTCTTTCCGTTCAATAGCAAAGAACTGAAGTCACATGATCCGGAAATGTTCGAGCTGCTGTCGGAGTTGTGGGGCTTGAAGCCGAACGCCGAGGCGACGAAACACGCTTCCGGCGGAAGTCCTTGATCATCATCCAGTCGTTCGCATGCCGGCCGCGACACCCTGAACCGACAGTCGCAAAAGGTCTCGCAGACGCTGCTGTTCCGTCTGATCAACAGTGCTGTCCAGGGCTCGACGTCGGCGAAGCAGTTCAATCTGAATCAGATTCAGCGGGTCGATGTCCGGATTTCGAACTTCAATCGATCCCTGAAACCACGGTGTTGTCGCCAGCAATTCCGAGCCACCGACGATATCCAGAATCGCCTGCCGCGATCGGTCGCGTTCGCTGGCGATCAGCATCCAGATCTCCCGCCGCTGCTCTTCGATTGAACACAATTCTGAATAGCACTGCCCAACATACATGTCTGTCTTGGCGAGCGCCGTGGCAGCGTTGTCGATTGTCGCCTGAAAGAACGGCCACTGACGGTACATCTCCAGAATCGTCTGCCAATCTGCTCGATTGCTGTACTTCACTTCGGCGAGGACTTCGCCCTGCTCTGTCAGACGCAATGAGCCACCGAGCGCGTCGGGCGGCAGCGACAAAATTCCTCGCGCTGCCGGACCGCCACCGCGGCCCAATGAGCCGCCTCGACCATGGAAGAACGTGAGTCGTACGTTACGCGCTGCGGCCGTTTGATGCAGTGAATCCTGAGCACGATCGAGCCCCCAGCAGGCGGCCAGATATCCGCCGTCCTTCGTACTGTCAGAATAACCAACCATCACAATCTGGCGATTGTCCTGAGCCTTCAGGTGGTCGACGTACACAGGCCGGTCCAGGATGTTCGCCATGACCTCCGGCGCCGCCCGGAGGTCGCCGATCTTTTCAAACAGCGGAATGATCCGCAGAGCATTTCGCGGAGCCGCGGCCGTTGAGTCAGGCGACGGTTCCGCACAGGCTCGCCGCCACAGCCACAGTACGGTCAGCAGATCAGAGGGCCAGCGAGTCATACTGACGATGTGGCCGCCCAGACAGTCCGGCCCAAAGCGTTCCACAGCCTGCCGCAACATGCGAAACAGCGAAAGCGTTTCCTGCGTCAGCGGGGCCAGCGTTTCTTCTTTAAGCGGCTTTAAGTGTCCCATCGTCGCGACAAGCATCGCCTGGCGGTCCGCTTCATCCAGCGCACTGAAATCTTCGCAGTCACCCGTAGCTCGCAACAGTTCCGTCATCACTTCGCGGTAGCGACTGGCGTCCTGGCGAACGTCAAGCCGAGTCAGGTTCAGACCGAAGACGCGCGTCAGATCCAGCCATCGCTGAGCTTCCACAGCCAAAGCTTGCTGGCCATGGCAGGCGTGCAAACTGACCAGCAGAGCATCGACATCATGTTCCAGTTCCTGCCCGTCACGATACGCGCCACTCAGTGCTGACTGATTCATCTCCTTGCATCGCGATTGCTTCAGTCTCCATTCAATCAGGCGAATCCAGCGCCGATAAATTTCATGCGAAGCGACTCGCGACAGCGTTTCAGCAAACTCGGGCCAGCGAGCTTCTGCCTGCGCGATCGCGTTGGGAAGATCGTTCAGAAGAGTGATCTCATTTCGCGACACCGACAGGAAATTATACAGCTTGCGACACCAGTCCAGATGCCGATTAATAGCCGTATCCCGCAGCCAGACCAGCGTCCGTTCGGTGATGTCCCATGTGACGCCCGGATGACCGTCGCGGTCACCGCCCATCCACGATCCGAATCGCAAAAACCGAGGCAGCGCAAACTCGTGATCGGGAAATTCTCGCACGAGCGCCAAACGCAGCGACAAATAAATTTCCGGGACGACTTCCCAAAGCCGCGGCATAATTGACAGCCCGCGTTCCACTTCCTCCAGAACAGACGGTCGCATGGGGCGCAGAAACTCGGTCTGCCACAAAACGGTCAGATCCGCACGCAGTCGTGCCCGAACACCGGCCCGTTCACGCGGCAGCAGATCGGCTCGGTCCAGGTCTTCCAGGCACTGTCGCATGCGCCGCAGTTTGGATCGAATGGACCGACGCTTCGCTTCACTGGGATGCGCTGTGAAGACGAGTTCCACGTCCAGCTGATCGAGTGCCTGCTGGACCTGCGTGGCGTGCAATCCGGCCGCCTTGAGCTGCTGTATGGACGCGCCAATCGATTCGCTGATCGGATCCGGATGTTGATCCTGTTCTCGCTGACGCAGGACACGAACTCGCTGGCGATCTTCCGCAAGGTTGGCGAGGTCAAAAAATATGCTCAGAGATCGCGAGACAAGACGTACCTGGCCTTCATTTAACTCGTGGTGTTAATGAAGCATCAGGCGACTGCCCGACTTTTGAACGATGATTCACCGATGGCAGTGAATAATACTTTCACAGAAATGATTCGTCGTCGGTGCTTTTCAGCGATTGAATCAGATGCTTCCAGACTTTCTGGCGGACACCGAGCACCATCCCCGTGACGAATCCGACGACGTGAACCGTGTTGGCCACGTTTCCAAATACACCGCCAATACAGAGCAGCATCCACAGGACTGACATGATGATCTGATCGGGCGACATCCCCAGCCCGTCCTGTGGCTGCGTTTTTCCTTTCATCCAGGTGTAGCCGACCAGGCCAAACACCACGCCCGACATTCCACCAAAACGGGGTGCCAGAAACGGGACGCCAAAGCGTCCGACCCATAACAGTTGGGCGATATTCGAGACAACGGCGATCACAATAACCAGGATAAGATAGCGGCGAGTTCCACGAGCAAACTCAACTCGCGAACCCAGGTCTCGCAGCCACATCATGTTGAACAGGATGTGCAGAAAATGAAAATGCAGAAACACGGGAGTCACAAACCGCCAGATCTGACCTGAGCCAATTGTCTTCATCAGATTGGGCGGTTCGAACAGCGCCACGTCGCCGTTGGGGCCGTTGGGGCCGGGCAGAAAGAATACAGGCGCCTGAATAAACAGGGCATTTCGAATCACAGAATGTTCATCGCTGCAAAGGGCCGGAATGAGCCCCATGAACTTCTTCGGCGAATCCCAGTCCGTTGCGGCGCCAGCCACAAGAAAGGAAATAACCACCATCGTCGCCGTGGCTGGACAGCTTTTCCACCAGACTCCGCGCCATCGATCTCTGATGTTTACATTCAGGCGCTGCCGTGCCTTTGCCGCCTGCTTTGCCGTTTGTTCAAGCTTCCTCGCAATCTTCTCTGCTTCAGAAAACTCGTCCGCTTCCGGATCTGTCTGAAACTGGTTCAGCAAATTGCGTGCATTGTCTCGGTCGTCATCGTTCTCAATCCAGATGACCCACGCGTCGCCTTCCTGCTCTGCGCGTGCAGGCATTTTACGCGACTGCAGAACATCAACAAATCGACGCGCCAGACGCTCATCGGCAAAAGAATAAAGTTCGCGCACGTTTGAAGTGTCTGCCTTAAAAATTCACGATCGACCATCGGATGAAACAGCAATTCGCCGAACACTTCGGCAGAAGTAATCAATCACCGCACTGGCATCCGGGTCGGTCACGACTTCCGCATTTGTTTGTCCGAAGCGATACGGCCGGTTGTCAATGACTGTCATGCCGCACGTAATTTCACCGACCGTCTCAACATCCAGAACCACGCTCTCGGTAGAAAAATTTGCCATTCGCGAGGCAACCGCCAGCGCCGCCACTGCCGGCAATGAGACCTCTTCGCGAGGCATCTGCTGCCGATTGGCGCGAATCGCAAACTGCATCAGGCCTGTGACCAGCTCGCCGACCGGCGTCGACGGAATCAGTCCGCTCAGCCGATCAATGTCCTCAAATGACAGCGCCGGGCTCTGACTAACATTCAAAGGCACGAGAATTTTCCCAACCGGCGATTTCATGACGGCTCTGGCCGCCTCAGGGTCCGCCCACATATTGAATTCAGCCGCGGCCGTGACGTCGCCACTGTTCTGCATGGCACCGCCCTGACAAATCACACCATTCAGCAGCAGTGGTAACTCGGGATCAAGATCCAGCGCCATCGCAATATTTGTCAGCGGCCCGAATGTCAGGACCCGAACTTCCTGAGGATACTCACGCGCCAGATCGACGATCAGCTTGGCCGATTCACGTCGGTTGTGCAGATCGGGAACCAGCGGATCAGTCTCACCCAGGCCAAAGCGCCCGTTCAATGCCTGCTGATGTGGCATGCCGGAAGGAGCGTGATCGGCCGCGCAGTCGCTTACATCCGCCTGCCCGACTCGCGGATGCCGCAGCGGATCAACTATGCCGACCAGATAATGAAGATTACGCGTGGCCTGAATTCCTGAGACAGCACCGGCGACAGCGGTCAGGGCCAGCACATCCAGAGACGGGTCCGCCATTGCGACCATAACAGCCAGAGCGTCACAAATCCCCGGATCGGCGTCGATGATAATTTTTTGGGCCACGTTGGGATCGCCTTTCTATCTGGATCTAATGAAGTTGCTCGAGGTGCCGGGGTACTGCCAAAATCAGGATGTCGGACTCTGTCTGGAAACTTCTGTGTGGAGACTGTTGTTGTCGCTCAATCGGCCGCGCCACTTTTCTAAAGCAACTCCGAGTCAACAGCGCTCATCATGCGAGGCCAGACTACTTCGCCTCGCCCGGACTGACAAGATGTTTGTCGAACCAGTTCAGCAATGCGGTTTCGGCCTGCGTCCCCTGTTCCCCGGGAAATCCATGAGCCGCGCCTTTCATGACGATCAGCTCACAGGTCACGCTGGACTTCTTCATGGCCTCTGAAAAGCGTTCGCTGTGTGAGATCGGCACCAGTTCATCCATGTCCCCGTGTATCAACAGCGTGGGCGCGTCGTCTGCCGTCACCGCCAGCAGCGGTGACACGTCATCCGCCAGGTCGTCCGGAAATACGACCGCAGGAAATCGCGGGCTGAGTGTTTTATGATTGACGTACTCGCGAATATCGGTCGGAGGAAAATAAGCCACAACAGCCTGAACCCGGCTGGAGGTTTTTTCAATCTCATTTTTCCCGGCCGCATCTCCATCATCGCCCATTGATCCCAGTACCAGCGAAAGGTGGCCGCCCGCACTTCCGCCCCAGACTCCGATGCGACCCGGATCAATTCCCGCATCCTGAGCGTGAGCACGAATATGACGAATCGCCTGCTTTACATCAGCGACCGCATCCGGCACCTTAAAGTAAGGACTGCTGCCGTGCCGGACCAGATAAAGTGTATAGCCATGGTCCATGATCTTTTCAAAGATATTCAATGAGTCCGGCTTTTCTGCACGGACAACGGCCTCCGGATCACTCCACGCAGAAACCCATCCGCCGCTGACCATAAACAGGATCGCCGCGCCGTTCGGCTTTGCTGTCGGTCGGACGACATCGTACGTCAGAGCCATGCCAGCTTTGTGACCATAAACCACATCCGCGTTGATGGATCGCCAGCCTTCCGCAAAGACGGATGATGAGCATATTGTAAAGGCGATCAGGACGACTGCAGAGAAACGGACCATGGAAAAAACACCTTGAAAAAGTTTTTGTCGGCCTTATCGAATTTTCTGATCCGGCAGTTCAGTTTTAATGCCCTGATCCAGCGGCATCTTGTCCGTGTCTGCTGTCAAACCTTCAGCAGCCATCAGCCGTCCGAGCAGATTTTCCAGCCTGGCTCGTCCAATTTTGTGATCGGTGGAATCCGCAAGATTTGTGAGTTCATCCGGATCCTTAGTCAGATGATAAAGCTCGGCCTTGTGTCTGTCGGGTGAGCCATCGCCATGAGGATAACGAATGAACTTCCAATTGTCGGTTCGGAGACCACGAACATTGGGTGTGTAAGGAAACTGCTTTTCATAATTGTACTCGTAAAACCAGGCCTTGCGCCAGTCCGGGTCTCCTGACTGTGCCAGCTTTACCCACGACCGCCCCTGAATATTTTCCAGCGGCGGAACACCACACAACTCCAGAATGCTGGGGGCGATATCCGTCGTCAGGACTTGTTCGGCGACCACTTTTTCGCTTCTCAGTCCAGGCCCGCACGCAACAATTGGAATGCGAATGCTGGGCTCATGCATGGTCCGTTTGTCGACCATGCCATGTTCACCTTCCAGCAGCCCGTTGTCTCCCATAAACACGATGATGGTGTTGTCAAACTGTCCGGTTTCTTTCAGGTAGGCGACCAGTTTCCCCATGCTGTCATCAACGCTGAGCACAGTGCCCCAATAGGCGTGAATCATGTTTTCGAAATCTTTGACCGCTTTCGGTGAGTCGTCGGGGAACTTCTTGCGCCATTCAAACAGCGGACCATAAATTCCGTGCCATGTCCGCAGGCGCTGGCTGATCCATTCCGGTTTACCTTTCAGCGAAAAGGCGCTTTGAGGATACGGGACGGCGACATCGTCGAATGCGTGAGCGTATTTTTCTTCGGGGAAGTAAAAGGAATGCGGCGCCTTCTGGCCGATGCAAAGTGCCCACGGCTTTTCTGATGACTGCTGTTTGAGCCATTCCAGTGCATAATCCGTGACGATATGAGTGTAGTAGCCTGGAGGCGTTTCTCGCCGCTGTCCGTTAATGTTCCATTCCGTGTCAAAGTATTTACCTTGCCCCTTGTGTGTCACAAACCAGTCGAACCCGGGGCGTGGTTCATCGTTGTTTTCACCCATGTGCCATTTGCCCAGATAGGCGGTCGCGTAGCCACTGTCCTGCAGGCGCGCCGGCCAGTGAGGCAAACTGGTCGGAAGTTCTGTAAAATTGTCGCGAACCCCGTGACGATGCGCGTAGAGGCCAGTCAGAATGCTGGCGCGACTGGGTGAGCAGAGCGATGTCGTACAAAACGAATTTTGAAACCGAACACCCTGCGCAGCCAGGGAATCAATATTCGGCGTCCTGACATGCTTCGATCCAAAGCATCCCAGCGCATCCGGACGAAGGTCGTCACACAACACAAACAGCACGTTGGGCTTTTCCGCGCCGTCACACGTCGACTCAAGCAGACGACACCCAAGCAGCAGCCCGACGATCAAGCCGGCAATCGTTTTCATGGAAGAACTTTCTCTTGGATTTGCAACGTATAGTCAGGCGGGGGACGTTGTTCCAGGAAGGACAGAACACTTGGAACGCTTGACAAACGTGGGACTGGCTCCCGTATCGTGCGAAAAACCTCAAAAACATAACGCCGGGAGGGTGCCTGTCCCACTTTTGTTAGAGCCACTAAATTTGTTAGAGCCACTAAAGCGGTGGCGATTACTTGCCGCAGACCTGCAGAATCGCTTTGCAAAAGTCCGGAAGATCATCTGGCTTCCGGCTGCTGACAAAATGTCGATCCACCACGACGGAGGAATCCGAAAAGATCGCTCCTGCATTGATCAGATCATCCTTAATGCCGGGCGAACCTGTGACTTTCACGCCTTGATAGACCCCGGCCGAAATTGGCATCCAGCCACCGTGACAGATCGCGGCCACCAGTTTGCCAGCCTGAGCGAACTCGCGTGTGATCCGCAGCACTTCCGGGTCGCGACGCAGTTTGTCAGGCATCCAGCCACCCGCACAGATCAGCCCCTGATAATCGGCGACGTTAATCCCGTGGATCAGAATGTCCGAAACGCACGGATATCCATTCTTGCCGACGTACTTTTTTCCCGCTTCCTGTCCGGCCAGATGGAATTCCGCCCCCGCTTCAATCAGACGGAGTTTCGGATACCAGACTTCAAGGTCCTCGTAATCGTCGCCGACAAAACAAAGAAACGTCTGACCTGCAAGTGATGTCATGGAATTATTCCCAAGGTGGAACTGAAGAAATTTAGCGAAATGTGCGGTCGCACGAGAGCGAAAAAGGCTGCCGCTACCGTGTTCTGGCAATCATGTGGCGCAGCTTTGAAATCGTACCGCTGGCAAGTTTACCCGGTCTGCTCCCTGAATGCTTTTCATTCAGGCTGCAAAATCGAAGCCAGGACACGGTTTGGATTGCGCCAGTCCAGCAGGTTTACCGGAAAAGGCGGCTTCTGATCGTAAAGATCTGGTCTCGTACAGCCCGCATCGCTGTACAGAACGCTCCGGTGTGGCAGATAATCCCACCCTGCGGCTCGCGATCTTTTGCGCCGTCCTGTCTCGTGGAGAATCTTCGTGTCAACATCCGGCAATGAATCAGAAATAGACCAGCAGCTAAAAGACCTTCAGGAACGAGCCGGAGATTTCATTCCCCGGTGTCAGTTTTCCAGCTCCTCCCGTCTGTACGGTGAACTGCGGCGGCGGGGACGTGTGGAACATCGGGCTCACTCCTATGTGATGGGCACCTTTTTTCAGATGGATCAGGCGCAATATCTGCTCGACTTTCAGACCATGCGCGAACGCGCAGTAGAGTTGATCGCGTTGCTGGAAGATGAGGAACAACTGCGTCAGATTCAGTCCGACTTTCCTCGCGAACAGTATGAGTACCTCGTGTACTCAATGAGCTCCTGTGCCTATGAGAATCTGGCGGAAGCGACTGGGCAGCTGGAAGGTTACAACTCCGAAGGCATGCATGCGTGCATTGCGGATGGCCTTCAGATCTGCCGCCGCACGGGAAAGACCGGCTGCGTCAGTTGTTTTCGTGAGTACGCCTGCGACGTGTATCTTTCAGCGGATGATCCGGACATCGCCGGACATCAGTGCAGTCTGGTGATGGAGCAGGAAGGTGGCTGGTCAGATCGAGGCGATCGGCGCTGGCTGGCATCATCCAAACTGGCGTGGCTGGAAGCTCTTCACGGACGATTTGATGAAGCGCTGGCAACCATGGAGAAGGCTCTGGAATTCACCAATTGCGAAGCCGTCTCTTTAAAGTATGAATCGCGTGTGCGAACACTGCTGCTGCGCGACACCATTCGACTGGCCGCGGGGCTGGATGCCCTTCTGCCCTTCGATCCTGCCTTTGCAGAAATGCCGTCGCCAGAAGAATGCCCGATATTTGATAACACTCTGGATCTGAACACCGCTCTGATGGCCGTGCGGAATCAGGATTGGAGCACCGCGTCCGACCTGCTGACTAAATGGGATCAGCGTCTGCAAAAATGCAACGGAACCCACCTCTGGTTTGAAACTCGCCTGCGGCTGATTGCCACCAAAAGACTGGCCGGCGATCAGAAGCTTGCGGAGGCTCTTGCAAAACAGCTTGAACAGCGAGCCCGCACGGCCAACGATTATCTGACTCTCCGCCGTCTTCAGTTTCTGATGGACAGTGATCAGCCTTCGCCGCTGGCAGTGGCTTCGTCGCCCCGCCCTCTTCTGTCGGAGACAAATTCGACCGATGATACTCTGTCGGACACCAAAGATTCAGACACAAAAACAGGCGACGCGATCTCTGCCGAAGAGCCTGCATCTCCGCTCGCCGAACAGGTTACCGCGCTTCGCAATCGCATGACCGAGCTGATGGAAGATCCGACCGATGAAGGCTTTGAGATTTTGCGAACTGATGTCCTGGCCATAGAGGCCGCAAAGGTCACCCATCATGAAGATGCATCCGGAATTCTGCACCTGATGGGTTACCTCGTCGGCAGCGGCAAAGACGGTGAAGACGTCTGGAAGTGGGCCAACGCTCTGGCAGCTCCTCATCGCAATCGATCAGTCGTGCTGTCGTTGCTGGGCACGCTGGGCGACGCTTTACGAGCTTCAGGCAATGAAACTCTGGCGGAGAAAATCACTCCGGAACGTACGGAGCAGTTGTTTCGAAAGTCGATGGAGCTTGATCCTTCGAAGGCTCGCAATTTCCTTCGCGCGGGCGATCACTTTGCCGCTCAGGATAACAACGGTGAAGCCGAACGCTGCTTTGCTCGCGCGTTTCGTCTGGATCGCACGGACGGAAACATCGTGCGGCGACTGGCCGATCTCTATAACAGCACCGAACGCCCGCGCGACGCCCTGCATGTGCTGGATGTCTGCCTGCGCGAAGGCAGCGATGACGCCCAGGTGGCCTTCGATGCGGCCATGCTGGCGTTTCGCCTGAAGCAGTATGATGCCACACTCACTTATCTGCAGAAGTTTGAAGAACTGGCCGGCGAAAATCTCTGGACCAATTACTATCGCGGCGTCTGCTACTACGAACAGGGCGAATATCGAAAGGCGCTCGAGTGTATCGACCGCGAAGAACACCTGGCGGAGTCGACCGGCTGGCATCTGGAATTGATGCGGGCTGTCGTTAAGTTCCGTCTGAATGACCTGGCCGGCGCGCAGCCCCATCTTGAAGTGGCGATGACCACGCCGCTGTATGAGATTGATTTTCTCTCACCAACAGGCCTGATGGAATTGATGCAGAGGCTTGCAGTGGTGGCCGATGAGATCCTCAAAGATCAGGGCATGGTTGCGAGAATCGAACGCCGCCTGCTGAGATCCGGATTGATGCCGGAAAGCTGGTTCCAGTGGCAGCGAGAATCCGATGACGCGCGACCAGTCGAAAACGTGCGTCTGTTTCGCTGCCTGATACATCAGCCGCTTGACGAAAACTGGAATGCCGATCCTGATCGACTTTGTGATCAACAGGACTGGGATTCGTATATCACCGAATGGGGTGTTCTGGCGCAGTCCGAGGATCAGGCAAAGGAGACCGCGTTAAAGTTTCAAGCCATGTGCTGTGATCTTCCGGGGACTGTTCAGGAAATTCTGGAAAGTGATGAGACTTATACCGACGTCCCCGGTCCCGTCTGGCAGGGGGCTCGCTATTCGCTGACAGATACCGGAGACGATGAGGACGGGGACGACGACGAAATAGAATATCTCGACGACGACAGCGAGGGCGATGAGCCGTTTTGATGGCCGCGTTGGCTCGGAATCAGCGGTTGTTAAAAATCAGCAGGATCAAGGAATGTCGAGAAGTCGGTTTTCAGTTTCTGCGATCTTCAGTAACCTTCCGCCAGAAACCGGAACTCGTGGTCGAAATTGCAGTGTCATATTGCAGAGTCGATTCGAATAAATGAAGCACCGGCCAGGTGGCGAAACAGGCAGACGCACGGGACTTAAAATCCCGGGACCCGTAAAGGGTCGTACGGGTTCGATTCCCGTCCTGGCTAATGAAAAGACTGGTTGTTTTAAAAAACTACAGTCCTCGTTTTTTGTGAAAAAGGGCAAGTGTCACCAAGGTGTCACTAGCACCCGCCTCCAATTGCCCCGAGAAGTGGATCCCAAACCGGCAGTAATAAGCGATTTTCATCGCCAATTACCCTGCACAGTTTGGTTGGATTTGGTCGGTCCGCTACGTTATCCCAGCCGCTTTGTAACGAGCTGTTCGCATGAAGAGAGGAAGCTCGCGGGATGATGGTAAACCGTTCATTTCATCACAGCCCACTGCTTGACTACCCAAAAATAGTGTCCATGATTTGCAGTCATGCCAATACTTGGACGCTGTTGGGTCTTTGGGAGTGGGGCTCTTGCCAAATTCCCTGCTTTCAGAAAATTCGGTCGTTCCGCTATGATTTACTTCCAAAATTCAGAGTGGCGCTCGTTTGAGCGTCGTGAAATGTCGTAAGGTATGGTCCGTTGCCACATGCACTTCGGCACACTCGTCAGGTCTTTTTGATTCATGCTCAAATCTCTTCCTAGCTTCCGAAAGCCGCCAGTAATTGAGACGGTATTGGGACTTGAGTTCACTCCGCTAGATGACTGGCTCATTTCCCACTTTGGCCTTTTCTTTGGGGATAACAGCGCCGACTTCGCTAAGTTTGAGGCCAAAGGTGAACTTCCGCCTTCGATTGAGTCCTTCACAGAACAGACAACCAAACTCGTACCACAGGTTCAATTGGTCGAAGCGCCAGACATTCGCGGTTGGTACGTGAGTGAAGATGACAGTGAAATCATTCAGATTCAGAAAGATCGATTCATTTTCAACTGGCGAAAAGGTGAATCAGAATCGCCATATCCGAGATATGACGAATATCTGAAACCGCGGTTCATTGAGCGCTACAGTGCATTCACTTCGTTCTTATCGAAGCATCACATTGAATCCCCCAAAGTTCAGCAATGCGAGGTGACTTATGTTAACCATATCCCAAAGGGTGAAGGTTGGCAGAGTCCGGATGATTGGCGGCGGGTTTTCACTGTATTCGGTCAGTCATCAGAGCGAAAATTCCTCCCAAAATCAGAGGGTGGAAATTTTACCATGACCTATTTGCTCCCAGAGCAAAGAGGTCGCCTCCGAGTGACTGTCGCAAATGTCGTTCGCCTAAAGGATGGGATAGAAGTTTTGCAATTCAATGTGTCTGCCCGGGTGAAACCAAAAGGATCAGACATTGACGAAATCATTCGCTCCTTCAACCTGGGCCGAGACTGGGTGGTCCAGGGGTTCGCCGATTTGACGACTTATCAGATGCATCAACTATGGGAACAACTGCCATGATGTTGGATTCCATTTCCACTGAGGTTCGGTCAGTTGAGAGTTTCGACTCAACTGGAGTCGCAACGCTTGAGATGCGCGAAAGAGCCAAGTCGAAGAGGATGCCTTTCCAACCTCTATTCGACCGCTTCGACTCAATGACTACCTTGGTTACTCCCAACGAAGGGCCGCCATGGCTGTCTAAATGTCTTCAGGACGTAACGGAATTGGGATCACTCTCAGACTATGAAGCGACCACTGGTGTTGCAGCACCGAATCAGGTTTCGATTCGGAATGCACGAAGTATTCTTTCGGTTCTGGCGAAAATTGATCTTTGCCCTTCGCGAATAGGCCCGTCATCGGATGAAGGAATTTGCATTTCGTTCAGTAGTCGAGACAGGTATGCCGACATCGAGAGCTTCAACTCTGGCGACATAATGGCGGCGAGTTACAGTGCAAACTCTGACACAGAGGTTTGGCGGGTTTGCGAGGCTGAATTTCTGCGAACGGGCCGCAAGATATCGCGATTTTTGGGTGAATCGTAGTCGTGGACGGGTTGGCAAAACTCCAGTCTAAATTAGTACAGTCGTGTGTCGCACGTCGACGTATTTACAGATTTGCTGCCGCATTCATTTGGTTCGGAGACCGCCCCAACTGCATGAAATCGAAAGGACGTCCGACCATACCAGTAGGCCCCGATGAATTCCTTTAGTTTCGGTGGTTTCGTGATCATGTTGAAGGCAATAACTTACCTCGACCAGATCAGATTTCGGTCCCGGATCAATCGGCAAACAGATCGGGACTTGGAGGCCGCTGTTGGTATGTACTGATACCCGAAATGGGTAGCTCCGTCGAAGCGGCAACAAAGCGGTTGTGCATGGGTGTACTTCAGATTCGCGACCGCGACCTGGAGTATCAAGTTGTAGTGAAAGACTCTGCATTCCACTTTAAAGCAAGTCATGATCCTGTTGACTGCAACTATTTTCATTGTGAGCTGCGTGTATTCCGAAACGGGGCAAGGCTATCAAGAGATGACGCTGAGCAGCTTCGAAGGGAGGAAAAATCCGATTTCAAGGAAGGAAAGAAATGGTTCCGCACTGAGATGGCAAAGCGGTTGTCAAACACGACAGAGCGTCTCTTTCCGATACCGGCAATCATAAGTACAGCTGGTGGGAACAAACCAATTTGAGCGAATGCAAGGTGATTGCAAGCCATCCATCAGCCACCGTTAAATCACGTAACTTATGCTTGTGAGAAAGGGCGTCGGCGGAAATTTGAAGGGTTATTTTGTTAAGCTGATCACGTTTCCGGCCTCTGCCCTCCGGAACGCCTCATCAATGTGTGCCCCTGCTTCTACCGCATCCCGTGAAGAGTAATACCGCAGAGTTGTGGTGATCGCCGAATGCCGCATCATCTTTTGCAGGAACGGGGCTTCCACTCGTTTTGCCCACCGTTCGCCAAACGACCGCCGCAAATCGTGAGCCGACGCGAATTCCTTCTCGCCAGTCTTCTGGTGAGGTTTGACAACGATACCGGCTTTCCGCCCCAGTTCTGCAATGATCTTTCCAACCTGGTGTCTGATACGAGAATACGGATTTCCGTCTTTCGTCAGCACCGTGAAGAATGGCCCGCAACGTTCCGAGACAGGAACGGCCAGAATCATTTCTGCAAACTCAGTGGCCACCGGATAAAGCCGATCCCGGTTTCCCTTCTCCTTTTCGGCCGGAATGCGAAGGAGGGGGCGTCCCGAGTTCAGGTCAATCGAGATTCTGTCCAGCCGATCCCACCAGAGATTCAGGGATTCTTCCAATCGCAGGCCAGACCACCAGAGGCCGCGAAAAATGTGCTTCAAGCTTTCATGCTGATTGGGAGCCAGATAGGGTTCAGTCACCTGCTCAATCCACCGTTCGGCAGAAAGGAACGCAAATAGGTTCAGCAGAACTTCCCGATTCGCACGGGAGAGACCGCGTTTCTGTTCCTGCAGCGATTCATCAAGATCCTGAAAGCAGGCGGGCGAGCGGGCGTGATCATCAAGAACACGTTCCTGTCCAACACCGACAACGCCTCGGTAAGTCTCCGCAAACTGCTGCTGGAAAGCTGCAACCTGCACACGATCCTGGACTGCCCGGGCGGCACGTTGCAGGGGGCCGGAGTGAAGACCGTGGTTTTGTTCTTCGAGAAAGGTTCGCCGACTCGGAAGACGTGGTACTACTAACTCGACCCCGGCAGAAACCTCGGCAAAACCAACCGGCTGAACGACAACGATCTTGCCGAGTTCATCGAACTACAGGCCACCTTTGCCGACTCGCCGAAGAGTTGGAGCGTAGACGCTGCGACGATCGACCAGACGACGTTCGATTTGTCCGTGGAGAACCCCGACGGCGGCGAGGAAGTCGTCCACCGCAGCCCGCAGGAAATCATGGAAGAAATCGCAGCGCTGGACGCCGAGAGTGCGGAAGTTTTGGCGACCATCAGGAAACTGCTATGACCAATCGCAATGAATCGCATCGGAATGATGGGAATGATGAAAATCATAAATCTCATTCTTCCCACCAATCCCATGAGCCAGTCAATCCCGATCCCAACCGCCTGCTGCGGCCTCGCGGCGACTACCAGACTCTGTTGTCATTTAAAAAAGCCCAAGTCTTTTACGACATCACGTTTCGCTTTGCCCATAAGTTTCTCTCCAGAGGCGATCGCACGATTGATCAAATGATTCAGTCGGCAAGATCTTGAAAGCAGAACATTCTGGAAGGCAGCAAGGCAGCAACAACTTCGAAGGAAACGGAGATCAAACTGACCAACGTGGGACGTGCCAGTCTGGAAGAATTGCTGGCCGACTACCGTGATTATTTGCGAGTCCGCGACTTGCTGCTGTGGCCGAAAGATTCCAAAGAGGCGCTCTACGTTCGCGACCTTGGAAGACAGCCGCCGCAGACTTTTGAAGTTTACCGTGAGTTCGTCGAAACCCGTCCCGCTGAGGTGATTGCCAACATCGCGATCTGTCTGATTCATCAGACGAATTATTTGCTGGATCAGCAGTTGAAGACTCTGGAAAAAGAATTCGTCGAACAAGGCGGCCTGCGTGAAAGAATGACGAAAGCCCGTATGACTTACCGAAATCAAAGACCAAAAGACTAAAGTTTGTTCTTCAACATAATTCCCATGCTTCTCATCAATCCCATTACTCCCATGACCGACACCCGATCTTCCCCCTCTCCGGGCAGCGGCGGATCGTCGGCATCCTCGACGAAGCGTCTAAGGGCATCGCCGCCGCCAAAGCCAACGCCGAAAAGAACCTCCAAAACGCCCGCGCCCTCTTCGAAAGCCACCTTCAATCCGTCTTCACCCAACGCGGCGAAGGATGGGTTGAAACGACACTGGGCAAAGAAGTCGATCTTCTCGCCGGTTTTGCGTTCAAGAGTAAACAATATACGGCGTCAGAAAACGATATTCGTCTCCTGTGAGGCGACAATATCATCCAAGGCTCGTTGCGTTGGGACGATGTTAAACGGTGGCCTGTGTCGGACGCTGACGATTACGAACGCTACCAACTTTCCACCGGTGATGTCGTGCTTGCAATGGATGCCCGTGGGTCAAAGCAGGACTGAAACGGGCACAAATCTCACCCGATGATTTGCCTTGTCTGCTGGTTCAGCAAACCGCACGGCTCCGGGAAAACGGGACTCTGCAAAACCGGTTCTTGGTTCTGCTGACCAGTTCCGAGGCTTTTACCCGGCATATCCTCGGTGTTCAGACTGGCATCGGCGTTCCGCATATCAGCGGCCAACAGATCAAGGATTTCCAATTCCCAAAACCGCCGGTAAAGCGACAGATATACATTGCGGACCAACTCGACGAACTCTCAACCGAAACCCAGCGTCTCGAATCCATCTACCAGCGAAAACTCGCCGCGCTCGCATCAAGTGCCGATTCGAAAATGAGACAATCTGGTTGACTCAGATCCAGATCGCAGAATTGTTTCAAACCTCTGTTCCCAACGTAAATCAACACCTCAAAACAATTTACGACGAGGGAAAACTCACGGAAGCCGCAACTATTAAGAGTTGCTTAATAGTTCGAACCGAAGGAAATCGCGAAGTTTCGCGGGAGGTCCTTCACTACAACCTCTCGCTCATTCTCGCCGTCGGCTAGGGAGTCCGATCGGCTCGCGGTACACAATTCTGACAATGGGCCGCCGCTCGCCTGTCAGAATACCTGGTGAAGGGATTCACCATGGACGACGAGCGGCTGAAGAATCCGCCCGGTCCTGGTGTGCCTGATTACTTCGACGAATTGCTGGAACGCATTCGCGGCATTCGCGCCAGCGAACGACGGATGTATTCGCGAGTCAAAGAAATCTTCGCTCTGGCATCCGACTACTCAACGACCGATCTGAATGAGACCGAGTTTGATGAACTCAACCGCATCGTCGTGATGTTCCTCGACTATGCAGAGGATCAGGCAAAGCGACGCTAAAAAGCTGGCGATTCGGTGGGCGTATTTCACCAATGGTCATGGCATTTATCCGGTGGACATGGGCCGTGACGCCGTGGCTAATGGGAGGAATGTGATTGATGGGAATCATGGGACAGTGAAATCGCATGATTCGCATGCCTCCCATAAATCCCATCCTCTTGAAACAGAAATCACCAACTTTCCAACCCCGGACGAACTCTGGAACCGGACCTTTGCCGAACAGAACGCCTGGCGTGATCGATTCGCAGCGGTGCCGTTCGAAGATCGAGGCGGATACTTTCAGGGACGCTACTACCAGGACATCGCCATCGATTGAGTTCTGGAATCCATCGCCGCAGGCAAGGATCGTATCCTGCTGACTCTGGCCACCGGAACTGGCAAGACCTTCATCGCGTTTCAACTGGCGTGGAAGCTGTTTCAGAGTCGCTGGAATCCGGCCGACTGGAAAGCAGGCAAAGAACCGACTCGCCGACCTCGCATCCTGTTCCTGGCTGACCGCAATACGCTGGCCGATCAGGCGTTCAATGCGTTCTCGGCATTCCCGGAAGATGCCATTGTTCGCATTGCCCCCGATGAGATCAAAAAGAAAGGCAAGGTGCCGAAGAACGGCAGCCTGTTCTTCACGATCTTCCAGACCTTCATGACCGAGGCTCCTCGTCATTCCCGCGCAGGCAGGAAGCCACCGAGAACTGGAACTTCGATGGATTTCCGCCTGCGCGGGAATGACGGATGGTTGAACGAACTCGTCTGCAATTTCGGTGACTATCCGTCGGACTTCTTCGACATCATCATCATCATCGATGAGTGCCATCGCGGCGGGGCCAACGACGAAAGCACCCGACGAGGCATCCTGGAATACTTCTTGCCCGCTGTGCAGTTGGGTCTGACCACTGTCGACAAGTAGCTCAATCGGTGGATCGGAATCCACTTTCGTTACCGTCCGATCGGCCCGCCTACATTCTCGGCTTGTCACCACGAGCTTCTGAGTGCGGCGGATCATGGAAATCATTTTTCGTGCCGACACCAGAACAGGGTCAATGTCCAGCGAGATGGGACCGCTTCCAGTCCCGCTTCTATCTCGTCGATCTCCTGCATGAGCGTTTGCAATTGTTCGCAGCCAATTCGAGCAGCCTTTTCCTGCATCACCTCGACGCGTTTCCGTGTTTGAGCCCGCCGAATTGCCGACAGAAGGGAAGGAATCGGAACTCGAATTGAATGAATGTGGATAGGTCATTCTGATGCCTCTCGCGGCGTGTATTGCTTTCGCCGCATGAATGTTGAATGTTAGATTTCAGATGCCCGCCGGTGTGCAAGACCGAGCGGGTTTTTCGTTTGGTTTGTTGTTTGACTCTTGCTGCTGATCAAGTCTCGTCATCGCAGAGCCCTCCGAGAAACTCACTGAAGTCCCATCCACGAACGAAACACCGTCCCGAGACTTTGACAACGCGGAGGCCCTTGTGACGGGCTTCTCGCAATGCGTGACGGCCCCAGCCCGTCGCTTTCATAAATGTCAACAACGGATAAGTCTTTCCGTCGTCGATTGGCTGCAGGTATTCAGCCGGTTTGCCACTCTTCATCAAATAATCCTTTCCCTTTGAGGTGAATGGCGGACCGGTGTTGAATTGTGTCCGCCTACATTGGCGGAAAATTCAGTGTCGCGATAAACCAAACTGCCGGGTGGGCATAAAAAAAGCCTGATTTCGGAAGTAAATCAGGCTGAAAGAAGATTATCCGTTTTTTTGTTTCATTCGGTTGGTGTTCTACCGAATGACTTCAATCTTCATTTTTCTTCATCCATCTCATCAACCGGGATTGCTGAGGACCGACGTTTGCCGTGCATGTGGCGACAGTGGTGAAAAATCATCGCCTGTTTCCGACAGTTCCCACGTTGATAATCCCGGAACTGATGAGTCTGAAAAAGTTGCCATGGCTGACTTTTCCGCAGACAAACGCCATGAATTCTCGGCTTTGACGTAATGTTTCTTTGCCGTTGAAACCTTCAATACGCAAATGATGTCTTATCACTTTGTCGTAGGGTGAAGCCGAACAGCGGAGGAATTCTCCCGGAAAACTCAAATGAAGAGATCCTGTTGTGACCATCGTCCGCAGAAGCAGAAGAACAGAGTGGGCAGCGCCATGGTGGAGGTCGCTGTATGCTTTCCTGTGTTCATGTTAATCGTGCTGGGAATCGTTGAATTTGGGCGAGCCATGTCCATTAATCAGATGCTCAACTCGGCATCTCGCATCGGCTGCCGTGCCGCGGTCCTGGACGGATCCTCGGACACCGCTGTCAGTAACCTCGTGAAGACGCAGGTGAGAAACACAATTGGCTGCCAGGATTCCAGCATCACAGTAAAGATTGTGGCCACTTCGAGCCGGACGGGCGCCACCCTGACCAATGTGTCGCAGGCAACGACCGGGGACCTGATTGACGTCGATGTCTTTGTGCCATTCGCCGACGTGAGCTGGTCCGTCCAGCAATGGCTGGGCACGGCAAAAATCCGGGGAGAATTCTCTATGCAACATGAATGACGCGCCACGGACTCACGAGTCCGGAACAGGTTTCCAGTCGTTAAAAATCGTCGACTAACGGAGAGATGAAATGAGAACCATGACTATAATTCGTGCGATGAAAAGTACAGGCTTGCTGAATTCGCCGCTCTACCTGGCACTTGCGGTCACACTGGGTTCATCTGCCAGAGCACAGTCTGAGGAACCCACTCTGGTTCGCGTCGAAGAAGACTGGGTGGCGCTGATCGCAGAGCCGGATACCGCTACGTCATCTCCGCAGATTCTCAATGTGATTTCTCCACGCACGGATGTGTCCGCTGTCTTCGGAATGGTCCAGATCAATCATCGAGGTTTCCCGGCCTTTCAGGAAGGGGGTTTGCAGGTCCAGGGATGGAATGGCTCGTTATTTGTGAAGGCAATGCAGGTGAATAAGTCGGCGACTTTGTATCGCACTTCGGACCGGATCCAGTACACCATCGCCATGGAGAAGGTGACGGACGGAATCAAATTCGAACTGCTGAATGGCAGCTCAAGAACGTGGGGACGCTTCGCACAAACTCCAGTGGCGGTCACGCTGCCCACGAATATCTCCGGTCTGGACGGATACTCACCGGACTTTTCCGTCTCCAGCTCAGGGGTGAACCTCGGCGCACATCGTGTCGACCTGCTGTATATCACAGCCGTGCGGTCAGCGTTCAGTAATGGTCAGACCGTGACCGATGGCACCGACCGCGTGATTCACCGATATAATATCAGTGTCGAAGACGTGCCACTGGCTGAGTACGAGCAGAATGTCGATGAATACAACGTGGACATTACTGAGTAACTGAGGTGGCACAAAAGTGTCGGCAGGAAGAGTGAAGCCGCCTCTATTTGGGCTTGTGACTGAGCAGCATCGATTCGTATTGGTTCAAGACAGAGAGATTAAAATGAGAACTAGACCCGCAACTCGGAACTCGCGCTTGTTCAAAAGCCACCCGCCTGCGCGTCGAGGAACGGTCATCATTCTGGCAGCAGTGATGATGTTTGTCGTGTTGGGTATAGCCGCGTTTACAGTGGACTATGGCATGCTGACTGTGACTAAAGGTCAGTTACAAAATGCCGCAGACTCGGCAGCACATGCTGCAATGCAGGAACTTCTTAACGGACTCGGTCCCGGAGCCATGCTGACTCCAGGGCAAGCAGCCGAGGAAGCTGGGAATGATGCTGTCAACGTTGTCAATGATTTCCGGAGCGGAGATACTCTCAGCACTCAGTTGAACGTCAACCGCGATATTCGCTTCGGCAGGCGATCCTGGGACTCGGGAACGAGTCAGTGGGTAAAGGAATAGGGGACTTCGCCCTACAACATGGTGGAGGTGACTGTGCGGCGCACCAGCGCAGCCGGAACTCCGCTGGGTGGTGTTTTCAGCGGTGTCTTCGGCAAACAATTCTTTGACATCGAAGCTCGCGCTGTCGCTTCGGTGACACCGGCATCCGGCTTTACGCGTGCGGCAGGTTCGACTGCCGACGTTCTTCCAATCGCTCTTGACATCACCACATGGAGCAATCTTCTCGGTCAAATGAATAACGGAGTCGACCAGGGCTTTAAAGATCAATACCGGTTTGACAGCAGCAATAACTCAGTCCACTCCGGATCAGATTCCAGCAGTGAAGTGAACATCTATCCGCACACCAACAGTTCGCTTCCATCGGGCAATCGAGGGACCGTGGATTTTGGGTCGTCGAATAACAGTACGGCTGATCTGAAGCGGCAGATCGAAAATGGTCTGAATGACTATGACCTGTCGTTCTTTCCGAACAATGAAATCAAACTCAACGATCAGGGAATTCTGAATGTGAACGGTGACACGGGCATCAGCGCGGGAATTGAATCATCCCTGCAATCCATTGTGGGCAAGGTGCGTGCGATTCCGCTCTTTATTTCCGTCTCCGGCCCGGGCAATAACGCGCAATACACTATTGTGAAGTTTGTCGGCGTGCGCATCATGGCGGTCAAGCTGACAGGCGGGCCAACACAACGATACGTCCGAGTCCAGCCCGCTCTCTACTCATCGCGATCCACCATCCGCAAAGATGGGCTAATGAATGTGGACAGCATCCTGAGCAAGCCACTACTGATCGAGTGAGCTTGACACACTTTAGTGGCCATCAGCTCTGTGTCAGAGTGAGACAGCACAATCGGGACAGGGGAAATCCTTGCGGCTGTTCCCCTCCCACATCACCGTGCGTACGGGTCCGTATACGAAGATCCTCAACCGTCTGGCCGTTCTTCCGTATCATCTCAGCGACTTTGAAACGCTTGGTTCTGTCTGACAGGATCAGGAAAAGAACGTCTCGCTGTGAACTCGCTTTCTTTACCATTGTTGGTCCGCCCGTCACGAATCATATCGGGAAGAACTGGCCCGATCGTAGCTTACCGTAGTCCGCAGCAGAATGTTCCGGACCGTTGCAGCCGCCCATTTGCAACCGGGCTCTTTCGTTGGGACGGACTCGGCAGTTAATCCATCAGTACATGAACGGCACACGCGGATCTGCGTGCTGTAGAGCCCCACCGTTTGCGCGGAAAAAGTTTCCGGACGGCGGAATGACTTTCCGCCGGAGGTCTGCTGCACGTCCGACCGCTGGTGTTGACTTTTGCAGCGCACGATTCGCTAAGCCTGATGCCGACCTGCAGAAGCGAGCAAATTTCCGTTCATGACGGCGTGTAGGTAAAATCCCCAGGCTGCGAAACGTTTTTACGGCATGCAAACTGCTACCAGAGAGTTTGTTGCAGCACGGGATGTGCTGTCCTTCTTGTTGAATCGCTCGCTTCTGCACGGATGCTTAATGCCCATGGCGATGCTCGTCCCCTTCACAACCTCGTTGCCGCCGGAACCTTCGTATCGCGATATGGATTCCGCGGCGAAGTTTGAGCCGAAGCCCAAAAGCATTCGGGAGGAATCGGAACTCCGAGACATCAGGGAACGTAAGCCGAAGCCATCGGAAACGGATGAGGCAACGGACGACTTCTCTGCGATTCTCGGATTGCTGCTGAACGGCGCAGGCTCAAACCCAACGGAAAAGACTGTCGCGAATGTTGATGCGGCGTCTGCGAATCAAACCAGTGAATCCGCAGAAACGGGCCCCGTCGGCGCGCCCGCGGGTTCAGGTCTTCTGAAACAGCAGACGTCATCATCAGAGCCTCTCACAACGGCGGCCACTGCAAACCTGAATGCAGCCGCGAAGGCAAATTCTGGGAGCATAGAAAAGCCGGCGACCAGTGAGGAAATCGCACGTCAGCAACAGCTGGCCGGCGTTTCACAGACAATGGCCCTCAATGGAGAGACGGCCACCGCCGGGCCATTGAAAAACAAACCCCTATCCGCCCTTGTGCCCAATCATGCTGCGGTCGATCCGGACGCCGCAACGCAGAGCAGTCTGGTCGAAGCAGCAATGTTGCAGTCGAGCTCTGCAGCCGACCCTGCTCTGGCGATTGTAATTGATGCGCAGCCGGTTGAGCCGGCAATGACCTTTGATACGGGTCTGGCGAATGCGGAACCTCAGACAACATTCGAATCGACAGCTGCGAAAAGCATGCCAGCCGAGTTTGCACCGGACAAAATGCAGCTGGAGCGTCAGGCGGAATCGAGAGACAGTTCGCGAGCAGCTGCCACGGCCGAGGTTCGTAACGAATCCGTGAGTCGCCCGCTATCGGAGTCGACACGCAACACGGGGATTTCCGCAGCCGCTGTGGAAACAGTCAGCTTCCTCGCGACTCAGACGGGTGCCGGCGCAATTCCTCAGTTGTCAATGGCGCTCGGGTCCGCTGTGTCTGCCGTCAATGCGTCAACCGGTTCGTCATTTGCCGCGGCGAATTCCGGAGTGGCTGGTGGACCGACCCCGGCTTCTCCAATTGAGCAGGCTCTGAAAACGTTCGAAGTGTCTGGTGAGATGCAGAACGCGCCGTCAGTTCGTGAGTCGCTTGAACAGTTCTGGTCGGAGCATTCGGAAAACGAAACCCCATCCGATCAGAGCCCCCATTCGTCCTCCCCATCATACACTGAGGATCTGTCGAATCAAAAGATCGAGACTTCGTCGAACACGGGCTCCGGTCAATCCGTTGCCGGAACCTCCGCCGTCGGCTTTGCCAGCACTTCTGGCACTCAGGAATTTTCATCGTCGGTTTCGCAGGAGATCCGTCATCCACTCAGCAGCCAGGTCTCACGAGCAGTTCTGGAGCATCTTGAGAAGCAGGGCTCATTGGAGCTTGAGACGCTGACGGTGCGACTGGATCCAGCCGACCTTGGCGAAATGGTTATTGAGTTGTCGAAGACCAAAGAGGGTCTGGCTGTTCGCGTGACGGCTCGTGAACCTGTCACCATGGAGATGTTGCTGGCTCGCGGTCCGGAGATTGAAACGCAGTTACGCGGCGAAAATCTGGACCTTCGTTCGCTGGAGTTTCTGGCTCCCGGCATGATGAATGGCGGAGCATCACAGGACCATGCCTCACAAAATAAGTCCGCTCCGCTGGAAGATCCCCAATCATCCGGGCGGCGGACAGCGCGTGGAAATAATTCAAACGCTTCGAATGCGACTCCAGGAATGATCTCGCACACGAATCACGCACTCAGCTTTCGAGCATAACGAATCATAAAGTCACACGGAAAGGATTCCGGAAATGACCACAGCGATTGGTTCCCCAACTTCGATAGATCCCCTGGTGTCACGAAATCAGTTCCTGACGCTGTTCGCGAAACAGCTCCAGTATCAGGACCCGACGTCGCCCATGGAGACTGACAACTTCCTGCAGCAACTGGCGCAGTTGTCACAGGTGGAAGGCATTCAGACAATGAGCAGCGGCATCACCGGACTTGGCACTAAGCTTGATACGCTGATCCAGGCAACAGGAAGCACACCAGACCTGGAAAAAATGCAGGCGATCAATGCCGGGACGGGTCTGCTGGGCCTGAGCGTTCGTTACGGAGAAGGCGTCAGCGACGTCGGGATAGTTTCTGAAATCAAGCCGGACAACGGTCAGATACTCGTGCGAATCGGAACGAACTTCATTCCGATCGCGAACGTCACCGGCGTATCATATGCCCCCGATGAATTGTCTCGCTAAAAGATTTGCGGCACCAGACTGGCCCATAAAAGCCAGGTCCAGATTTCCGATAAGCCTTGAAGTTTCAAAGCCGATGAAACTCTGTCGAAGCACCGTTCAACACACCGGCGGCTCTGCCGGTCAGTGTGACGCGTGGTATCAGAGCACACAGTTAATTCCGATCACTGAACGTCAACTGTAATGGGATTTGGTTGCCATGGCTAATTCGCTTCTGACGGGGATTTCGGGACTTCGCGGTCATCAGAAGATGCTGGAAGTCGTGGGGAACAATCTCGCGAACCTGAACTCCACTGCGTACAAATCGTCGCGTGTTTTGTTCTCGGACCTCATGTATGAAGTGCAGCGCGGTACTTCGTCATCATCTTCGGGACTTCTGGGCAGCGTGAATTCGGTTCAGATTGGTACAGGCAGTCGACTTGCTCAGGTGGACTTGAACTTTGCGCAGGGAAATCTTGAGTCCACCGGGAACGATCTGGACATGGCCATGGACGGCGGCGGCTTCTTTGCCGCGTCATCTGGAGAACGTACGTACTTCACCCGTGCTGGTTCGTTTTCGCTGGATGAGAGCGGTTTTCTTTCCGACCCCTCGACGGGTTACCTGGTCAAGCGATTCGGAACGACCGGTGAGCCCGATGGGTCTCTTCCAGCATTTCAGGTTCCAGGCGACGATCGAGTGTACGTGCCCAAAGGGATAAGTATTCCCGGTCAAATTTCCACAGAATTGCAGATCAAGGGGAATCTGGCGTCGACTTCGACAGGGCCAGTGGCTCAGGAAGTCATCACCGCCCAACCCTTTCTATCCGGTGGCCTGCCCGCCTCGCTCACAACTCTACTGAGCGACCTGGACACCAGCACAACGCCTTATATTGGCACAGACAAGATTATGATCAGCGGGCGAAAGGCCAGCGGATCGAACCCTGACCAGTCCGAATTTACCGTGGGCCCAACGGCCACTGTTGGGGATCTCATCACCGCGCTGAACACAGCTTTTGGTGGCTCGACGGTAACACTGGATGCTCAGGGAAACGTTCAGGCGACATCCGATACCGCGGGGCCATCGTTCCTCACCATCTCGTTCAGCGACGGGCCGACAAATACCGGCCGAACGGACTTCGAAAAACATGAACTGATTTTGCTCAACAAAGGAAAGAATGCTGACACCGTCTTTCAGTCGGTCGAAATTTTTGATGCCAGTGGTGCAGCACACTCGATCGGACTGCGTTTTACCAAGCAGGCCGATCAAAGCTGGACAATTGAAGCGTCGATGTCGCCAACCGACGGCACGGTTCTGGATAACGTGGTTGAAGGACTCTCATTCCAGCCAAACGGATCGTTTGCCCAGATCACCGGTTCTGGTGTGGGGGATGCCAACATCACAGTCCAGTTCCGCGGACAGCCAACGCCTCAGACGATTGATTTTCGCTTTGGCACACCGTCTTCGTTCGACGGGATTACTTCCCTGGGTCAGCCTTCATCGCTGCAACTGGGCCCCGACGGTTATCCACCTGGTGAACTTGCGGATGTGCAGATTGATACCGACGGCAAGGTCTTTGGACTGGCCTCAAACGGCTTGAAGATTCCTCTGGCTCAGCTGGCCATCGTCTCTTTTAGAAACCCCGACGGGCTGGTCGCCATCGGAAACAACTATTTTACGTCGTCGCTGGCGAGTGGAAATCCGGATTATGGAACGGCGTTAAGCGGTAGTCGAGGAGCTGTTCGTGCGGGCCAGCTGGAAGGCTCAAACGTCGACCTTGCGCTGGAATTTACTCGCCTGATTATCGCCCAGCGAGGGTTCTCTGCCAATGCTCGAACAATTACCGTGACCGATGAAATCCTGCAGGAACTAACAAGCATCATCCGCTGATATGTTGTCGCTCTGGTTTTGAGCGGCAGAACCGGGTCGGGCTGCTATGCCGCTTTAAGCGAAGAAAATGCTTTAGAAGCTCTGACAAAAGCGGAACAGGCACCCCCACTGGGGATATTTTCTGACCATGCTCAACTTTGCCCGGGAGCCAGTCCCGGTTTTGTCAGGCGTGTTCAGTCTTCACAGGAGTCACGAGAGCCCGGTTCTGATCAGCCTTGCTTGGCGTCAGGCGCTTTTTCACGCTTGATGGCTTCGTAGACTTCTTCGCGATGTACGGTGACATCGCGTGGGGCTTCAATCCCGAGACGAACTTTGTCGCCACGGATCTCGATGACCATGAGAGTGATCGAATCGCCGATCACAATCTTTTCGTCTTTCTTGCGGCTGAGTACTAACATGTCCAGTCCCTGGTCAATCTTCTTCGTGAATGATTGCTGCCTGACATGAATTTGAAGGCCAAGGCTGACACAGCCCCGGCAGTACAGGCAGATAGATAGTTCCGAAACACTCCGGAGACGCCTCGCGTCGTCGGGCAAAGAACCCTAGGTCATTTTCGGCCTCCCGGTGTCTTCAGATGCAAGAATTGCCGAACTGCAAGCACATTAAAAGGATTTTCTCCCGGATTAGCGGTTGGAAACTGGTTCTGGCATGGGTGATACTCAGCATCGTGACGGATTTACGGGTTGCATGACCACCCGTCACCTTCGTGACACCGGGGAGGTGGTCCGGATTTTCCAAAAATGCCGATAATGCGGCGTTCGAGAGACACCCGTTGACATTGAGTCGTATCCCGGACTCCTCGCTGCTGCTTCCGCTCGCGGCTTTTGCGAGGCACACGCCGCTTTCGGTTGCCGACACGCAACAGGACCAGAGTTGCACGGCACGCGGCAGGAGTTTCGGCGATCGGCATTGGAAACACGACATTGCAAACCCACTGGACAGCCTGACGCAGCTGTCCTTCACAGATATAAGTTTGCAATCCGTCTGCGATGGAATTGAGCGGCCCTCAGACTGGTCACTGACCAGGCTTCAATTTTTGCAGCGTCCCATGAAGTGATTTTCAGGCGGCACGCGTTCGTAAGTAGTGAACCGCAGGACTGCGATTTGCAGTTTCCAATTGCGGCGCGCACGTCCCATTCCGAGTCAGCACGGACGACTTGCTCTTCACTCACGTGAACCTTTACTTCGTCGCTAAATTCCCATCGAGATGCGTGACAGCGTGCGATTCTCGCTGCAAGGCATCGCCGCAGTGGGATTAGTCGTAAGTACGGTGTATGAAACTTGCAGACGAAGCAGCGAATTTCTTCCACTGGTCCAATCATACGACTGCCAATCTGGGCAGCCCCTACAATAAAATACCATGCCACCCTGTGGAGGTTTTCGCCGTTGCCGGCTGTCTTATTAAGTAACAACTATGGGAACTCCCACGAATTTTTTGCATTACAAAGCATCAGAAAGTTGAAGTGCCGGGGGGCGAGTGCTATAGATAACGGAAGTAAAGCCCGGTGATTCAGTCATTTGCAATCGAATTGGGCTCAGGATGTTTGAAGTGTCGGATGTTCGTTTAGATCCGGCTTCTGGTTTGGTTACTCACATTTCAGGAATCATAAAATGGCGAAACGCGCCTCAGCGGGTAAGGGTGGAGTTGTTATTGCTCAGGAGATCCTCTCCATTGTTCAGGCCAACAAAGCGATCAAAGGGCCTGAGATGATGGTGGTTTTGCGTGAAAAGTTCCCAAAGCACGATTTCAACGAGGCCAGCTGCCAGGTTGCCTACGCGAATGCTCGCAAAAAACTGGGCCTGACTCGAACAGTTGTTAAGCGTCCTGCAGGCGCAGGCCGCCCGGCTCAGGTGACTGGTGGTCTGAAGCCTGTTCCAGCCGCGGCGCCTTCCGCTGCATCCCCGGACATGAATCTTTTGCAGGCTGCAAAGGCTTTATTGCAGTTTTGCAACGGTGATGCTGCCGTCGCTCAGATGGCGCTGAAGCAGGTCGCTGCTCTGCAGATGGGCTAAGAATTTTTGACGAGACAAGCACGAGGCTCTGACCAACAAACTTTGACGAACGGGCAACTGCGGGGTTGGTTGTTTGACTCCGACCTGCAGTCAATCCAATATCTCCGGTCAGAAATCAGAAGGCGACGCTGGTTCCAGTGTCGCCTTTCTTTTTGCGCAAGCACTGCTTACCGTTTGCCACAGTTGATGGCGTGTGCAGGTCACAGTGATGCAACTCACGACTGTGACATGAGTCCTCAAGCTGATGCGTTCCGAAATGGAATGCACTTGATCAATCACCAGTGTTTAACTCTCCGGTCGGGTGGATTTATGCGGCGATTCAAACGGCAGTCATTTTTCAGTCTGGCTCTGTGCTTGCTGACTCTCAGTTGTCCTGTGAATGCATTTGATGAAACCACGGCAGCAAAGACGGAATCGGCTGACTCTGAAAAAATCAGGGACGAACAGATTGCGTCGTTGAACAAGGAACTGACAGCATCCCTTGAAAAGCAGCTCATCGCTTTCCCGGCGATAAATGATGCCGACGCCGAGGCCGTCGATCGGCACTCACAGCGAGCCGACCTGCAGATGTTCCTTGGAAAGTTTTCAGAGGCTGAGGCCGACTATAAAAAAATGGTGAAGCTAAAGCCGGATTTGGATGCGTCCCACTGGCGGCTGGGAATTGCCATGTATTTCGCCGGTCATCCGGAAGAGGCAGCCACCCAGTTTGACCGGTATCACTCGTTCGACAACGTCGACAGAGAAAATGGAATCTGGCGTTACCTTTCGCACCGGATGGCCTTTGGAAAAGAAAAAGCCAAAGAGCAACTATTGAAATATGAAAAAGACGATCGCCCTCCGTTTCGGGAAGTGTATGGATTGTTTGAGGGCAGGTTGTCGCCCGGCGATGTGCTGAAGTCCATCGATCCGGGGCTTTCGGATTCACAGCGCGCGTCCCGTCTGTTCTACGCTCAGCTTTACATCGGCATGAACAGCGCGGCAGAAGGTGAAAAGGGTCAGGCCCTCGATTCGCTGCGGGAGGCAACATTAAATCCGTGGCCGAAACAGGCTGGCTTCGGCCCGAACTACATGTGGCACATCGGCCGCCTTCAATATCTGAAGCTTCAGCAGCCGTAGCACTCGGTGCTTAGACTTTTCTTCAGGACTCGGCAAGGATCGCCACCACAGCCGTCTGCAGCGGGCCTCCAGTGACCTGCACTTCTCCGTTGGCATGTATGTAAACATCGACTTCGCTGCGAACCCCGAACTCCGGCAGATAAATGCCAGGCTCGATGGTGAATAAAGTGCGAGGAAGAATCCGGCGAGTCTCATTGGTTTCCAGATTGTCCAGATGAGTCCCGTTGCCATGGACTTCCTGAGCCAGGTTATGACCGGTGCGGTGACAAAAATAGGGGCCATAGCCAGCGCGTTCAATGACAGCCCTGACCGCATCGTCCACTTCGCCGCCCATGAGATCTCGCTGCTCAGCAAATGCCGCTCGGACACACGCGATGCCGGCATCACGCGCGGCCGCGACAATATTGAAGATCTCAGCGTATTTTTCAGGAACCGTAGTTCCGACGTAACCCGTTCGAGTCAGATCGCTGTAGCAGGCTCCCGGCTTATCCTGTTTTGCCCACAGATCGATCAGGACAAAACGGCCTTCGCGAATTGTGGTATCTGTTCCGGTGCCCGTAGAATAATGTGGGTTTCCTCCGTTGGCATCCACGCCGACAATTGGAGGACTGTATGTCGTCAAACCGTGCTCAGCAAAATGCCGCATGATTTCGTCACTCACGGCCATTTCTTCCACGGCTCCGACGCGACGGATTTCGTCTGCGATGAACTTCCACGCTCGACCGAACGCCGCGTTGGTGACTTTGGAGGCTTCCAGATGACTGTGCAGTTGTTCGTCGGTGAGGACCGATTCAAAAATGGAAATCAGATCGCCCGATGAGACAACGTCGATGCCAAAGCTGCGGACCAGTTCGACGGTTCCTGCATCGACACGAGAGATGTAAGGATTTCCATTGCGAGGCGAGTATTCCATGGCCACGGTTTTCGACCCCGCCACCATCTTCTGAACTGCAGCTTCCAGTTCTTGCCAGCGAAGATAAACATCCTTGTCGCCAGGCAAATGATCAAGAACCTCTGTTTCGATGCGATGTACCAGCTTGATCGGCGTGCCTTTTGCAGGAATAAAATAAAAGTAGCGACGCGAACCGTGAAACCCGGCTGGCATCTGGAGTACTCGTTGAGCCAGCACGTTGCTTCCGCGAAAGTCGTACAGCAGCCAGCCATCAAAACCAAACTGAACCAGGGCCGACTGAATTGCAGACAGATCAAACATGAGCTCACTTCCGGTGGGATTATAGACTGACAATGCATCGCAAGTGTCGAAGTAGAATCAAAAACAGGAGCTCTGTCGACGGATCCGACCACGTGGAACCGGGAAGCCCTGAATTCCTGAGAAAACATCGCTTCAGTGTGCGGACAATCGAACTAAGGCGATCTTGTCGGATTGTTCATGTTCAATTGCACGAGGGGCAGTGAGGAGTTCAGATTGCCCGAGCGAAATCCTTCCAGGTCCAGCGTGACTGCGCGAAATCCCAGTTCATGAAGACGAATGATCAGAGCCTCCCGAATTGATGGCTCCAGCAATCGTGTCAGCGTCTGCAAAGGAACTTCAATCCGTGCTTCAATCCGTGCCAGTTCGTTGGCTTCGCAGCGGACTCGCAGTTCTGTGATCCCGGTCAATTCCCGAACAGCGGCCTCTGCATGCTCAACGCGCGCCACCCGTTCTTCGGTCACTTCAACTCCATAAGCCACGCGGCTTGCGAGGCAGGGGGCGGCCGGTTTTTCGGCGACGCTGAGATCCCAGAAATGAGCCAGCGCACGAACGGTTTTCTTATCGATCGCCAGTTCAATCAGCGGACTGCGAATACTGTGTTCTGCAGCGGCCCGCATCCCAGGTCGGTGATCACCAAGATCGTCGAGATTTGCGCCGTTCACGATGCAGGTGACCTGCAACTCCGACAGCTTCGATTGCGTCAGTGAATACAGTGTGTCCTTGCAATAGAAGCAACGGTCACCTGCATTTCGGCGATACTCGGGGCGCGCGAATTCGTCCGTGGAGACTTCGATGTGGCGAATGCCGATTCGCAACGCCTCGTCCCTTGCTGTCGTGAGCTCCGACGCGGCAAGGCTGGGACTGACCGCGGTGACTGCTACCGCTTGCGTCCCCCAGGCTTCCATAGCCGCTTTGGCCACAACAGCACTGTCTACGCCGCCCGAATACGCCACGGCAGCGGGACCGCACGAGCGAAGAAGGTCCACGAGATTTTTAGCGATCAGGGCAATGGATTGTTGCTGAAGAGCCGTCATCGGGAACGCTGTCTGTGCGAGAAATGCTGCCGAAAAATGATTGCAAAGCTTACCACAAATCCGGCGGCAAACACACAATCTCAGTTCTGGCCCAGAAGAATCTCGCAATCGTCGGTGAAACTCGGACGCTCAGGCTGACGCAGGCTACTGGCCATGCATCGCCGCACGTTTCAAGAACCTCAGAGTTGTAGACAGGATCAGCTTTTCACCCAGCCTTGGGAAGAAGTCGCGAAACAGGAAGACCGGTCGCATGGCGGGAAAGTTGAGAATCATTTCAGGCGGTGCCGTGCGAATCGCTTTTTCAATCGCGGCCGCCACAGCCTCGGCTGTGGTGCCGCCCAACAGCGCAGGAGTTTTCTTGCCGGTCGCTTTTACGATTTCGTCATAGATCCCGCCGCGAGTCGCAAAGCCAGGACAGATCACGGTTGAAAGAATGCCGGCTGGTGTTAGTTCTCCACGCAGGGCCTGAGTGAATGCGATGAGCCCGGCCTTGGTGGCCCCATAGACGGCGCCGTATGCCGGACCGTGCTTCCCGGCGATGGAGGAAATATTAATGATGCGGCCAAACCCCTGCTGACGCATCACCGGCACAACGTAACGAGTCAGCAGAATGGCACCCGTCAGATTGGTTTCAATCGTCTGCAGAATCTGCTCCACAGGCAGCGTATCAAATTGTGCGAAGCATTCGACGCCGGCGTTGTTGACCAGCACATCAATCCGACCAAAGCGATTCATGGCCGCAGCGACCAGGCGCTCCAGGGCGCTTGGATCGGAAACATCTGTCGGGACCGAAAGACTTTCCACACCGAGCGTCTTCAGCTGCGACTCCAGCTCCGCCAGTTTGTCGGCGGAGCGAGCCGCCAGCACGAATCTGTGGTTGTGCTTCGCAAGTCGTTCACAGGTAATGCGGCCGATGCCTGCAGAGGCACCTGTTATCAGGATCGTCAGTGGCGCGTTCGTCATATTGAATCCCGACCTGAAAAACTGGCAGTAAGGTTTGCCGTCAAAATCGGGACAGGCTCTGTTCTAACAAGGACCGATTCTGCCACTTCGCTTGTGCGCGAGTACTTGTCAACAAGCCATGCATCAGAGATGACACACGATGCCTCGGGTTGTCGGTTGTTACGAAGTGGAACGTTCTGTCGCGACCCACCATTCCTGCTGAACACAGCTTTCGGCCAGCTTCTGAATCAGCTCTTCACTCTGTGCCACACCAGCATGCATTTCAGGAACCTGAGCATCTGCAGGAGCGAAGCGAGTGGACGGAAGACGAGACGCTTCCGCAATTCCGGCGACGTCGTTGTGCGGCATCGCATCCGACTGAATCGCGTCGTTCTGAGCTGCATCCGTGTCCGCAACGGAAGATTCAGCCGCCTGAACCTGCGGAGCAAGGCTGCTCGTCAGAGCCACCAACTGCAGATCATCAAGCGTCTCTGCGTCAGGAGCATCAGCATTGACCACTGAAAAATTGACAGGCGTGCTCCAGCCCAGTTTCGTTCCATCCGCCATCACAGCTCGAACCCAGACACGGTAGCTTCCCACTGGAAGCACACCAGAAGTGGTATAGCTGGTGGTAAGAATTCCGGTCGGATGCAGATAATTAAAATTGACGCCGATCCGTGCAATCTGGATCTCGTAGGTTGCGGCTTCTGCGACACCGGCCCATTGAATTGTGGCCTGACGTGCAGGCGACACATTCACGGAATTGATCACCGCCACACCGCCTGTTGCGGTGAACGCGTATTCGTTGCTCCAGGCAGTCAGCTGGCCGGTTGAGCTGACCGCTCGCACTTTGACCGTGTACCTGCCGGGCAGGAGATTGGATTCAAATCGATATGAGTTTCCTGGAGACGTCGTCCTCAGATATGTGGAAGTGCTCGCAGATCGCTCGACCCAGACTTCATAGCGAGCGGCCTTATCAATCGCCGTCCATGTGACTGTCGGACGAACATCCGTCACCGTAATGGTCGTGTTGAACGGATCGTCGTTTTCAATTCCGACAGGACCGTTAATCACAGGCGACTTGAGGGTTGAAAACGCAGTTGTCTGACTCCACTGTCCATCGACCCGTGGTGACAGAACTCTGGTTGTTGTCACCGTGCCAGGAGCAACACTCGGAGTGACTGAGACGTTGACCGGATTACCACCAAGCCCAGCTGTGTCAGCGCCATTTCCAGTCAGAGGAATCTGAATCAGGAAAGTGACATTCGGTACAACACCCTGACTTGTCACGGTCACGTTTTCAAAACCAGAAATGGCCCTGATCGCGTTTGTCACCTGGCTTGCAGTCGCATCGTAAGACAGCGGAGTTGTTGTCGCAGTCACTGGCGATTTGCTGGTTGTGGTCAGCGTGATCGTATACGTACCCGTCACCGGAGTGCCGCTCAAAGTCACTTTAGAGATCTGGTGCAGCTTGAACGCACGAACCCGGAACTCGAAATTCTGAACAGGATCTGTGGTAAGCATATCCGGAATCTGATACGAAGTTGTCGTTTCGAAATCAGCAGTGTAAAGCGGAACAAACGCGCCGGCTCGATAGACTTCGACCTGATAGTGCGTCGCCCCGGGAACAGCGTTCCATTCCAGGGTCGGCTTTGCTTCAAACGTTGGACCTTTAGGCCCACGAACCGTGACGGCGGGCGTCATTTTGAAATCGTATGCAACCGACCATGCTGACACACGTCCGGCATCGTCGGTGCTTCGCACGAAGACTCGGTAATCGCCGATCTCCAAAGTGCTGCGGAATTCCGTCAGCTTTGTGAGAGTCCCTCCCTGAGTATAAATTTCAGTGCCGGTCACGCCCCGCAGTTGAATGACGGAAGGTGAAAGCACGGTGACATAGAATGTTCCGTTGGCAGCAGTGTTGCCTTCAACGCCTGCGATGCGAACCTGTTCGCCAGTCTTCAATCCGTGATTGGCCACTGTGATATCCAGGGCTCGCGAATTCACGACACCGGTCACGAGCCGTTGTGTCATGCCAGCCGCCGGAGCACCGCTTACAAGTCGGACCCACCGGCCGCCGATTGTGTAAGTGCCAGCGCTGACAGCGTTGTTGAGGCGGAAGACGTTTTCAGAAATGACAGTCACAGTAAAGTCGCCATTGGCACCCGAATTCCCCTGAACTCCGGAGATACGGACTCGCTGCCCCGTTGCCAGACCATGGTTGTCGGAAGTGATTTCGACAAACGATCGATTGACAACCTGACTCACGGCCTGAGTGTTCCCACCAATCACCGGCACCGCGCCGCTTAGAAACAAAGAACGGACTTCCTGTTCAATCGGATTGCCAGCCCCATCCAGCAGCACATTGCCTCGTGCATCCGTCGCCGACGCGAGGTTAGGAACGGTGTAAATTGTCGAAGTCTGCGTGGTCTGATTGCTGACAAAGACTTCAAATAAACTTGTGCCCGTTGGATTATTCCATGTCACTGCCCAGTTAGACGTTTCGATGTTCCGCGGAACATTCACGTTCAAAGGATTCGTCGGCCCAGTCACAACCGGGCGAGCCCTCAGCAGAACATTGGCTGCTGGCCCCCATTTGGTCTTTGTGCTGTCTGCCAGGGTCGCCCGAACCCACAGTCGGTTGGCTCCCATATGCAGGCTCTCGGCCGCAGTCAGCTTCGTCGATGTTCCGACGATGCCTTCGCGAAAAATAATTCGCTCGCGACTTTCCAAGTCAGAAACCCACAGGTCGTAGCTGACCGCCCCATTCACACTTTCCCATATCACCGTGGGAGCTGAACCTGAGATCGTTCCAACGGGACTGATAATCGATGGTCCGGCCGCTGCAAGCAGGGATCGCGTTTCCAGCGATTCAATCATCGCAGGAGCATGGTCCAATGAAATCTGGCGACGAGAACGACGGTTGCCTGAGAATGCATCAAAATTCATGGTCTGCTCTGCCAAAATTAGGCCAAAGGAATTGTTTGCGGCTCGGGATTTCCGTCTGACACACCGTGCTGGTGAGTTGAACGCAGGGCCGCGGGGCGCACAATTGGTCTTCTTGATCTTCTATCGTCCAGGAGGATAAGCCGTTTCCGTGGGAGACTCGTTACGACCGCCAGAATCCGTGAAACGAGCGTCGCAGCTGCCAACGAATCCGGTCAACCGAAAGACCCTGGCCAGAATGCCCGAATCCCGCCGCTCACTGTCTGCATCAGCGTTGCCCATTTTTCTCATGCCAACCGGCAGAAGTGACCACCGTGGAGAAAGAGACGCAGGATTGCTGTTCTCCTAACACGGGCATTGCCCTTGACCTGGTTGGCCTGCCAGCCCGTTACCAAAGGAATCGCTCACGTTGTTCGCTTGCCCGAAACTTGCCCAAAACGTACGTGCCAGAAACTGAGTAAGACCCTGACTACGGCTGAGTTCCCGCCCATTTTGAGCGCGTCGCTGTGAAAAACGTACGGGAGCCTATTCGCAATCCGGTTGGCCTTTCTGCGCAACCACACAAACACGCGAACCGAACTCCGGCTACGGCTGTTGCGGAAAAATTGGTGGAACTTGCATCATCCGCAAAGTCGACCGCGCCTTCGCAGTTTCTTCTGAGGAAGCTCTGTTTAAGGTGAAGTTGAGCGGCCGTGCTTCGATGACCCTCCGGTATTTTTAGAGACCTGAGTTACTGCGTCGAACCGTCGATCGTCAAAGCGTGCGGAAGCCATTCAGAGGCCTTCATGTCCTTCTCCTCAGTATCTACCCGACCTGTTCATGCGGCGGCACGAACCGGAACTCCCGAGATTCAGCTGTCCGCATGTCTGGAGAGCGGTACGCCCCTGCCGTCGCAAATGCTCGAGATGGCGCGCCTGGATCTGACCTTTATTACTGACCGTCCACTTCGCTTTGGCACCGTCATTCAGCTGGCGATTTTCAGCGACTTTATCAGCGCGATGACTCAGAATCGCGGAATCGTTCACTGGTGCCGCCCTCATCCACGAGGCTGGCAAATCGGTGTCTTTCTGACTCAGCCACTGCCCGATCGACTCACCTCACATGAATGGAATGACCTGCGTACAACTCTGCGTTACGACTGTAACTGGAAAGCGTGGGTCCTGTGGAATGACAGCGGAAAACTCGACTCGGTCCGGATTCTGAATTACTCACTCAGCGGTATGCGTCTCCATTCGGCGCATGCTGTCGAATCGAACCAGGAGTTCTCCCTGTTCAGCTCCGCCGGGGCGCGCGACCGGGCCGTGCTTAAAGGGCATGTCCAGTGGTGCCGCACTGTCGACAACACATTTCAGATCGGAGCGATCATCCACGGGCATCGCGGCCGGGATCTGCCACGAATGTTTGGCAATCTTGATGCTGTCCATTTCGATGCCAGCAAGCCCGCGGAAATGCTCAACGGTGAGGCACCCGACACGCTGCGATGTGAGCAGGAACGGCAGGAAGGATTTCTCCCCGCCGGCAGTTCGCACTTCCGTCAGCCGGAATTCAGCGTTCAGGACCCTTCTCCATGGAATCCTGACGCTCAACCATAACTCGCCGCAAATAAGACGCTCGCTGGACGTCAACGACTCGCTGCACGTCAACGATGAGTTCACAACGCCTGGGCGAAAGGCGGGCAGGCATTGCCGTCCGCATGGCAGCTCTTCAGAACCGTCTTTCCTTGTCGCATAAGCAACACGCTGGTCACTACCAGATTGATCACGACGAGCACAGAGGACGGAGTTGCTCCAGAATTTTGGGAATGGCTTCGAACGGAGATTCTGATTCTTCATACTCCAGAGCCACGAAGCCTCGATAGTCGGCGTCCCTGAGAATGTCGACAATTCGCTTCAGATCGGCTGGCTGTTTTTTTCCGCCCGGGGCAATCGACGCTTTGATCTGGGCATTGACAGCGTACGGTGCAATCTTCGCGAGATCTGCATAAGGATCTTCGGTTTGAAAGTTACCGCTGTCGAAGTTGACGCCGAACCAGGGTGAGGATTCAATTTTTGAAATGATCTTCAGCATCTGGTCGGGCGTGGCAGTAATGCCTCCGTGGTTTTCGAGAGCCAGGTAGATTCCTTTCGTCGCCGCATAGTGAAGCGATTCATTAATGCCGGCCGCACAGAGTTCGATCGAAGCTTCCTCGGTTTCTCCCTTGGGAACTTTACCTGCAAAGATCCGGATCGCCGGTGCTCCCAAAATTGCAGCGTAGTCAATCCACTCGCGACATTCGGCCAGTTGGTTCTGACGAGCATCACCTTCCGGAAGGCAAAAATCATTGCCGATGGCTGTCCCGGAAATGCTCAGGCCCAGCCGATGAGTCAGCGCGCGAATGCTGAGCAGATAGTCTGTGGTGATCACTTTAGGAAAGTAATAGCCGGTCAACTCCGTTGCTCCCAGACCCTGAGCCGCACAGAATTCGATAAACTGTTCAAGCGTCATTTCCGCCTTTGCAATCTCCTCTGGCGTTCCGCGTTTGGCGAGTTGTCGATTAAACGAGTAAGCGGCCAGACTGAGCTTCAGCAAAGATCCGTCCGGTCGTTTCGGCGGATCTGCGGCCTGTGTGGCGACGGATGACGGAACACAGCAGAACGCAGCTGAAGCAGCCGTCAGAACCTGGCGGCGAGTAAGTGCCATCGTTATATCCCCAGAGAACCGTATGAAGTGACAGGCCAAAAATTAGCAGGAAGCAGGCCGGTTTGCGAACAATGGTGGCTAAAGGTTTTTCTTGTCCGAGTTGCTGCGGTGCGAACTTACCGCTTGACAGGATTGAGGATTGTGACAGACTTAACAAGATGCGGCAGCTGCTCCTGTATCTGGTAGGTCTGGCCCTCGTGGTCCCGTTTGGGGCTCTTGAGGCCGCTGAAGACACGACTGCCAAAAAAGGTGTACAGGAACTGGTCCAGAGCAGTCCGGACGAAGTCACCGCCACCAGCGAAGGTGAAGCGGAAGATCCCGAGGTCGATTTTCACTGTGTTCCATTTTTTGAGCGCTCCGCTCAGCTTGACGGCCGCCTGCCGCTGTTTCAGGTCTGCTCCTTCACTTCTTCTGTTGTGGACCCACAAGACTGCCGGCCGCCCCCACAGGCTTGATCCTGCGGGCTTTCTCGTCTGCGGTTCAACGTCTCCGAATTTGTGTTTCGGCTAGCCGACATCTGCCTGCCGTCGCCAATCGGCAACCGCCCCGCGAATCGCGATGTGGCCGTACGTCCCTGCTTCATTCTGCCGCTGGAGTCTGGCGATCGGAATCCCGACTGCCTGACTGCTACCCACCCACATCGTACCGGAATCCTTCTGAGTTAGCCTGATGGGAGGGAGTAAAAGGCTCCTGCACGAACTGGCTTGGTAATTGCTCAGGGAAGGTCGTTGTGTATTAGGAAGTTTCCCGGAAAGGGAACCTGTGTCGACTGCTACGATTTTGGATCCGTCCGCCGGTACTGATGCGTTCGATCTGAAGGCTCTTGAGAGCGACATTCGTCTGCTTGCCGAATTGCTTCCTCTGCAGGGGCCCATCACGGCTTTTGCATTCCTGAATCCGCTTCAGGGAATGGAGGACCAGTCTTTTGTGGATGCGCTTCGTCAGGTGTCTGAAATTTACGGTTGCGAACCGTTTCTCGCCGAAACGCGTTATCGCGAGAAAATGGCGCGAGGTCGTATCACGCTCGACGATTTGCGAGAAGTCTTGCAGGAAGAACCAGGCTTTCATGGCGAACACACTGTGGCCGGGATTGTCTGTCGGCTGGATCTGCGGCTGAGCATGCTCCAGCATTCCGTGACTCCGGGCAACAGGAATGAGCTTCGCTGGATGATCGCCGAGTCCGATTCGCTGCGACGATTTCGTCCGGATATGACTCACGAAGTTCGGGACCGACTGCTGGAGGAAACACAGCACTGGATCATGCGAGACCTAAGATCCGCGCCAGGCACCGCTCGCCCGAATGAAGCAACGGGTTCCGATCTTTCTGAAACGGTTCAGGAAACGATCAACGCGTTCGGACGCAAGTCGATCGAAAGCTGGACGGACACCACGTGGGAACAAGTCTGTCTCAGCCTGTTATGGGCGCTGGCTCGGCAGAGGATGTCGACGACACCACCACCGCCCAATCCTGTGCATCGCGAAGTTCGTCACCGCGACCTGTTGCTGGATGTAACGCGTGAAGACAGTGACATTCTTGTTCACGAAGTGCTGATCCGTTTTTGTGCGGCCTATCTGGATCAGGGATATTCTCAATGGCAACTTCCTGATCGAGACGCCGGATTTCTGGATTCCTTCTGCGCCCTGTTTCAGTCCGGCGGATTTGGTCAGCGAAAATGGATACGTCCGCTGGCGGCCGAGCTGGAACAACTTCAAGCAAATGAAATCACTCCACTGCAAAGCATTGCCGATTCGCTCGTTCAGCTGGGTGTGGAACCTGCTGAACGCAACGAGTTTTTGCGGAACAGCATTCTGGCTCTTCGGGGCTGGGCGGGAATGATCTGGCAGACCGAAGTTCGGCCGGATCGCGTGTATCGCTATTCGCCGCCCGGCACGTTCATGGAATTTTTGGCTGTGCGTCTCATTCTGGATCGCCTGGCGGCCACCAGCATTGCCGCGAAGACGATGGACTTCAAAGATTCCATCAGCAGGTTGCGACCGATTCTGCGAAAGTCACTGCACGCGGCGAACGGGTCATCCAGTGATGAGCAGCGGGCCTTTATGATTCTGCAGCTGGCCCAGATTCACGGCTGGTGTCCTCGAATACTGGCGGAGATGTCTGAGCCCGCGTGGTGTGAGCTGATGAAGGAGATCGACGGCTTCTCCCACTTTGAACGTCGCCGCGTCTTTCATTTTGCATTCGAACGTCAGTTTGCAAAGCGAGCGTTGGATGCCGTTCACATTCGCGTCACGCATCGTCCGGCCAACCCTGAATCGCCACAGCTCCAGATTGTGACATGCATTGATGCTCGCGAAGAATCATTCCGCAGGCATCTGGAAGAAGTGGCGCCGGATGTCGAAACGTTTGGCAACGCGGGCTTCTTCTGCGTGCCGATGTATTATCGAGGTGCCGCGGAGGCTCAGTTTACGGCGTTGTGTCCAGTCGTGATCAAGCCGGAAAACTGGATTGTGGAAGATGTTGTTTACGCGCTGGAAGATTCCCATCGCCAGCGTGCGACGGCTCGAAGACTGCTTGGTAACGCTTCGCATCGATTTGACACCGGCACGCGAAGTTCACTCAGTGGTGCAGTTCTGATGACTCTGCTGGGCCCTCTGGCAACAGTGCCGCTGCTGGGGCGAATTCTGTTTCCGCGGCTGGCGGCCAAAATGCACAAAACTGCACGTCGTTTCGTCGCTCCTCCGGCCGTGACTCGCCTTCGTCTGGAGCGGGAAGAAGGAACGCCGGCCGGTCCGGATGAGAACGGGATTGGCTTCACACTGACGGAGATGGTCAACATGTCCGAGCGATCGTTGCGGGACATCGGTCTGACTTCCAATTTCGCTCGCCTGGTAGTGTTTCTTGGCCACGGATCTAATTGTCTGAACAATCCGCACGAATCGGCTTACCACTGTGGAGCCTGTTCGGGCAGCGCAGGTGGGGCTAATGCCAGAGCTCTGGCGGCGATGCTTAATGATGTGCGTGTTCGACGGCAGCTGAAAGAACGCGGACTGGTGATCCCGGAAGAGACGCATTTCATCGGCGGCCTGCATAACACCGCGTCGGAGGAAATCACTTTCTTTGATCTGGAGCTTTTGCCGACATCGCAGGTGCGTTCGCTCCGCCTGGCACGCGATCTGTTCAGTCGAGTAGCCGAACGAAACGCTCATGAGCGCTGCCGTCGTTTTGAATCTGCGCGGCTGGATTTGTCCGGACCGGAATCGCTGCTGCACGTGCAGGAGCGAGCCGAAGATTTGGCTCAGACTCGACCCGAATATGGGAATTGTACCAATGCAATATGCTTCGTCGGTCGTCGCAGTCGCATTCGAGGCCTTTATCTGGATCGTCGGTCATTCCTGATGTCTTATGACAAAACTCAGGACAATGAAAAGAACATGATTCTGGCCCGCATCCTGGGCGCTGTTATTCCTGTGTGTGAAGGGATCAACATGCTTTACACGTTGTCCGCGATCGACTCCCGCGGTTGGGGTTCAGGAACAAAATTACCACACAACGTGACATCCCTGCTGGGCGTGATGGACGGAGCGGCCAGCGATCTGCGGCCTGGTCTGCCATGGCAGGGCGTGGATATTCACGAGCCTGTTCGCCTGTTGTTTATCGTGGAGACGACGGCAGAAGCCATGCTGCAGATTATGGAAGAGAATCCAATCGTCGGACGAATCTGCAAAAACGGATGGGCTCAATTGGCCGTGCTTGATCCAGACTCCGCCCAGATCCAGCGATTCGTGAACGGCAAGTTCGAAGACTACACATCTGCCAGCACAGAACTTCCCTCGGCCGACTCGTCGCTCGAATGGTACCGCGGCTGGCGAGACCACCTACCCTTCGCTCTGATCCGAAACGCCGGCGGTGTCAGCAGCGCTGCTACGGTACCGCCCAAAGGATAACGGCCTCGTTCCCTGCGGATGGCGACCTGAACACAATCAACTTCTCAACTTCTCAAAGTTCAACTTCTCAAAGTTCGACTTCTCAACGTTCGACTTCTCAACGTTCGACTTCTCAATCATGCTCAATATTGCTGGTATCATCGTTGTTCTTGCTCCGGTCATGTTGCTCGCCGTTTTTGGCGTAACAACATTGCTGCGCATTCCGCTCAGCGAACGCTCAATGGCTCGGTTCACCGAGGCCTCCACGATCTTCGGACTGCTGTCCGCTCTTTTCATTCTGGGCGTGATGCTGGCGACCAACGAACGCAACGTCTCTGTGGAACTTGGCGACTGGGTCCGCATCCCGGCGGTGTCGGATCACGTGGATGCTCCTGCGATGGCTTCCGAACCAACGGCGACAGCCGGACATGACAGTTCTGATTCCTCGCACGACGCTTCTTCACACGAAACTCACGATTCCTCTTCGGACCATACAGAAGACGCGGATTCGCATGCGGACCATTTTCACTTCACACTAAAATTCGTCTTCGATCGCTTGAGCGTCCCATTCGTCATCATGACGTTTGTCCTGTGCGGGGTGATCGCCGCTTTTGCCAGTCGGTATCTGCACCGGGACGAAGGCTTTCACCGGTTCTTTATGTTTTTCTCATTCTTCCAGCTGGGTATGATTTTGTCGTCCGTGGCGGGCACCATCGAGACGCTGTTCTTTGGCTGGGAACTCGTGGGCTTGTCATCGGCACTGCTGGTCGCCTTTTTTCACGACCGACCGGCCCCGGTGGCGAACGGCCAACGAGTCTGGGCGGTGTACCGCGTCGCGGACGCGGCCTTTCTGATTGCAGCTCTGACACTTCACCACCTGTCCGGGTCAGGCGACTTTGGCGGGATCGCCGGACAGGGTGACTGGCCGGCAGGAAAAGCGGTTCTCGCGGAGAATGATGCGTTGCTGGTGGGATGCCTGTTGCTCTTCGCCGCAGCTGGCAAATCAGCGCTGGTTCCCTTCTCTGGATGGTTGCCGCGCGCGATGGAAGGCCCGACGCCAAGCAGTGCCGTTTTTTACGGAGCTCTATCCGTCCATCTGGGCGCGTTTCTGCTGCTGCGGGTAAGTCCATTACTGGACGAATCATTCACGCTACGAGTCCTGGTCGTCGCTTTGGGATTGATCACCATGATCTTTGCGACCATGACCGCGCGCGTCCAGACGGATATTAAAAGCAGCCTGGCTTTTTCGTCATTGATTCAGGTCAGTATCATCGTCATGGAGATTGGGTTCGGACTGCGTTACATCGCTCTGATCCACATCATTGGTCATGCGTGCCTGCGAACTCTGCAGCTGATTCGCGCCCCCTCTCTGCTGCGGGATTACAACTCCATGATCAATGCCATCGGTGTGTATCTGCCTGAGGCAACAAGTTCAGGACGTGTGTCACCGACTCTTCAATCGCGGCTCTATCGATTTGCATTTGATCGCGGCAATCTGGACTCCATGCTGGACGACTATTTTGTGCGGCCATTCGTTTTTGTTTTCGAATGGTCCGACCGCATGGAACGACGCTGGACAACATGGCTCTCGGGGCCAGCCAGAGACCAGAAAGAGAGTGGGAATGGGAAGAACGGAATCGACTCGGTCTGAGAACTCTGGCCGCTGTGACCGCCCGACAACGAGATGATTTTTTCGGGGGTGGCTGTCGGGGGCAAATGATTTCGAAGCCTAACGCCGCACTGTCAATCGTAATTCTTTAGTTATTAAAATCCATGATTCCAGAACTTCACTTCCCATGGCTCGAATGTTCGATCGCGCTGCCGCTGCTGGGTTCGATCGCCTGTTGTTTTCTGAGTGACCCCATTAAGGCTCAGCGACTGGCTGTGATCTGCGGCGGGCTCACGCTGTTCTGCACCACGGGTGAATGGCTGGACTTCAGCGTTATGGGCTCCTTCGAAGCACATGACCACTGGGACGTCATAAAATGGTTTTTTCACAGTGACATTTTCGTGATCGACGAACTCAGTGCGCCGTTGCTCCCGTTGTCGGCACTGCTTTATCTGATGACCATGCTGTCCACACTGCGGACGAAGCTGGGCCGTTTTTCGTTTGGGCTGACCCTGGTCTCGGAAGCCATCGTCCTGGCCACTCTCAGCTGCCACAGTGCGTGGATAATTATTCTGCTGCTGTCTTTGGCCGTCATTCCGCCGTGGGTAGAACTGCGGCGACGCAACGCATCGACTCGCATCTTTTCCCTGCACATGGGATTATTCATTATTCTGCTGATTTCCGGCTGGAGTCTTGTGGATTTTAGCGGAGATAAACCAGTGGCGTCGCTGCTGCCAGCCTCGTTGCTGACGATTGCCGTGCTGTTGCGTGCGGGCGTTTGTCCGGTCCATCCGTGGATGACAGATCTGTTCGAACATGCCACGCTTGGAACCGCCCTCTTGTTTGTGGCTCCAATGACGGGAGCCTATGCGGTCATGCATCTGGTGTTTCCTGTGGCTCCGTCATGGGCGATGCAGAGCATCGCAGTGCTGTCGCTGACAACGGCTGTCTACGCAGCCGGGATGGCGACAGTCCAGAAGGACGCGCGACGATTCTTCTGCTACCTGTTTCTCAGTCACTCGTCACTTGTCCTGTCCGGCCTCGAGCTTGTGACAACCATTGGAATGACCGGCGCCCTGTGCGTCTGGATCTCTGTTGGCCTCTCGCTGGGTGGCTTCGGACTCACGCTGCGATCTATCGAATCGCGGATTGGTCGAATTAGTCTGGATCGCTATCACGGAATGTACGAACACACGCCGACTCTGGCGGGACTATTCCTGCTGACAGGTCTTGCGTCGATTGGATTTCCCGGCACGATTGGCTTCGTTGGAATGGAACTTCTGATTGAAGGGGCCGTGGGCGTTTATCCCATGGTCGGGCTGGCGGTGGTGCTGGCCGCTGCCCTGAACAGCATTGCCATTATGCGAGCCTACTTCAAAATCTTCACGGGGCGGCGATTTCAGACGGCCGTGCAGCTTCGCTCTCGTGCTTCAGAACGCTTTGCCGTGCTCGTGCTGACAGTGTTGGTGCTGGGCGGCGGGCTGTGGCCTCAGCCGGGAGTCGCTTCCCGACATCATGCGGCCAGGGCCCTGATGAGAATGCGTCGCCCGGCCGCCGACATTAGCCCTCCGCTTGCAGAACCGAAAGAAGAAGCAGAGCAGCCTGAGCAAGCCGAACCTGTCATGAATAAAGAACCGTCACATGCTAATCGGCAGCTGAATCACGCATGGCCGGATTCGCTGGCAGTCAGATTCTCAACCCGTGTCATGTCCGCTGCCGTTCGCGGCCACCCGCTGATGTCGCCACTTCAGTTGTGACCTCGCATTTGTGGAGACGGTCCGCGTCAGACGCGGATCGGTTTCTGCCGAAATTTCTACATTCTCACACTGAGTTCCACGCGACTCATTCATCACTGAACTTTAAAATAAAAATGGCCACTTGGGGTCAGGAGCATCCATAATGAGTGTTGAAAATCGAATTCCACGCGGCAACGCCGACGGATTCATCCGGTACATGAAAAGCGACATGGTTTCCGGCCTGCTGGTCTTTCTGATCGCACTGCCGTTGTGTGTGGGGATTTCGCTGGCCTCCGGATTTCCGCCGCTCGCCGGGATTTTTACCGCCATCGCCGGAGCAGTGATTGCGACCAGCATCAGTAACTCGGAAATGACCATCAAAGGGCCGGCGGCCGGTTTGATTGTCATTGTCCTGGGCTGCGTTGAAGACTTTGGCGGCAATGGAATGGCGGGCGGATTTTCTGCAGCGGACACCGCGGCTTACAAAGCCGCTCTGGCAGTGAGTGTTGTCGCGGCGGTGCTCCAGATTTTGTTCGGCCTGTTTCGTGCCGGGATTCTGGGTGAGTTCTTTCCAGGCACGGTTGTGCATGGAATGCTGGCGGCAATCGGCGTGATCATTATTTCAAAGCAGGTGCCCGTTGCTCTGGGAATCACCGAGGCTAAAGGGGGACCGCTGTCGCTGTTGAGACAGATTCCGGACTTCATCATTCATGCCAATCCAGCGATCGCTCTGATCGGAGTGGTGAGCCTGCTGATCATGTTTCTCTGGCCGATGATTCGAAGCCGCGTCGCAGTCCTGAAACCGATTCCCGGGCACCTGATCGTGCTGCTGGTGGCGGTGCCGCTGGGCATGGCTCTGAATCTTACGTCGGGTCATCAATACCAGATGTTTCACCAGGAATACAAACTGGGTGAGCAGTACCTCGTGGCTATGCCGAACGAAATCTTTGGCATGTTCAAGCAGATTGAGTTTCCGGACTTCACAGTTTTGAATCAGTTCAAAGCCTGGAAGTGGATCGGAATGTTTTTCATCATCGGCAGTCTGGAGTCACTGCTGAGTGCCAAAGCGGTCGATCTGCTGGATCCATGGAAACGCAAGACGAACATGAATCGGGACGTACTGGCTGTTGGGGTTGCTAATCTTGGGGCCGCCATGATCGGGGGCCTGCCGATGATTTCGGAAATCGTCCGCAGCAAATCCAACATCGACAACGGAGCTCGGACTCGTTTTGCGAATCTCTGGCACGGTGTGTTTCTGTTGTTGTGCGTGGGATTAATTCCGACGATTTTGCATCGCATTCCGCTGGCCGCTCTCGCCGCGATGCTCGTCTACACAGGAACACGCCTGGCACATCCGAACGAGTTCTTTAACGTGTATCGTATCGGCAAGGAACAGCTGCTGATCTTTGTCGTGACTCTGATTGTCGTCCTTGCAACGGACCTGCTGATTGGTGTGGCGGTTGGGATTGCATTGAAGATGTTTCTGCATGTGGCGAATGGAGTCCCTCTGCGTTCCTTCTTTAAGGCGTACCTTGAAGTTGAAGATGTGAACGAGAATACCAGCCGGATCGTGGCGCGAGAATCGGCGATCTTCAGTAACTGGATTCCATTCAAGCGGCAGATTGAAGATATCGGACTGGTTCAAAAGCGAAACCTGATTATTGATCTTTCCGGAGCCAACCTTGTGGATGCCAGCGTGATGGAAAAGCTGGAAGAACTGGGTCACGATTTTGAACAGGCCGGACTGAAACTGGAACTGAAAGGTCTGGATGAACTGCGACCCACATCTTCAAACGCGCATTCGGCCCGAAAAAAGGGACTGACGCCTGTTCGCCGTATGACGCTGGTTGCTGATCCAGAACTGGCTTCGATGCTCACCAAAGAAATGATCCGTATGGGTGCCACTGGATACACGGAGACGCCATGCTTTGGAATGGGGCGTCGGCACGTGGAAAGTGATGAGACGACTCCGCTTGAGCAGATGCGAGTCGAAGTGATTATGCCTTTTGAAACCTGTGAGCAGGTGCTGGAATATCTGCGAGTCAACATTATGACGGTGCATCATCTCACAGTCTGCGTCGAAACCGTGGAGGTTGCAAGAATCACGTCCTTTGTTTCTCAGGTCAGTCTCGCCACTCATCATTCTGCAGGTCACTAATACCGCAATCTGAACCAGTGAAATGTCAGAGCCTGGCGATTCATTCGCCAGGCTCTTTTTGATCGGGCCAATGTTTCATCGCTTCTGCTGCGACCGCCACAGAAAATCAGTTTGATGCGGCATGGCGCACTTCTTCGACATCAAGGATCCTGGTGTGCTTCTTCAGAGTTCGCAGAATCAGATAGACCGCCAGACTGATCAGAAACATGACCACCCGTGGAAAGTCAACGGCCAAACGTCGTTCGGCCACCGCGTGTTCCACAATGTTCAGCACCAGAAAGGCAATGCCAATCAGCAACACAGCAGTGTATTCACGTCGCAGCACCATTCGCCATCGAAACGCGCGCGGCG
>Ga0209702_10000749_pt1 | contig 67440 bp, 67 predicted proteins | sample FRY01_FD_187210 | JGI IMG/M metagenome (GOLD analysis project Ga0209702, IMG submission 187210) | Freshwater microbial communities from Lake Fryxell liftoff mats and glacier meltwater in Antarctica - FRY-01 (SPAdes) (version 2) | ecosystem: Environmental > Aquatic > Freshwater > Ice > Glacier... | reverse complement strand
AAGCCTCACCGTATTCAGCGCAAGAAGTCTCTGTCGCGTGATCGCAAGCACCCAAAACGGCTGCCAAACGCGTGCTGGCCTCAAATAGCTTGGCTGTTTTAGACTGAATAACATGCAAATAGTCAGCGCGGCTGAGCTGTGCATCGTGCATGTTCATGAGTTGTAGCACCTCGCCTTCAGCAATCACGTTGGTGGCATCAGACAGCACTTGCATGACACGCATGTTGCCAGCATCAACCATCATTTGAAACGCGCGAGAGTACAAAAAGTCACCTACCAAGACACTTGCTGCGTTGCCAAACAACTCGTTTGCCGTATCTTTTCCGCGGCGCATGGTGGATTCGTCCACCACATCGTCGTGTAACAACGTGGCGGTATGAATAAACTCAACCGCGGCTGCCAGTGTGTGGCGGTGCGGGTTGGTGTGCCCAATGGCACCACACATGATGAGGAGCAACGAAGGGCGCAGGCGCTTGCCGCCGCTTTGAATGATGTGTTGAGAGATTTGTGACACCAGCGCCACATCGCTGCGCAGGCGATCACGTATGACCTCGTCGACCAAGTGCATGTCGGTGGCAATAACAGCCAATGGGTTGGCTTGATCTATGAGGGTATGGGCTTGAGTCAAAACAAAAAACAATTGCTGGCGGTGAGGTGTCGGCTGGAATAGCTAAGATTTTTTTAATATCCATCGGTCCAACACATGATTATCCACATTCGCGGTCTTCACTTTGGGCTTGTCATAATGACCGTTCGGCGTTCTCTGCGTTCAAGCCGCTTGCTGTGTGGCAAATGGCCGGGGCTTTGTGGCTAGGCCCATGCACTGATAGGGCATTAAAAAATGGACCGTAAAAAACAATTTGTGCTAAAATCATGGGCTTGGTGAAAATTCTTTCGCCAAAGACACTGCAAAACTGGTTGGCATGTAAGCTTTTTTGGCTAAAACCGACGGCTTTGTGGTATTGATTTTTTAGAGGTATCTATGTACGCGGTCATAAAAACCGGAGGCAAACAGTATCGTGTTGTCGCTGGTGAAAAAATTAAAGTAGAACAGATTGCTGCGGAAGTGGGTCAAGAGATTGTGTTGGATCAGGTGTTGGCCGTCGGTATCGGCGCAGACATCAAGATCGGCGCTCCCTTGGTCGCTGGTGCAACAGTAACGGCCACCGTGATTTCTCACGGTCGCGGCGTCAAAATTCGTATTTTTAAAATGCGTCGCCGCAAGCACTATCAAAAGCGCCAAGGTCACCGTCAAAACTACACTGAGCTGTCTATCGGCTCAATTACAGCTTAAAGGTTGGAAGTACCATGGCACAAAAAAAAGGCGGCGGCTCGACGCGCAACGGGCGTGACTCCAATCCAAAAATGTTGGGCGTTAAAGCGTTCGGTGGTGAGTTGGTAACAGCAGGATCCATCATCGTGCGTCAGCGCGGCACCAGGTTCCACCCGGGCACCAATGTAGGTATCGGTAAAGACCACACTTTGTTTGCAACAGTTGATGGCCACGTGCAGTTTGCTGTCAAAGGTGCAAAAAACCGCAGCACAGTCAACATCACGCCTGTTATTTAATAACAGTTGTGAGATGTAAGACCTGAATGTACAGGTCTTACCAGCGTGCAGCAGTCCGAAAAAGGCCCTCTCTGGGGCCTTTTTTTGTTGCCCGTCATGTTTTGAATGTAGCCAACTTTGGAAACGGGTGCTTAGCCACCTAAAATGTAGTCATGAAATTTGTAGACGAAGCCACTATTGATATTGCCGCCGGCGACGGAGGCAATGGTTGTGCGTCGTTTCGGCACGAGAAGTACAAAGAGTTTGGCGGTCCTGATGGTGGTGATGGTGGACGAGGTGGGCATGTATTTGTAGTTGCTGACGTGGCACTCAACACGCTGGTTGATTTCCGTTTTTCCAGACGCTTTGAAGGTCGCCGAGGTGAGCACGGTATGGGTGCCGATATGTTTGGTGCTAAAGGCGAGGATGTGGTTTTAAAAATGCCTGTTGGCACCATCATTGCGGATGCAGAAACTGGCGAAGTGCTGCATGAGTTGCTGGTGCCAGGTGAGCAAATCGTGTTGGCAAAAGGTGGTGATGGGGGGTTTGGAAACTTGCATTACAAAAGCTCTACCAACCGCGCGCCAAGGCAAAAAACGTTGGGCTATGAAGGCCAGCGTTTAACCGTCAATTTAGAGCTAAAAGTCCTGGCTGATGTGGGCTTGTTGGGCATGCCAAACGCGGGAAAGTCCACACTGATTGCGGCCGTATCCAATGCGCGCCCAAAAATTGCCGACTACCCATTTACCACCTTGTATCCCAATTTGGGTGTGGTGCGTGTGGCCCCTGAAAAAAGCTTTGTCATTGCTGACTTACCTGGCTTGATTGAGGGCGCTGCTGATGGTGCGGGCTTGGGCCACCAATTTCTTCGTCATTTGCAGCGCACCCGATTGCTGCTGCATGTGATCGACATGGCTCCGTTTGACGATGAGGTTGACCCTGTTGCTCAAGCCAAAGCCATCGCTGGCGAGCTCAAGAAATACGACAAGTCGCTGTATGACAAGCCGCGGTGGCTGGCATTGAATAAACTGGACATGGTGCCTGCTGACAAACGCGACGCATTGGTGGCTGACTTTGTGAAGCGGATGAAACACAAAGGGCCTGTGTTTGAGATTTCAGCTCTTACGCGCGAAGGTTGCGAAAAGCTCATGTTGTCGGTGTTTGAACACGTGGCAAAAGTTGCCAAGTCTGAACAGCCGCCTGAGCAAATTGACCCACGCTTTGAAACAATGGCAGACGGCTCTTTTGCGCCACTACCTAGCGTGTTACCAGATGACTTGGCAGACGATCCACGGTTCAGTCGCTAACGATTGTCGCGTTACAGTTTTAGCAATGTCCATAACGACCTTCAGCTCATCTGAGCAAACACCTGCCCAGTGCGCCGTGTTGGCCAACGCCAAACGAATAGTCGTTAAGGTTGGCTCAAGTTTGGTGACCAATGAAGGCCGCGGTCTGGACGCCAATGCCATAGAGCAATGGAGCAGACAACTGGCAGCATTGGTAGCCGATGGGCGCGAAGTCATTATGGTAAGCAGCGGCGCCATTGCTGAAGGTATGAAGCGCTTAGGCTGGCCAACGCGCCCCAAACATATCAACGAATTGCAAGCCGCAGCTGCCGTTGGGCAGATGGGATTGATTCATATGTACGAGAGCAAACTGCGGGCTTTTGGTGTGGGCAGTGCGCAAGTCTTACTGACCCACGGTGACTTGGCAGACCGTGAGCGTTATTTAAATGCCAGAAGCACACTCACAACCTTGCTGGATTTAGGCATAGTCCCCGTCATCAATGAAAATGACACAGTGGTCAACGACGAAATCAAAGTGGGCGACAACGACACACTTGGTGCCTTGGTGGCCAATCTGGTGGTGGCCGACGCTTTGATCATACTGACCGACCAAGCGGGCTTGTACACCGCAGACCCACGGCACAACCCCGATGCCCAGTTTGTGCGTGTGGCGAGCGCAGGTGATGTGCAGCTAGAGTCCATGGCGGGTGGGGTTGGCTCGTTGATTGGTAAAGGCGGCATGATTACCAAAATATTGGCTGCCAAGCGTGCTGCGTCGTCTGGTGCCAGCACAGTCATTGCCTCAGGCCACGAAACCGATGTGTTGTTGCGACTCTGCAAGGGCGAGCCGATTGGCACGTGGTTGATGGCACAAACGGGTAAAAACCAAGCCCGCAAGCGCTGGATGGCTGATCAGTTGCAGTTGCGCGGTGCGGTGGTGATTGACGACGGCGCGGTGGACAAAGTGTCTCGTGCGGGTAAAAGTTTGTTGCCCATTGGTATGACAGCCGTGCAAGGTGATTTTTCTCGCGGCGATGTGATCGCTGTTCTCAACCAGCAAGGCACAGAAATCGCCAGGGGCTTGGCCAATTACGCCAGCGTTGAAGCACGGTTGCTGTGTAAGAAATCGTCGTCGCAATTTGAGCAACTCATAGGCTATGCCGGCGAGCCAGAAATGGTGCACAGAACCAATTTGGTTCTAACTCTTGGAAACGCCATATAGTTGGGTGCGGCATAGTCCTATGCAGCACAGGGTTTGGACCAATCGCAAGACACAGCATCGGTTATGGGTTGGTGGTGAGTAAAACCAGCAGCCAGCTTGATGCTTGAAACACCAATATCAAACCAATGCCCTAGGTCGTTGATTCAAACGTCAACTGACCACTAGTAAGGCTTGCTGGCTTTGCGCAGGCGTTGCACAATATCCTCAGCAGAGCCATACACGATGCGGACGTCACAAAATGCGTCGTCAGACATGGTTTGTGCGTAGCGTGAGTTGGCGTTGCGCAGTTCTTCCCACTGCGGATCGCTCAGTTCGCGCCAGCCTGAATCTAGGCGCCAGCTCGCATAGGCTTTGACTTCACGCGTATCGCAGCGCACACCCTCGTACAGCACGTTCATTGCACCACGTGGGCTCTTAGCCACGATGACATACCGCACCACTTTGTCTGGCCCTACGCTGACCGTATCTGGTGCAACGCCATAACTCAGGTTAGAGCGTGTCGGATTGGCAACTGGTATCAACTTATCCAGGTTAAATGCAGCAGGCGGTTCTTGCATGGCTTCGGCCCACGGCGGCGGCTCAACAAAATTGTTATTTTGCGCCAGCCCAGTAGCGGTGACGGTGACACAAACAAGGAGCAAGAGTGCGCGAAAAAAAACCGCAGTGTGTTGCATAGCCTATGAATCCGATTGTGGGTGGCCAGGATCGGGGTCGAAACTGGCGCCTGGTGGCAAGTCCAGACCTGCGTTGCCAATGAAGCCAAACCCCCGGCGAACGGGCGCATCTCGTACAACATCTTGGCTGCGCGAGTTGCCTCTTAAGAAACGGTTTCGCCCGTCATTAGAGGGTAAAAATCTTGCCAATTCAGTCAGAGCCATTTCATATACGCCGCGTTTAAAGTCCACCACCACATCAAGCGGAACCCAATAGTCGTTCCAACGCCAAGCGTCAAATTCCGGGTGGTTGGTTGCGCGTAAATTCAAGTCGCCATCTCGCCCTGTCAGTCTGAGCAAATACCAAATTTGCTTTTGACCTCTGTAGTGGCCGCGTGACTCGCGTCTGATGAATCGGTCTGGCACCTCATAGCGCAACCAATCACGTGTCCGAGCAACTATGCTGACGTGCTCGGGCAGCAGCCCCACCTCTTCATGCAACTCGCGAAACATCGCTTGTTCGGGCGACTCGCCGCGGTCTATGCCGCCTTGCGGAAATTGCCAAGAGTGGGTTCGTATGCGCTTGCCCCAAAACACCTGATTTCTTTGGTTGAGCAAAATGATGCCGACATTGGGCCTGAAGCCTTCTCGGTCGAGCATAATTAACCTCAATTTTCGTTAAAGCCATTATGCACTGCTGCTGTTCGTTATGACGGCGTTGGGTGTTGGGCAACTCACCAGAGCACACCAAAGTCGTTATGAAAGCCAGTCAATTTTTAATCACCACGCTTAAAGAAGCGCCAGCCGACGCCGAGGTAGTGAGCCACCAACTGATGACGCGAGCAGGCATGATTAAAAAGCTGGGCGCTGGCATTTATACCTACATGCCCATGGGTTTGCGCGTGATTCAAAAAGTAGAGCGGATTGTTCGAGAAGAAATGAATCGCGCCGGTGGTATAGAGCTGTCTATGCCCGTGATTCAACCCGCTGAGTTGTGGGCTGAAACCAACCGTTTTGAAACCATGGGTCCAGAGTTGCTGCGTATTAAAGACCGCCACAACCGAGATTTTGTGGTTCAACCAACGAGCGAAGAAGTGGTCACTGACATTGCGCGTTCAGAGTTTCGCAGCTACAAGCAATTGCCAAAAAACTTGTATCAAATTCAAACTAAATTCCGCGATGAGCGCCGTCCTCGCTTCGGACTCATGCGCGGGCGCGAATTTATTATGAAAGACGCCTATAGCTTTGACCGTGATGCAGCCGCTGCCAAGGCCAGCTACCAAGTGATGGCCACTGCATACCGGGCTATTTTTGATCGCTTCGGCTTGACCTACCGTGCTGTGGCTGCAGATAGTGGCGCCATTGGTGGTGACTTGTCTGAAGAGTTTCAAGTCATTGCAGCCACAGGTGAAGATGCCATCGTGTATTGTCCTGGCAGCGAGTACGCAGCCAACATGGAAAAAGCCCAAGCCTTGGCACCTGTTGGGGTGGCTGCCCCAGCTACGCAAGACATGGCATGTACACCGACACCAGAAGCAAGTACCTGCGCCGCCGTGGCCAACTTGCTGGGCATACCACTGAGCGCTACCGTTAAGTCCTTGGTGTTGGCCAGCGAAACGAAGGGTGAAGACGGCAAGCCAGCAGGTGTAAAAATTTGGCTGCTGCTGCTGCGCGGCGACCACGATATGAACGAAGTCAAAGTGGGCAAGCTAGACCAATTCACCAATGGCTTTCGCTTTGCCACCATTGAGGAAATTGACACCTACTTTGGGTGCAAGCCTGGCTATTTGGGGCCTATCAACACGCTAAAGCCTGTTGACATGTTGGTTGACCGCGAGGTGGCCGTTATGAGCGATTGGGTGTGCGGGGCCAACCAACCAGACCACCACATGACTGGCGTGAATTGGGGGCGGGATATAGCCTTACCCGCAGCGGTGGCTGATATCCGCAACGTTGTCGCTGGCGACCTGTCGCCAGATGGTCAGGGCGTATTGGCTATTCAGCGCGGCATTGAAGTGGGCCATATTTTTTACCTGGGCACCAAATACTCTCAAGCCATGAATGCCACCTTTTTGAACGACAACGGCAAACCAAGCCACTTTGAAATGGGCTGCTATGGCATTGGCGTGAGCCGCCTGCCAGCCGCAGCAGTGGAACAAAACCACGATGAGCGCGGCATGATTTGGCCCGCAGCCATAGCGCCCTTTACGGTGGTTATCTGCCCTATCAATATGGACAGGAGCGAGGCAGTCAAAGATGCGGCCCACAAGTTGTACAACGAGCTGTTGGCCGCTGACGTAGACGTCATACTGGATGACCGTGGCGAACGCCCAGGTGCGATGCTGGCAGACTGGGAGCTCATTGGCGTGCCCCATCGCGTGGTGTTGGGTGACCGTGGCTTGCAGTCGGGCGAAGTCGAGTACCAGGCACGCCGTGATACCGAGTCGACCAAGCTGCCTGCGCAAGACTTGGCACAAGCCTTGTTAAGCAAAATAGGGCGTTGAGTCACTGCAAAAAAAAAGCACCCTCGGGTGCTTTTTTTTATAGATGCCAAGACCCGTGCCTAGTGGTTACCCGATGGCGCAGCGGTGTTAAGCGACAAGGGATGGCTTGTCGATGTCTATGCAGAACCACTATGTGATGGCATTCCAGGCAGAACGTTAAGCGGGTTTACCACCTAACAACTGTTGCATTTCACCTGACTCGTACATCTCCATCATGATGTCCGAGCCCCCCACAAATTCACCATTAACGTACAGCTGGGGCACAGTGGGCCATTGGCTGTAGTCCTTGATGCCTTGACGCACGTCTTGGTCATCCAACACGTTGACTGTTTTGAGGGTTTTGGTGTCAACGCCGCAGGCCTTCAAAATTTGAATGGCGCGTCCAGAAAAGCCGCATTGGGGAAAGTTTGCGTTGCCTTTCATGAACAAGACCACGTCGTTGCTTTTGACCAGTTGGTCTATGTGTTGATGGGCTTCGCTCATATGTGTCTCCTTTAAAAATGGTTGCCAGCTTGTAAGCTGGGAATAGGCATGATTATTCCATGCCTGACGCTATGTGTGGGTAAACACCCATTTGCCACCCGTACATCTGGTGTTTCCGCCAAGGTCTGTACGTGATTGCACATCGGTAAACCCCTGCTGTGTCAACAGTTGTGCCACAGCGTTGGCCTGATTCCAGCCATGCTCCAGCAGCAACCAGCCATTGGTATTCAAGTGGCTTGGGGCTTGTTGAATGATAGTCCGTATGTCACGCAAACCGTCTGCGCCTGCGGTCAGGGCGCTGACAGGTTCAAACAACAACTGGGCCAAGTGAGGGTCATTCTCTTCTATGTAAGGCGGGTTGCTGACCACCACGTCAAAGCCCCTGGTCTGCAGCCCTTGTATGCCTTGAAGCCAATTGCTCTCCATCCAGCGCACGTCAAGCTGTAAGCGCTGGCCGTTCAGCCGAGCAAGTGCCAACGCGTCGGGACTCAGGTCCAGCGCAGTGACTTGTGCGTGCTGTGCGTTGGCCTTAATGGCCAGCGCCACTGCGCCGCTGCCGGTGCCTAGGTCCACAATGGCGGGCGCTTTTAAGCAAGAATCTTTAACCGTATTCAGCGCCCACTCCACCAAAGTCTCGGTATCTGGCCTAGGAATGAGTACGTGGGCTGATACGGTGAGCGTTAAGCCAAAAAACTCTTTTTCACCGACCAAATAGGCCAATGGTTGCCCCAGCGACCTCGACAGTAACAGTTGTTCGAACTCTCGCCATTGACTTGGTGTGAGCACGTGGTCGTCATGCGCAATCAGCCATGCGCGTTCAGTTTGTCCACGCATCAGCACCTTGAGCATCAGCAGCTGGGCGTCTAGCCTATCCACAGCCTGTGCAGAAGCTCGCACCAAGGCTTGGGCAAGTGTGTGGTTCACAGTGTTAATCTAAGTTGACGTTTTCAAGCTCGGCCATTTGCTGCGCACCTCTTGCTATTTGCAGCTGCTGAATGATCTCGCCTAAATCGCCTTCCATGATGTAGGCCAGTTTGTACAGCGTGAGGTTGATGCGATGGTCGGTCATGCGGCCCTGCGGGAAGTTGTAAGTTCGTATACGGTCAGAGCGGTCGCCACTGCCAATGAGGCCTTTGCGCTGCGCCGCTTCTTTGGCTTCGCGTACACCGCGTTCGGCTTCTGTGATGCGCGCCACCAGCACTTGCATAGCTTTGGCGCGGTTGCGGTGCTGAGATCGGTCGTCTTGGCACTCGGCGACTGTGCCAGTTGGCATATGCGTAATGCGTACTGCAGAGTCGGTTTTATTCACGTGTTGACCACCTGCGCCGCTGGCGCGGTAGGTGTCAATGCGCAAGTCCGCTGGGTTAATTTGTACAGCCTGTGTCTCGTCAGGTTCAGGCATCACCGCGACAGTACAAGCGCTGGTATGAATTCGGCCTTGCGTTTCAGTGGCGGGTACGCGCTGCACACGGTGGCCGCCAGACTCAAAGCGAAGTTTGCCGTAGGCCTGTTGGCCAATGAGGCGCATTACCACCTCCTTGTAGCCTCCCAGCTCGCTTTCGGATTCGCTGATTAACTCCATACGCAAGCCGGCTGACTCGCAGTAACGCGTGTACATGCGCAACAAGTCGCCTGCAAACAAGGCGGACTCGTCGCCACCCGTACCAGCACGAATTTCTATAAAGCAGTTTCGCTCATCGTCTTGGTCTTTGGGCAGCAGCAGCGTTTGGAGTTGTTCGTTGATGCGTGCCATGTCCGATTCGCAAGCATCAATCTCCTCCTGTGCCATCTCAGCCATGTCGGCGTCCGCCAGCATGTCTGTAGCGCCTGCGAGATCAGCTTCTCGCTGCTGGTGTTGCTTGTACAAAGTGACCAACTCAGACAGCTCAGCGTGCTCGCGGCTAAGCGCCCGAAATCGTTCCATGTTGCCCACAACGTCGGGCGCGCTGAGCAAAGCGTCTAACTCTTCAAGTCGCCATGATTGGCGCTCTAAGGTTTGTTGAACAAATGGTTTCATGGGTAGGTCTGTCAAAAGTGTCTGCGTGAATTGGGCCACAACAGGTGCGCCGTCAAAGCTGCACAAGCGAAAACAATGCGCCTTCGGCTAACGCTGGCGGTCAGCACCGCGCAAAAACAAACGCTCAATGGTTTGTTGACTTTGCGCTTGTAGCTCAGGATCGCTGACTTGCAGCTCAGTCATGGCGCCGTGCAACATTTTTTGGGTGAGTCCTTTAGCCAAGGCTTGGAGGGCCTCCTCAGGACTGGCCCCTTTGGCCAACAATTTGCGGGCTCTGGCTATTTCAGTGTCGCGCCAAAACCCTGCTTGTTGTTGCAGCTCTTGAATAACGGGTACGTTGGCGCGTTGGTCCATCCACTGCATAAACCCACGCACCCCATTGTCAATAATGACTTCGGCTTGAGCCACAGCTGCCTGGCGACTGTCACGCCCGGTTTGAACCACGCTGGCCAAGTCGTCAATGGTGTACAAATACACATCTTGTAAGTGCTGAACGTCAGGCTCTATGTCGCGCGGCACCGCCAAGTCAACCATCAGCATGGGTTTGTGCCGTCGTTTTTTTAGCGCCCGCTCAACGGCGCCTAAGCCAATCAGCGGTAATGTGCTGGCGGTGCAGCTGATGACGACATCGAACTCACTCAGGCGCTCAGGTAGATCTGACAGCGCCATGGTGCTGGCACCAAAGCGCTTGGCCAACGATTCGCCGCGTTCGGCAGTGCGGTTGGTGATGACAATTTTTCTGGGCGACTTGGCTGCAAAGTGTGTGGCTGCCATTTCAATCATGTCACCGGCACCTACAAACAACACCGATAAATCTTTAATGTCTTCAAACAGCTGTCCAGCTAAGCGCACCGTGGCTGCCGTCATGCTGATAGAGTGGACACCAATTTCGGTAACGGTACGTACCTCTTTTGCCACGGTGAAGGAGCGTTGAAACAGTTGGTGCAAGGTCGTGCCCAGCGTGCCTACTGACTCGGCCGCACGCACTGCATCTTTCATTTGTCCAAGAATTTGAGCTTCACCTAAGACCATGCTGTCTAAGCCGCTGGCCACTCGAAAAGCGTGGCGGGCAACCTCATCATTGCGCAACGTGTACGCATGCCCTCGCAGTGTTTGGGTGGATACACCGCCGGCTTTGGCTAGCCAATCTAAACTCAGGTCTAGTGTTTCTATGTCACCTGAGCCGTAAATTTCTGTTCGGTTGCAAGTCGACAGCAAAGTAGCCTCTGGCCTACCCGTTAAAGCCTCACGCAAGCGTTGAACGGTAGGGGCCAATTGGTCAGTGGCCACAGCAAAGCGACCACGCACATCTAAGGGCGCCGTTTCGTGATTAATGCCAAGGGCCCAGACGGTCATCTTCATATTATAAAATCGAACATGGTCAACGCGGCCATGGTTTTACAAATGCTTGTTGCTGGAGGTGGCCTTTGAGTTTTTTAGACACGTTGTTTCAAGTCCTGTGGCACATCGCCAACTTTGTAGCCCCAGCATGTGGCATGGCCTGCCTGCTCAGCCTAGCGCTTCGCCTGCGTGGTTCTCGAGCGGCTACCCATGACCTGCTGCGTGTGTGGTCAACCCTGTTTGGCTTGGGGGTGGCCGTTGCGTTGCTGGGTATGGCGCTGACTGGCCTGGATGGTGCCATGGCCACTTACGCTGCATTGGTATTTGTGACTGGTTCAGCCAGTGCTTGGTTCGCTAAGGCTTGAATAGGCCGACTTCATCGGTCACTATGTGATCAATGCCCCAACCAAACAAGCGCTGTGCCATGTCCCATTCGTTCACGGTGTAGCTGGCGCACCACCACCCATGCGCATGGCAAGCTTCAATTACCGCTTGCGTTACCAAGTGTTGGCTTAACACCACGCCTTGGCAAGCCAATGCGGTGACATGTGTGTGCCAGTCTCTCGGCAACATTTGAAACAAGTGTGCTCTGGCCAAGTGAGGTTGGGCCTGTTGTGCAGCTTGCAACGCGACGCTAGAAAATGAGCTCAATACCAGTCGTTCGCTGTGTGCACCCCATAATTGTGCAGATGAGTTGGCCACAACACGCCCCGTTGTATTGTCTGTGCCTACGCTGGGTTTGATTTCAAGGTTGACGTAGTCGCCCCTAGGTAGGCAAAAGTGTGCAATGTCGGCCAAACTGGCCACAGGTGTGCCCTGGTAGGCTGGCGACAGCCAAGAGCCAGCGTCCATTTGGCTTAGATCTGACCAATTGTGCGCGCCCGCTGGTCCGTGGCCGCTGGTTGTGCGGTCCAGTGTGTCGTCATGCAGCAAAAAGCACACCTCGTCGGCGCTGAGCTTGACGTCGCATTCGAAGGCCGTGTGGCCCAGAGAAGCGCCCATTTTAAAAGCTGCTAGTGTGTTTTCTGGTGCTAAAGAGCCCGCTCCCCTGTGGGCTATGACGCGTGGAAAAGACATGGGCAACGGTGCACTGGGTGCAAAGTATAGGGTTGTAGGGCTAAGCAAGTGCCCACACCGACCGTGCGTACACTCAAGGTGAGGATAATAGACTGGTAAAACTATTGAAATGCTTATGAACGCTTCCGTATCGCACGACTTGCTCGCAGCAGCCAAGGCTGACACACCCAGGCTACGTGAAATCCCTTACAACTACACGTCTTTTTCTGATCAAGAGATTGTGGTTCGCTTGCTGGGTCAGCGAGCTTGGACAGTTTTAAACCAGTTGCGTGATGAGCGCAGAACTGGGCGTTCGGCGCGCATGTTGTATGAAGTGCTGGGTGACATGTGGGTGGTTCAGCGCAACCCCTATTTACAAGATGATTTATTGGGCAACCCCAAGCGCCGGCGTGCCCTGGTGGATGCCCTGCGCCACCGCATGACCGAGGTGCAAAAGCGGCGCACCCCCAGTGAAGACGCCAGCCGTGATGCGTTGGTGCAAGAGTTGACCGATGCTGCAAGCCAATCAATCGCCAGCTTTTCTAGCGCGTTTGATGACATGTCCAAGTTGCGCGCGCGTGTTCAACGCAGTTTTAAAAAGCTCACAGCCAAAGACAACATCAAGTTTGACGGTTTGTCTCGCGTGAGCCATGTGACCGATGCCACCGATTGGCGCGTAGAGTATCCGTTTGTGGTGCTGACCCCAGACACAGAAGCTGAAATGGCACAGTTGGTGCGCGCAAGCATTGAGCTTGGCTTAACCATTATTCCGCGTGGCGGTGGCACTGGCTATACGGGTGGCGCCATTCCATTGACTTGGAAATCGGTGGTTATCAATACCGAAAAGCTAGAGGCCATGACTGAAGTTGAAATGGTCAAACTGCCCGGTATTGACCAGCCTGTTGCCACCGTGTGGACAGAAGCCGGTGTGGTAACGCAGCGTGTTGCGGATGCCGCAGAGCGCAGCGGTTATGTATTCGCGGTAGACCCAACATCAGCCGATGCCTCGTGTATTGGTGGCAACATTGCCATGAACGCCGGTGGTAAAAAAGCAGTGTTGTGGGGAACAGCACTAGACAATTTGGCTTCATGGCGCATGGTGACGCCCGACGCGCAGTGGTTGGAAGTCACCCGCATAGGCCACAACATGGGCAAGATTCACGACGCCGCGCTGGCTGTGTTTGAGTTGTCCTATTTTGAGGCTGACGGCACGACACCAGTGCGCACTGAGCGCCTGGAAATTGCTGGCAACAGCTTTCGCAAGGCTGGCTTAGGCAAAGACGTCACAGACAAGTTTTTGTCTGGCTTGCCAGGTATTCAAAAAGAAGGCTGTGATGGCCTCATCACCAGCGCACGCTGGATTGTGCACCGCATGCCTGTGCACACACGCACAGTTTGTATGGAGTTTTTCGGCAATGCCAAAGATGCTATTCCCAGCATTGTGGATATCAAAGACTTCATGTTTGCCGAACAGCACCGCAGCGGTACGCTGCTGGCTGGCTTGGAACATTTGGATGACCGTTATTTAAAAGCCGTAGGCTACGCTACCAAAAGCAAGCGTGGCGGCGTTGGCTTGCCAAAAATGGTGTTGATTGGCGATATTGTGGGCGACGATGCCGACGCCGTAGCTCGTGCAGCTTCTGAAGTGGTTCGCATGGCCAACAGTCGCAGCGGCGAGGGCTTTGTAGCCATTAGCCCCGAGGCCCGTAAGAAATTCTGGCTAGATCGCAAACGCACAGCGGCTATCAGCCGCCACACCAATGCGTTCAAAATTAATGAAGACGTGGTGATACCTTTAGAGCGCATGGGTGAGTACACCGATGGCATTGAGCGCATCAACATTGAGTTGTCCTTGCGCAACAAGCTGGCCTTGTGCGACGCCTTGACAGTGTTTGTCAACCAGCCCAAGTTACCAATGGGCAAGAGTGATGACCCAGTTGCGGCTGTAGAGTGGTTGGATGACCGTGTGGTGCAAGCCAATACCGTCATTGATGGCGTGCGTGCGCAGTGGCAGCGTTGGCTTGATGACATTGACATGTCATTTGAACAACTGCAAACCCATACCTTGCGTGCCAGTTGGAAAGTGCAGCTTCAAAAGCCATTGCGCGCCATCTTTGTCGGTGCGGCGTTTGCGCCAATAGCCACAGAGATTGACGCTATTCACCAACGTGTTCTTAAAGGGCGGGTATGGGCTGCGCTGCACATGCATGCAGGCGACGGCAATGTACACACCAACATACCGGTTAACAGCGACAACTATGAGATGCTGCAAACGGCACACGGCGCAGTTGCGCGCATCATGGTGCTGGCCAGGTCACTGGACGGCGTTATTTCAGGTGAGCATGGCATTGGCATCACCAAGCTGGAGTTCTTAACCGACGAGGAATTGGCGCCGTTTGCCAACTACAAACAACGCATTGACCCCAACGGTCACTTCAACAAAGGCAAGCTGTTGCGCCCCAGCGTGATGGCTGAGGGTTTTGCTTTGTCCGGCGACACCCACGTGGGCGATTTAAGCCATGCTTACACGCCAAGCTTTGGCCTGATGGGACATGAGTCTTTGATCATGCAGCAGTCAGATATAGGTAACATCGCCGCCAGCGTGAAAGACTGTTTGCGCTGCGGCAAGTGCAAGCCTGTCTGTGCCACGCACGTACCGCGGGCCAATCTGTTGTATAGCCCCCGCAATAAAATTTTGGCCACATCCTTGTTGGTTGAGGCTTTTTTATACGAAGAGCAAACCCGTCGCGGCATCTCTATTGCACATTGGGAAGAGTTTGAAGATGTTGCAGATCACTGCACGGTGTGTCACAAATGTTTGACGCCTTGCCCAGTTGATATCGACTTTGGCGAAGTGTCCATGAACATGCGCAATTTGTTGCGCAAAATGGGCAAAAAGAGCTTCAGGCCTGGCAATGCTGCGGCCATGTTCATGCTCAATGCCACCAATCCAGAAACCATCAAGTTTGCCCGCGCAGCCATGGTTGGTGTGGGTATGCGTGCGCAGCGGTGGGCGCACGACTTGCTGAAGGTTGTCGCTAAAAAGCAAACCGCAGCACCCCCATCATCGTTGGGAAAAGCACCCATTAAAGAACAGGTCATTCACTTCATCAACAAAAAGCTTCCTGGCGGTTTACCCAAAAAAACTGCGCGTGCCTTGTTGGATATTGAAGATGGCGATTACGTGCCAATCATTCGCGATCCCAAGGCCACCACATCAGAGACTGAGGCTGTGTTTTATTTTCCTGGCTGTGGCTCTGAACGTTTGTTCAGTCAGGTGGGGCTGGCCACTCAGGCCATGCTGTGGCACGCCGGCGTTCAAACAGTGTTGCCACCTGGCTACTTGTGTTGTGGCTACCCGCAGCGCGGCAGCGGCCAATTTGACAAGGCCGAAAAGATGATCACGGACAACCGCGTGTTGTTCCATCGTGTGGCCAATACGCTGAACTATCTGGACATTAAAACCGTTGTCGTGAGCTGTGGCACGTGCTACGACCAATTGCAAGGGTACGAGTTTGATCGTATTTTCCCTGGTTGCCGCATCATCGATATCCATGAGTACTTGCTTGAGAAAAATATCACGCTCGATACCAACAACGGATACATGTTCCACGACCCTTGCCACTCGCCTATGAAGTTGCAAGACCCTATGAAAACGGTCAAGGCTTTGGTGGGTGATGCCGTGATTAAGAGCGACAAGTGTTGTGGTGAATCCGGTACGCTGGGTGTGACCCGACCAGATATTTCAACCCAAGTACGTTTTCGTAAAGAAGAAGAGTTGCTCAAAAATGAGCAGCAGTTGGTCGCTCTTAAGGCCAACCCTGAGACGGGTATTACCGGCAGTGTCGAGTCCAAAGCGCCCATCAAGATCCTGACGTCTTGTCCCAGCTGTTTGCAGGGCTTGTCCCGTTTCAGTGATGACTTGAACAACGGTTTGCTAGAGGCCGACTACGTGGTGGTTGAGATGGCCAACCTCATCTTGGGTGACAATTGGATGCCCGAATTTGTGGCGAAAGCCAACAACGGCGGCATCGAACGGGTACTGCTGTGACCAATCCGTTCACTACCGCAGCAACAACCAACGCGAACGTGGCGTGCGTTTTGTGTGGTGAGGTCGGCGGCGAGTTGGTCTGGCAAGACCAGCATTGCCGTGTTGTGTTGCCGGCTGAGGCCGATTACCCTGGCTTTGTGCGCGTGATAGCCAAGCAGCATGTGGGTGAAATGACCGATCTAACGCTTGCCGTTCGCGAGCACATGATGGCTGTAGTTTGGACGTGTGAATTGGTTCTTCGCGAGACCATGGAGCCCACCAAAGTAAATCTCGCTGCATTGGGCAATATGGTGCCCCACGTGCATTGGCATATCATCGCCCGTTTCAGCGATGACCGCCATTTCCCCAATCCTATTTGGGGCGAACCTAAGCGACAGGCCTGTTCTAACGACCACATGCGCCGCCAAAACCGTGCGGCTAGTTTGCCCGCATCGCTGGCTTTGGCTTTAACACAGGCGTTTGCCGTTCAATGAGCCAAGATAACTTCCGCGCCCACAAATCAGGCCCCGTGCCTGTTGACATCGTGTTGCATCAAGCCAGTCGCCAGCTTGAGTTGGTGTATGAAACACACGGTAGTTTTAAATTGTCTTTCGAGCTGATGCGGGTGTACTCGCCTTCTGCTGAAGTGCGTGGCCATGGCATAGGTCAAGAAGTATTGCAAACAGGCAAAACAGAGGTTGGCATTCTTAAACTGGAGTTGGTGGGCAACTACGCTGTCAAGCCCACGTTCAGTGATGGCCATGACACGGGTTTATTCGCATGGCCTTACCTGTACGAGCTGGCCAGTGAACAAGCACGCTTTGAAGCAGAGTACGTTGCCAAGCTGCAAGATGCAGGGCTATCTCGTGGCTCAACCATGGGTGCTACCCAGCGCCCTACACAGTCTGACGGTGGTTGCTCTGCTTGACAATTTTGCAAGGTTTCTTACGCCACTACACGAGCATTTATGAACCAAACACATTTCGGATTTAAAAAGGTCAATGAGGCTGATAAGGCCAAACAAGTTGCCAAAGTTTTTGATTCAGTGGCCTCCAAGTACGACATCATGAACGACGTGATGTCTGTGGGGTTGCACCGCGTGTGGAAACGCTACACCCTAACTGTAGCCAACGCATTGCCCGGCCAACAGGTCTTAGACATTGCGGGAGGCACTGGCGATCTCGCTATGGGTTTTGCCAAGCAGGTTGGCCCAACTGGTACGGTGGTGCACACCGACATCAACCATGCCATGCTCAACGAGGGCCGTAACCGGTTGCTCGACGCCGGAAGGGTTCTTCCCACGGCTGTGTGTGATGCCGAGCAGTTGCCGTTTGAAGACGCCCGTTTTGACATCGTGAGCGTGGCTTTTGGCTTGCGCAACATGACACATAAAGACCGCGCTTTAAAAGAAATGTGTCGTGTTTTAAAGCCGGGTGGCAAGTTGTTGGTGCTGGAGTTTTCGACGGTTGCCAAGCCTCTTCAAGGGCTATACGACCTTTACTCCTTTAAGGTTTTACCAAAACTAGGACATTTGATAGCTGGCGATGCGAAAAGTTACCAGTATTTGGCTGAATCCATTCGTATGCACCCTGACCAAGACACGCTCAAAGCCATGATGGTTGATGCCGGTTTTGGCCATGTGGATGTGCACAACATGACCGGTGGTGTGGTTGCCTTGCATGCAGGCAGAAAAGTGTAACGCCGTACGGCCTTTAAAAAAATTAACCAGTTGACAAACTAATAAGGAAAAACAATGAAACATTTTTGGGTACTTTTGGTCACCGTTGCCATGGCTTTAGCCACCACACATGCCTCTGCCAAGCGCATGGGCGGTTTTTCATTCGGCAAGCAGTCAGGCAAGGTGACGCAGCGTCAAGCTGCGCCCCCAACCGCGCCTGGCGCACCCACCAAAGCTGCGGGCGCAGCGGGTGCCAGTGGCAACCGTTTTGGCGGCATGATTGGGGGGTTGGCCGCTGGTCTCGGATTGGCATGGCTTGCCAGTTCATTGGGTCTTGGCGAAGGCTTTGGCAACATACTGATGTTGGCCTTGTTGGCTGTGGCTGGTGTGTATATATTTCGCATGCTGAGTCGCCCACGTATGGCGCAGGCCGGTGGTGCCAACATATTTAAAGGTTACGACGCCAAGAATGTCGGCAATGATGCTTCAGCCAGGCCCATGGAGTTTGCGGCCACTGGCAATGCGTCTGCCGCCAGCCTCATTGGTTCTAGCTTGATGGGCAACCAAATGTGGGGTGTGCCTGACGGTTTTGATACCGGTAGCTTTTTGAGTGCCTGCAAACGCAATTTCACGACCTTACAAGCGGCGTGGGATGCTTCTGATGTAGCCAGTCTTAGGGCCATGATGACAGATGAGATGGTCACCAACATCCAGGAACAACTCAATGAGCGTGATGCCCACACCAATGGCGCTGCCAACGTGACAGAAGTTTTGAAGTTGGACGCGCAATTGTTGGGTATTGAGGAAATTGATGGCAGTTACATGGCCAGTGTGGAGTTCAACGGCTTGATTCGTGAAAGTGCTGATACTGGCCCCACACCATTCCGTGAAGTTTGGAACGTTACGCGTCCCATGAGCGGACCTGGTGGCTGGTTGGTTGCAGGCGTGCAAGCGCTAAGCTAATAAACGTCGGCTCAACAAGCCACTCCACCCCAACGCCCTGCCAGGTCATGCCAGCAGGGCGTTTGCCTTTGCGACTTGCTACCAACAAATCCGGCACAATATCTTATGACAAACGCAATGCACAACACAGCAGCTTCATTGCTGAACGCGCTTCCAAACCCAGACACATTGGCCAGTTTGCCATTGCAGTTTTTAGACGGTGTTCAACGCTTTATGAGTAGTAACCCACCGCCTACTTGGCTGGTCAGTGAGGTACAAAATAAAGTGTTGTTGTTGATTAACCATGTGCTGGATCAAGAACCGCAAGCTACAGCCAGGCTGGCAAGGCACAAAGGCAAGCGGATTGCATTTGACTGGGGTGGTTTGCATATCAACTGGCTGATCAGTCCAGCAGGCTTGTTGATGGGCCTGAGTGCCAATGATGACAAGGCGCCTGATTTACGCATTGACTTGCAAGATGCCGCATTTTCAGACGTGGCGAAAGCCGTCATGCAAGGTACGCAGCCAGAGATCAAAATGCACGGCGATGTGATGTTGGCTGCCGAGTTAGGTTGGCTGCGAGAACATGTGCGGTGGGATATAGAAGACGACTTGGCCCGCGTGATTGGCGATGTGCCTGCGGTGCGTCTAAGCAACATGGCGCTACAAGTAGTAGCCGCGGCCAAGACATTTGTTGCCAAGCGTCAAGCACCAACTGAGGCGCCCGCACCGTGACGCGTTGGTTGCGTGGTTTGTTTATTCTCTCCACCGTGTGGCGTTTTGGACTGCATGAAATTTTGTTGGCTAACTTTGCGAAGCCTTGGCTGCATACCGTTGGGCGTGTGCTGTCCTTGGGGCGACAACACCGCGCCCCGCGTGGGGAGCGCCTGCGTTTGGCGTTCGAGCAGCTGGGTCCTATTTTTGTCAAGTTTGGCCAAGTATTAAGTACACGTCGCGACTTGTTAGCGCCAGATATTGCAGACGAGTTGGCCAAGTTACAAGACCGAGTACCGCCTTTTGAAAGCGCGGTTGCGGTGACCCAAATTGAACAAGCTTTTGGCACGCCATTGAACCAGTTGTTTGCAAGCTTTGATCAAATACCAGTCGCCAGCGCATCTATTGCACAAGTGCACTTTGCCGTTTTACCGACAGGTGAGGATGTGGCCGTTAAAGTGCTGCGTCCAGGCATGCTCAAGGTCATCGATAAAGATTTGCAACTGATGGCCACCATGGCCAAGTTGGTGCAAGCGGTCTCTGAAGACGGAAAGCGTTTAAAGCCTCGAGAAGTGGTGGCTGAGTTTGACAACTATTTGCGTGATGAGTTGGATTTGGTGCGTGAGGCAGCCAATGCCGCGCAGCTAAGGCGCAACATGTCAGATGTTGACCTGATTCAAATACCCACCATGTATTGGAATCTGTGTCACAGCAACGTCATTGTGATGCAGCGCATGCATGGCGTTCCCATCAGCCACAAGCAGCGCTTGATTGATGCGGGTGTGGACATGCCTAAGCTGGCCAGGGACGGCGTCACTATTTTCTTCACGCAGGTGTTTAGAGACGGTTTTTTCCATGCCGATATGCACCCTGGCAATATTCAGGTCAGCATACAGCCAGAGACGCTGGGCCAATATATTTCGCTGGACTTTGGTATTGTGGGCACGCTGACCCAAGTCGACAAAGAGTATTTGGCACAAAACTTTACCGCTTTTTTCAGACGCGACTACAAGCGGGTGGCGGAGCTGCACATAGAGTCAGGTTGGGTGCCAGCCAACACCCGTGTAGATGAGTTAGAGGCGGCGGTACGCACAGCGTGTGAGCCCTACTTTGACAGACCGCTCAAAGAAATCTCGTTGGGTGTGGTGCTGATGCGCTTGTTTCAAACCTCGCGTCGTTTCCATGTCGAAATTCAGCCACAGCTGGTATTGCTACAAAAAACCTTGCTCAATATTGAGGGCTTGGGCAGAGACCTTGATCCCGAGTTGGACCTGTGGCAAACAGCCAAGCCTTTTTTAGAAAAGTGGATGCTTGATCAGATTGGTCCCAAGCGTTTTCTAGACCAGTTGCGCATAGAGGCGCCTCAGTTGGCCACCTTGCTGCCGACCCTGCCACGCTTGGTAGCCCATTATTTGCAGCACAAACCTCAAGACTTGCGCGCTGAGATGGCAGCTTTGCTGCAGGAGCAGCGACGCACCAACAAACTGCTGCAAGGTATTATTTATGCAGCCATAGGTTTCTTATTCGGCTTGGTTCTGATGCAGATTGTGTGGCAAATGCGTGTGTTCGGGGTGTTGTAAACCTGTAATTAACGGTCAACAGCTTGAATAAGCTCCAATTGTTGCCCGCGCAGAATTTATAATCACTGGTTGCCTCATCCATGGGGTTCCCTGCGCGCGGCGGTTCACGCGACACCCTTTTTGTTTGTCTTTCATGCCCATCTACGCTTATAAATGTGCCGCTTGTGGTTTTGCCAAGGACGTGCTGCGCAAAATGTCCGACCCTGCGTTGACACAGTGCCTGTCTTGTGGCGCTGAGGCGTTTGAAAAACAAGTCACTGCTGCGGGGTTTCAACTCAAGGGTTCAGGCTGGTACGTAACCGACTTCCGCGATGGTGGAAAGTCTGGCAGCGCTGATAAACAATCAGCAGAAGGCGGCGCAGAGTCTGCCGCTTCTGATGCAGGCCCAAGCGCCCCTTCCGAAGGTACGCCCGCCACCAAGCCAGCATCTGAAATTGTTGCGCCGGCTAAAGAGGTCACACCTGCGGCACCTGCTGCGGTAAAGCCTGCATCTTCAACGCCTGCTCCAAGCAGCGCAAGTTAACCAACCCTAGACTGCACGCACACGATGGCATCTTTACGTAAATGGTTGTTCGCAGGTTTGTTGGTATTGGTACCACTCATCATTACCGTGGGCGTGCTCAACTGGGTGGTGCAGACGTTGGATCTGACCTTGCAAATCTTGCCAGCAAAGTGGCAGCCAGAAATCTTGCTGGGCGTATACATTCCTGGAATTGGTGTGGTGTTCGCCCTGGTGGTGGTGCTGGTAATAGGTGCGCTCACGTCTAATTTCGTTGGCAACAAGCTCATGAGCTGGTGGGACGGTTTGCTCAACCGTATCCCTGTTGTGCGTTCTATTTATTCGGCGGTTAAGCAAGTTTCTGACACTTTATTTTCAGAAAAGGGCAATGCCTTTCGCAAAGCACTGCTGGTCCAATGGCCTCGCGAAGGGACTTGGACGGTAGCATTTTTAACAGGAACACCGGGCGCCAGCGTGGCCAAGCACCTAGACGGCGAGCATTTGTGTGTTTACGTCCCAACCACGCCCAACCCCACCAGTGGATACATGATGATGGTCAAGGCCAGCGATTGTATTGAGGTAGACATGAGCGTTGATGAGGCCTTGACCTACGTGATTTCTATGGGCGTGATCGTCCCGGGTGAGAGCAAAAAACACTTGGCCCGTAAAGCCTTGGCTGCTCAAAATCTTACCCAATAAGGCTTGCCACACCGTTGGCGAGATTGCAAACTGAACGGTTGAATTGATATCGAGAAAGATAGGATAAGTTATGGCAATGCGTACCCACTACTGCGGTTTTGTTACTGAAGCGCTAACAGGCGAAACCGTGAGCCTGTGCGGCTGGGTCAATCGTCGCCGAGATCACGGTGGCGTTATTTTTATTGACTTGCGTGACCGCGAAGGTTACGTGCAGGTGGTGTGTGACCCTGACCGCGCCGACACATTCGCTGTGGCAGAAGACATTCGCAACGAGTTCTGTGTGCGCATTACAGGCTTGGTTCGCGCCCGTCCTGAAGGCACCGTCAACGATCACATTGCAAGCGGAAAAATTGAAGTGTTGTGCCACGAGCTAGAAGTGCTGAACGCTTCTGTGACGCCACCTTTTATGTTGGACGATGACAACTTGTCAGAGACCACCCGTCTCACACACCGTGTATTGGATTTGCGCCGTCCCGCTATGCAGCGCAACCTCATGTTGCGCTACCGCGTAGCCATGCAAATCCGAAAGTTTTTAGACAGCAACGGGTTTGTGGATATTGAAACGCCCATGCTGACCAAAAGTACGCCTGAGGGGGCGCGTGATTACTTGGTGCCCAGTCGCGTCAATGCAGGTCACTTTTTTGCACTACCGCAGTCACCGCAGTTGTTCAAGCAGTTGTTGATGGTGGCGGGATACGACCGTTACTATCAAATCACCAAGTGCTTTCGCGACGAAGATTTGCGTGCTGACCGCCAGCCAGAATTCACTCAAATCGATATTGAAACGTCCTTTATGGACGAGTTCGAAATTCGCGACATGTTCCAAGGCATGGTGTCGAGCATGTTCAAGGAAGTCTTAGACATCGATCTGGGCGACTTCCCGGTGATGACTTACGCCGATGCCATGCACCAGTATGGCTCCGACAAGCCTGACTTGCGTGTGAAGCTGGCCTTCACAGAACTAACCGATGCCATGCAGACGGTGGACTTCAAGGTGTTCTCAACACCGGCACAAATGGCCAATGGCCGTGTGGTCGCTTTGTGTGTGCCGGGTGGCAATGAAATGAGCCGCGGCGACATCGATGGTTACACCGAGTTCGTGAAAATTTATGGCGCCAAAGGTTTGGCCTGGATCAAAGTCAATGACGTGGCGCAAGGCCGCGACGGCCTGCAAAGCCCCATTGTCAAAAACCTTCACGACGAAGCCATTGCCGCTATCTTGAGCCGCACTGGCGCGCAAAACGGCGACATTATCTTTTTTGGCGCAGACACGGCCAAAGTAGTGAATGACGCCATTGGTGCGCTGCGCATCAAAATTGGCCACAGCGAATTCGCGCGTAAAACCGGTTTGTTCGAAGCCCGCTGGGCACCGATGTGGGTGATTGATTTCCCCATGTTTGAATTCAGTGAGGACGACCAGCGTTGGTCTGCCGTCCACCACCCGTTTACTGCCCCTAAAGACGGCCACGAAGATTACATGGTGACAGCGCCTGAAAAATGCCTGTCTAAGGCCTACGACATGGTGATTAATGGCTGGGAAGTTGGTGGCGGCTCTGTTCGTATCCACAAAGCCGATGTGCAGCAAAAAGCTTTTGATGCCTTGCGTATCAATGCTGAAGAAGCCCAGTTGAAGTTTGGCTTTTTGTTAGACGCCCTCCAATATGGCGCGCCCCCTCATGGCGGCGTGGCATTTGGTTTGGACCGTATTGTCACGTTGATGACCGGTGCAGAGAGTATCCGTGATGTGATTGCCTTCCCTAAAACCCAGCGTGCCCAATGTTTGCTGACGCAAGCACCCTCCTTGGTAGAGGACAAGCAATTGCGCGAGTTACATATTTCCTTGCGCAAGGCGCTGCCTGCCGCTTAGGAGGCAGCCAAGCTGAAGGTGTTTATCAGCATCTGGCTTGTGTAATTAAAAAAAGGGCCGCTATAAAGCGGCCTTCTTTTTGTGAGCATAGAGACACTCAAGGGCGCAAGTAGCTCCAACCATCACCTTGTTTGGCCATAATTTCTACCACGCCTGATGGCACGTAGCCAATGTCGGCGTGCATATCTTGTGGATTGAGCTTGGCTTTGCGCATTGTGTTTTCGCAAGCTACCACCTTGATGCCAGACGACACGGCTTTGGCCACGCGGTTGGCGACGGTTGATTCAGCTTTGAGCATGCCAATGCCTGGTCCGTAGACCACGATTTCAACTTCAGCGCCAGGTATGGCGGCCAGCACGTTATCGGCATTGTTCAGGGCTATATTCCACGTGCGTGGTGCGTCGTCACTGATCTGAACCACCACCTTGGTGGCGGATGCGGTGTGGGCCGAAAATGGAAGGCTTAGCAAGGCCAAGGCCAGTGTTGCTGCGCTCAATAATGTTTTCATGGTGTCTCCTCATGATGAAAAAAATGCTTTTATGATTTTAGTCTAGCTGGGCTTTCTCACTGAGGTGTTGCTGCGTTCGACCCCGTTAACAATAGATTGCCCAAACATTTTTGCCAACACCAGCACTTGGGTAATGAACGGGTTATCAACTTGTGTCGGGCGCGTTACAAGCGCCACAGCGCGTTTGGGGGCAGGGGACGCGAATGGCCTGGCGACAACATCTGAGGCGCTGAGCAGCCCAGCCTTGACAGCCATGTTGGGCAGCATAGACACCCCTAAGCCTGCCTCTACCATTTGAACCATCGTGGTCAGGCTGGTAGCCTCTATGTCTGATGGCGGAACTGACTTCCCTTTGCGGGTTGTGACACACGCCGACAGTGAATGCTCTCGCAAGCAGTGTCCCTCGCCCAACAGCATCAGTCGCGACAAGTCAACATCACGAATGCTGGGTAGGTTGGCGGTGCTGGCGGACTCCAACGCGCTGGTGATGAGCCACAGATCTTCTTCAAATAATGGCCACACATGCAGTCGCCCCACATCCATGGGCAGGGCAATGATGGCGGCATCAATCGCGCCGTTGTCTACGCTGGCCAACAAGTCACTAGTTTGGTCTTCCCTCAGCAGCACCCGCAGTGATGGCGATTGTTGGCGCAGCGCTCGCATTAGGCTTGGCAACATAAAGGGTGCGATGGTGGGAATCGCACCCAGTATGAGTGTGGCGTTGTTGGGGTCGGCGCTGTTGGCCGCCGCCCTGACCAAATCGCCCCCCATACCCAGCAGTGCATTGGCTCGCTTGACCACATCAACGCCAATGGGTGTGAGCATGACGTGCTTGTTGTTGCGCTCAACCAGTTGAACACCAAGGTATTTTTCCAGCTCCTGAATACCGCCTGACAAGGTCGACTGCGTCACAAAACAGGCTTTGGCTGCGTGCGTAAAATTTAAAGTCAGGGCCAGGGTTGTCAGGTAGTTCAGTTGTTTTAGCGAGAGGTTGGCCGCGCTTTGGTGGTGATTATGGTGCATTCAATGATTTAATAAAACGATTGTTAATATTATTATCATCTGTTTTTCAGATTAATTACGCAAGCTCACAATACCCCCCCCATACCAACCATTTATATGCAAAAAAAGTCATGCCATATGCCATATGCCACATGTCCCAAACCGACACCACGTCAGTGACCGTTCAAAGCCTTGAAGTGGCTTGTGCCGGGGAGTCTATGGCAGCTATCACAAACCGCTAGTTTGCAACATTGCCCGCCAAGGTGGGCGTGCGCCATGCCAACCATTGCAAGCAGGCCTTGGTCCAAGCGCAAGCATGCGCGCCAAGCTGATACATTAGCCCCACACAACACAGCTTCAGCCCAGTTCAATCCACCTGGTTAACCCAAGGCATTAGAGAATTAAAATGGAAATACATAGGTGCATTGTTTGCGGATTTGTGTACGACGACACCCTTGGCCGACCTGCTGATGGATTAGCCGCCGGCACGCTCTGGTCAGAGAGTCCCGCATGCGTGGGCGTGTCCAGTTTGTGGCGTTGCCAAGGCGGATGTTGAAGGCGTAGTCTCCCAACCAACACCACAGCAGTACACCTGACCCTTTAACCATGCAGGACATTTGAATGAGCACCAACGCCAACCACGACACAGCAAACACCACCGTTATCGTTGGTGCAGGATTGGCCGGATGGACGCTGGCGCGCGAGTTACGTGCCCTCGCACCCAGCATGGCCATCACCGTTGTCAGCGCAGACGCTGGCGATTTTTATAGCAAGCCCATGTTGTCCAATGCATTTGCTTTAAAAAAATCAGTTGAAGGCTTGGTGTCTGCGCCGGGGCAGGCGCAGGCCGATAAAGTGGGTGTTCAATTGATGGCCAACACCGATGTGCAGTTCATCCATACGGAGGACAACACACTCGCAACCAATCATGGCCCAGTCCCTTACAGGCAGCTTGTGTTGGCCATTGGCGCAGACCCCATCCGTTTAAGCATGCCAGGTGACACGCATGTACTGTCGGTGAACAATTGGCAGGACTACGCCGCATTCAGGTTGGCCTTAGACGCGGCGCCCAATCCACAGCGTGCACGGGTGCTGATCATGGGTGCTGGCCTCATTGGCAGCGAGTTTGCCAACGACTTGAGCACGGGTGGCCATGAAGTGCATGTGGTAGATCCTGGCGATCGTCCTCTGGGTGTATTGCTCGCGCCTGAACAAAGTGCGGGCTTGCAGCAGGCATTGGCTGACCTAGGTGTGCAGTTTTATTTTGGTACTGTGGCGCAGCGGGTTGAGACCGCGCCTAGCGGCGACAAGTTGGTGACGCTCAGCAACGGCGCTGTCATAACAGCCGATGTGGTCTTGTCTGCGGTCGGCTTACGTGCGCGCACCACATTAGCCCAAGACAGTGGCTTAGAAGTAGGGCGCGGTATTCACGTCAACGAGTTGGGTCAAACCACGGCACCCAATGTATTTGCGCTGGGCGACTGCGCTGCCTATACCAGCGCGGCGAAACCCGAGCTGTTTGGTGGGGCACCCAGAGGGTTGCCCTATGTGTTGCCCATCATGACGGCGGCCAAGGCCATGGCCAAAACCTTGACAGGCCTGCCAACGCCTATTGTGTTCGCAGCCATGGCTGTGCGTGTCAAAACGCCAGCTTTCCCGCTCAGCGTGCAAGGCTAACGCAAGGGTCGGTGAGACAGTCGCGCTGCTGCTGACCTTGCCTAAACAGCAACCGGCGCGCCTGCAGTTCGCTCAGCGCGCAGCACCAACCACAGCGCTGCGCCTCCCATTGAAGCAAACCCAATGGCCACCGGCATCAGTGTGCCGTTGTACAGCTGACCGATCAAGGTGCCAACGCTTAGCGACACCAAGTTGGAAATGGCTGCAATGATGGCTGCGGCTGTGCCTGCAATATGTCCCATGGGCTCCATGGCCAACGCATTGAGGTTGCCAAACAGCAAGCCAATACAAAACAGCGACACCAAACCAAAGCTTAAAAAGACAGTAAAAGGCACTACTGTGAACGCGCTTAAAGCGGCCACAAGCACGCCTGTACCGATGACTGCAACCAGGCCGCGTATGACCAAGTAGCGCATACCCAAACGCTCAACCAAGCGCGAGTTGAGCAGCGATGACACACCAAAACCCAATGCCTGCAAGCCAAAATAAACCACAAACACGCTGCCGATTTGGTATTGCACTTGAAATATTTGCTGTGTGGAGACGAGGTAGCCAATGAAACTGCCAAACACCAAACCCATGGCAATGGCGTAGCTGCGTGTTTGCTGGTGTCCTAAGACTTCTTTGGCAGCCTGCAAAATGGTGGTGATGCGCCAAGGTATGCGCTTGGCAAGGGGTAGGGTCTCCTCAAGTGACATCAAGACCCAGGCACCAACGGCGACGCCATACAGCACAAAGAAGCCAAAAATAATGCGCCAATGTGCCACCAGCATCAGGCCTTGCCCAAGCGCGGGTGCCAACACAGGGGCCATGATGAAAATCATCATGACCAGCGACATGACTTTGGCCATTTCGCGGCCATGAAATTTATCGCGCACTATCGATATACACGACACCACTGGGCCCGCTGCGCCCAAACCTTGAACAACCCTGCCCAGCAGCATGGTGCCCATGTTGTTGGCAAACAGGCACACCACAGCGCCCAACAAGTACACAAGCAAGCACCACAAGAGCAAGGGTTTTCGTCCCACCGCATCAGACACGGGACCGGCAATTAACTGGCCAACGGCCATGCCAGCGAACACGGCCGATAAAATAAGCTGTGGCTGGTTGGTGTTGGCGCTGCCTAGGTCCACGCCAATTTGTCCTAGCGCGGGTAGCATGGCATCTATCGATACCGCGGCTACAGACATGAGTGTTGCCATCATCACGACAAATGCAACCGGTACTGGCGTGGCGCTGGTTTGTTCCATGGATAAATGCGTGTCCCTGTTTGTGCCCTGTCGGGCCATCAATTGAATAACAAAGTATTGTCACATGTTGATCCAGCCTGATTCCTTCAAAATCCCACGTTCTGTGTTGGTGGTGATCTATGTGCCACCAGTCGCCACAGCTTTGCAAGGTGACAACGCTATGAGCTGGGCCGACGCACCAGTGTTGCTGCTAGAGCGTTCTGGACATGTCGGTTTTTGGCAAAGTGTGACTGGTTCTTTAGACGCGCTGGATGAGCCGTTCGAGCAAGCCGCGGTGCGCGAGGTGCTGGAAGAAACAGGGATTGATGCCTCAGCCAATGGCGCGCAACTGTGCGATTGGGGTTTGGAAAACGTGTACGAAATTTACCCACAATGGCGCTGGCGCTATGCGCCGCAGGTGTCGCACAACACCGAGCGCGTCTTTGGACTGCGCCTGACGAGCAAGCTGCCTGTTTGCATCAGTTCTGAGCACACGGCGTATGCGTGGCTGCCAATGTCGCAGGCCATGGAGCGTTGTTTTTCGCCGTCTAACGCCGAGGCTATTTCTTGGCTGCCACGCTTGGGTTAACGCTATATGTCAGCCACTAAAACTGTCAAACTAGCCACTTACAACATTCACAAGGGCGTTCAAGGTTTGGGCCTGTTACGTCGTTTGGAAATCCACAACCAGCGATTAAACCTGCATGCATTAGACGCTGATGTGGTGTGCTTGCAAGAGGTTAGAGGCTTTAATCACAGGCTGGCTAGGCGTTTTAAGCACTGGCCTAAAACCGACCAAGGCCAGACTTTGGCGGGCGACACCTACCACTGCGTCTACAGAAGCAACGCCGTGACCCCTTTTGGCGAGCACGGCAATGCGGTGTTGTCTAAATGGCCTCTGAGGTTGGTAGGGCACTACGACGTGTCGGACCATAGGCTAGAGCAGCGCGGCTTGCTGCATGTGTGCATTGATATGCCCAATGGTTCGGTACATCTCATTAATGTGCATTTGGGTTTGATCGCTGCAAGTCGGCGCCGCCAAGTGCAGCACTTGTTGCGCGTTATCTCAGACCACGTACCCGCAAATGTGCCGTTGGTGGTTGCTGGCGACTTTAACGATTGGGCGCAGCAATTACACACGCCGTTGTTGCACGCGCAGCTGCACCCCCCTCCCGGTCGAACAGCCAAAACATTTCCAGCGCGCCTTCCCACATTGGGTATGGATAGGGTGTATGCCCGCGGTGCGCAGTTGCTGCACGCGTCGGTGCCCAGCGGGCAGTCTTGGGCTCGGTTGTCAGACCACTTGCCGCTGGTTGTGGACATGCAACTGTGATGTCAACCGACGGCCATGAGAACCTCAAGAACCAAGGCGGTCACCGCTTGCGGTTGTTGGCCGGTGGACACGATTTGTTTCCAGCCATGATTGTGGCCATCAACGCGGCGCACACCAGCGTTCGCCTTGAGACTTATATCTTTGACTTTGCAGGCGCTGCATTAGAAGTTGCACATGCGTTAGAGGATGCCGCACAGCGAGGCTTGCAGGTATGCGTGGTGTTGGATGGCGTTGGCACACCCCATGTGCCTGCGTGGTGGCAGCAGCGGTGGCAACAAGCAGGTGTGCAATGGCAGCATCACGTTCCATTGGGGCGTTGGGGGCTGTTGGTTCCAAGCCGTTGGCGTCGTTTACACCGCAAGCTGTGCGTGGTGGATGAGCGTATTGCGTTTTGTGGCGGTATCAATGTGATGGACGATTACTTGGACGTCACCCTAGGTCCTTTGTTGCAAGCTCGATTGGACTTTGCTGTTCAAGTTCAGGGCCCTTTGGTGTCGCACATACTGTCTGTCATGCAAGTGGAGTGGCGCCGCTTGCCGAGGCAGGGACTGTGGCATGGCCCACCCATGAAAGCAGCCTTGGCTGTTCAAGCCCGCGTTGGGGTGGCTGTGCGTGGTGCCGCACGGTTTATAAAACAGGCAGGCAGGCACAAGCCAACCGCCCAGCCCTATGCTTTCGAGACCGATACAGCCGAGGTCCGTGTGTCGCAAGCGCGCTTGGTATTGCGCGACAACATTCGCCACCGCGCTGACATTGAATGGGCTTACATTGATGCCATAACATGCGCCAACAGCAGCGTGCTCATTGCCATGGCGTACTTTCTACCTGGCGCGCGGTTGCGCCGGGTGATGCGCGCGGCAGTTGCCAGAGGCGTCAGCGTGACGGTGATTGTGCAGGGGCGCTACGAAAACTTCATGCAATTTCGCGCGGCCAGGCCAATTTACACACGTTTGATAGCCGCGGGTGTGCGTGTGGCCCACTACGAGCCAAGTGCTTTGCATGCCAAAGTAGCTGTTGTCGATGGCCAGTGGGCCACGGTAGGTTCTAGCAACTTAGACCCCTTGAGTTTGTTGTTGGCCAAAGAGGCCAATATCGTGATCAACGATGCGGTCTTCGCTGGTGACTTGCAGCAGCGGTTGAGCGCCATCGTGGCGCACTCTATTCCTGTCGATGTGAGCATGAACGCTGTGACAGGTTGGCCTAGGCTGTGGGAGCGTTTGCTCGATAACTTCGCTTTCGCGTTGATGCGCGCTGCGTTGTGGTTGACAGGTCATTCCTATTAATGCCTGTGTCGTCAGGTTGTGTTGACGGTTATTCCATTTGTTTCGTAATGGTGCTGATGAACTTTGAGTGGTCAATGGCTTGACAGTGATACGATTTGCCCAATCTAATTCCTTACCAATGCTTAAATTCAATTCAATTTAAGCCCTTTGAGCCTGAAAGTGATACAGCGTTATGAACCTAGAAGAAGAAGGCGTACCCCTGTCGGTCAAAATTCGTGAGCGCCTAAAAGCCAAGCGACAGCGCTTTCACTCCAATGACAACATTGCCAGTGTGATGCAACCCGGCGATCTAGATCGCTTGCTTGACGAGGTGAGTGAAAAAATGCAAGGCGTTTTAGACGCCATGGTCATTGATACCGAGAACGATCACAACACTGGCGATACAGCTAGGCGTGTGGCCAAGATGTACCTTAAAGAGGTGTTCAAAGGCCGTTACGTTGAAGCGCCTGCTGTCACAGAGTTCCCCAACGCTGAGCACTTGAATGAGCTCATGATTGTGGGGCCCATCACGGTGCGCAGCGCTTGCAGCCACCACCTGTGCCCAGTAATTGGACAAGTTTATATTGGCGTGCTACCCAACGAGCACACCAATGTCATTGGCCTGTCCAAATACGCACGCTTGGCTGAGTGGGTGATGGGCCGCCCCCAAATTCAAGAAGAGGCGGTGGTGCAATTGGCTGATTTGATTCAAGAAAAAACCCAACCTGATGGGTTGGCTATTGTGATGGAGGCCACCCACTTTTGTATGGGTTGGCGTGGTGTGAAAGACATGGACAGCAAAATGATCAATTCAGTCATGCGCGGTGTCTTTTTGAAAGATACCAACTTGCGCCGTGAATTTTTATCGTTAATCCCAAGGAGGGTGTAAGCCATGTTGGTCAGACTTTTATATGTCAGCCGTGCGTTAGATAAAAACGCCCAAGGTGCTATCGAATCAATTTTAGAATCCTCCCGTGCGTACAACATGACCAACGGCATAACGGGCGTCCTGTGCTACGGTGGCGACATTTTTTTGCAGGCCATTGAGGGCGGGCGCCACGCGGTGAATGGCCTGTATAACCACATTGCAAAAGACGAGCGCCATACCGATGTGGTGATGTTGCACTACGAAGAAATTCGTGAACGCCGTTTTGGTGGTTGGACCATGGGGCAAGTGAACCTGTCCAAGCTCAACACCTCCATTGTGTTGAAGTACTCAGAGCGTCCACAGTTCGACCCTTATGCGGTGTCTGGCGACGTCTCGCTGGCGTTGCTAGAAGAGTTGATGGCCACTGCGTCCATCATTGGTCGCGCTTAAGCGCGCCAGTCTCGCACAGGTCTCGAGATGTTGCTGGGTTGCGACTTTTCAAGTGCGCCCAGCAAGCGCAAACCCAACGTCATAGCGTGGGGTGGCCTGCGCAGCAGCGTTGTAACGTTACAGCGCTTTGAGTATTGTCCATCCCTAGAAGATACCCAGTTTGCCCTAGAGCGCGCGCCTGAATGGCTAGGTGGCTTTGACCTGCCGTTTGGCTTGCCCAGAGAGTTGGTGGAAACCTTGGGCTGGCCTACTGATTGGGCTGCGTTCATTGCCCATTACCACAGCTTGTCGCGTCCAGCCATACGAGAAGCATTCGCAGGGTTTTGCAATGCCAGACCGGTTGGCGGCAAGTTCGCGCACCGCGCCACCGACAAACTCGCCGGCTCTAGCCCCTCCATGAAATGGGTCAACCCCCCAGTGGCCTACATGTTGCACGCAGGTGTGCCAGTGTTGTTGCGCGCTGGTGCAACATTCCCTGGCTTGCAGCCAGCCAACACCTGGGGGTCGCGCATGGCGTTAGAAGCGTATCCAGGCATGTTGGCTCGAGAGTGCGTTGGCTCAACCAGCTACAAAAGCGATGCCTCAGCCAAGCAAGACGCCACACGGTTATTGGCACGCAAAGACATCATCACCCGTTTGGAAACAGGGCAGCACAGCCTAGGTGTGCGCTTGCGCTTGACCCATGCGCAACGAGATGCGGTGGTGGCTGACGGCAAAGGCGACGCCTTAGATGCCTTGTTGTGTTTGGTCCAAGCTGCCTGGGCGCAGCAACAGCACGCTCATGGCCATGCTTGCTATGGTTTGCCTGCATCCGTAGATCCTTTAGAGGGTTGGATTGTGAGTGCTTAAATGGGTGGCGGCTGTCGTGCTGTGCAGTGTTGTCAGCGTGGGTCTTGTGGCCCAGACCTTACCTGAGTTTTCGCTTGCGCAAGTGGTGCGCGTTCATGATGGTGATTCTGTATGGTTGCAACCTTTGGGCGCTGTTGCCAAGCAGGCCAAAGCCAAATGGGTGGTCAGGATTCACGGCATTGACGCACCGGAAATCTGTCAAGACTTCGGTGTGCAAGCGCAAAACGCCTTGGCTGTTCGCTTGGCCGGCCAGCGCATTGCAGTGACGTGGCGTGGCCAAGACAGCTATGGCCGTTGGCTGGCGTCATTGCGGGTATTGGGTACTGACGACATGCCCGATGTTGGCCAGTGGATGGTTGCCAAAGGTTATGCATGGTCATACCGCTTCAAAGGTGACCCTGGTCCTTACGCGCAAACGCAGCGCTTGGCTCAAGCGCAACAGCGGGGCTTGTTTGCCAATTCTCTAGCGGTCAATCCACGTCGTTTTAGACGCAGTCACGGCGCTTGCCGCTGAGCACCGTAGTTGAGGCGTTGCGTGCAACCTTGACATGCGAGTGCCAGTGCCATGACAAGTGCCTGTGCACAGTCCTTAGGTGTCACTGCACACACTGCACCCAACGCGCCTAGCAACTCGCATACGTTCTACCTGCGTGCCTTGCGCCTGAACCAGCAGCAGTTGCCCATGCATCTGGCTGGTGCCCAACAGCACCTGCAAGGTTTCACTGGCTTGCATGGCGCCGACTATGCCGACCAAGGGCGCGAAAACCCCCATGGTTGCGCAGCTTGCCTCGCCTGGTGGTTGGTCCGGCGGGAAGATGCAGGCGTAACAGGGGCTGGTTGTTTGGCGGGTATCAAAGACAGCGAGTTGCCCTGCCATTTGCAAAGCTGAGCCGCTGATGAGTGGACGGGCGTGTTGCACACAGGCGGCGTTGAGTTGGTGGCGTGTGGCGAAGTTGTCTGAGCAATCCACTACAGCATCAAATTCGCCCACATGGGCAGCCAACCAATCTGCATCCGCACGCTGGTGCAAGGCTTGTATGTTGCAGTCAGGGTTGATGGCTTGAAGCGCGGTCTGGGCAGAAGCAACTTTTGGCAAGCCTATGCGTGCAGTGGTGTGGGCAATTTGCCTTTGCAAGTTGGACAAATCCACCACATCGTCGTCTATGAGCGTGAGGTGCCCAACACCCGAACTGGCCAGGTACAGCGATGCGGCACTGCCCAAGCCCCCAAGACCTACTACCAGCACGCGGCTGGCTAGCAAAGTGATTTGGCCTGCCACGTCAACATGGTCAAGCAGCAGATGCCTAGCGTAACGGCTGAGTTGCTGGTCGTTCATAAGACAAGGGGTTTCAATCGGTACGACACGCTCAAAAACGCTGTGTGGTGATGCTTGTTATCGGCTTATTCTTTGGCGTCTGTTTCGCGCGCTTTGAGTGTTTTACTGACAGCAACAGGCTTGCCTTGCAGGTGGTTGAGTGCTTGCGTTAGGCGGAAGTCTTTGTCGGTGCCGAACTCTGGCATCAAGCGCTGACCGGGGTTCTCGCGTTGTCGCTCCTCCAAACGAGCTTGCGCAGCCTCGCGGGCTTTGTCGCGAGCAATGGCATCAGCAGGGTCTTCGGTGCCATTTTCTAAGTGCTTGTTTAGGTCAGATTCTCGGGTAGACAAAGCGGCAAACAAGTTGCCTTCTGGCGTCTCGTCAACCAGCACATCAGGCACTATGCCTTTGGCTTGAATAGAGCGGCCATTGGGTGTGTAGTAGCGCGCAGTTGTGATTTTTAAGCCTGTGTCTGGACCCAATGCCCTCACGGTTTGCACAGAACCTTTGCCAAATGTCTGGTTGCCCATGATGGTGGCGCGCTTGTAGTCTTGCAACGCACCGGCCACAATTTCGCTGGCCGAGGCAGAACCTTCGTTGACAAGAACAACTATGGGAATTGTTTTGAACAATCCTTTGGTGCGCTCTTCAAGCTGGGCCAGCGGGTCAGTCCCGCTTCTGCGCCAGTAATAGCGTTTATTGGCTTGAAAAACGTATCGACTTTCTTCCAGTTGGCCGTTGGTAGACACCACAGGCACATCAGCTGGCAGAAACACCGCCGAGACGGCTACCGCAGCATCCAACAGGCCACCAGGGTCATTGCGCAAGTCCAATACCAGCCCTTGTAGTTGTGGCGTAGCAGCGGCCAGTTCTTCTAGTTTGGCGGCAAAGTCCTCGACTGTGCGGTCCTGAAACTGGCTGATACGAATCCAGCCATAGCCGTTGTCTAGTGTTTTGGCTTTTACGCTGCGCGTGATGATACGGGCGCGGGTGATGGTCACGCTGAACGATCGGTTTTCTGCACGGCGCAATACTTGCAATCGCACGTCAGTGCCAGGTTCACCGCGCATGCGCTTAACCGCCTCTGTGATAGACAAACCTTTCACCGGCATGGTGTCAATTTTGGTGATCAGGTCATTGGTCATCAAACCTGCAGCAGCAGCTGGCGAGTCTTCAATGGGGGAGACAACCTTGACCAAGCCGTCTTCCATGGTGATTTCAATGCCTACGCCAACGAATGCGCCAGACGTGCCCTCACGGAATTCTTTCCAAGCCTTCTTGTCGTAGTAGGCAGAGTGCGGGTCAAGGTTGGTGACCATGCCAGAGATGGCATCGGTGATAAGTTTTTTCTCGTCGGTGGACTCAACATAATCACTTTTGATCATGCTGAACACGGCGGCCAATTGTTGCAACTCTTCCAAGGGCAGTGGCGTCATGTTGTTGCGCGCAACCGCTTGCAACTGCATGGTGGTTAAAGCGCCAGCCAAAGCGCCCACGGCCATCCATCCGGCTATTTTGAGCTTATGCCCCATGGTCCTGTACCCTGTAAAAATTCATTTGCAAACTATACACCGGCCCAATCAAGTGAGTAGGCAGAGTGAGTATTAGGCTTTGCCTTGGCTGGCAATGGCTGCGCTGGCTGCCAGTGCGGCAGACTCATCGCCCAAATAACGTTTCGAGATGGGTTTGAGGTCGCTGTCCAAGGTGTACACCAAAGGGATGCCGTTGGGAATGTTGACGCCCACAATATCGTCATCAGAAATAGTGTCCAAGTGCTTCACCAAGGCCCGAATGCTGTTGCCATGTGCAGCCACTACAATGCGTTTGCCCGCCCTGATAGCGGGTGCCATGGCGTCGTCCCAAAACGGCAACACCCGAGCGACAGTGTCTTTCAAGCACTCAGTTAGTGGCACGTCCTCAGGCTTGAGCCGCTTGTAGCGCGAGTCTGATCGCTCGCTGCGGGGGTCATCCGCCTCTAAGCTTGGTGGTGGCGTGTCAAAACTGCGCCGCCACACCAGCACTTGCTCTTCACCAAACTGCTTGGCAGTCTCTGACTTGTTCAGCCCCTGAAGAGCGCCGTAGTGGCGTTCATTGAGACGCCATGCGTGAACAACAGGCAGCCACGTCCGGTCCATGGCGTCAAGACAGTGCCACAAAGTGTGGGTGGCACGCTTGAGCATGCTGGTGTAAGCCACATCAAAATCAAACCCTTCGCTACTCAGCAAGCGCCCCGCTTCTTTGGCTTGCGCAATACCCGTGTCTGTGAGCGGTACATCTGTCCAACCCGTGAAGCGGTTTTCTAGGTTCCAAGTCGATTCGCCATGTCGGATCAAGACCAATTGGTACATATCTATCTCTTTAAAAGTGAAAAAGGAGTCTGTCTGCAGGCTTTTTTGCCGAGTCAACCCGGTTAGTTGGGAACAGGTGCAACTTACATTCTAAAATCTAAGGATTCTTTGAAAGGTTATACCGTGAGTTTTATTATTGAAAACTGGATGTTGTTTGCGTTGGCGATTGCCTCGGGCGCGCTGTTGTTATGGCCTAGCTTGAACGCAGGAGCGGGTCAAAATGCCTTGGCGCCAAGCGCTGTGGTGCAAATGATGAACAAAGAAAAAGCAGTCATAGTCGATGTGTGCTCCCCTGACGAGTATGCCAAAGGGCATGTGGGTGGCTCTAAAAACATTCCTCTTGACAAGCTTGAGTCCGACTTGGCCAACAGCATCAAAAATAAAAAATTGCCTGTGGTACTGGTGTGCGCCAGCGGTGCGCGCTCTCACCGGGCTGTAGCAACGGCCAAGAAACTGGGTTTTGAGCGTGCTTACTCGTTGGTCGGCGGTATGGGCGCTTGGCGTGAAGCCAGCTTGCCTGTTGAAACAACCTAATTGAAGGAGCGGTTTATGGCCAAAGTAACCATGTATTCCACCGGCTACTGTCCGTTTTGTACGCGCGCCAAGCAGCTGCTTGAGCAGCACGCTGTTGCCGACTTGACTGACATTCGCATTGACGAGGACCCGTCACAGCGCCCAATCATGATGGCGTTGTCAGGCCGGCGCACAGTGCCGCAAATATTCATTGGCGAGCGCCATGTAGGTGGCTGCGACGAATTGTTTGACTTGGAGCGCAGCGGCGAGTTAGCAGGCTTGCTGCAGGCCTAGCGCGTGTCATATTTGTAAATGCCTACTGACATAATAGGCACAGAAGCATTCCAATCACCCCACATAAGGCAACACAATGGCAGACGAGCAAGGCAGCAGCCCAACATTTCAAATTCAACGTGTTTATTTGAAAGAGGCGTCATTAGAGCAGCCCAATTCTCCGGCAATTTTTCTGGAGCAGGATGCCCCCAGCGTGGACGTTCAGCTTGGTGTTGAGGCACAAAACTTGGCTGATGGCATTTTTGAAGTCGCTGTGAGCGCCACGGTCACCACCAAAGTCAATGACAAAATTATGTTTTTGGTGGAGTGCAAACAAGCGGCTATTTTTGAAATCCGTGATTTGCCGCAAGACCAAATGGACAGCATCTTGGGTGTGGCTTGCCCCCAAATCATCTACCCTTATTTGCGTGGCAATGTGTCAGACATAGTGACCCGTGCTGGCTTCCCGCCAGTGCATTTGTCTGAAATTAACTTTCAAGCCATGTTCGAGCAGCAGCGTGCGGCCCAAGATACTGGTGCAACGGTTCAGTAATGCCTAGCGCAGCGGGCTGGCAGCCATGAACATATTGGTTGTGGGAGCTGGCGCATGGGGTACCGCATTGGCAGTCAATGCCTGCACGCGGCACAGCGTGACTCTGTGGGCACGTAAACCAGCACACGTAATGGCCATGTTAGCGGCCCGCGAAAACGCAGCCTATCTGCCGGGTATTGCCTTGCCAATACAGCTCTCTTTGAGTGATCAAACTGACCTTGCGCAGTTGGCTGGCCAACATGACTTGCTGGTGATTGCCACGCCTATGTCAGGTTTGCGCGCATCACTGCAAGTGCTGTCAGATCAAACTGCACCAGTGGTGTGGTTGTGCAAGGGTTTTGAGCAGGCACTGGGCGCCACTTCTGTGGCCTCTGGTCCAACCATTGGTTTGCTTGGGCATGAAGTCATGCACAGCGTTGCCCCCAATGTGCTGGGCGGTGTGCTGAGTGGGCCTAGCTTTGCCCAGGAAGTGGCGCACAACGCACCGACAGCAGTGGTGGCGGCCAGTCCACATGCAGCTGTGACGCAAGCTCTGGTGGAGGCTTTTCACAGCGATCATTTACGCGTGTATGCCAATGCCGACTGGGCAGGTGTGGAGGTAGGCGGCGCGGTTAAAAACGTATTGGCTATTGCCACTGGCTTATGCGATGGTCTGTCATTGGGTCTCAATGCGCGTGCAGCACTCATTACACGCGGGTTGCGTGAAATGTCTCGCCTAGGCGTGGCGCTTGGTGGGCACACAGAGACATTTATGGGACTGTCAGGTTTGGGTGATTTGGTGCTGACCGCAACAGGTGACTTGTCTCGTAACCGCCAAGTAGGTGTGGGCTTGGCACAAGGCCTGAGTCTAGAGGCCGTGTTGGCCAAGTTGGGCCATGTGGCTGAAGGTGTTTACAGTGCGCGCACGGTTGTTTCACGTGCCCAAGCTTTGGGCGTTGACATGCCTATTGCCAGCGCTGTGGTGGACTTGTTGGATGGTCACATCACGCCGCGGGCGGCCGTGGTCAAGCTCATGCAGCGAGAGCCTACTGCCGAGGTGTAGTTGGGTCAGGGTGGTGCCATACAACCGCGGGTGACACCCAGTCGATCAACCACACCAGCCCATTGCGGCACGCCTCATTGGCGGTTAAATTGCAGGTTATCAATCAACCGCGTGTCGCCCAGCTTTGCTGCGCCCACAACAATCAGCTCGTGGTCCCCAGCCGCAGGCGACAACAAGTTGTGGCGGTTGCATACAGCCATGTAGTCGGGTGACCAGCCGTTGCTGCGCATGGTGTTCATGGCTTGTTGCTCAATGTTGGGTATGTCGCCCAGCGAAGATGAGGACTTAACCCGTTGCGCCATGTGTTGCAGCGTAGCCTGCAACGATGCGGCGTGTGTTCGTTGCGAGTCACTCAAGTAGCCGTTGCGTGAACTCAATGCCAAGCCATTGGCGTCACGCACTATGGCACCAGGCACCACTTGTATGGGCAGCGCCATCTGTGCAACCATATGGCGAATCACCAGCAACTGCTGAAAATCTTTTTCACCAAATATGGCGAACCCACCGTCTTTGGCACCACTGAACACGCAGTTGAGTAGTTTGGTGACAACGGTGGCCACGCCTGTGAAAAACCCTGGGCGAAAGTGGCCTTCTAAGATGGCTGCCAATTCTTTCGGTGGTTGCACGCTGTAGGTTTGAGCTTGAGGATACAGCTCAGCCTCGGTGGGGGCAAATACAATGTCGCAGCCATTGGCTTCAAGGGCTTGGCAGTCGCCAGCCAGCGTGCGGGGGTAAGACTCAAAGTCTTCACCCAGTCCAAATTGCAAGCGGTTGACAAAAATGCTGGCGACCCGCACATCACCAAGTGGTTGCGCTTGCGCCATTAAGGCCAAATGACCAGCGTGTAAGTTACCCATGGTGGGGACAAACGCGGGTTGGTTGAAGGGCCTAAGGGCTGATCGTAAGTCGTTTAAAGAGTGGACAATTTGCATGCCTTAGTCAGCCCATGCGTGAACGTCGTTTTGGGGAAAGCTGTTGTCTTTAACAGCCGCCACATAGCGAACCATTGCATCGCGTACACCCGTGGCACCATCCATAAAGTTGCGCACAAACTTGGCATTTTTACCCAAGTTGATACCCAGCATGTCGTGCATGACCAACACCTGACCAGCGGTACCGTTGCCAGCGCCAATGCCTATGGTGTGGCAGTTTGGCATGGCTTGTGTGATTTCTGCAGACAGGCCAACAGGCACCATTTCGAGCACCATCATGGTGGCGCCAGCGTTGGCAAGGTCGATGGCTTGTTGCTTGAGAACAGCGGCGTTGTCAGCACGTCCTTGAACGCGGTAACCGCCCAGCGCATGAACGGTTTGGGGCGTCAAGCCTAAATGCCCGCACACGGGAATACCGCGCGCTACCAAAAACGCCACGGTCGCGGTGGTCCAGCCGCCGCCTTCCAGTTTGACCATGTGCGCGCCGGCTTGCATAAGCACGGTGGCGCACCGAAGCGCTTGTTCTGGCGACTCTTGGTAGCTGCCAAAGGGCATATCGGCAACAACCCAGACTGAGCCTTGGACGCGGCGAATGCCGCGTGTGACGCTTTCTGTGTGGTAGCGCATGGTTTCTAGAGTCACGCCCACGGTAGAGTGCAGGCCTTGGCAAACCATTCCCAGCGAGTCGCCTACCAAAATACAGTCCATGCCAGCATGGTCAGCGACTGCGGCGTAAGTCGCATCGTAAGCGGTAATCATGGCTATTTTTTCACCACGCTCGCGCATGTCTTGCAGCCGCGGCAAGCTCATCGGTCTGCGTCTAGGACTTGCTGCTGCGTTGGGCAGTGAGCCGTACTGCGTTGAGTTGGCGCTGGCAGCGACGGTCGTTTCGGTATCAGGTGTGGAGTTGGTCATACTCGAGTTTCACAAAAACGCTACAAAGTTAAAGTCTAGTCGATTCAGCTATGCTTTGAGTGCGAGTGCATAGCAGAATCACCTGTTTAAGCGTTGCATTTTGCGCGTACACCCCCACTGTCATAAATATGCCTGATTCAACTTACTTTAAACCAGCCACACTTGCAGCGCCGAGTTTGGCCTCTCTCAGCGCAGGTGCGCGCCACGACGTTGCGCGCGCCCTAGAGGAAGACCTCGGTACAGGTGATTTGACGGCCAGCTTAATCAGCCCAACCAGCGTGGCAACTGCCCACATTGTCGCGCGTGAAGCCGGTGTGGTGTGTGGACGGCCTTGGGTAGATGCCACATTCTCTGCGGTCAACTCAGACATTGACGTGCAGTGGTTGGTTGCTGAGGGCGAGACCTGTCACCCTGATCAAGTGGTTGTGCGCTTGCTTGGCCCTGCGCGTGGCCTGCTCAGCGGCGAGCGTGTGGCCTTGAATTTTTTGCAATTACTCAGCGGCGTAGCGAGTAAAACCCAGACCTACTGCCAAGCCGTTGTTGGTAGCCAAGTGGCCATCGTGGACACGCGCAAAACACTGCCAGGTTTGCGCATGGCGCAAAAATACGCGGTGGCAGTTGGCGGCGGGGTGAACCACCGCATTGGCTTATTCGATGCGATCTTAATCAAAGAAAACCACATCGCTGCTGCAGGAGGCGTACGCGAAGCATTGGCGCAAGCCCAATTGGTGGCCCAGGCTGACACGACCGATACGTTGAAATTTGTACAAATCGAAGTCGAAACTTTAGACCAGCTGGCGCTTGCCTTGCAAGCTGGCGCCAACATGGTGTTGCTGGACAACATGGACTTGGCGACCTTGCGCCAAGCAGTCGGTATGAACGGCGGTCGTGCCGTGTTGGAAGTGTCTGGCGGTGTAACTGTTGAGCGATTGGCCGAGCTGGCCGCTACAGGGGTCAACCGCATTTCAATTGGCGGCCTGACCAAAGACGTGCGTGCAATGGATTACTCCATGCGCTTCCAAGTGACCTAAATTTTTTTTATGTATGTCTAAAGCAATACACACCATAGCGGTCGAATACGAGCAGCCTGCCTGCCCCACACAGCATGCTTGGGCCAAGGTGCCTGTTGAGCCTACGCAAAGCCAGCGCGCCGATTTAAAAGCTGAGATCAAGGCGCTGTTAAAAGCCAACAACGCGGTGATGGTGTCGCACTACTATGTGCACCCAGACTTGCAAGACTTGGCCGAAGAAACTGGCGGCATTGTGAGCGACTCGTTGGAAATGGCGCGTTTTGGGCGCGACCATGCGGCGCATACACTGGTGGTGTCTGGCGTGCGGTTTATGGGTGAAACAGCCAAAATGCTGAGCCCAGAAAAAACGGTGTTGATGCCTGATTTGGACGCCACTTGTTCACTCGATTTAGGCTGCCCTGCGGATGCATTCTCTGCGTTTTGTGATGCGCATCCGGAGCGCGTGGTGGTGGTGTATGCCAACACCAGTGCCGAGGTCAAGGCCCGGGCTGACTGGGTGGTTACCAGCAGCTGCGCGCTGGATATAGTGCGCGCGTTAAAAGAGCAAGGTCAAACCATTATTTGGGGTCCAGACAAGCACTTGGGCTCTTACATTGCGCGTGAGACAGGCGCAGACATGTTGTTGTGGCAAGGCTCGTGCATAGTGCACGATGAGTTCAAGGCCTATGAGTTAGCCGACTTGAAGGCCCAGCACCCAGGCTCTAAAATCTTGGTGCATCCCGAGTCACCTGCTGATGTGGTGGCAATGGCCGATGCAGTCGGGTCAACCTCGGCCATCTTGGCAGCCGCCAAGCACATGGATGCCAGCACTTTTATTGTGGCCACCGACAAAGGCATGTTGCACAAGCTGCGCAGCCAGAATCCCGGTAAGACCTTTCTTGAGGCACCCACTTCAGGTAACAGCGCCACCTGTAAAAGTTGCGCGCAGTGTCCTTGGATGGCCATGAATGGCTTGGCTGGGGTAGCGCATGTGCTGCGAACAGGTGCCAACGCTGTGCATGTTGAGCCAGCGCTGATACCCAAAGCCTGCGCGCCAATCGAACGTATGCTTGCATTCACATCGGCGCAAAAAAAGGGTACGCCCCCCGCAGCCGCCTTGAGCGGGTTGGTGCCAGGCATAGGCGCTGCTTGACGCTTTGGTAGATGGACGCGTGCTGATGAAGCTGTTGGCTGGCCTTGCCGTCATAACAGGAGCAGCTGTCATTAATTAGTCACATATTTCAATTATTATTGAAATATGAAAACAGTGACCATCGAACTTGCCACACCTGGCGTTAGCCCGACACAGACAACCCCAGTGGTGCAGGCCTTGTCTGCGCTGGCGCACGGTGCACGCTTGGCCGTTTTTCGCACGCTGGTGGTCGCTGGCACGGATGGCTTAACACCTGGCGTGATGGCTGAGCTATTGGATGTGGCGCCCAACACCTTGTCTCACCATCTGAAGACCTTGATGCATGCAGACTTGGTCACGCAAACCCGCAGCGGGCGCCACTTGGTGTACCGGGCGCAGTTCGATCGCATGCAGTCTGTGTTGGCTTACTTAACCCACAACTGTTGCGAAGGCAAACCGTGCGAGTTGCAACCATGACAGGGCAGGTTAGAGCGAGTCTGCTGGCTGAATTTTTGGGCACTTTGGGTTTGTTGACTGCCGTTATTGGGTCCGGTGTGATGGCTCAGCAGCTGTCGCAGGGCAACAACGCGGTGGCGTTGTTGGCCAACACCTTGGCGACTGTGTGTGCTTTGTACGTTCTGATTGCAGTGTTTGCACCCATCAGTGGTGCGCACTTCAATCCGGCGGTGAGCTTGGTGATGTGGCTGCGTGGCTTGCTCAGTTGGCGCATGCTGGTGGCCTATGTGGTCGTGCAGTTATTGGGCGCAGTGGGTGGGGCCTGGCTGGTCCATGCGATGTTTGACCTGCCTGTGCTGCAGCTGTCCAGCAGGCTGCGAGACGGGCCTGATCAGTGGCTGGCAGAGGGCGTGGCCACAGCTGGTTTGCTGTTGGTTATTTTGCGTGGTCCCACCAACCAGATCGCCGTACTGGTGGCGGCCTACATTGGCGCAGCTTACTGGTTTACGGCCAGCACCTCTTTTGCCAATCCTGCTGCTGTGATGGGGCGCATGCTGTCAGACAGCTTTGCTGGCATCAACCCCAGCAGTGCGCCAGGTTTTGTCGTTGCACAACTGGTAGGTGCTGTGATTGGTTTGGCACTACACCGGGCGCTTCAAACACAGACACACCTGAAGACCCCACCCCTTACAACCATACCTCTGACAACACCACCTCTTACAACCTTACCGCCTTCAACGCCATCATTGGACCAACAACCCATGAACAAAGTCACCATCTATCACAACCCCTCGTGCGGCACGTCGCGCAATACCTTGGCCATGTTGGAGCGAGCGGGTATCGCGCCCACGGTTGTTCTCTACCTAGACACACCCTTAGACGTGGCGCAGTTGCGTGCCCTTATCAGCGCCATGAACGTGCGTGTGCGTGAGGCCATGCGGACCAAGGAGTCTTTGTACAGTGAGCAGGACATGGACGGCGCGCAATGGACTGACGAGGCGTTGCTGCTGCAAATCGCCAAGCATCCTATTTTGTTGAACAGGCCAGTGGTGCAGTCGCCGTTGGGCGTGAAATTGTGTCGGCCCTCTGAAGCGGTGTTGGCATTGTTGACGCCACAGCAGCAGCGTCAACTGGGGGCGTTTACCAAAGAGGACGGACAACTTGTGCCACCCACCCAGTAAGCACAGCGGTTCACGATGATTGCCCTGCGCGCAGTGGCTGTTAAGGCGTCAAAATGGTGGGCACTGCTTGCTGCAGCTGCTCAGGGTAGTCTCTGCTGTAGTGCAGGCCACGGCTCTCTAAACGTTGTTGCGCGCATTGCACGATGAGGTCTGCTGTTTGAACCAAGTTGCGCAGTTCTAACAAATCGCGCGTGACATGGAAGTTGGCATAAAACTCATCAATTTCTGCTTGCAACAACGCAATGCGGTGCGCCGCACGCTCCAGGCGTTTGTTGGTGCGCACAATCCCAACGTAGTCCCACATAAACTGGCGCAGCTCGTGCCAGTTGTGCGAAATAACCACGGCCTCATCGGCGTCCACCACGCGGCTATCGTCCCAAGCCGGCAATGCATGTGTCTCAAAAGAGCTGGCTTGTTGTATGTCCAATGCCGCAGCGGTTGCATAGACCATGCACTCCAGCAAGCTGTTGCTGGCCAGACGGTTTGCGCCGTGTAAGCCGCTGTAGCTGGTTTCGCCAATGGCGTACAAGCCCACCAAGTCTGTGCGCCCGTGCAGGTCAGCAACCACGCCGCCACACGTGTAATGTGCGGCAGGCACCACTGGTATGGCTTGCTGGCTAATGTCTATGCCCAGTTCCATACACCGCGCCTTGATGGTGGGAAAGTGCTCTTCTAAAAACGCCGGTGTCTGATGGGATATGTCTAAGTACACGCAGTCAACACCGTGACGCTTCATTTCAAAGTCAATGGCGCGGGCCACCACATCTCTGGGAGCGAGCTCAGCGCGCTCGTCGTGTTCAGGCATAAAGCGTGTACCACCTATGCTGTCAGGCAGTCGCAGTTGTCCACCTTCGCCACGCACTGCCTCAGAAATCAGGAATGACTTGGCGTGCGGGTGGTACAAACAGGTGGGGTGGAATTGAATAAATTCCATATTCGCCACGCGAGCGCCAGCACGCCAAGCCGCGGCAATGCCGTCGCCTGTGGCCGTATCAGGGTTGGTGGTGTACAGGTACACCTTGCCGGCACCTCCAGTGGCCAGCAGAACAGCGGGCGCGGCAAAGACATCAACTTCGTCGCGGGCTTCATCCAAGGCGTAGGCGCCCACACACCGGTTGGCTTGGTCGGTCTCAAGCCCTAGCTTGTGGGTGGTGATGAGGTCTACCAGCATGTGGTTTTCAAACAGCTGTATGTTGGGGGTGTTGCGCACTTGCGCCACCATGACCTTTTGAACAGCTGCACCGGTGGCATCAGCCGCGTGAACAATGCGCCTGTGGCTGTGACCGCCTTCTCGGGTGAGGTGTAATGCGCCGTCTTGGCCAGAAAAATTCACACCCATTTCACGCAACCATGCGATGGCGCCAGGGGCTCGCTCGACCACAAAGCGGGTGGCATCTTCATCACATAGGCCTGCGCCAGCAACCAGGGTGTCATCGACGTGGTTGGCGAAGCTGTCGTCCTGTCCAAGGACGGCTGCAATACCGCCTTGAGCCCAGCCGCTTGCACCATCGGTGGCCGAGCGTTTGGTAATAACCGCGACACGGTGTGTCGGCGCCAAACGCAGAGCAGCGGTAAGTCCTGCCAATCCGCTGCCAATGATTAATACGTCGAAGTGTTGTGTTGTCACTTGGCTATGCCAGTTGTAAAAAATTTATGAAATGCTGGTGAAAGACAAGCGCACATAAATGGGCGCAAAAGCCGTAGCCTGCGTGAGTTCAATGAGCGATTCTTTGGCCAACTCCAACATGGCTATGAACGTTACCACCAGCACAGGCCTGCCTTTTTCAATATCAAATAGGTCGGCAAATTCAACAAAGCGCTGGCCTTGAAGTCTGCGTAAAACAATGCTCATATGCTCACGCACAGACAGTTCTTCTCGTGAAATTTTGTGGTGTTGTATCAAGTTGGCTCGGCGCACAATGTCTGCCCAAGCGGCACGCAAGTCGTGGCTAGATACATCAGGAAACCGGGGCTGCAACGACTGCTCTACAAAGACTTGCGCTTTGATAAAGTCGCGCCCCATCACCGGCAGCGTATTGAGTTGCTGAGCGGCTAGTTTCATTTGCTCGTACTCCTGCAAACGGCGCACCAGTTCAGCCCTGGGGTCTTCAGCCTCTTCGCCGTCAGCGACCCGCTTGGCGGGCAGAAGCATGCGTGACTTGATCTCAATGAGCATGGCCGCCATCAGCAAATACTCAGCCGCCAGCTCTAAATTGTTAGCCCGAATCTCTTCTATGTAGCTGAGATATTGACGCGTTAATCCCGCCATGGGGATATCTAAAATATTGAAATTTTGCTTGCGAATTAGATACAGCAGCAAATCCAGAGGCCCTTCAAAAGCCTCTAGGAACACCTGCAACGCATCGGGTGGGATGTACAAGTCCTGTGGCAGCGCAAACAGCGGCTCGCCGTACAGCTTGGCAACCGCGACGTTGTCCACCACTTCAGGCATGACCGAGAGGGTTGGTGCTTGACTGAGCTCGCTGGCGGTGTTCATGGTTTCGGTATGAGCGCTTATTGAATCACTATAAAAGTGACAACCCTAAAATTGCATTAAACCAAGTTAGATTTGGTTTGGTAAACGTAAGGTTTTTGAGCCACCTGTGCTGCCTGAGCTTGGTCGCGACTTTCTGTGTTTATATGTTTGTCCCAGAGCAGCTCGCGACCAGCGCGTTGTTGCGCCTCCATCTCTGGATTGGCGGCCTTCAAGTTGTTGATAAAGGTTGTGGCTGGGGAGACATAGTGGGGGCGGGAGAAAAACGACATAGTGGCAGACAAAAATAGGAGAAGGGCCTGCCCACAAGCCATTCATGCGACTTGGGCAGGGAAGTTGGCCATGTATTGCATAGCCGTCTTAGCAACCATGATCTTATCCGTCTTGTTGCTCTAAATAACGTTGTGCGTCTAAGGCGGCCATACACCCAGTACCAGCACTGGTAATGGCCTGGCGGTAGACATGGTCTTGCACATCCCCAGCGGCAAAAATGCCTGGCACGCTGGTCATGGTGGCCATGCCTTGTAGGCCAGATTTGGTGACGATATAGCCGTTGGTCATCTCAAGTTGGTCTTTGAAAATATCTGTGTTGGGTTGGTGTCCAATTGCAATAAAGCAACCGTGCAGGTCCACATTGTGTGTGCTGTCGTCTGTGGTGCTGCGCAAACGCACACCGGTTACGCCCGATTGGTCGCCCAGTACCTCATCCAAGGTGTGGTTGGTTTTAAGTTCGATTTTGCCAGCGGCAACTTTCTCCATCAGCTTGTCGATCATGATGGCTTCGGCTTTGAAGGTGTCGCGTCTGTGAACCAACACAACTTTTGAAGCAATGTTGGACAAGTACAAGGCCTCTTCAACAGCGGTGTTGCCGCCACCAATCACGGCACAAACTTTATCGCGGTAAAAGAAGCCGTCGCATGTGGCGCAGCCGCTTACGCCACGGCCCATAAAGGCTTGCTCGGAAGGCAAGCCCAAGTACTTGGCTGACGCGCCTGTGGCCAAAATGAGCGCATCGCAGGTGTATTGGCTGCTGTCGCCAGTGAGAACGAAGGGGCGTTTAGAGAAGTCAACCTTGTTGATGTGGTCAAACACAACCTCGGTGTTGAAACGTTTGGCATGCGCTTCAAAGCGCTGCATCAAGTCCGGCCCCATGACGCCGTCCACATCGGCTGGCCAGTTGTCCACTTCAGTTGTGGTCATCAATTGGCCGCCTTGGGCAATGCCAGTAATCACGACGGGCTTGAGGTTGGCGCGCGCTGCGTAAATGGCTGCGCTGTAGCCAGCAGGGCCAGAGCCCAAAATTAGTACTTGTATGTGGCGCATTGCGGATTCCTGATAGATGGCTTAAATGGCGTGTCGGGCGCTACAACAATGAATGAATGTGCAGGCCACAGACAGGTGGTCTGGCTTTCGAAAATTTAATTTTTTAAGTCAATTGAGTCTGATTTGTAACACCTCGGTTTGTAACTGTTGTTGAGTCACAAATCAACCCGTCATTGTAGGTGCGTCTGTTGATTGTTCGCAAAGTGAACCTGTATGGCCATTTTGTCCAACTTAGATGTAATGGCGCGCATCCCGTGGTGTCCTAACTTGAACCAGCTTCAGGTCACCATGGTGGCCTGACGCTGCCAGCAAGCACAGGTTTAAGCGCGGCGAGTCCTTGGTCACGCACGGCGAAACACCTGGTGAACTGCCCATCACGGGCGATGAAAGATTGTGGGTTGCTCGGCTACATGTCCGCATCATACAATGGCAACTTGTTGGTAAAAGAGCGTATAAATGGCGTGTAAGGCATGTAAAGCGTGTAAAAGGTACATTCAAACCCTTTCATTCAAGCAGTCATTGCGCGTAACAAGCCCGAAATCTAGCCCAGCTGCCATGACAGGGCCGGGCTTGGGGTAAGCTCGAAGCACGTGCAAACAACCTGCACACCCCGCTTGTATGACTTATTCCATAGACACATTAAAAAATACTGGTAAAAACGACAGCGCATCTGCTTCGCAATTTCGCTTTGCCCATGAGCTTGCCCTCATTATTGGTGCGTTGCTGCTGCTGATCTGGCTGCTCTCCTTGGCGACATTTTCGTTATCCGATGCGGCATGGTCGACTTCTGGCATGGATATGCCCGCGGCCAACTGGATGGGGCGATTAGGCGCATGGTTGGCCGATGTGAGCTATTTCATATGTGGGGTGTCAGTGTGGTGGTTGTTGCTGGGCGCCATGAATGTATGGCGCATCAGCCTGGTGCGCTGGATGCACCCCGCCGAGATTGAGCCATCGCTCAAACGACGAACCAATAGCAAACCTGTGCAAGCGATTCCCATGACGGTTGTGTTGATGCGCAGAGCGCGTATCACCGGACACGTGTTGGCGTGGCTGGGAGTTGTGTGCGCCAGCGCATTATTAGAGTGGGGTCGCCTGCACTCATTGGACGCAGTTTTGCCAGGTTTGGCGGGTGGTGTTTTAGGTGAGGCCTTGGGTCAAACTGCTCAAATGTGGTTGGGATTTACCGGTTCTGCAGTGGCCGCCTTGGTGGTGTTGGTGGCCTTGCTAGGCGTGGTGTTTGGCTTTTCTTGGGGCAATGTCGTGGAGCACTTGGGTGCGGTCCCTGTTGATTGGCTGAGGACCCGCCGTGAACGGGCTGAGCGAGAAGAAGACGCCCGCATTGGTTTGCAAGCCGCTAAAGAGCGCGAAGACATAGCCTTGGGAGAACGCGACCTCGACTTGGACATGGATGACGATGATGACGGCCTTGTAGGCCCGCTAGGCCAACCGTTGTTACGCGGCGAGCGATCGGCGCGCGTGAGACCTGCACCCTTGGTCATTGAGCCTGGTTTTGCAGCGCCAAAGATGGCCAGTGAGCGTGTGCTGAAAGAGGCCCAAAAGCCGCTGTTCACTGACATGCCTGACTCCAAGCTGCCGCAGGTCAGCTTGCTGGACCAAGCGGTGTCTCAAAGTGAGTCGGTTAGCGCCGATGCCTTGGCCATGACCAGCCGTCTCATCGAGAAAAAACTCAAAGACTTTGGCGTAGAAGTGCGTGTGGTTGCCGCAGCACCCGGGCCAGTTATTACCCGCTATGAAATCGAGCCCGCCACCGGTGTCAAAGGCTCACAAGTGGTCAACTTGGCGCGCGATTTGGCCCGCTCGTTGAGCTTGGTGTCCATTCGTGTGATAGAGACCATTCCTGGAAAAAACTACATGGCGTTGGAGTTGCCCAACGCCAAACGCCAAACCATCAAGTTGTCCGAAGTGCTGGGCTCTAATGTGTACAACGAAGCCAAGTCCATGCTCACCATGGGTTTAGGCAAGGACATTGTGGGCAACCCCGTGGTGGCCGATTTGGCCAAAATGCCCCACTGCTTGGTAGCGGGTACCACTGGCTCCGGTAAGTCTGTAGGCATTAACGCCATGATTTTGAGTCTGTTGTACAAGGCTGACCCCCAAGATGTTCGCCTGTTGTTGATAGACCCCAAGATGTTAGAGATGAGTGTCTATGAAGGGATTCCGCATTTGTTGGCACCCGTGGTGACCGATATGCGCCAAGCTGCACACGGTTTGACATGGTGCGTGGCGGAAATGGAAAAGCGCTACAAGATCATGAGCAAAATGGGGGTGCGCAACTTGGCAGGCTACAACACCAAGATGGCTGAGGCCAAGGCGCGTGGCGAGTTTATCCCCAACCCCTTTTCGCTCACGCCTGAACAGCCAGAGCCCTTAGAGGCGTTGCCTTATATCGTGGTGGTGATCGATGAGTTGGCCGACCTCATGATGGTAGTGGGTAAGAAAATTGAAGAGTTGATTGCCCGATTGGCGCAAAAGGCACGCGCTGCTGGCATTCATTTAATACTGGCGACCCAGCGCCCTAGCGTGGACGTGATCACCGGTCTGATCAAGGCCAATATTCCTACGCGATTGAGCTTTCAAGTGAGCAGCAAAATTGATTCACGCACCATTTTGGATCAGATGGGCGCTGAGTCTTTGTTGGGCATGGGCGACATGCTGTATCTGCCCAGCGGCACAGGCTACCCCTTGCGCGTCCACGGCGCTTTTGTGAGTGACGAAGAAGTGCACCGGGTGGTGGCTTTTTTGAAGACTCAAGGCGAGCCCAACTACATTGAAGGCGTGCTAGAAGGCGGTACGGCCGATGGGGGTGACTTTGGTGCTGGTGAGGACAGCGGCAGCGAAAAAGACCCCATGTACGACCAAGCTGTTGAAATTGTTTTGAAGCACCGAAAGGCCAGCATTTCTCTGGTACAACGCCATTTAAAAATTGGCTACAACCGTGCTGCTCGCATGCTGGAAGACATGGAAAATGCCGGCTTGGTCAGTAACATGGGCACCAATGGCCAACGTGAAATTTTGACACCAGCTAGAGAGGACTGAGCACCATGCGCTTCACACAATTGTCAACTGTCCAGTTGGTCTGTGCAGCCGCCGTCTTCAACCTGTGCGTGGCGCTTACCGTCCATGCATCGACCAGTGTGGAGGCTTTGCAGGTGGTGTTGCAAACCAACCCCTCTGGTCAAAGTAACTTCATCCAAACCCTCACGGCGCCGGCGTCAGCAGATGGCTCCAAGCCCCGTGAAACGGTGTCTAGCGGCAGCTTTGCGTTCTCACGCCCAGGCCGCTTTAGGTTCGACTATGTAGCGCCATTTCCGCAAACATTGGTCGCAGACGGCACCACCATGTGGATGTACGACCCTGACTTGGCGCAAGTCATCGCCAGCGATCAAGCCACTACCTTGAGCAACACGCCTGCCGCCCTCATCACCAGCACTGCCGACTTGTCCAAGCTGCGTGAGCACTACGCGTTGGAAAGTTTGCCAGCTGACAATGGGTTGCGGTGGGTCAAGGCCACGCCCAAACGAGCCGGCGGTGCCCTCAAATGGGTGAAGCTTGGCTTTGATACCGACTACGTTGTTGCGATGGTGATGGTGGACCAGTTTGGTCAAACGTCTGACATGCGCTTCTCACCGCTCAAGCCCTTGCAGGCGCCTGCTGCCAAGGTGTTTAGCTTCAATCCGCCATCAGGTGCTGATGTAATTCGCCAGTAAGGCTTCAGTACAACGTGTATGCCTGACCTGTTTGCCCTTGAGCCCAATGCCCCAACGTCCACTTTGGCTGAGGTCTTGCGTCCCAGCAACTTGGATGAAGTTGTTGGCCAGTCGCACTTGTTGGGTGCAGGCAAGCCACTGCGATTGGCTTGTCAATCAGGCAAGGCGCATTCCATGATGTTTTGGGGTCTCCCCGGCGTTGGTAAAACCACTCTGGCGCGCTTGACGGCCACAGCGTTCGACTGTGCCTTTATTGCGTGGTCTGCGGTTTTTTCTGGTGCGAAAGACATACGTGTCGCCATGGAGCAAGCCCAGTACAACTTGAGCGTTTGCAAACGCAGGATTTTGTTTGTTGATGAGGTGTACGGGTTCAACAAAACGGTAAATTTCAACATAAATCAAGTTGTTATTAGGTGTTTGCGGAATGATTTTGTGCAACACCGCCGCTTTGAAGGTGTGACAGCGAATGGCTGACCTGTTCAATACAGTTTCTACGGCCCCACTTGCAGAAGCTTTGCGGCCCGTAAGCTTGGATGAAGTTATCGGGCAGTCGCACTTGATCGGGCCGGGCAAGCCGCTGCGGCTGGCTTTTGAGTCCGGCAAACCGCACTCTATGATCTTGTGGGGTCCACCCGGCGTGGGCAAGACGACCTTGGCTCGCCTGACGGCCAAGACCTTCGGTTATGAATTCATCGCATTGTCGGCGGTGTTTTCCGGAGTGAAGGACATCCGCGCTTCAATGGAGCAAGCCGAGCACAACCTCGCACTGGGTAAGAAAACCATCCTGTTTGTGGATGAAATTCACAGGTTTAATAAAAGCCAGCAAGACGCCCTGTTGCCGTTCGTGGAATCCGGCCTTGTGACTTTTGTTGGAGCCACGACCGAAAACCCGTCCTTCGAAGTCAATTCAGCCCTCTTGTCTCGTGCCCAAGTTTATGTGCTCCAAGTCTTGGCGGATGATGAACTAAAGCTGCTGATTAAACGTGTGCAGGATAAGGTTTTGCCGCGCCTGCAGCTGGATGACTCAGCGGTGAACACGCTGGTGGGTTATGCAGATGGTGATGCCCGCAGATTGTTGAATCTGGTGGAGCAGACAGATACGGCCGCCCAAGCCGCCGGCCTGCAGGTCGTTGACGCCGATTTTTTACAAAATGCCCTAACCCTCAATGCGCGCCGCTTTGACAAGGGGGGGGACAACTTCTATGACCAGATCTCAGCCTTGCACAAGTCGGTGCGCGGGTCACACCCGGACGCGGCCCTGTACTGGCTGACAAGAATGTTGGACGGTGGTGCTGACCCTCGTTACCTGTCCCGCCGAATCGTTCGTATGGCATGGGAAGACATAGGGCTGGCCGATCCAAGGGCCATGCAAATTGCCAACGATGCCGCCTTGACTTATGAACGGCTTGGAAGTCCAGAAGGTGAGCTGGCACTTGGGCAAGCTGTGATGTATCTTGCGGTGGCAGCGAAAAGCAATGCTGGCTACAACGCTTACAACCAGGCCAAAGCGTTTGTGAAGAAGGATAAAAGCCGGGAAGTGCCTGTTCACTTACGCAATGCGCCCACCAAGCTTATGAAGGAACTTGGCTATGGGCATGAATACCGATATGCTCATGATGAACCCAATGCATACGCAGCCGGTGAAACATATCTCCCCTACGACATGAAAGAGCCGGGTTGGTATCAACCAGTTTCACGGGGCTTGGAAAAGCAGATTGCTGAAAAACTGGCTTTGTTGAGGACCTGGGATGCAGAGTCTGGAAAAGGCTAAAAGAAATATTTAAAAACAGGGGGGCTGGATGGTCAGGGTGTATGTCTCTTCATGAATGATTTGAGCGCGTGCAGTCAGTGTGGCCTGCAGCGCTTGAGGGTACGGTAATATAAAGCCTGACCCAACCTGCGGTGATGATGAAGCCTCAAAGTAGTTGCTCGCACGTATCAATGAATTTGGTGGCACTTATCGGCTGCTTTTGGTCACATTATTTGCATCTATCGAGATGCTGATGTTCACAATAGTAGCGACTACGATCAAATGACCCGCGTTTTGGTTGCAACCATCGAGCGTTGGTCGGATTGAGTGCTACTATAAATTTATTGGTATGCGAATCAAACGCTCGTTTCTTCTAATGGCAGCCATCGCAACCCGTCATCAAGGGTTGCACAATAATGCTGCCAATTTACAATTATTCTCTTGAAAAAAACCGATACATTTCTAGGGCGCATTAAAGGCAAATTTCTGGAGATGCACCCCACGGAGCGTCGGTTAGCAGATTTTCTGTTGAGCTTCCCTGGCGAGCTGGCAAGTTATACCGCGACTGAGCTTGCTCAACTGGCTGGGGTTTCAAACGCTACTGTTACCCGTCTTATCAAGAAGCTGGGATATGAGAGCTACGATGAGGCCCGTAGACATGTGCGCACCGACCAAAAGACGGGTGCCGCAATCTACCTCGTGGGGTCGAAAACCAAAGAGCCTGACGAGTTGATCAACGCGCATGTCAGTCAGGCAAAAGAGAATATAGACCTCACATTTTCCATGACAAACCTGCAGGAAATTGATCAGCTTGCAAGATCTATATTGGATGCGCGCAAGGTTTGGGTGATTGGCTTCAGAACGAGTTTTTCATTCGCCAATTATTTTCAATGGCAAATTCGACAAGTGATCGAAAGTATCAATGTCATTCCGCATCAGGGTGAAACTTTGGCGGAACACGTAGCTGGTATCTCTTCAGAAGACTGCGTGGTTTTTGTTGGGCTACAAAGACAGGTCAAGGGAACACTTCGTTTACTTGGCATTGTCGAGGGAACAGGCGCAAAAATTGCCTTTATTTCTGATGGCCATGAGAAACGAATAAGAGGATTGGACTGGCACTTTCGCTGCGGAACAGCGGCGCCTGGGCCCCTCTTCAACCACGCCTCCGTGGTCGCGTTGTTGCACCTTATTGCAGTCAGAGTGATTGAGTTGGCGGGTCCAGCTGGTCGCAAACGATTGGCTGCGGTCGAATCGCTTCATGAAACGCTGGGTGATATCGAGCAGCTTTAGCTTTTACGTGCCTTTGCACCACAAAAGTGGGCTCGCGATGAGATGAGATGACTGGCGCTCTGACGGGTTTGCTCATACCGGGGCGCAGCAATTGATCGCGACAGCAGTTGAGGCTGAGTTGGCAAGTTATCTGCCCCCATTTGCCGACTTGTGCACTGAGGCGTGCACGCGGCTATCGGGCGCAATGGCCATCATCTTGTGCGCATTACAAAGGTCCGCTCTAAGGATGGCACACCGGAGACATTTCGATCGGCCTTGGTGCCGCCTATGTGCACAGCACTAAGACGTTGGAGGCTGCCTTGCCATGGCTTCACCTCATAGGTATGTCCAGCGGTGAGATGGCCCCAGCCCTCAAGGTTCTCCCGGGTCCTGATGCAAAGCAAGGGAGTGTCGGTAAATACGGTGTCTCGGCTTAATCGCGATTGGGCTCAGGAGCCCGGTGGCAGGGTAGACACGGCTTTGGATGACGGCCCAATCGCCTACATATGGGCTGAGGTGTCCACAGCGGTCTGCGCGTTGAGGATCACAAGTTCTGCGCCCTTGTGATTGTTGGGGTCACTGCCCGTGGCAAAAAACGCTTCCCTGACCATTGAAGATGGGGTGTACGAGTCAAATCAAAGCTGGCGCGAGGTTCCGCTCAGCCTACAAGCCGGGGGGTGAATGCCCCACACTGGTTATCGGAGACGGTGCCATGGGGTTCTGGGCTGGCGTGGATGAGATCAACCCCCGGCCCACAACCAACGTTGCTGGCAGCACAGGACGATGGGCGTTCTCAATTGCTGGCCAAAGCTGACGCAACCAAAGGCCAAGGCCGCGATTCATGACATTTGGCAGGCAAAGACCAAGGACGACGAGGACTACGCCTTTGATCAGTTCATTAAAACCTACGAACTCAAATACCCCAAGGCGATGCTGTGCCTGCACAGGGATGGGACCGAACCCATGGCATTCTTCGACTTCCCCGCCCACCATTGGCAGAGTATCCGTACCAGCGACCCTGTTGAATCCGCCTTTGCCACGCTCCGACATCGCTCCAAGCGCTCCAAAGGTGGCCTGTCAAGCGCTGGCGTGCTGCAAGCGGTGACCAAGCTGGGCCAATGCGCGGCGCAAATCTGGAGGAGTTTACGCGGCTATGACTACCTCGCAAAAGTCATCACAGGCGCCACATTCAAAGGCGGAACTGAAACCACCAAACCCGACCAGATCGCAGCGTGAACAACAGCCCTCAAGCACCAGGTTTGACAACAGCTCAAGTGTGTGAGATATTATATTTTCAAGATAATCAATTGTGAAAAATAATTTTCTCAATAGCTATTTTTAGGTTAATATATTTCAAAGGAATGAATCACAATGTACACATTTGAGAAACATGTTGTTAGAAAAAGGTACTGGTTTGCGGGGAGAGCCTTACGCATGGTCGCCGCGTCAGTTTCGGCGGCGGTAGTTGTAGCAGCGTTTTCTACCGCTGCCATGGCGCAGGGCACACTCAGAGTAGCAATTACTGCCTCAGACGTTCCTTTGCCAAATGGTCAAACGGATCAGGGTGCTGAAGGTATGCGTTTTCTTGGATATCAAGTATTTGAGGCGCTCGTTGCCTATGATTTATCTTCTGCCGACAAACCTGTAACGCTTAGTCCGGGCCTGGCGTCGCGGTGGTCAGTTAACGCCGATGACAAGACAAAATGGACTTTTAACCTGCAAGAGGGTGTGAAATTCCATGATGGGTCGTCTTTCGATGCCGACGCAGTGATCTGGAATCTTGACAAAATCCTTAACAAGGAAGCGCCTCAATTCGATCCTCGTCAATCCGCACAAGGCAAAGGCCGAATTCCTACGGTGGTCAGCTACTCTGCTATTGATGCCATGACTGTTGAAATCACCACAGCCTCGCATGACGCACTGTTCCCTTTTCAAATCGCCTGGATTGTCATGTCGAGCCCGGCTCAGTGGAATGCGGCGGGCAGCTGGGATGCCTTCCTGAACGAGCCATCGGGTACGGGGCCATTTAAGGTAGAAGAATACGTGCCTCGCGAACGAGCTGTTCTAGCGCGCAACGATGATTACTGGAACCCGGACCGCACTCCAAAACTAGACAAAGTGATCCTGTTGCCTGTCCCCGATTCCTCGGCGCGCGTCGCGGCTTTACGTTCCGGTCAGGTCGACTGGATTGAAGCTCCGCCTTCCGATGCGCTCGACAGCATGGTAGGCGCCGGTTTCAATGTTGTTTCTAATGTGTATCCGCATGTGTGGCCATGGCATCTGTCCATGCTAGAAGGATCACCTTGGCGCGACGAACGCATTCGCAAGGCCGCCAACCTCGCAATTGACCGTGAAGGGATGAAGGTTCTGCTAGGTGGGCTTATGGCGCCGGCGCAGGGTATGGTTCCGGTCAGCAGTGATTGGTTTGGCGAACCGGAGTTCAAGGTTACCTATGATGTTGTAGCGGCACGCTCGCTTATGGCTGAGGCAGGCTATTCCAAAGATAATCCAGTCAACGTAAAAGCGATAATCTCTCCCTCAGGCGGTGGGCAAATGCAACCCATCCTTATGAACGAGCTCATCCAGCAAAACTTGGCAGAAATCGGCATCAACGTGGAATTCGATGTTCGCGACTGGAATGCACTGTTGGCAAACTGGCGGTCGGGCGCAAAAGACCCGACGACAGATGGCGCGCATTCGACCAACAGTTCTTACTTCAGCCAGGATCCGTTCACCTCGCTTATGCGTCACTTGGACAGCCGCCTGATTTCACCCAAGGGTACGAACTGGGGCTATTACGAAAGTGCTGAGGTCGATGGGCTTATCGATACGATTCGTGGCGAATTTGATTTGGACAAGCAGCGCAAAGCGATCCAAAGTCTACATGAGCACTACGTGAACAATGCACTGTTCCTGTTCGTTGCACACGACGTGCAACCAAGAGTTTTGGCGCCGAATGTAAAGGGATTTGTCCCGGCGCAGAACTGGTTCCAAGACCTGACAACCACGTACATCGAATAACTTGGCTCTCATAAAGGAGGCTGAAATTGCTATCTTACATTCTTAAACGAATTGCATATGCAATTCCAGTCTCATTTGCTGTAAGTTTGATCTGCTTTTCGTTGGTTCAACTGGCACCGGGTGATCCGCTTGCCCTGGTGCTACCTACTGATGCAACGCAAGAAATGATCGATGCAACAAAAGCACGCTATGGACTGGATAAGCCCTTAGCCGTTCAATATGGCTACTGGTTGTGGAACGTGCTTCAGGGTGATTTTGGGACGTCAATTTCGACGGGTCGATCGGTAGCCTCGGAGATTGGCAACGCGATAGGGTATTCGCTGGCACTTGCAGGCTTGGCGTCGCTGATTGGCTTTACCGTTGGCACGGCGCTTGGTCTTGTAGCCGGATACCGCGTTGGCTCACCAGTCGATAAAGTCGCTTCTGCAATTTCAATCTCTGGTGTCTCTGTTCCAAACTATTGGCTCGGTATTGTTCTTGTCGTGATCTTTTCAGTCAACTTGAACATGCTGCCTTCGATGGGGGCAGGCACCGGCAGTGAGATGACGTTACTAGAGCGGTTGAGTTTCATGGTGTTGCCCGCTCTGACGCTGGCTGCCGCACCTGCAGGAATCGTAACCCGGTCTGTGCGTGCGCTCGTGGCTGAGAAACTGAGCATGGACTTTGTAGGCGCACTCCATGCAAAAGGTTTAACAGAACTACAGGTTTTCGTTCACGTTATCAAAAATGCAGCTCCTACAGCGCTGGCAGTTATTGGCGTCCAGATGGGCTATTTGATGGCTGGTTCCATCCTAGTGGAAACAGTATTTTCCTGGCCCGGAACTGGCTTGCTGTTGAATGGAGCGATTCTTCAGCGCGATATTCCTCTGCTGCAAGGCACGATCCTGGTTCTCGCGATGTTTTTTGTCAGCCTGAACTTATTGGTTGATATCGTACAACCCCTGCTCGATCCAAGGATCCGCCGATCATGACCCAAATAGCAAAAAGCTTTGATTTGCCAGCCGAAATCGTCATCCTGTCCAGAGGGTATTGGTCTTCTGTGTTGCGCAGGTTGCTCAAAGATAAAGTTTCAGTTGCCTGTATGGTTGTTCTTGCCATCATCATATTGGCGACAATTTTTGCGCCACTGCTGAGCCTTTATGACCCCGCGGTCGGGACAGTGATCCATCGGCTGAAGCCCGTGGGTACCGAGGGTTATCTTTTGGGTACAGATGAGTTGGGACGCGATATGGTCACCCGATTGCTGTATGGCGGACGTATGTCACTTCTGATGGGCATCCTACCTGTTCTCTTTGCCCTCCTGATTGGTGGGACTTTGGGCACAATTGCCGGATACGCTGGTGGGCGAACCAACGCAATTATCATGCGTTCAACGGATGTTGTATTTGCTTTCCCATCGGTGCTGTTGGCAGTGGCCATTGCCGGTGCACTTGGCGCGGGTTTCACCAACGTGTTGGTTGCCTTGACAGTTGTTTTGATCCCCCCTGTGGTGCGTATTACCGAAAGCGCCACGACCCAGGTGCGTTCGCTTGACTTCGTCGAAGCGGCTCGGGCTAGCGGTGCTGGCAGTTTCACCATCATCAGAGTGCATATATTAGGCAACATCCTGGGACCAGTGCTTGTTTACAGCTCCAGCCTATTATCGGTCGCGATCATCATGGCAGCGGGCCTTTCTTTCATCGGTCTAGGGGCAAAGCCGCCGACCCCAGAGTGGGGGTTGATGCTGAACACGCTACGTGGTGCGATTTACAGCCAACCTCTGATTGCGGCACTTCCTGGCGTGCTGATTTTTATTGTCTCTCTAAGTTTCAATCTGCTCTCCGATGGTTTGCGCAGTGCAATGGATGTCCAATGACAAAATTGAAAAAAATAGATTTTCCGACGCCAATTCTCGAAGCAGAAGGCCTGTCAAAAACTTTTCAAGTACGTGGAAGCGGGTTCTTTGAAAAGCCAAAACAAGTCTACGCAGTTTCCGACTTTTCCTTCACCTTGGCCAAAGGTTCTACCATGGGAATCGTTGGGGAAAGCGGTTGCGGTAAGTCCTCAACGGCTCGGTTATTGATGAATCTCATCAAACCGGATGCAGGTGTCATTAAATTGGAAGGCAATGTTGTCGGGGAAAGTCGCGCTGAGCTGAATGCTTTTCGCCGCGATGTGCAGATGGTGTTTCAAGATAGCTCTGCGTCCTTGAATCCGCGCTTAACAATCGAGCAATCCATCATGTTTGGCCCGGTAGTGCATGGCATGGAAAAGGCGGTCGCCAAGGAGGCTGCACATGCCTTCCTATCTAAAGTGGGCTTGGAGCCGCGTCGATTTGCTAACCGCTATCCACACGAGGTATCCGGCGGTCAGCGACAGCGGATCAATATCGCTCGTGCGTTGGCACTCAATCCCAAAGTAGTGATCTTTGACGAGGCTGTATCAGCCCTGGATAAATCCATTGAAGCTCAGGTTCTAAACCTGCTGATGGATCTAAAGGAAGAGTTCCAGCTGAGCTACATTTTCATTTCTCACGACCTCAACGTAGTGCGTTATATCAGTGATCATGTGCTGGTGATGTACCTTGGCAAGATCATTGAGTTTGGCCGGGCTGCGGATGTGTATGAGCGGCCCAGCCATCCATATACAAAGGCCCTGCTAGCATCGATGCCCAGTTCCGATCCTAATTTCCGCACACTGGAACCGCCAATTGTCGGTGATCCTCCCAGTCCAATTGACCTGCCGCCCGGCTGCGGTTTTGGCCCGCGCTGCAAGTTCCAATCAGATATATGTAATGCGCAGTTTCCACCGCGTACTGACCTGTCAGAACACCATTCCGTTGCCTGCCACCTGTCGGACCCTAGCTCTGGCCATCCTCAATCTAGATAACGGATCTTCTAATGTCTGAAACAATATTTGATGCAAAAAATCTAACCGTGCGTTTCAAAACCGACCAGGGAATGATCACGGCGGTCGACAATGTCAACATTCATCTTAAAAAAGGCCAGGTCCTTGGATTATTAGGCGAGTCAGGCAGCGGTAAAAGTGTCACCCTGCGTTCCATCCTACGCATTCTGCCGCAACATAAAACCGAGATTTCAGGTCACGTCACCGTTGGTAACAAAGACGTTCTGTCGTTGCGCGGCAAGGCACTTGCCAATTATCGGGGCGGCGAAGTGGCCATGATCTTTCAAGAACCTGCGACAGCTTTTGATCCGGTTTTCACGATCGGACATCAAATTGCAGAAACCGTCGTGCGTCACAAGGGCGTAAGTCGCAATGACGCTAACATCCGTGCGCTTGAGATGCTTGAGTTGGTCAAGATCCCCTCGGCTAAATCACGTCTGGGGAATTACCCTCATGAGATGTCGGGGGGGATGCGCCAACGCGCAATGATTGCGCTAGCTCTGTCTTGTTCCCCGAAGCTTTTACTGGCGGATGAACCGACAACAGCACTGGATGCTACCGTGCAGATCCAGGTGATTCTACTGCTGCGAGAACTTCAACAAGAGTTGGGAATGGCGACCATTTTTGTAACGCACGATGTAGGCGTGGCAGCCGAGATTTCTGACCAAGTTGTCGTCATGTATGGAGGGCGAATCGTCGAGCGAGGCGGTGCATCCGAAGTGTTAAAAACACCCCAGCATCCTTACACCAATGGTTTGTTGTCATCGACCGTCCACGGGGTTGCCCCCGGCAGTAAAATCGACGCCATTCCAGGGATGCCGCCAGACCTTGCTGCGATGCCCCCCGGATGTGCATTTGGTCCGCGCTGCAAGCATGCCATAGCCGAATGCACCGCGGCTGTTCCCGAATTGGAATTGTTGACGGCAACCCATGAAATCGCCTGCACAGTCAAACCGAAGCTCAAAGCAATATGAGGAAACGTATCCGTATTGCCTTGCTTAATCCAAATTCAAATTCTGCGACGACCGACTTAATGCTAGAGATAGCAAAACGAGCCGCTCCTCCAGGGGTGTTGATTGAGGGTGTGACTATGCGTTATGGCCCACCATTCATTGCGGATGAAACGGCTCTTGCAGAGGCAGCAAAATTAATAGTGCAAGCAGGAATTGAGGCAGAAAGCGACGGTGCGGATGCTATCGTTGTTGCGGGGTTCGGCGATCCTGGCTTGATTGATTTGCGCAAAGCCGTCAATATCCCAGTTACTGGAATTGCAGAGGCTGGCATGTTGAAGGCGGCCCAAGGCGGACGAAATTTTTCAATCATCACAACGACACCAGACCTTAAGCAATCTATTGAGCACACTGCGATCCTGTACGGACATAGCAACCGGCTGCAGGCAGTTCATTTAACAGTCGGCGACACAAATAAAGTGATGAACGATAAGTGTCTAATGTCAAAAGCGCTTTTGAAAATTGCAAATTTAAGCGCTGAAAATGACGGCGTTGAGGCAATTCTCATCGGTGGTGGACCATTGGCATCTTCCGCCGAATATATCGCAAGTGAGAGTCCTTTGCCTATCGTCGAGCCGGTGCGCGAGGGAGTTCTACTGGCGATCTCACGCGTTTTTGCCAACACTGAGCGCATCCAAGACAGCGACGCCATTACAGGAAGCGTAAAAGGATTAGGAGCGTCGTGAGGCAGGCATAAGGTCGGGCTTCACTTTAAAGAATGCAGCACGCCTTGTTTCAAGTACAGTGCCACACTCAAGCCAGTGCCGCGCGGTTTGGAGGCCAGGATTGGCGACAAGCTGGCACAACTGCGGCTGTGGGATGACGAGGCCGCAGCTGGGCACGACTAAGTAGCCTGGTACCTTGGGTCGCTGTCTGTGGTGGTTGCTCTTTTGTCCCACCTCTGTCTCCTTAGTTGGCCCCATATCTCTGCATGTGCATGCGCGTGTGCGTGGGTCTGGCCATGCACGTTGGTACACATGTCGTGCACAAGACGGGCTGCCGCCGCCGTAATGTGGTGAGTTTATTGGGCGCTTGAAGACCATCCTAGGGTTAACCCCTAATTTATAAATATCGGCCACCGCAGTTATATGCCCTGCAGGTCGCTACAATCCCGCGTCCTCCTCAATAAATGCGGCGTGCCAACGCGCGCACTTGGACATGGTTTGGCTGTCACTGCCCCATTGTGGGCTGAGTCATGCGGGTATTAAATTTCGGAGAATTTTTTCATGGACATTTTCCTGCAACAGGTCATCAATGGCTTGGTATTGGGCAGTATGTATGCCTTGGTGGCCTTGGGTTACACCATGGTCTACGGCATCATCGGCTTGATCAACTTCGCACACGGCGAAGTGCTGATGGTGGGCGCTATGACCAGTTGGACAGTCATCACCTTGATGCAAGATGCCATGCCTGGTTCGCCAGGGTGGTTGCTGTTGATCATTGCCATGCTGATTGCCTTTGTGGTGTGTGCGGTGCTCAATTTCACCATCGAGAAGGTGGCCTACCGTCCCTTGCGTAATGCGCCTAGGCTTGCCCCGCTCATTACAGCGATTGGCATGTCCTTGCTCTTGCAGACCTTGGCCATGATCATTTGGAAGCCAAACCCCAAGCCTTTTCCGTCGGTGTTGCCTCGCGAGCCCATTGAAATTGGTGGTGCCGTGATTTCAGTGACGCAGATTTTCATCTTGGCAGCCACTGCCGTCACCCTGGCTGGTCTGTTGTATTTGGTCAACAAGACCAAGATGGGCCGCGCCATGCGCGCAACAGCCGAGAACCCCAAGGTCGCCGGTCTCATGGGTATCAAGCCCGACTCTATCATTTCGTTGACCTTCATCATCGGCGCTGTGCTGGCGGCTTTGGCCGGCATTATGTGGGCGCTTAACTACGGCACTGTTCAGCACTTCATGGGTTTTATGCCTGGTTTAAAAGCGTTTACTGCCGCAGTGTTTGGCGGTATTGGCAACTTGGGCGGCGCGGTTGTGGGTGGTTTGGCGCTGGGCTTGATTGAGTCAATTGGGGCTGGTTATTTGGGCGCGCTAACAGGCGGGGTGCTGGGCAGCCAGTACTCAGACATATTTGCCTTTGTGGTGCTCATTGTTGTGTTGACCTTGCGTCCATCTGGCTTGATGGGCGAGCGCGTGGCCGATAGAGCCTAACCTTCTAGACAAGGCTAAGAACAATTATGTTTACATCAAAACGCAACAAAATGATTGTGTTCCTCTTGGCAGCTGTGCTGCTGATGGTCGCGCCTTTCTTGCTGCAGCCCTTCGGCAATTCATGGGTGCGCATTATCGATATGGTGTTGCTCTACATCATGCTGGCGTTGGGCTTGAATATTGTGGTGGGTTACGCAGGCTTGCTAGATCTGGGCTATGTCGCATTTTTTGCGTTGGGTGCTTATGTGTTTGGCTTGCTGGCCTCGCCTCATTTGGGTGAGCATTTTGCCGTCATTGCGCAAACATTCCCCGGTGGTATTCATTACAGCATTTGGGTGGTCATGGCGGTGGCCGCATTTGTGGCTGGGGTGGTGGGCATGTTGCTAGGCGCACCAACGCTCAAGTTGCGCGGTGACTATTTGGCCATCGTGACCTTGGGTTTTGGCGAGATCATTCGTATTTTCTTGCTCAACCTAGACCGCCCTGTGAACATCACCAACGGGCCCAAAGGTTTGATGCAAATTGACTCAGTCAAGCTGTTTGGCATCGACTTTGGCAGACCTCTGGACTTGGGCTGGATTCGTATCGAGTCGGTCTCGTTGTACTACTACTTGTTCTTGTTCTTGGTCGTGGTCACTATTTTTATTTGTTACCGCATTGAGAACTCACGTATTGGACGCGCTTGGATGGCGATTCGTGAAGACGAGATTGCAGCCAAAGCCATGGGCCTGAACACGCGCAACCTCAAACTCATGGCCTTTGGTATGGGAGCCTCTTTCGGCGGCGTGTCTGGTGTGATGTTTGCTGCGTTTCAAGGCTTTGTATCGCCTGAGTCGTTCTCGCTGATGGAGTCCATCATGATCGTGGCCATGGTGGTGCTGGGCGGCTTGGGTCACATTCCTGGTGTGGTGTTGGGTGCTATTTTGCTGGCAGGTTTGCCGGAAGTGTTGCGCCATGCAGCTGGCCCTTTAACGCAGCTGACAGATGGTCGTTTAGCGCCAGAGATTTTGCGCCAGTTGCTGATTGCCTTGGCCATGATTGTCATCATGATTACCCGCCCGCGTGGCCTCTGGCCTCGCCCGGAGCACGGCAAAACGTTGCTCAAGTAAAGGTTGCAAACATATGAGCGATATTGTTCTGAAAGTATCCGATGCGTCCAAACGCTTTGGTGGGTTACAAGCCCTCAGCAATGTGGATATTGAAATTCGCCGGGGTCAGGTCTATGGACTGATTGGTCCCAATGGCGCAGGTAAAACCACGTTCTTTAATGTGTTGACTGGCTTGTACACACCCGATGGCGGCACGTTCGAGCTGGCTGGCAAGGCTTACAAGCCAACGGCTGTTCACGAGGTGGCCAAGGCGGGTATTGCCAGGACTTTTCAAAACATCCGCTTGTTTGCAGAAATGACTGCGGTAGAAAACGTGATGGTAGGGCGGCACGTGCGCACACACTCCAACTTGTTGGGCGCTATTTTTAGAACCAAGGCGTTTCGCACAGAAGAAAAAGAAATTGCTGAGCGTGCGCAAGAGCTGTTGGCGTACGTTGGCATTGGTCATTACGCAGACTATAAGGCGCGAACCTTGAGTTACGGCGATCAGAGACGTTTAGAAATAGCCCGCGCGTTGGCCACCGACCCCCAGCTCATTGCCCTTGATGAGCCAGCCGCCGGTATGAACGCTACCGAAAAAGTACAGCTGCGTGAGTTGATTGATCGCATTCGCAACGACAACCGTACCATTTTGCTCATAGAGCACGATGTGAAGTTGGTGATGGGCCTGTGTGATGCCGTCACTGTGTTGGACTATGGCAAGTGCATTGCCCAAGGCGTGCCATCGGTGGTGCAAAAAGATCCTGCGGTGATTGAGGCCTACCTAGGCGTTGGACATCAAGGCTGACATCAACAAACGGCTCAGGACAAAAAAATGACTCAAACCCTTTTAAAAATAACGGGCCTGAAAGTCGCTTACGGCGGCATTCAAGCGGTCAAAGGCGTGGACATGGAGGTTCGTGAGGGCGAGCTCGTGACCCTGATTGGATCCAACGGGGCGGGCAAAACCACCACCATGAATGCCATCACTGGTGTGGTGGCTCCCTTAGAAGGTGATATTGAGTTCATGGGCGCCAGCATCAAAGGCAAGGGTTCGTGGGATTTGGTCAAGCAAGGCTTGGCCATGGTGCCAGAAGGGCGCGGGGTGTTCACGCGCATGAGCATTGCAGAAAACCTGCAAATGGGCGCTCATATTCGCAACGATACGTCTGAAATTGCCACAGACGTTGAGCGCATGTACGGTTTGTTCCCCCGGTTGTTTGAGCGGAAAAACCAGCTGGCCGGCACGTTGAGTGGCGGTGAGCAACAAATGCTGGCGATGGCGCGCGCATTGATGAGTCGGCCCAAGGTGTTGCTGCTAGACGAGCCCTCTATGGGGTTGTCGCCCATCATGGTGGAGAAAATATTTGAAGTGGTGCGCGATGTGTCGTCCAAAGGCGTGACGGTGCTCCTAGTGGAGCAAAACGCGCGCTTGGCACTGATGGCTGCGGACAGAGGCTATGTGATGGACTCTGGCCTGATCACCATGAGCGGTGATGCCAAGGCTATGTTGGGCGACCCCAAGGTACGCGAGGCCTATTTGGGTGAGTAGTGCGGCTTACCTGCAGGGGTCGCTAGGGTATGGTCGCTGGTGCTGGTCTGCAGCAAGCAGCTTGGTACAGCGTTTAAAATAGCCAACTTTGGCCTTGCCTTCTGCGCAAGGTCTATTTTTGTATTGAAGTTCCGCTATGTCTAACGCTCCAGACACCAACGCCGCCCCCGCGGTTGATGAAAACCAGCTC
>Ga0209702_10000748_pt1 | contig 67510 bp, 56 predicted proteins | sample FRY01_FD_187210 | JGI IMG/M metagenome (GOLD analysis project Ga0209702, IMG submission 187210) | Freshwater microbial communities from Lake Fryxell liftoff mats and glacier meltwater in Antarctica - FRY-01 (SPAdes) (version 2) | ecosystem: Environmental > Aquatic > Freshwater > Ice > Glacier... | reverse complement strand
ATTGCGTCACAGTCTTTCGCGGGGGACACCCTTCGGCGATTCGACATGGCAGCCGTCAACGGCCATCCAACTCGGACTGGAGTCCTCGCTCCGACCACGCGGACGCCCCAGAAAGCCGAAAAAGTAGAATGTCCCCGTTTTGCGTTTGCGGCGTCTCGGTCACTTGCGCCCTCTCCGAAAGTCGACCGAATCCGGGACGGCCTTTGTCGTCTAATTCCTGATTGTCAAAGAGCTTTGTGTCGGCGGATTTTTTTGACCGTACGCGGTGGACTGGTGAAATCGTTCGAGCGAAAAGCAGCGTAGAAGTCAGAAGTGAATCTGACTATGATGCGATACTCGATGCGGCGATTCGCTGCATTTTCCCGGCTCGCACACATCAATTGTACCGCGCGGAAGGGCTGACATGTTAGAACGTATCCGAAACGGCTTCAGCGTTGCCGGACAGTGCTGGAACGTCATGAAGTACGACAAAGAACTTGTAATGTTTCCACTGTTCAGTTCGGCGGCTCTGCTAGCGGTGACGGCCAGCTTTGTGTTGCCGCTGTGGGACACGGATTACGTCCAGATGTATGTGGACTGTTTCCATGACGATGACGCTGCTGCGGCTGAGAAGTACGTGGAGGTTTCTCGCGACCCGCTGTTCTACGTTCTTCTGTTCGCGTTCTATTTCTTGCAACACTTCGTTATGACGTTTTTTAACACCGCCTTGGTGGCGTGTGCTCTTGTGCGGCTGAACGGTGGCGACCCGAACGTCGCTGTCGGCCTGCGTTTTGCGAGGTCCCGGCTGAAGGAAATTCTCGCGTGGTCGGTCTTCAGTGCTGCCGTGGGAATCGTCCTGCGAATCATCGAATCACGGTCGAAAACACCAGGGAGAATCGTAACATCAGTGATGGGGACGGCGTGGGCTATTGGGAGTTATCTGGTGGTTCCCATTCTTGTTGTGGAACGGCTGGGCCCGGTGGCTGCGTTCAAACGTTCCGCTACGATCATCGGCAGAACCTGGGGCGAAGCGCTTGGCGCCAACATCGGCATCGGCGCGATTGCCTTCTGGTGTTGTGTTGTCGCTTGCATCCCCGCGTTTGTCGGTTTCTCCATGCAGTCTGGGTTCGCAATCGGCATCGGTTTGGCAATCACCGTGCCACTGGTTGTCGCGATTAGACTGGTGGTCACCACTTTGGAATCGATTCTGGTCGCCGCCCTGTATCTGTACGCGGACCAGGAAAAAGTGCCGACTTACTTCCACAAAGAGTCCCTGTCGAGCGCGTTTGTCGAGCAGCCTTAGAATCAAAAAGGGAACGCCGCTCAGGCTGTTAGAAACCGGGCCGTCGCAGAGGAATGGTCTGCGCTGTAAATGGCCGAAGGCCTTGACGACCTACGCTACGGGCGGAAACTGAATGCTGAGCACCAGGCAATCGAAACGACGACAGGTTTGCATCGATTTGTCTTTGTGGGTGGCTCGATTTGTCTTTCGTCGCAAAATAACTGTCACATGCGGCAACGGAGTCGAGGGTGTAGTATAATCCACCTGCTGAGTTCCGCGAAATCAGATACTTAATCCACAATGACGTAGCCTTCTCACATCGGCTGCCAGAGAAAGGATCAACTATGTTTGAACTTCCGATGCCGCAGCTTACGCGCAGAGCTTGTCTGCAAACAATGGCCGCGGGCGTTACGCTCTGGCCGGCCTGTTTGCGAGGTGCCGAAGCCAGCAGGTCGAAGTTGTCGTTGCTGGTGGTGAGCGATACGCACTTGGGCTATCGAGACAACGAATCTGCAGCGCGGCAGTGGGAGAAAACTGCAGCAGCGTTGTGCGAAGCTCCTGGCGATTTAGTTATTCACTTGGGCGATGTGGTCGATGGGGGGAGAGAATCGCAATACCCGATCTATTTGAAAACTCGCGAGACGATTGGCAAACCGGTGCATGAGATTCCCGGCAATCACGACCCCAGCGAACTGTTTCAAAAATACTTGCGCCAGCAGATTGATACGACGGTCGATCACCAATGGCTGAAGCTCTTGTTGTTGGGCAATGCTCATACCGATTCGCACGATGGCTTTCTTTCCGACGACCAGAACGCCTGGATTGAAGCGCAGTGCCAAGCGGCGGCGCAGGCCGATCAGTTTGTGATCGTCTGCATGCACGTGCCGGCGCATGCGAACAAACATCCCGACCGCGGTTGGTACGTTCATCCCGATGCTGGCCAAACGCAATTGTACGAAACCTTGGCTAAGTATAAAGATCGCGTCTTGGCGATGTGGCATGGACACTTTCACAATGGAATACGCGGCTGGGAAGATCACTCACCACTGCAAGAAACGTTGTTCCCTTCGGCCCTTTATAACCAAGATCGAAAATTGGCCGAGCAACAAGCACCCGGCTACAACCTGTTGGAATTCCGCCCCGGTTTTACCCAAGTAACCATTGATGGGGAGAAGTTACAATTGCAGTACGTGCCCGTCGGACATGCAGAGCAGCCGGCGGTGAAGGAACTACCGCTAGTGCAATTGAAAAGTAGCTGATTTTAGCCCAGGTTGTTCGCAAGCCGCTAAAGACAAGGATAGAATGGGAGAGGAGGACGAACACGATGAGTACACTTGCCCACATTTCGCTAGTGCAGTACGAGCTAATGGTTGATGCTGGTGCATTTAGTGGTAAGTGCCGGCAGCGCATTGAGTTGATTCGCGGAGAACTGCGGCAGATGAATCCCATTGGCACCTGGCACGCAAATATAGTCGATTTGTTGATCGAATGGTCGGGCGAATCCGTAGCCAAAGATCAAGTTCGCATCCGTTGCCAAGCACCCTTACGCATTCCCACGCTGGATAGCAGCCCCGAACCAGATTTAAGCCTTCAAGGTGCATGGCACCTGTGCTCGTTCCGTTTGGCAGTCACTCGATTCACTGTGACCGTACGCAGCCAGCCTCGAAATCGTCGATCGGGGTCGTGCTGGAATTCCGGCAGTTTCGTCAGCAGCGTGGCCAAAACGTCCTGTAACAAATCCGAAGCGTCGTCCGCACTCAGCCCCTTTTGCCGTGCCCAATAAAAAATCAACGGAGCATACAACTCTACGAACCGTTGCCATGCCGGTTCAGCCTCAGGCTCGCGCAGTCGTTTCAGCAAATTGACCGACGTTGAATTCATAATGTGAATCGGATTCTGGCATCAACAGCACGGATCGACTGCAAATGGCTACCGTCGTCATCATAATCCATTCTCGGGCGAAATACACAGCCACCGCCAGGTAACTCAAAACGTCGCCCTGGTCACCTTGCCTCGTAGCCGGATTCGTAATAATTCGGTGCAACCTCGGAACTCTCACGCGTCCCGCTACGGGTTGTTGAGATCAAGGTGACAAGCTCCAGGTCTCCCGATAAACTGCCTCCAGCCGCATACATCACAAGTCGTTATCCGCCATTCGTCATCATTGAACCCGCGAGACGTCTCCGCCGCCCGTTAACGGAAGTATCGAATCATGAACAATGCCACCAGTCGACGCAGCTTTCTTCAGACTGCCGGGGCCTCGGCCGCGACGCTTACGATTCTGAAAGCAGGATCGGCGCGGACGTATGCGGCTAACGAGACTTTGAATATCGCATCCATCGGCGCTGGTGGTCAGGCAGCGAGTGATATTCAAAATGTGGCGTCGCAGAACATCGTCGCACTATGCGATGTTGATCAGGATCGTGCGGCGGGGATGTTCAATAAGTTCCCGAAGGCCAAACAATTCAAAGACTACCGTGTGATGCTGCAGGAGATGGCACCGCAAATTGACGCCGTGATTGTGGGCACACCGGATCATCATCATTTTCATGCATCGATGGCAGCGATTCGCCATGGAAAACATGTGTACTGCGAAAAGCCGCTGACGCATTCGGTGTGGGAAGCCAGAGAGCTGACATTGGCCGCTCGTACAGCCGGAGTAGCGACGCAGATGGGTAACCAGGCTCAGGCGACTGAACAAACTCGCATCGTTCAGGAATTCGTGATGGACAAGGCCATCGGCCAGATTCGCGAGGCACATATCTGGACGGATCGTCCGTCACGAGGACTCTTCGACGAATACTGGCCGCAGGGCGTTTCGCGCCCGACAGACGAACCTGCAGTTCCCGCCACACTGGCGTGGGATCTGTGGCTCGGACCGGCACCGGAACGACCGTATCATGCGGCTTATCTTCCGACCAAGTGGCGCGGTTGGTGGGATTTCGGGACCGGAGCGCTCGGCGATATCGCCTGCCACTACTTCGATCCGATATTTCGAGCCCTCAAGTTGAGTGCGCCGACGACCGTTGAAGCCTCTTCGACTCGAGTGAACACCGAAACCTATCCCGTTGGATCGATGATTACGTTTCACTTCCCGGCGCGCGGGGACATGGCTCCGGTGAAACTTGTCTGGTACGACGGTGGTCTGCGACCGCCACGACCGGCAGCCATTAAACAAGGCGACGTGATGGGTACGAATGGTCTGCTGCTCGTCGGTGACGACGATGCGGTGCTGATGTCCGACTGGAACAGCTGGAAGATGTATCCTGAAGAACGAGCAACGCAATACGGCACGCCTCCAAAGCAGCTGGCTCGATCGGTGGGCCATCATCAGGAATGGATCGATGCCTGTAAAGGCGGACCAGCGGCCGGTTCGAACTTCGACTGGGCCGGCCCAATGACCGAGACGATCCTGCTGGGGAACGTTGCTTTGCGTTCACAACTCCGCGAAGATCTGACGAAAACAAAACTGGAGTGGGACGCCGCAAAACTGACCTTCACAAACCACGACGCGGCCAATCAATTCCTGCGGCGGGAGTATCGCAAAGGCTGGAGTCTCTAACAGTCCCTTCACGCTGTATTTCTCCTGCGAGTGCTGAAACTCTGCTACTTTGACAGCCGATCCAGAATGTTGCGTGTGATTCGCACAACAGCCGGATCGTTGCCTCTGAGCCCGTGAGCCCAGTCGGTTGAGCCCGTCGTGACAACCGTTCCGCCCTGCGTGTAAATGCCGAGGACCGCCGCGCCGACTCGATCCGCAGGAAACCGGTCGTACCACAAGCAGTCGTCGGGGGCCCATTGAGCCGGGCAGGAGCCGAGGATCGTGAATGACTTTGGTGTGCCATCGCTATTGGTCGGAAACGGCAGCCCGTCTTTCCATGTCATTTCGCAGCCGTCGCATTCGTAGCCGACAATCGTATCGTTGCCGCCAAAGCGATCATCGCGTTTTAGTTCCGTGCCTTCGAACAGCCAGTGTTCTGGACGATGCACGATGAAAGATGCAGGGCCGTCCATGAATTGTCCGTGGCTGCGATGGTAGCCGCCCCACAGAAATCCGACACCCGTGAGCTGATTTTCAGGTCGTCCGACCAGATGATGGCTCCACGTGGTGCTGAGCAACTTGTGATCGCCTTTCCGAAACAGCGGGTCAACATTGTACCACTGCTTCCAGCACGTCAGCGCGCGTCCGTGATCTTCACTGCGCACCTGCCAGCAGCAGGTGTTGCCGCTGAAGAATGCGACGTTGCCGCCATCGGCGATGTATTTTTCAAGGTTGTCCCGCATCGGCGCAGACCAGTATTCGTCGTGACCCACACTCAACACCAGTTGGTAGTGTTTCAGGATCTCCGGATGAAATTCGAGGTCGCTGTTCACGGCGTAGTCAATGACATACCCGTGGGTCTCCGCCCATTTGACAAAGGGCAATTCCCAGTTGCCGTACTGTGATGTCAGCGGGCGATCGAACGAAACACGATGTCCCTGCAGCCCGTCGCGATCGTGATAGGCATACAAACTATGGCCGCCCCAGTTGGTGTAGGCGTTATACGTATTCGTCGATAGCTGCAACAGGATCTTTGTGTTCTTTCCCGGTTCAGCCGACCGCACAACAAACTGCATGGTACTTCGAGTCTCCTGATCGTCGGTCTTCAGAATCAGCGTGGCTACATAGCAGCCGCTTTTCCAGTCTTGCGGGATGGTCATGGTCAATGCCGCAGGCCAGTTGCAGCCATCTGACGACGCACGATCCGGGATCGGATGAGCGGCACAAGCGATGTCTGCTTTTTCGAATACCGTCTCATTGGTGCCGCCCTGACGCTCGATGACCATGCGAACGCTGGCTCCACTGCTCGACAGATGGAACGCAATTTCTTCGCCGGGCACGCCGCTGAGCTTATTTGCATAACCCAGCACAAATGGTGCGGCAGGTTGTTGCTGTTCTGCCAGTGTCGTAGTGCTTGCGAGAAGTGTTACAAGAACCCAGCAGCAAATCGATCGCATGTGTTGTGCCTTCATTCGGAAAAGCAAATGGTTAAGTAGTCATTGAAAGGTTCGAAGAAATCGTCGTGGATGGCAGCAGGTTTCGCATGTCCGAAAATCACGGCGCTGCCAACCTGATCTCCAGATAGACGGAAGTTTCGGCGAACCCAGTCCAGGCACTCGGCGTGAGGTTGCTTCCATTCGGCGTCGTCGTGAACGCGACCTCCGACAATATTGAGCCCCACAAACAACACGCGGTTCTTCACAAACGAAAAATTCTCTTCACGCTCAAGCTGTCGAAAAACCGGCAACTTGTGGTGCCATCGTTGATCAAATCGCATGAAGTGTTTTCTCCAGTAACATAAACTCTCTTTGATGCCTGCAGAATCAGAAACCTAAACTCCGTCCTGTAATAGTGTATTACTCTCGTCCAGCAGTTCAGGACACAAAACGTGTCAAAGGCACAAAAGGCTTCAAAAGTGGTCAGGAACCGTTTATTGGCAAACGAGAGAGAATCGGGTATCGTTTCGACATGGGACGACCAAAACGATCAGCTCCGGGTGGATGGGTTTATCGCGTGCTGAATTGAGCAAACGCAAGGATGCCGGTCTTTATTAAGGGTGATTTAGGATGTCGAAAACTTTATTCAATCAACGACGATCATTGTTCATCCTGTTGTTCTGCGTTGCAGCCATGGCAACAACAGGATACGCCGCCGAATTGCGGGTGGGAGGAGCGACAATCAGCATCACGCCCGATCAGCCAGTCGCGCTCTGGGGCCAAATGCATACGCGGATTTCTACCGCCGTGGAAAGCCCCGTAACAGCAACTGTGCTGGCGATAGAGTCCGTTGCTGGTGATCAGTCGCTGGAGCAAACCGTCATGGTGTCCTGTGATCTGGTGGCAATTCCTCTGCACGCATTGGAGAAAACTCGTGAGCAGATTGCGACTCGTCTTCCTGGATTCCCGGTCAACAGGATTGTCCTCAGCGCGACCCACACGCATACTGGCCCTGTGATGACGGAGGGCCTGTACGATATTCCCGCTGAGGGAGTGATGCAGCCGACTGAGTATGTGGATTTTTTTGCGGAGCGAGTTGCTGAAGCTGTTGTGGCCGCATGGAATTCCCGCAAGCCCGGCAAAGCCAGTTGGGGTCTGGGACATGCCGTCGTCGCGCAGAACCGCCGCACTGTGTATGAAGATGGCACCGCCGCAATGTATGGTGTGATTTGCATGTTGAACATCGACATGATCGGACGAAACGAAGAATCCGCTTCTGAGCCCGCTTCTGAAAACATGAACACGATCCACCTTGTTGGCAGCAAGGACCATTCAATGCCATTTCACGAGGTGACAGAAGAGGCCAATAAGTCGGTCGGCTTTGTCTTTGAATACGACGAAGAAGATCGTGTCGATGGCCGCAGCGATCATGCGTCATTTTCTGAGAAGGGAATCCCGGTTACCTTTCTTTTCGGCGGGTTCAGCCCATACTATCACAAGCCAACCGACACGATGGATGGGATCAACTTCAGCAAGATTGCCAATGCCGCCCGGCTTGACTATCTGGTACTGATGATGGCTTCCGAGCATGGCCGGTTTCCGCTTGATGCGAAACCGTAGTGCGTTGGAAACCAACGAGCGGCATGCGTCAGCTTGCCGGTACTCCTCGCTGATAGAATCGAATACAGTGCGGTCTAAATCGCAGTGATACCGGAGGGCTGACGCCACTCCGCTCGCCGAATTGCAGTTTTTTTCTTTAGTTGAAAGCTTGTTATGACTCGTTCATTGGGAAACGTGATTGCAGACTCTCTTGAGCTTTGCCTGGGATATGCGGAACGTCTGCTAAAAGACGTGACACCGGAACAGTTCGCCCGCTTCGCGGTGGTGAACGGCCAAACGATTGAATCAAATCATCCGGCATTTGTTTACGGTCATTTGTGTCTCTACGGACCACGAATTCTTAGCCAGCTTGGTCAACCCGGACCGGTCGTTCCTGAATGCTTTGAATCCGTTTTTTCAAAGGACGCCACGTGTGCGGATGATTCAACGGGAACCGTCTATCCTGCGATGACTGCGGTGACTCAGGCATTTTTTGAAGGCTACAAAGCCGCCCTGCCCGCCCTGCGATCATTGCCAGATGAAGCGTTTCAAGCCGTGAACCCGCTCGGAGGCCGCATGACGGATCTGTTTCCAACGCTGGGCTCTCTGCAAGCATTTTATTGCAGCGGCCATATGATGATGCACCTTGGTCAGATCAGCGCGTGGCGACGCATGATGGGACTTGGTGCGGCGTAGAGAAGACTCTATGGTCACTGACCTGTCAAGCATCGGCCTTGGTGATATCAGGTCTCTTATTCGGCGAATTCCAGACCCTTTTTTATGATCCCTAGGTCGTTCAGTTCAATGCGCGAATACTCGATGAAATGCCGGCATTTTGTATTCCGCTCGTCCGACTGGCTGCCCTGAATCTCCTTGCCTGACTCTTGCCGACATTACCAAAGACCTGCACCGGCACGCTGACATTAGTGGCTCGAACGGAATTCTTGCCGCCACCGGTGTTGACGATGATGCTGAACACCAGAGAAGCTGAAAAACGCCCCAGGCGGCGGCGGCTGGATGTCACGACGATTGATCCGTTTTTCCGGACAATACGAACGTCATCGGATCGAGAAGTCCCTGTGATAAGGAGCTCTCCGCTGGCCAAACTTGCCGAGGCGTTGATATCGGAGTGCTTTAGAAAATTTCGCACGGAAAACGCGCCGAGCTTTGCACCCGAAGTCAGCCCTGCCACATTGTCGAAGTTGAAATGGATGCCTCCGTAGATACGACTGATACCGGATTCAGCAGCAGCCTGTGAGAAACTGGTGAACGTGCGATCTGCGACGCCCGGAGTTTCCGATGGCAGCACGAATTGCACGCGGTCTGTACCGAAAAATCCCTTAAGGACAGCCGCACCAGCGCCGCTGAACGTGCTGTGCCCAGATGTATAGGTTGAAAATGGTGGAGTCACCAGCAGTGGTTCCCATTGCTGATCAGTTGTTGTGGAGGCATTCCTGTCCGTATCCGCCTCGCGAATGGCCGTCACCGGACGCCAGAGATCGTATGCATATTTCGCGTCCCAACTGGCGATCGCCGCATCCGCAAGTGTCGTGTTCAACATCGCAAAAAGCTGAGCATTTTGAATCAGTGTATTCTGTTTCTGACTGACCACGATTTGAGCAATCTCGTTCCAGTGGCCAGGTGGTGTTGAGGTTCCCGGACCGTTCGCCCAAAACTTCGCAATGTCGGTTTGATCAGCGGTTCGCGTTGCGCTGGTGGCTGAGCCGATCTGCTTCACCGCGTTGAAGTCCGCAGCGTAGGCTTTGCTGGAAAGTTTCGGTGGTGCTTTCGGACGGAACTGATCTCCGCTCTTCATGATCCATGGTTTTACCTTAGGCCACTGCGGCAGCAGTGGCCTGAGCAGCCCAGGCGGCGTGGGAATCCAGTCGCCTGGCTGAGTACCCGGTGTGTACACAACGGTCGCTGTCGATCCGTCGTTTGCGCGATCTGCGAGAACCATTCCTGCAATCGCCTTTCCAGCATTCACACCGTCTGTTTCAGATCGACCGTCCAGAATGAATAACAGAGACGAGGTATACAGCCCGTCAAAGGTCGCTTTCTGCGCAGGAAAGAGTGCGACCAGTGTCTCGTAAGCCGCAGCCGCGACAGCAGCTTCTTTTGATGCTCGCGGATCCGTGATGACTGTCGCTAGAAACGGAGCAAACTCCCGACCAATCGAGTTGACCGCATCAAAGATTGCCGTGTGCACAATCGCCATGCTTCGGGCCGCGATGGGTGGCGCTGTTTGGTCGATGCGGATGGCATCCAGAACGGCATTGTTCCAGTAGATGACGGGATCGGCTGTCAGGAGCTGTCGATCCTCCAGAACCTCACACACTGGCGGCGAAATTACGTGCTGATTTCGACGACTCCGACGACTCCGACGATTGCGAGACAGCAAACGAGAAACTATCGTCATATTGACAAACCCTGATCTGAAAATCTGGCACGGATTCGACTGCTCACGGAAAATCCTTCCGGACGCGAAACATCGTCCAGAGAAGTTTGCTTCTGTTCAACACAAATTTCGCGAGGAGAACCTGAATGCTGTCGAATTCTAATTTCGGTACTTTGCCAAACGAGCGGCGCGTGGCCCATTGTTTTCGCCTCCTCAGAAGAATGTGTGGGTGGGTGGAGACAAAAGATGGCCAGGTCTCTTATTCGGCGAATCCCTGACCATTTTTGTTTTCGTTTTATGGCTTATCGCTGATGCACGCAATGCGTTACTTCATCTGCTCCGCAATCAAAAATGCGATCTCCATCGCCTGTTCGTAGTTCAATCGAGGATCGACCTGGCTGCGATAATCGCGGGCCAGGTCGGCTTCCGTAAGATTGCCAGGACCACCAGTGCATTCCGTGACGTCTTCGCCGGTGAGTTCCAGATGAATGCCGCTCAGCCGTGAACCAACTTCTTTGTGGATCCGAAACGCGCTGAAGATTTCCGACATGATGTCGTCAAAAGATCGCGTCTTAATTCCGTTGCGAGCCGTCTGCGTATTTCCATGCATCGGATCGCAGCTCCACAAGACTCGACGACCGGCCTTCAACACGGCCTCTGCCAGACGCGGCAATCGCTCGCGAATCTTTTCCGCGCCGAAACGATGGATGAGCGTAAGCCGACCGGGTTCGTTTTGCGGATTCAGGATTCCGATCAATTCAACCAGTTCGTCAGGTTGCATCGAGTTGCCGACTTTCAGGCCGATCGGGTTACGTATGCCGCGAAAGTACTCCACATGCGCGCCGTCGATGGCACGAGTGCGATCGCCGATCCAGGCCATGTGAGTTCCCAAGTTGTACCAACCGCGATTGCGTTCGATTCGCGTCAACGCCTGCTCAAATGCAAGCAGCAGACCTTCGTGCGAAGTGAAGAAATCTACACGCGACAATTGCGTCAATTCGCTGGAGGATACGACTTCCATAAAACGAATGGAGTCGCTGAGCGATTCCAGTAGCTGCTGATAACGTCGGGATCCGGGAGTATTGCGGACGAAATCCATGTCCCAGTTTTCCGGATGATGCAGATCTGCAAAACCACCTTCGCTCAACGCGCGAATGTAATTGATTGTGAGCGCAGATTTTTCGTAAGCGCGAAGCATCAGCTGTGGATCTGGCCGACGCTCCGCAGGCGTGAAGCTCGATTGATTGACGATGTCGCCACGATAACTCGGCAGTTCGACACCGCCACGGTTTTCCATATCAGCAGATCGCGGCTTTGCGTACTGACCGGCAATGCGCCCGATACGTACGATCTTTCTTTTTGAACCGCAGATTAGCACCAAGCTCATCTGAATCAGGACTTTCAGTTTTCGCAGGATCGACGTGGAATTGCAGTCGTCGAAACTTTCCGAACAGTCGCCACCCTGCAAAACAAAGGCGTTTCCCTCTTCCGCAGTCGCCAATTGCACACGCAGGCGATCCACCTCCCATGCAGTCACAAGCGGGGGAAGTGTGCTGAGTTTGCGGATAGCGTCCGCCAGCTCCTGAGCGTTGTCGTATTTGGGCTGCTGCTGAGCCTTGTGTTTTTGCCACGACTCGGGGGTCCAGGTTGATGTCATTCTGGGATTGTTTCCATCTGAGTCCTGATTGTCACTTCCACCGGGGGGGCTGGTTCTGAAAGCTGATAAAAAATTCGCGTCTAATCTGGCGCTGAGACAACAATCGCTGCGACAAGGCTCAAAATGGCTTTGGCGTCAAAACCGAAACAACGCACAGAATCAGAAAAATAGGAAGAATGGGAAGGGCAGGAATTGCTTCAAATGTCGCTGGGTTCTATACTGCCGCCTCTCCCGTTGAATCTCGCTGACGAATAAAGCACGTCGTGATGTCCATTGGCAATCTTCACCACGGAATGGTGACTTGGCTAACTCTGGCAATCCGAAAAGTGCTGTCGTGAAAACAATAGACCTTCCTGCCATTCAGCCTGCGCCCGCAGGGCTTTCTACGCGCAAAAACCTGCTGTGTCAGGCATTTCGTTCGCCAATCGATGTGTCGTTCTACACAGCCGATCCCCGCATATCGGCAGTCTGGAGACCCTCCCGATTGCTCTGGGAACAAAATCGTCCGCTAGACGCAATTGCGTGGCTGATCGAATCACTGGGCCGCAATGACCTCTCCGCGAATATCCGCATCCCGACCCTATTCTTGTTAGCGCAGATGCATATCGAGAATAGTGATCCGATTAGTGCTGAGCGATGCATTCAGCGAGGACTGCGGGATTTAGGTCAGCAAACGCAATCACACAGCAATGTACGCGATGCCAATCGCAGTAATAATTCGACCAACGGTGGAACTCAACCATACGCGATTAGCGGCCGCGAATGGCTGACTCTGGCGATTCAGTCGCTCACGAAGGGTGATTTGGAGTCTTGCCTGCGGTGGATTTTTCAGGCCAACCGAGAGTTAGCTTGTTCCGCAACGACGTCCGAATCGCAGGCAGAAATCAAGCTGACTGGAGATCTTAACGCCGTGCTGGCCTGTGCAATGACACAGACCCGGGACTTTGAAGAAGCTGAAAGATGTCTAGTGACAGCATATCGGCTGCACTTAGATACGGAAGCTTTCGAATCCGCATGTCGCGACCTGATTCTCACATCACGCCTTGCCGCCGGCCAAGGACAATTGAAGCGGGCAAGTTCCCTGCTTGATGTCGCTGAATGTCAGTTGATTCTGACCCTACCGCAGGATTATGCTGCCAGCAACTGGCTGACCGACACAATTTACCGTGACCGATACTCTGAATGGGCTGTCAGATAAAAACGTGTAGGGAAGCCTTGCTGCAACTCCGACTCACTGCGTGCGGTTCTGCGGACGACGTTCAGGGCGTTCCTATTTACAACGCCGCAGGCAAAGCAAAAGGTGTCCAAAATACGGCATTCTCCGCTACGATGTATTCCTTGAGCATCGCTCTCTGCAATCAGGGGAGTCCCTCGGATAACGCGGAAATTCATCCAATTTTACATTTACTGGGCTCAAACTGTGCGTTTTCAACGCATAGAACTGCTGGAACAGAGGTATAGTTACATCGCAGATAAACAAATGACTTAAGTTCTCGTCTTGCACTACTGGAATTCTGAATTGGCCACCGCAGGAAATCAAGTTGCCGTCGGCATTGACTTAGGAACGACGCGATCGGTCGTCGCCCATCTAGACAGCACGGGACGACCGTGTACAGTGCAAAACTTGGAAGGCGACGCGACAACCCCAAGCGTCGTATTCTTTGACCGGAAGTCCATAGTGGTCGGCAAGGAAGCACTAAAAGCCGCTGAATTCGAACCGGACCACGTCGTTCAGTTCGCAAAACGCGACCTTGGCAAAGAGGCGTTTCGCATCCCTGTCGCGGGCATGCAATTACCCCCCGAAGTCATTCAGGCTCTCATTCTGCGAAAGCTCAAGAATGACGCCATTCACCGGCTGGGTCCCATCGACCAATGCGTCGTCACTGTACCAGCCTACTTCAATGAACCGCGTCGCAAAGCGACTCAGGATGCTGGCCGCATCGCAGGTTTAAATATTGTTGATATTATCAACGAACCCACAGCAGCAGCGCTGGCATATGGAGTACAGCGTGGATTCGTGTCGACCGAAGGAAGAACGGAATCATTGGAAACCGTGTTGGTCTATGACCTTGGCGGCGGCACGTTTGACGTAACTCTGATGGAAATCGTCGGCAACGACTATTCCGCCATTGCCACAGCTGGCGACGTGTATCTCGGGGGCATCGACTGGGATCATCGCATTGCGGACTTCGTCGCGGAACAGTTTTTGATTCAGTACGGCACTGACCCTCGTAAAGATCCATCACAGCGACAACGCCTGCTGACCGAAGCCGAAGACGCCAAACGTTCGCTGTCGCAGCGCGACGAAGTGGTAATCCGATTTTCGATGGATGGCAATCGTATTCAGGTGCCGGTGGACCGCACACAGTTTGAATCACTATCCGGTGATCTGATTGATCGGACTTTGATGACAACTCGAAAGGCGTTGAAGGAAGCTAACCGAACATGGAAAGACGTTTCGCGTTTGCTTTTAGTCGGTGGATCATCGCGAATGCCAATGGTGCAGGACATGCTCGAATCGGAATCAAATCTGAAGGTCGATCGATCGTTATCGGCTGATGAATCGGTGGCTCACGGAGCTGCCATCTATGCCGGAATTCTACTCTCGAGCGATCAGCGATTAAGCTCGAAGATCTCCGTCCACAACGTGAATTCGCATGACTTGGGTTTGCTGGGTCTGGACAAAGACACTGGTGGCCAGCGGCGATCCATGATGATTCCTCGAAATTCGCGATTGCCAGTGAAAAAGGGCAAACGCTTTGCAACATCGCGACCAAATCAGACCAGTGTCTCAGTAAAAGTTGTTGAAGGCGGCGATGACGCCGGGCGACATTCGACACTCATCGGAAACTGCGTCGTACGCGACCTTCCCCCGAACTTGCCAGCAGCCACTGCTGTTGATGTCTTCTTCAATTACGGCGACGACGGGCGACTGCATGTCACGGCAACTGTACCGTCGATTGGCACCAAAACAGAGATGATAATCGAACGTGAAAGTGGCTTGTCTGCTCTCGATATTGATTACTGGGCCAATCGCGTCAATGCGGGGTTGCTAGAAACAGCATCGGCCGCTGAACCCGACAAACGTAGCTCTGCTGCCATAGTTGCGCCATCGCCGGTTGCTCCGAGTCCGGTAGTGAATGTCGTGCCTGTATCAAAGGCCACCGCAGCGAAATCTGCTGCGACCAGCAGACAACCTGCGACGCCAACCTCGGTCGCTCAGCCGAAAACCGTTCCTCCAAAACTAGCCTTTTCGAAACCAGTTTCACCACCCAGCCCCGCGTCAGCCGTTCAACTACCGACCGCACAAAAAATGGCTACCGAACAACAGCAAATAGTCGCACAACAATCGACGAATGTTCCTTCCGCAGAAAAGCCGGCAGCGGAACCGCCGGCGACTGGCGGCTGGAAATCGCGGCGGCAGCAGATCAAGCCAGGAGAAACATAGTGAGCGAACGGAAGATTACAGTATCCGATGGCACGAATTTCTACTTGATCCCAGTCGACGATCTCAGTGATGCCTGCGCGGATGGATTCTATATTCCCGCTCTTCGCGATCGCACTATCGTGTCAGACGGCCAGAATATTTTTGAGATTCCAGTAGCCGACATGGCCGACGCAGCCGCCGATGGCTTCTATGACACGCTTGCGGCTGAACGTAAATTTGCCATGAGCTTCGCGAAAACGCCTGCGCAATCGATGTCGGCAGAATTTCCCCCGACAGAGTCTGAGGACTTCGCGACAGATTCACAGAGCAAGTTTGCAATAACAACAGCCGAAACAATCCGGCAGGACAATGTGGAAGATGACGGTGACTCATCAGAGACTGAATCCATTCCATCGGATCTTCAAACTGAAGAAAACACACCGCAAGGACCGCTTACGCTGAAAGCCCGGCTGCTTCAACTGCTGCAACCCAATGCCTCTCAGCGACGGAGCATGGGCGTTCTGGCAACGAACGCTGCAGCTCATGCAGGCATCATCTTTATACTTGCCGCAATCTTTCTGCCCTCAATACAGAAGGAGGAATTCATGATAATCACCAGCACGTTTGAACCAGAATCGGCTCAAACGGAAGAGCTGGAAATGATGGAACTGGATCAGCCGATTGAATTATCGGAAGACACGCCTCCAGCCGAAACGTTTGTTGATTCTCAAGTTGAAAGCATGGACCTTGTGGATGTCAATATCAACGACCTTGATCTGGCGTCGGTCACAACAAGCGTGGATTTGACCAGCAAAATTTCTTCTGCCATCTCAACGGCTGAATTCGGTGGACGCAGCAAAGCAGGTCGTTCGGCAATGGTCGCCAAAATGGGTGGCAATGCGGCGAGCGAAAAAGCCGTGCACCAGGGATTAATATGGATGACCCATCATCAGGCTGAAGATGGTGGCTGGAGCTTTGATCATACGGGTGGCGAATGCAAAGGCCGTTGCTCGCAACCCGGCTCGCTGGGCGATAACTGTCGAAACGCAGCAACGGGAATGGTAATTCTTGCGTTGTTGGGTGCCGGAAATACGCCGTTTGAGGGCGATTTTCAGGAGACCGTGCTGAACGGCATAAAATACCTGCTTGCTCATTCCAGTGCATCCCCGGCCGGGCTGGATCTCCGCGGGCAGCATGCAAATAACACGGGCATGTATAGCCAGGCAATTGTAGCAACAGCATTGTGTGAAACACTGGCGATGATGAAGCACGAAGTTAAGGACTTTCGCGGCCAGGAAGATGAGCGTGCAAACAACCGGCAACGCATGGCAATGATTCGACAATTGGAACCTGCAGTCCAAGCGTCGATCAACTTCATTATCAATGCGCAAAGCAAGAAAAACGGCAGCTGGGGTTACAACCCTGGAACAGACGGCGACACGTCCATTCTCGGTTGGCAAATGATGGCACTGAAGAGTGCAGTGCATGCGGACATCGCCGTGAATCCGATTACGATTCGCGGGGCAAATGCCTTCCTAAATGAGGTTCAGGCAGAAAACGGAATGTACGGATATCGCAGTATCAACGACACCAAAGAATCCACGACCGCAATTGGATTGGTATGTCGAATGCTTTCCGGTATGTCGCGTGAGGAGCCACGCTTGAAGAGGGCGGTTGAAACACTCAGTGCCAAAGGGCCGATCATTGGCAACATGTACTACAACTACTATGCAACTCAGGTCATGTTGCACTACGGCGGCGAAGAATGGACCAAGTGGAATGCCGTGATGCGCGACCATCTGGTATCGACGCAAAAGACAGAAGGTCATGCGGCCGGAAGTTGGGATCTTGCCGATGCTCACGGCAGTGGCGCAGGGCGCCTTTACATGACGTGCCTTTGTATAATGACGCTGGAAGTCTATTACCGGCACCTGCCGCTGTATAGAGTTCCCGAGGAAGCAACGACTGACGGCGAAGGCGCAGAATCCACGGGAAATAAAAAATCGCAAAAGTCCAAGCAGAAATAGCCAGTATCCATGAATCGCATGCAGCCAGACTGGACATCTTTTTGCACGGAATTGTCACAGATTCAAGCCGCAGCGCAACGCATTCAGCCGCTGGTGATTAAGACGCCAACGATCGTCTTTGAATCATTAAGTCGTGAAGCCGGTTGCTCGGTTGCGTTGAAGTGCGAAAACTTTCAGCACGGCTTCGCATTCAAAGCCCGCGGTGCCTGCAATGCCGTGTTCAGCCTGTCTGATGAAGAAGCATCACGCGGCGTTGTGACGCATTCCTCCGGAAATCATGCTGCAGCACTGGCGAGGGCAGCCCAACTTCGGGGGATCAAGGCGCATATCGTGATGCCGGAGAATTCTGCGAAAGTCAAACTGGCCGCCGTGCGAAGTCTTGGCATTGAACCAGTCATGTGCGGACCAACTCCGGCCGAACGAGAAGCAATGGCCAGCGAAGTCATGCGAACAACGGGAGCAACGATGATTCACCCGTTCAACGACAAACGTGTCATCGCCGGACAGGGAACAGTGGGCCTGGAAATCCTTCGACAATATCCAGATGTCGAAACGATTGTCGTGCCCGTCGGTGGCGGAGGATTGCTTGCCGGAGTTTTGATCGCTGTAAAATCGCTGAATCCAGCGATCCGTGTGATTGCTGCAGAACCAAAATGGGCCAACGATGCGTTTCGTAGCATGGCTTCGGGGCAGATCGAACCTGTGTTGCGAACAGATTCAATTGCAGACGGCCTACGCACATCACTGGGCAGTCTGACGTTTCCGATCATCTACGAACTGGTGGATGAAGTTCTGTGCGTTTCTGAATCGGCAATCGTTGAGTCCATGGAAATGATTGCTTCGCACGCAAAAATGATCGCGGAACCATCTGGAGCGGTTCCACTTGCGGTTGTGCGTGAACACCGTGATCGATTTGCAAATCAACGTGTTGTCTGCGTCGTTTCCGGCGGCAATCGGGATCTGTGAATCTTCATAGGGTGAGCGGCAGAAACGAATCGACCAAAGATGTCTCCGCGCCGAAGGAATCCGACCTGGGACAGGTCGGACTACGTAAGCAGACCTGTCCCAGGTCTGCATCCGGCAGCGTCATTGACAGTCAACGGTCGTGTGAATTACCAACGTAGCACGAAGAAATACAGCGTCTTTCTATCACCTGAGTGACAGAAATTTGGTCGTTCAATTCCATCGCCACGCAAAAAGGAATCCGACCTGGGACAGGTCGGACTACGTACGCAGACCTGCTTCCTTCAACATGATCGACGAGAATTGCCCGCATCAGTTCACAGCAGCCGCGCCTGGCTGAGCGCCTCTCGGAGCGCCGGGTTGCTGACCGGGCTGCAGCCCCGGTTGTTGAGGCGATTGCTGTCCCGGCTGCTCACTTCCAGCCGGTGGCTTCATCAGGTCGCGCAAGCGCTCCTGGATAAGCCCCAAATCGATACTTTTATCGACATGCAACACCTGCACGACCGATGATGAATTCGCAGCTTCATCAAGTGATTCAATCATTTCGCCAATTGTATCCATCAATGTTCCCGATGACGACACGATCAACGTGTTTGAAGAATCATCGATCCCCATCGACAGCAATCCCTTGAACCGAATCGGTTCTTCTTCGTCACCTTCGCTACCACCCGACGACGGGCCTCGAGGCAGAAACGTCACAAGGCCGCTGCCGCCTTGACGCTGCCCTTTGTTGTCAGCTTCCAGAGCTTTATCATTCGAACTTAACAAGTCACGAAAGACATCTTTAACGGCGGCAGCAACCATGCCAGCTTTTGCGTGCTTGAGGCGAAAGATGGTGGTCACTCGCATCGAACGCGAATCCGATGGTTCTGGCACATCATAAATCCCAATCAGGTCTTCTATGATCTGCAATTGTTTGGCATCAGCATCACGTACCAGAATCGTGCTGGTGAAATTGTCGGAGATGAACTGCGGCTGACGGCGTTTTGATAAACTGTGATTCCCCTTCGTCTTCTTTTGCGACGGCATGAAGCCATACCACGGATCGTATTCAATACCGCTCCTGGTTTGTTCTTCTGATTTGAAAAAGTCTTTCAGGTTCAACGTGACCCATGATGGCGTCGCATACTTCAAACGAAAGATCTTATAGCTGCGACGAGGTGCAGCCACTTGTCCCATCAGTTCTTCCAGTGCCGCCAGTGCCGCAAGATCACGACTGCTGGCAATCAGCTTTCCGTCTGGAGTTACAGAGAACTTGATCGGCGCTGGCTGACTACCGTCACGCTGCAATTCGTCTCCATTTTGTGGATCGCCATTCAGACTTCGTCTAACGTTTGATGTTGACTCAGGAGGCATGGCACCGGCGTCTTCTGGTGATGATTCGTCAGAATTGGCATTGGCCTCTGGAGCCGCCTCTTTGAGCTGACGGCGGAGGCGATCGATCAACTTCCGATCAATGATGGGGTCTGATTTTGCAGCAGATTCTTGCGGTTCAACGGAAGTGCCGTTACCACTATCCGATGGCGCGGGCACTTTTGTTTCGGCCGTATCAGACGCACCCTTGTTACTGGAATCCGTCGCCGTTTCATCAATGTCGCGTTTCGTCAGAACCAATCGTCCCGATCCGTACGCCGAAGAATTCTGCTGCGAACGAGCACGATCTGCACTTTGCAGCAATTCATCAAACGGGCTCGCAGCGGCAGAACTGGAAGTCACTGAACTGGCGGTGGCTGGCGACGTTCGTGACGGCTGTCGTCGTCCATCTTTCCAGACGAAAACACGCGGCGAGTCGGCTTCAATTTGCGTCACATTATCGGGAGAAATCTTGCCATTTTTTTCGCCATCTTCATCAGCGGGCACATCGGATTCGTCGGTTGGCTTTGGAAGTTCCTTAGGCAGATCAAATTCCAAACGATTTCCACGTTGCCAATACTGCTGCAATCGTTGTTGCAATCCTTGTAGATCTTCATCGGAATTGATTTCAAAAACACGCACGCCATCGTCTGCGGAATTGGGATCGGGCAGTTCTCCCAGCTTCATCAGCAACGTTCGAATTTCCTCCATCTCGATCGCATTCGCATTCACCAGTAAGCGGTTGTTTTCGATGTCTGCTTCAATTCTAAAGATTTTCTCTTTTGGCTCTTCAGCCCCCTGATTCATGTCAAAATAACCATACATACGCCGGCGTGGATTTTCTTCTTCCTGTTTAGGCTCCGCATCAAATAACATGCGAATGGTGCCTGCCACGTATTCAGCATCCAGTCGTCTCAGAGTAATCACTTCAAACTGCCGCGAAGACTGATCCATTTTTTCAACCAGCGTCGTAATCGTCAGGTGATCCGACAAAGTCGCCCACGCCATGATCGATTTCTTGCTCTTATCGACCTTCAGCACAGTACCCGGATCAAGGTCACCCAATTGCTGAAGTAAATCCACCAATGTTTGAGGATCAACAGATTCCAGACGATAAATTTTCATGCGGTTGATATTCTGCAACAGGCTGCTTTCGCCGCCACGCGGCACATCAATCTCTTTGACAGCACGTTCAATCACCGCCATCTGATCGGGAGCACCGATGGCCAGAATGGTGTTCTCGCGTTGGTTCAGAACCAGCCGTGTCTCCTTGGGAGCTTTGGCTCCAGCAGCGCCAGGTTGAGCTCCTGCCTGCTGCATTTGCTGCTGCATTTGCTGCATCATCTGCATCACCATATTTGGGTCCATGCCGTTGCTCGCCTTTTGAGCCGCCTCGCCAGCAGGTGGCTGCAGTTTCAGCAATTCTCGCAGTAATCGAATGACATCTTCCGCGCGACGATGTTCCAGATGAAATGCTTTCAACAGTTGATCATCACCACTTTCAGATTGTTCATCCTGCAGCAGATTCCAGATATGCCGCAGGCTGATCACGGTGTCCAGAATTTCCAGACGATTGGTTTTGCTGAGCTTATGAATCTGCCCGGCAGAACTGAGCATTGGCTTAAATTCTTCAACTGCTTCGTCCGCAATAAGCCAGTCAAGATTGAACGACACTTTGCAGATTGTATGATCGGCCAGCTTACTGAGTTCCTGAGGAGTGACACGAGCCACCATGGCAGGATTCAAATCCTTTGTCTTCACAATCGACATCACTTCACCGTTCACGATCATCGTAAAGCCACGCATTAAAAGGTGGCGATTGATGAGATCGCGCGCTTCTTCCATCGAGTATTCGCGCGTTGTGATGAGATTCAGCGAATCACCGGGAAGCTCCTGCCAGTCGAGCGACAACGCAGAACTATCCGCCAGCCACTGAAGAACTGACTGCCACGGCTGACCAATGACGTTGAAGGCAACTTTGCCTTCTGGATTTTTACGAATCTCGGTATCAATTTTCTGAGGTACAAATTTTTCGGCAGTCGGTCGTTTAATCGTACTCTGCGTTGCGGGCATTGCAGCCCCGTCGGGGGTCGCAGGCGTTGTTCCAGGCGGCGTTGTTCCAAGCGGCGTTGTTCCTGTTGCGGGTGTGACGGGCGTACGGTTGTCGGCAGCAGGCGTTTCTGTCACTGCTGAATCAGATTCTGGCGAGCTTACCGTAACATCCTCTACTACCTGCCCGCGCGTTTCGGTCGCCGAACAGACAGCAGCGACAACGCACGTGCCAAGCACCAAGCTCGTCAAAACTTGCTGGCCATTCATTAGCAGATTTGAAACTAAAACCACGCTGACTAGACTCCCCAAAACTGCATTGACGAAGGCTGGCTCAACACGAGTCCTGAGAACCCGCAATCGAATAATACCTTCCCGTTCGAGACGAATGTCTTCTTTGGCAACAAAATCCTGCAAGGGATTTGCTGTGACTACACCCAAGAGACAGCACTCCCCCGTTTTCGTCTGGCATTTTCCCAGGTTCGGCGGCGAAAGCAACATTCGACTTCAGTATTCCGTAGCTTTGGACCCTGGCAAACTTCAGGCTCATGCGTCTGGGGACCGCAAAAAAAGCCCGGCATCATTTGATGCCGGGCTTCTGGGATTAGTGACGATCTGCAGATTCGTTCGACTACAGAGTCCAGCCTTCGCGATATTCGCGATGAACGTACTGATTCAAATCTGGCAGGTTGGTGCTGACCAGGTTTTTGGCATCCCACTCGATTCGCTGGCCTTCGCCGGCTCGCACGGCAAGGTTGCCGACGAGAATCGTTTCGGTCAGGCGACCTGCGTAGCCGAAGTTCGACATCGTGCCTGGCTCGTATTCGCCACGGCAGCTCTGCACGAATTCCCACTTCTGTCGCTCGTCAGTGCCACCCTTGAATGGAATTCGAGGCAGGGACTGATCTGGTTTTTTGAAGCCTTTGAAATCCGGCTCTGGCAGCAGAGTGTACTGAGCACCATAGTCGTTTTCTGACAACATCATGCCTTTGCTGCCAACGATCAACGCCGCGCTGGTTTTGCCGCCGCCCTTTTTCTGTTCTTCGATGCGCTTACGGAAGCCTTCTGGCAAGTGAGCGATCAAATCATCAGATGGCAGATTGCCGCCGTCGTACCAGTAGAACTTGCAGGCAACCTTGCCGTTGCGTTCTGGAAACTCAAACATCAACGTAGACGAACCTGGATAAGTTTCGCCTTCAAAGATCCCTGGATTCTTCACCGCCGTTACAGCAATCGGATCCCATAATTCCAATGCCATCACTGGCATATTGGTGGTATGGCAAGCCATGTCACCCAAGGCTCCCGTGCCGAAGTCCGCCCAGCCACGCCATTTGAATGAATGATAAATGCCTTCCTTGTAAGGACGCATCTTGGCAGGCCCGATCCAGGAATCCCAATCAAGGTAATCTGGCACCGGGTCTTCGCCAGGTGGACGACCGATGCCCTGTGGCCAAATTGGACGATTTGTCCAAACGTGAATTTCTGCCACATCGCCGATCGCACCGGAACGGATGACTTCGACGGCTTCACGCAATCCGTCTTCGGATGTTCCCTGGTTGCCCATTTGAGTGACGACGCCCATTTCAGCGGCGACTTCGCGCATCATGCGAGCTTCACGAATCGACCATGTCATCGGCTTCTGGCAATAGACATGTTTCTTCATCTTCATCGCTTTGATTGCAGCCGCAGCGTGCGTATGGTCCGGCGTACTGACGGTGACGATGTCCACTTTGTCGCCGAGCTTATCCAGCATTTCGCGGAAATCCGTAAACTGCTGTGCATCCGAAAATTGCTTACCTTTTTTCTCCAGTGTGCGACGATCAACGTCACAAATTCCGACGATTTCTACATCCTGATCGGCAATATGGCTACAGTCGCTGTCGCCCTTACCGCCGACACCAACGCAAGCTGCTGTCAGACCTTCCAGTGCCGATCGAGTTGGACCGGCAAAGGTTCGCGGAGCAACCCACAGCGCGCTTCCCAAAGCGGCGGTGGTGCCGAGAAAATTACGGCGTGATGGTTTCTGTGTCATTGAGGGTTCCTCAGGATTTCAGGTGGGATAAAAGAAGTTCAAAGAATACAGTTGGACGAAAGTGCAGGGTCGTCCAACGAATATCTTGCTTTCTGGCACAATCGTTTAACGATGCCGATTGTTTGCCGACGCACTAAGGGATTGGCATCCCGCTCAGCAGGCAAATTCTCATCTCACGATCGACTAAATACAAGTCTCGCACTACCACAACACCAGAAGAAACGACAACGATTCGCAGAAATTCGAGAGAGTTGCGAAAGTGACTCAATCGACGTACGCTGCTGAGCCTGACCAACAATTCACTGATCTTTTGCGCATTTGCTCTACCATGAAATTTCTTCAAATAAGTACTTATTGCAGTCTGCTTTCCATCATCGCGGGCTGTTTCTTTTTTTCGGGCTGCTCCGATTCTTCCAGGACCGGAAAAGCGGCAGCACCAAAAGCAACGCCTGATACCCCAGCAGACGTCGCGGCACTTGAGGAAGCAGGTTGCCGCCTTAAGAAAAATGCAGACGGCAATGTCACCGAAATCGCAGTGTCATCTGACAGCGATTTTTCGGAAACAATGAAGCACCTGTCCGGCATCCCAAACGTCACGATCGCGCGATTCGGCGGCCCTGGCATGAACGATAAAGGGATGCAGTATCTGTCCAGCCTGAAAGCCGTAAAGCGACTCGATCTGACAGATTGTTCCAAGGCTGGTGACGCGACACTAAAAATTGTCAGCACAATGCCAACCATCGAAGTGTTGACTCTTCGCCGTGTCGGATTCAGCGATGCCGGCCTGGAGCCCATCAAGAATCTGTCAAAGCTGCGAGCAATCGATTTGCGAAACACCAACGTGACTGACATCGGTGTCGCTCATCTCCAGGGAATCAAAACGCTGATCGATGTGCAGTTAGAAAACTCCAAGGTGACGGATGCAGGCGTGGAACATCTGCGTGGCTTGCCGTTGAAGTCACTGAACTTAAACTACACGGTTGTGACTGATGGTTGCATGCCGGCAATTGGCAGTATCACGACGCTCGAATCACTCCAGATGGACACAGCGAAAATCACCGACGCCGGAATGCCTGAACTTGCAAAACTTAAAAAGTTAAAACGCTTCGGTTGCCGACAAGCTGACATCGGCAGCGAAGGTATCAAGTATCTCGCCGATTTGAATGAACTGTCTCGCCTGGAACTGCGTGAAACGTCCATCGACGACAGCAGTCTGGAAATTATCAGCAAGCTACCGAAACTCACCTTTCTGGATATCGGCGAATGCAGGGTTCTGAAAGGAAAAACGCTTGGCGAGCTTGGAAAGTTGACCGCACTGAAATATCTGGAATTACGTGAAATCAAGAAGGTCAAAGACGACAACTTTGCCGCACTCGAAACGCTCACAAATCTCACGGAACTCAATCTGGAAGCCACTCGCATTACCGATGCGTCTGTACCAACAATACTAAAGATGCAGAAGCTCGAGCGACTAAGTGTCGCTGGAACACAAATGAGCGACGAAGGCATGCTTGAACTCAGTAAATTGCCGGCACTGAAGTGGCTGGATCTCAGCAACTCTCAGCCGAAACCAGAAACAGTCGCGGCCCTGAAAGCCGCCAAACCGAACCTAGAGATTGTGGAGTAATCGTGCTTCCGGACACATCAAAACGTACTCGCAGCGAATTAATGTTTAAGCACGCGGCAAAGCTGATCCCCGGCGGCGTCAACAGCCCGGCGCGCGCTTTTGGCGCGGTGGGTGGCACACCTCCGTTTGTGAAACACGGCGACGGCGCGTACCTGTTCGATGTCGATGGAAATCGATTCATCGACTACATCTGTTCATGGGGACCGCATCTCTTTGGACATCGGCATCCAGCGATTCTGCAAGCTATCGAAAAGTCCCTCACCATCGGCACGAGCTTTGGTGCGCCGACTGAGGCTGAAGCGGAACTCGCACAACTTGTAATCGAGATGGTTCCTTCAGTCGAAATGGTGCGAATGGTGAATTCCGGCACTGAAGCAACAATGTCTGCCATTCGTGTGGCTCGCGGATTTACGGGACGCAACGGTGTTATTAAGTTCGCAGGCTGTTATCACGGCCACGTTGACAGTTTGCTTGTCGCCGCTGGTAGCGGCGCGTTGACGCTGGGATGTCCGTCCAGCCCCGGTGTTCCGCCTGGCGCAACGGCCGATACCGTCGTGTTGCCTTACAATGATTGCGAGAGTCTGGAAGTTGCCTTTAAGAACAATGGTCCTCAACTTGCGGCCGTCATCCTGGAGCCTGTCGTTGGGAACATGGGCTGCGTTATCCCGACACCGGAGTTCCTCGCGCTGCTACGACGACTATGCACCGAGTATGGCACTGTGCTGATCTTCGACGAAGTGATGACAGGCTTTCGATTGGCGGCCGGTGGCGCGCAGGAACTTTTCGGCGTTATACCCGACATGACGACCATGGGGAAAATCATTGGCGCTGGGATGCCGGTGGGTGCGTACGGCGGTCGAGCGGACATCATGAACACTGTATCGCCTGTTGGGAAAGTGTATCAGGCTGGTACGCTTTCCGGTAATCCGGTGGCAATGGCGGCTGGCATCGCGATGTTGAATTTGATCCGCACGGAGAATCCGTATCCGCGTCTGGAACAAGCTGGAAAGAAACTCGCGGACGGAATCCGAGGGGCTGCAAAGGCAGCCAATGTGGAAATTGTAATGAATCGCGTCGGCAGCATGCTCACCGCCTTTTTGACATCGAAAACTGTGACCGATCTGACGTCTGCCACCGCATCCGACACTGCAAAATTCGCCCGCTACTTCCACGGAATGCTTAACCGCGGGGTCTATCTGCCATGCAGTCAGTTTGAAGTGATGTTCGTTTCTGCTGTTCATACGGACGCACACATCGATCAGACGATCGCTGCGGCTGCTGCAAGCTTTGCCGAATGTGCCAAATAGTCTGATTGTGACAAAAACAATCACAAGGCAAAAACAAGAAAAACTGTTGCCATTTTTTAACATCATTGCACAGAAGTGACCATCCATAACGATCGATCTGTCTCCAATGGAATTCCAGCATTATCAATGAATGCAGCACAACTGCATAACCTAAGATTGCATTGAATCGAGCTCTTTCGCTGAGAGTCGATTCCCCTCTTATAGCCACCATTGAGTCTGCTCGAAACTATTGTGCAATGAATGCAACCTCAGTTTTAGAACAATCCGTCGAAGTACGCTCCACGATAAATCGACGACCTGACGATGACGCTGCGTTCTCGTCACTCGTTGCTCAACACACGATGGAGCTTCCTGGCACGGAATGGCTGACGCGACTGCAACTGAATACAGTCCGAGAAAACGTACGCTGTCTATCGCCATCATTACGATTCTGGAAGCGAACATTCGATATCGCAGCCGCACTTTTCCTTTTGATCGCTACTTCACCTTTGACGATTACGGCAGCGATCGTTGTGAAGCTGACGTCACCAGGAAGCATTATCTATTCTCAGACTCGCGTTGGCCTCAATTTGCGAAAAAAAAAGAAGAACGATCGACGTTCCGAGACGATGGAGCTGGCTTCAGAAACTGACCGTCGTCAGTCAGGCCGCGATCGTCGTGAACTCAGTAACTTTGGCCAGCCATTCACGATCTATAAATTTCGCACGATGCGGAACGACGCCGAACAGAACGGCGCTCAGTTTGCTCAAGAGGGTGATCCGCGAATTACTCCGATCGGCCGACTGCTGCGACGCACGCGAATCGATGAACTGCCACAGCTTTGGAACATCCTGCAAGGCGACATGTCATTGATCGGACCACGTCCTGAGCGCCCGGAGTTCATGATGAAGCTGCAGGATCAGATTCCGAATTTCATCGACCGGCTGGGCTTGAAACCCGGGCTCACTGGGATCGCACAGGTTGTCAACGGTTACGACAACGAACTGGAAGGCTTCCGCCGCAAAGTCTCTTACGACCTGCTGTACCTGCAAAACTGCTGTGTCTGGAATGATATCAAAATCCTGTTTCGCACCATTCGCGTCGTCATCACAGGTGAAGGCGCGCTGTAAGTCCTCGCCATTTTCGGCTTGGCAAAACGATCCTGGCAAAACAAAATCAGCCCGCAGAGAACTGCGGGCTGTTTCATTTGTCAGATTGCTGTTTCGGCTGATGATCAATCATGCCTGATACACCAGATTATGGTGATGCCAGCTGAGCTTTCAGATCCTTCACATCGTTGTTGGTCTTGATCGTGTAGACCAGTGCTGTGACAGCAGTACCAACCATTGCCAACGTGACAACGTCGATCAATCCGAAGCCAGAGCTTGGCGGTGCACAGGTGTTGCATGGATTGCCGTATTCGTCGCAAGCCTGTCCGCGGACAATGTTTTCGTCGCCAGCGAAGACCAGACTTTCCACTGCACCGTCTGGTGCTGTGCCATTTTTCCAAAGTCGAATCGAAGTCGTCGCTGTTCCGATTGACAGATCATGCGCACCACCACGGACTCCAGTGATTGCAAAATCACCATTTTCCCCTGTCATCGCCTTTGCGACAGTCGTCCCTTGATATCGAAGTTCGATCGCCGCATTTTCTACCACGCGGCCTTCAGATGTGTAAATCTGACCGTGTAGAGTTCCATCACCTGTCAGCTCCACATCGCGAGCAACCTGTGAACGGCTTCCTTCGAATGCAGACGCCGTGCTGGACAGGAGAATCCCAAAGCACACAGCGATGCTGGCGGCCTTGACTAGAATCGTGTGCTTTCGCATCTTATTTGATACCTTCTGATATATCCTCGAAGGAGCAACCGCCAGCCCTGACGATTGCGACAAATCCTTACCACTGTTTTCATCGGCACCACCCGAAATACCGCTACACTTTATCTGCAGAAAATATTCGGAATAACCGGATCGCCTCATGCAGCAGATTCTGCCGATTCAGTCACCATCTTGATCATTCGCAGCAACTCGCCGACAGACCAGGCTTGAAACGGACAACCTGCTGGTTGATGCGGCCAGTCGCCGTCCGCAATTTCCGAAACGTGCCCCAATCCGGCGAGCTGCAAATGATCCAGCAGCGGCTGCACAAAATCAGAACGTGCAGACTGGCGATTGGCAAAAGTATTGCCGCGGACTCGAAGCCATGCCTCCACAAATGGCCCTTTGAGCCAGGGCCAGACTGTCCCTTGATGATACGCGCCATCTCGTTTTCTGACGTCGCCCGAGTATGTGCCACAGTAGCTGGGATCTTGAGGATCAAGAGATCGCAATCCCATTGGTGTCAGCAATCTATCCTCCACGATTTGAACAACCAGTTGAGACTTAACCGGCGACAACAGATTCAAGGGCAGGCCTCCCACTGCAAAAATCTGATTCGGCCGCACGGAATCGTCGTTGACACCGGGTTCATGATTCCGATCGACAACGTCGAACAGACACCGCTTCGCCGAGTTCCAAAAACGATCATGAAACGATTCGCGAGCACGCAGAAATAGTTTGTCCCAACCGGAATTCATGCGGCTGCCGATCCAAAGTGCGTTGAGCCACAATGCCTGAATTTCCACCGGCTTGCCAATGCGCGGCGTGACAACCCAATCGCCACACTTGGCATCCATCCATGTCAATTGGACGCCCTGTTCACCCGCCCGCAGCAGACCATCATCATCGACCCGAATCCCGAATCGCGTTCCCTGCGCATATCCCAGCAGAATTTGATTCACGGCGATCTGAAACATTTTTCTATCCGCTTCAAAGCGTGGATGCGCGGCAATCCTTGACGCATGAAGGTAGTCGTGTACGGCGATGACATACCATAGAGACGCATCAACAGAGTTGTATTCCGGCACATCACCCTGATCAGGAAAACGATTGGGCAACATGCCTTCTGAAACAAGCTGTGACCATTCCGTCAGAATTCTACCGGCTTCCTCGATCTGCCCGGTCGCCAGACATAAACCACGCAGAGCGATGAACGTATCACGCCCCCAATCGGTAAACCAGGGATACCCTGCGACAATCGTTCTGCCACTGCCGCGCAGAACAAGATAGTCCGCCGCCGCACGATGCAGTCGCGTGGCGAATCCGTGGCGGCGAGTTCGTTCAGCCTCCGCAAGTCGATCCACCAATTGATCAATTGTCTCGCCCGGAGATTGCCGGATACTCCAGGAACCATCGTCCGTCAGAATCAAAAATGCAGGAGCCGCGCTCAACTGAAATCGCAGTTCTCCCGGCGACGCAAGGTCTTCCGTGGCATCTAAACCGCGTGCGGCCTCTTCGGAATAAAAGAACTGCCGATACCAGTCAGGCGAAGAAGTGTAATTCCCGTTTGTGAATGCTCTGATCGTTGAGACATATTCGTGTGGCCGCCATTCGATTTGACCTTCCTTAACTACAGCGCCGAAGCGAAACACGGAACTCTCAGACGATAACGAATGATAATCTCTCCCGCTGATCAGCGGTCGAACCACCAACTCCACGTTTGTGAATTGTTGGTCTTCGGCAGACTTCTTGATTTGCCACTTCAAAACTGTCCCGGAGTATCCTCGCGGGACAAACAATTCAAACTCAATGACCAATCCATCAGGAAGTTGATACACCCACGTTGGCCACGGCTCTTCGGTAAATGACTGCAGGAATTCGTAACCGTGCGGATAGGTCACATCAGGAACATACTTCTGCGTCGAAATTTGAAACGACGCATCTCCGGACACGACGGTCGCTTCGAATCCTTTGACATACACTTTTCGATTTGTCGGCGGAGTTGCCGATGTCAGCAGGATCGCATGATAGCGGCGCGTCCGCCAACCACCGACTGTGCCCGCTGCGTATCCCCCCAGACCATCCGCTTCAAGCCATTCCGCACTCAGATCAAAATTCGATGAAATTGGGTCGTTCATGTTGGATACCTCTTTTCAACTGTCAATGCCCCACAAGCAGCAGACGGCAACACCGACACAGCCTACTCGCCGATATTCAGTCAAGCTCATCGCTCTCGCGTTCCAGATAAGATTTTCCCAATAGCCGCGTCACCAGAGCTGTCCATCCGGTTTGATGACTGGCCCCTAGCCCGCGTCCGGTATCTCCGTGAAAATATTCATGAAACAGCGTAAGATCTCGCCAGTGTGGGTCATCAGCATATCGAGCTTCATCGCCGTGACACGGACGACGTCCGGACGCATCCGGCAAAAACAGCAGCGACAGGCGATGACTCAGTTCATCGGCGACTTGCTGCAGATTCATCATCTGCCCAGACCCAACCGGACACTCGACTTGAAACGTATCCCCATAGAAGAAGTGATAACGTTCCAGGGACTCGATCAACAGATAATTCACAGGAAACCAGATCGGCCCGCGCCAATTCGAATTGCCACCAAATAATCCGCTGGTTGATTCCCCCGGAACATACTCCACTCGATGCTCGTCGCTGCCCACCCAAAACGAGTATGGATGAGCTTCGTGAACTTTTGACAAAGCCCGAATACCATAAGGCGACAGGAATTCAGATTCATCCAGCAGGTACTTCAGCACTTGCTGTAGCCGTTCTTTGGACGGAATCGCCAGCAGTCGATGAACCTGCCGGTGCCCGCCATGTGAGGAACTTTCCACACAAGAAATCTGTTTCGATAAATCCGGCCGATGATGCAGAAACCATTCCATGCGTTTTCGAAATCCGGGTAACTGCTGCATTAATTCTTCATCCAGGACTTCCACAGCAAACAGTGGAATAATGCCCACAATTGACCGGATGCGCAAGCGATGAGCAGTGCCTTCCACCCTCAGTTGATCATAGTAGAACCCATCCTGATCATCCCAAAGTCCTGTGCCGCCCAGACAGTTCATCGCGTCCGCGATGGCAATGAAATGCTCAAAAAACTTTGACGCAATATCTTCATACGCCGAATCTTCGCGAGCCAGCTCCAGAGAAATCGACAGCATCGTTGCACAATAGAATGCCATCCATGCCGTGCCATCGGCCTGTTCCAGATAGCCACCCGTCGGAAGCGGTTTCGATCGATCAAAGACACCGACATTATCCAGCCCAAGAAAGCCGCCGGAGAACAAGTGTTGACCATTCACATCTTTGCGATTCACCCACCACGTAAAATTGATCAGCAACTTTTGGAACGCGCGCACCAGGAATCCACGATCACGGTCACCACGTTGCCCGGTCATTTTGTAGACTCGCCAACAGGCCCACGCATGCACCGGAGGATTTACATCTGAAAACGCAAATTCGTACGCGGGAATTTGTCCATTCGGATGCATGTACCATTCGCGGAGCAACAGCAAAAGCTGCAACTTGGCAAAATCAGGATCCACCATCGCCATCGGAATCATATGAAATGCCAGATCCCAGGCGGCATACCATGGATACTCCCATTTGTCCGGCATCGAAATAATGTCACGGTTAAACAAATGTGTCCATTCGCTGTTCCTTCCGCTGAGTCGAGAGTCAGGTGGCTTCGGCATGTCAGGATCGCCATTCAGCCAATGCCGGATGTCATAGTGATAGAACTGCTTGCTGAACATCAGCCCCGCCAATGCTTGTCGAGCGACTCGACATTCTTCGGCAGTGGACCGCTGCGGCAAAGTGTTCGCGTAAAAGTCCTCTGCCTCTGCTATTCGATTCCGGAATACCTCATCGAACTCCGGCCCAAACACAGACTGCAGATTTTGGACTTCGCTGGTCAGCCTCAACTTCAGCGTGATTTCACCACCCGGCGGTATCGACGCCACGACATATTGCGCCGCCTTTGTTCCGCGTTTCAAGTTACCCACTGAACGGTTTTGGCCTGATATCACAAAGCCGTGAAAGGCATCCTTCGTCAGTGAGTCCTGTTGTGGCAAATCATGTTGCGTTGCGTCAGTTTTTGGCGATCCAAACAACAGCTCAAAGTTGGTTTCGTTTTCTGTGATCAGTGCGACCGGATCGGTGATTCCCGTCCGCGAACCGCAGCACGACCGATCGACGTGCAACTGAAATCTTCCAAGCGTTGGATGCTCCGCCAGAAACGATCCATCATCCTGCCGCGTGATCGATGGCTTCAGCTCACATCCTTCATGAGTGCATCCCCATGACCAGGTATTGCGAAACCATAGCGTCGGCAGCACATGAATCGTGGATTCCGTACGGCCGCGATTCGCGATGGTAATGCGAATCAGGATGTCATCTGCCGTTGCTTTGGCGTATTCCGCACAGACGTCAAAGTAGCCACTTTGATCGAAGACGCCCGTATCCGCCAACTCGAACTCTCCCTCGTGGCGGCTGCGGCGTCGGTTTTCCTTAACGAGCTGCGCATAAGGAAATGCAGCCTGCGGATACTTATACAGTGACTTCATGTAAGAATGTGTGGGCGTGGAATCCAGATAGTAATAGCATTCCTTGACGTCTTCACCGTGATTTCCTTCCGGCCCGGTAAGTCCAAACAGTCGCTCCTTGAGAATGTGATCCTGGCCATTCCACAATGCCAAGGCGAAGCAGAGTCGGCATTCTCGATCAGTGATTCCCAATAGTCCATCTTCGCCCCACCGATACGCACGACTGCGAGCGTGATCGTGTGGAAAATAATCCCAGCATTCACCGGTCGCCGAATAGTCTTCACGTACGGTGCCCCATTGCCGTTCCGCCAGATACGGCCCCCAACGTTGCCAGTTCGCACTGCGTTCGTAAGATTGTTTCAGCCGACGCTCTTCTGCCAGCATAGAGATTATCTCAGTGTCAGATACGGTTTGATTGCAACAACACACTGCCGGAGAGTATGAAGATATTCTATCTCTGTCATCCTACATCGTCCGGTTACGAAAGTCGCTCACGTGCAACACGTTTTATTTTTTGATATCGATGGCACCATGCTCAGCACTGGAGGAGCGGGTCAGTATGCGATGGAAATGGCCCTCGTCGAAGACTTCCGCATCCAGTTTCCGTTCGAAGGCGTCCTGACTGCCGGCCGGACTGACCGTGGAATCGCCGACGAAATCTTCAGCCGATACGAACTTGAAGATACGCCCACGCAGCGTGAACGTTTCATGCGCAGCTACCTGGAACGCCTTCCGAGCGCGCTCGAAACGCTACCCGGCTCGATGCTGCCTGGTGTTCAGGAACTTCTGACTCAACTGCAATGCGATTCCAATGTTCATCTTAGCCTGCTCACCGGAAACTATGTCGAAGGAGCATGGATCAAACTGCGGCACTTCGGGATAGATCACTTTTTTGAATCCGGTGGTTTTGGAGATCATCATGCTCTGCGAGACGACGTTGCACGCATCGCAGTTGAAAATGTCAGAGGACATCTGAATCATCCGGTTCCCGACGGAATGGCCTGCGTTATTGGTGACACGCCCGCCGATATCACTTGCGCGCGAGCCATCAATGCGCGAGCTGTCGCTGTGGCCACAGGCACATATTCATTCGCCGAACTTCAGCCGCATAATCCTGATCATCTGTTTTCTGATCTGAGCGATACGGCAACTGTCATTCGTAGCTTGTTGCAGGCGTGAAGGAATAGTTCCAATGACAGAATCTGGTTCTTCCGCAGTTCTGCACCCGAATCTGCTCTGGCGCATGCTGCATTGGCCATGTTGGTTGTTGACTCATATCTGGCTGCGAATCAGCGGCTCGGGGCTAGAGAATATCGACCACACAAAAGGTGGACTACTGCTGATCAACCATCAGAGTTTTCTCGATCCCCTACTGGCCGCCGTGTTGCTCACTCGTCCAGTTTCGTATCTGGCTCGTGACAGTCTTTTCAAAGTTCCGATCCTTGGCTGGGTGCTGCGCCACACGTACGTGATGCCCATCAGTCGCGAAGCCGCACGTGGCGGAAGTATCCGACTGGCCGTGGAACGCATGGAGCAAGGCTATCTCGTGGGAGTTTTTCCAGAAGGCACTCGATCGTCAGGTGCTGAAGTCAAAACCTTTCGACCCGGATTTCTGGCGATGGTGCGGCGCACAAATCGACCGGTCTATCCCGTCGGCCTGTCAGGTTCCGACAAAGCCATGCCAAAAGGCGCATGGTTCATTCGTCCGCAGCGCATTCATATCGTCTATGGCAAGCCGTTGACACCGCAGGAACTGGCACGCCTTGAATCCGGCGAAGATGCGGCTTTTTGTGAACTCGCCCATCAGCGAGTTTCCGAATGTGCCGCAGCCGCACGTGCGAAGATTTCTGAGCAAACTCAATCAGGGAACTGACTTCCCCCGCTCGCCGGGAACCGGCGAGCCGCGAGCCGTAGTCTCCGGATTTTACGATTCTATTGATCCAAATTGTTTTCAGGAAAACAATACTTCGATCGTTTGCTGTGCAATGCGATTCAGGCCAGGGGGACGTGCGTTTTATAACAATGCCCCGCTTAATGACTGGGGTTGGAAGCAGCAAAGTTACATTTACCCCGTGGCAGACAGTGGCGTCGCGTTGGGCTGACAGACCATGATCTTTAAGGCCGGTTGACAACAATATTCAATGGACATTGCCCTGAAAGGGCAAAGCATTTTGTGCGATGCCCTGACAGGGCGTATGGTTTTTGTTGAATCTCGAACCCAAGGCGTTGCCTTCGGCTGACATGCCATGGCCTTTCAGGCCGGAACACAAACAACGTTGGCACTTCCGCCGGGAAACATTGCGCTGACCTCTCTCGGCAACGGGTTAAACAGTTTTTCATTGATTCATCCAGAACGGAATACCGGCTATCCCATCAGTGAAGCGGGGCATTGATTAGAAACACAAATCGCATCGACGTAAGAGGCGAGCGACAATGAATGATAAAACCTCAAATAATAAATCACACGTCCCGAGGGCCGACAGAGCAACTGCCGGTGGCTCGCGCCGTCAATCTACCACCGACGATTTCGTTGTCGTGACAATGCGCAAACCCTGGCCGGTCCAGAGATTCGAAACATCGCGTTCAGACCACAGTTCCACGTACTTCTGAGATGGATCGCCAATGACATAAATCTGCTTGACTCGCCCAAAGAGAACCGTGGAATGCGCGATACCCGGTATCCATCCGGAGTCTTCGCGGTAATCCGGGAAAAGTCGATCGACATCGTCCGTGAGCCGACAACACAACAGCACGGGAAACTCTTCTGTGGCAGCATCAAGATCAGCGACGTTGCCTTCAAAGAATTCGACTCCAAATCCTGTTCCACGAAGTCGAATCGCCAATCCGTGATACAGGCCCAGCCATGTTGTGCCTTCGCCCGTCAGACACAATTGAGCCATTTCCTTTTCAGACGATTCTATTCCCAGTGAATGCAGAATTGTCGCCGCTGACGCTGCAGAACACGTGAACGGGGTCGTCTGCCGACAGACTCGAAACGGCATTTCTGCGGTGGGCTCGATCCACTCGTTGCTGCACTCCGGTGGCTTGCGCGGAATAACGTAAATCTCCGACCAGACCGTGGCAGCAATCAATAGCAACTGAATCGGAAGTCGCCGAGGAATCGAATGCGACTCCATGCGTTGCCACAACACTGCGGCAAGAATCCCCAACAGCACCGGGAACCAGTTGGCCAGGATCACCACGGACGGCAGCGGTATCCATTTGACGATCCACAACTGGCCCCAGACGAATCGAATATACACGCCAATCAGCAGCACAATCGCCGCTGCTGCCGCATCCAGCACTCTGGGAGAAGCATAGACGCACAGTCGTCGGACACCCAGAAAACTGCCGATCGATAACAGCGTCATCAAGGCCATCGCCAAACGAAGATCGGTCATTCAGATTTGCCTTTCCATCCTGTAGTTCCTCGGAACAAGTCCTCATCGCATTCGTCACTCGGAGAGTGACGGCTACTATAGTCGCAAACCGCGCGACAGTCACTCACTACCAAAACCTGGCCGCCTATTCACAAACCCGTCGATTAGACTGGTCAGACCAGCACCCTATTCGCCACAATAGCGCTCTACTCTGCATTTTTCGAATGATCACAAATACGCCCGCTCAGCCCCGCCTGTGAGTTCCCATGTCCCGGCACTACTATAGATCTAGTCTCACATTGTTTATCCTGCTGTGGACTTGTCCTGTCAATGTAGCGGATTCAGCGCCGCCATCATTTCGGAACGACGTCATGGCTGTACTGGCTCGATCGGGTTGTAGTCTCGGCACATGTCACGGAAACCAAAACGGCAAAGGTGGCCTGAAGTTGTCATTGCGAGGCCAGGATCCCGACATCGACTTCGTCACACTTACACGGCAACTGGCGTCTCGGCGTGTCAACGTGATGATTCCGGACGACAGCTTGCTGCTTCGCAAACCATCGATGCGGGTGCCGCACGAAGGCGGACGCCGATTCTCTCAGGACTCAGCAGAATATCAGATCCTGCGAGATTGGATTGCCGCCGATATGCCCGCCGATGCCGCCACCGCTCCGCGCCTTGTGCGATTGGATGTCACGCCAACTGCCGTTACGCTTCTTGAACCACAACGCTCAACCCCATTGAAGGCAACCGCGACGTTCTTAGACGGATCAGAACGCGACGTCACAACGCTGGCAGTTTTAGAGTCGTCCGATCCTGCCGTGCGAATTTCAGCCGACGGCACAATCACGTTCGGCGAATCTCGTTCATCGCGTCAGACTTCGGTAACCGTGCGATACCTGAATCAACAAGCAACGGCACGCATCGAATTTGTACCGGCACGACCTGGTTTTGAGTTCGCTGCACCAGCCGCCGCCAACAACATCGATTCGTTCGTCTTCGCGCAACTCAAACGTCTGCAAATAAATCCGTCGCCAGTCTGTGATGACACGACATTTCTGCGACGCATTTATCTTGACGTCACCGGGCGACTTCCGACCGTGCAGCAGGCGCATGAGTTTTTAGATTCCACCGACGCGAACAAACGCAGCACACTCATTTATCGCCTGCTGGCGTCGCCGGAGTTCGTTGATTTCCAGACGTTGCGCTGGGCCGATCTGCTGCGTGTGGAAGTCAAGACGCTCGATACCAAAGGGGTCGAAGTGTTCTACCATTGGATTTATGACAGCGTCGCGACCGACAAACCACTGAACCAATTCGCCGCTGAGATCATCGCCGCTCGAGGCAGTACGTATACCGAGCCGCCCGCGAATTTCTACCGCGCACTACGAACGCCCGAAGAACGAGCGGAATCGGCCGCGCAGGTTTTTCTGGGTGTGCGATTGCAATGTGCCAAATGCCACAATCATCCGTTCGATCACTGGACTCAGGATGATTACTACGGCTGGACCAATTTCTTCGCGCGAGTCGAATACAAGATCATCGAGAACAAACGCCGCGACGAAAACGACAAGCATGAATTCGATGGCGAACAAATCGTTTTTATGAAAGAAGAAGGCAACGTCAAGAATCCGACGACCGGCAAAACTGCCGGACTACGGTATCTCGGCGACGGCGACAATTCGGCGCTTGATGACAGTTCAGCACCAGTTGACAAGTCTGCCGATCGACTGCAAATGCTGGCCAAATGGCTGAAATCAACCGACAACCGTCGCTTCGCTGCGACTCAGGCGAACCGAATCTGGTTCCAATTGCTGGGTCAGGGCATCGTTGATCCGATCGATGATTTTCGTTCGACGAATCCTGCATCCAATCCCGAACTGCTGGATGCCATCACGAACGAATTGGTCTCAAACGGCTACCACGTGCGTGAACTGATGCGATTGATTCTGAACTCGCACACGTATCAGTTATCGTCCGAACCCAACGACACGAACCTTGACGACGCCACATCATTTTCACACGCCATCCCGCATCGACTGACGGCCGAACAAACAATCGACGCCATTAGTCAGGTGCTTGACGTGTCCGCAAAATTCGGCGGTTATCCTGATGACACACGAGCCGTACAACTTGCCGGAGTCCGCAACGGCGGACATCGTTACAGCCGTCCGGAAGTCGGCGATCGGTTCCTTGCCTTGTTCGGCAAACCCAGCCGACTGCTCACCTGTGAATGCGAACGCACGGGCGAAACGACGTTGGCACAAACCATGGAAATGGTCAGCGGCGAATTGATCACAGAACTGTTGAACGATCGTGAAAACCGCGTCGCAGCGTCCGTGCAATCTAATGAAACAGCCGCCCAGTTCATCGACAATTTCTGGTGGACCGCGTTCAGCCGCTCACCCACGACAGCAGAATCGACAGCAATGCTGGAGCACGTTGCCAATCGCCGCGATGCAAAAGCAGCATTGCAGGACATTGCCTGGTCCGTTTTGAATTCCAATGAATTCCTGCTGCGGCGTTGAGTTAGAATGCGATTCCGTCCCAGGGGACGTACGATCCTGTACTTGTGGAATTCAGGTGCTTAGCTGACATCACCAGACGGCGGAAACTAGGTTCTGGCGAGCGTAGTGACATACAACCAATAGATCGAACGTCGCAACGGACGGCAGGCTTTTGCCGTTGACGCGACGGCATGTTGATATCATGTATCCGCGATCAAATCCCTCTGGATCGTCAATAAACGGTTCTTAACTCGTACCTTTTGTGATGCTTTGGTTATGGCAAACGAATGAACAATCTCATAGATTCGTGTGCGAGCGTTCCATTCGTTTGCCCCCATTCGTTTGCCAATTCATTAAAGAGATCAGAGCCCGCTGCCGGCGTGTAGAGCAGGTTGCGTTGCGAAAAATCTGGCGAAACATTTCCATTCAGGCGTGAGAAACTGCGAACATGTGGTACTCAGCAAGTAAAGGAACTGTTCATGTCGCCTCTGGAAACCCGCAAAAGCCTGATCGTCAGGCTGAAAAACGAACAAAACGAATTCGCTTGGCGCGATTTCGTGTGTTCGTATGAAGGGTTTCTGAATCAGTTGTCTCGACGACAGGGAGTTCCCGAACGGCATATACCGGATGTGACGCAGCAGATTCTGATGACCATCGCGAAATCGATTGATGGCTGGAAAGACGACGGCAACGCCGCATCATTTCGGCGTTGGCTGAGCACCGTGTCGCGGAATGTTGTCATTCGATTTATGTCGCGTGAACGAAAACAGGCCGGCGGAGTCGGCGGCAGTGATCTGGTGGCTGTGTTGCAGAATGTCGCGGACAAGCCGGATGAACAGCACGTGCGAAAGTATGAACACGAACTCATCGTCTGGGCCGCCGAGCAGGTGCGACATGAATTCCTGGAATCCAGTTGGCGAGCGTTCTGGGCGACTGTGATCGATGAACGCCCCGTCGATGAAGTCGCTGCGGAACTTGGCGTTACAGCGGGCAGCATCTATATGTCGCGCAGTCGTATTATTGCGAAGATTAGAACGAAGGTGGCGGAAGTGAATGATGATGAGTAGGGTGCGTGAAGTAACGCGCAACGCACCAATTCTGGCCCGTTGCGCCTCAACCCTGCGATCCACTGTGCTTCGTAAAACACGGGCGAGTTGCAGCTTCTTAAAACCAACAACCTCAAACTGAAAACCCCGACATAGTGTGTTTCGCTGCGCTTCACACACCCTGCAAAAATTTGAAATCTCCAATACGATGGCAACTTCAACTCACTGCAACCTCGAACTCCTCCACCGCTCGCTCAGCGATCAACTGACCGAGCAGCAGGAAGAACGACTCGCGCTGCATTTATCGGAATGCGAGGCGTGTCGAACGAAGCTGGAGCAACTTGCGGGAGATCACCGCAGTTGGGATCACGTTGGTAATGTGCTGCGAGATGAAACCAGCGGCGAAAATGCTAAGGCGTCGCACAACGGATCAACGCTGATTCCGAAGCCTCTGATCTCTGGCGACGACGATGATGATTTTCACGACTGCGGCCCGGTACTCAAGCCCAGCGACTTTATCGTCGATTTCTTACAGCCGACGCAAACGAAGGAATCACTCGGGCGGCTGGGAGATATCGAAATTCGACAGTTTATTGGTCAGGGCGCACATGGAATTGTGCTGAAGGGATTTCAGGAAGAACTGAATCGACTTGTCGCGGTGAAAGTCATGGCACCGCATTTGGCGTCGGTCGTCGCGGCGAGGAAACGCTTTGCTCGCGAAGCACGAGCAACAGCAGCGATCGTGCATCCCAATGTGATGCCGATTTTGCACGTCGATTCCAGTGGACAACTGCCGTTTCTGGTCATGCCGTATGTGGATTGCGAATCGCTGCAGGATCGACTGGATCGCGAAGGCGCGTTGCCGATTCTGGATGTGCTGCGAATCGGCGTGCAGGTCGCACGGGGCTTAGCGGCGGCTCATGCACAGGGGCTGGTTCATCGCGATGTGAAGCCCGCGAATATACTTTTGGAACGCGGCGTCGAACGAGTCATGCTCACCGACTTCGGCCTGGCTCGCGCGGTTGATGATGCGACGCTGACACGCAGCGGACTGATTGCCGGTACGCCGCATTACATGTCACCGGAACAGGCACGTGGCGAAGGTGTCGATACTCGCAGCGATTTGTTCAGTTTCGGCAGCGTACTGTACGCCATGACGACGGGACGGCCACCGTTTCGAGCTGAAACAACCTACGGAATTCTGCGTCGAGTCACCGACGACGCCCCACGAGCAATCCGCGAACTACATCCCGAGATTCCCGATTGGTTCGACGGCATTGTGCTGCGACTGCTTCGCAAGTCCGCCGACGAACGCTTTTCATCGGCTGATGAGATCGCTCAGTTGCTGGAAGATTGCCTCGCTCACGCCCAGCAACCAGAAGCGTTTCTGCTGCCGGAAGCGGCTCGGCAACTCACGGCGAAGAAATCGGCTCGGTTCTTGAAGAACGTCAGGCGTCTGACGACTGCGGGGGTTATCACCGTTCTCGCACTTGGATTCCTAATCATCTACCGATGGCCGAAACACTCTGAGTCATCAGTCGGCACTGAATTGAAAGCGTTACCAGAAACAACGTCTACCGCTGAACCGGAATGGAACGACGGCATCGACGAAGAATTGAAAGTATTAGATTTGGAAACGGACGAATTGCTCGAACAAAGTACCCATCACGCTCCGCCGTGATAAGCTTTTGTCAAAATACACTCGTCAGAAAATTCAGGTTGCCCCGTTCATTGTTTACGCCCGGTTTTCCGTCGATGAGTTTGTGGGCTGAAAGCCTGTCATGTGAAAGCCCAGGGCAACGCCCTGGGTCCAAGCCACAACCAACCAACAAAGCCCCCAACGGGGCGGAATTGATTCCTCTTTGATATCGCCCTTTCAGGGCTTTCTCGTATGTATTCACCATGACCTGGGGCGTTGCCCCAGGCTTTCACATTGAGCCCCGTTGGGGCAGAAAATGCATTGATCAATCAATACATCGTCTTGACGGAGCGAGACGGATACTGTGACCTTTCCCTTTATTACGAGGCGAATCATGAAAACTCTCTGTTTCAATTTCATCGCGGCATCGCTACTGCTCCTGTTGCCTGCGTCGCTTTATGCTTGTCAACAGGATGAAGGAACACAAAACGATGCGGCTGGGAACACGCCTGATACTCCAACCGATTCAGCTCCAGCAATTTCAGCACCAAGTGGTTCTGGTGGTGCCGATGGATTTGGCGACAGCGGCATTGGTGACGGGAGTTTGGCAGATGATCGGCAGGAAAGCTCGAACGGCGTGATGATCACCTGGTCCGAGAAGAATGACGAGCTGCGAGGTTTCAGCATTAAACTCGGCGACTGGGAAGTGATCAGTATTGAACCTCAGGATCAGATCATCCGGCAAATAGGCGACACTGTGGCGGCAGTTCGATTCGGTGATTCTGTTGCAGCCTTCAGCGGTGAAAAAGGTTGGTGGGATGTGATTGAACTTTCGAAGGACTCGAAGGCGGTTCCAGTATGCCATCCGTCTCTCGTGGCAATTGAAGACAACGGGCATCTGTATACATTTGCCGCAGAGAAGGCGCAATGGACATCACCGACGGATACGACCTTGCAGCCCGGAAATTTGGTGATGAAACTAGAAATCAAGAGTTCAGATGAAGCTGAGTATCAAAGCAAGTGCAGCGGTCTCCAGGAAGAATTTCGAAAATGGAGTGAATCGCTTCCACGGTACAAGCGTAACGATCGCTTCATGGCGTTTCATTCTCGGGAACGTGGAACCATCAATCTTATGGTAGCACGCCAGCGCTGGGTACCGGAAACGAAGTCCAAAATGGAAGAGCTATGCCGTCTTGTGGAAGCACAGTATTCTGCGAACGGTTCTTTATTTGGCGTCGATGCGACCAACAGGACAATTGCAACTGAACTTGAAGAACAAATCTCAGCGCTGCAAGTGAAATTGAATGCCCTGCGATCGGCTACTCCGGAAGCTTCAGACTTCGCCACAAAGCAGCCCGACAAGGCGGCACTTCTGAGTCAGGTCACACAAGCCTTCGACGTCCGCCAGCAACTTCAGCAACTTGAAGCACAAAAGCTGCGACTCAAGCTGCAAAAGATTGAAGCAAACCTGGAAGCTCGCGAAAAGAACCGTGACCAAATCATTAAACGGCGAGTTGAAGAGTTACTCGATCCAAACAGTAACACCGATGACTGGAATTCACGTACCAATCCAAAACACGCCTTAGAGAGTCAGCCAATCGCAAGTTCGCCATCGGCCGAGCCCGGACCTCACCCAGAAAACGGCAACGCGGTGTCGATCCCTCCCGGCCCGCGAGGGTCAGACACCGGCAACGCCTCATTTTTAGCGAGTTCATCGAGCGCGGCAGCTGCCATGGAATTGCCGCCTCCATCGGAAGTTCTCAAGACCCTGAGAAACCTTCGACGTCTATTTACCGGTCATGTGGAAGAACAGAAACGGTTACAGGGATTTATTGATCGTCGGTCGCGACCGATGACTGAACTGATCGCGGAAGGAGTTGTAAAAGAAGGCGAGGAAAACGACATTGCTGGCACACTCCTGGGCCTCCGCAAACAGCTGAGTAACAACGAACGGGGGCAGAAAGATCAGGCACGCGATTGGCGTCAAGCGTGGTCGGAGTATCAGTCAGACCTTCGCCTTCTTCAGCTTGACGTCGAAGAATCGCAGGTTGCACTCGCGGAACAAGGTTCCGAGCTGGAACGAGCTAAACGGATTTTCGAGACTGGTAACATCCACATCAGCAAGTTTCAGCAAGCCGTAACAAAGCATCGAATCGCCGAGTTCCAGTTGAAGCGAACTGCCGAAATTTTGCGACTCTACGCGGACATCGAAAAGAACGAACCTGAGCTGAATCCTGACTACAAAGCTCCGGCGGCGGACGAGGCGACAGGCGTGAAGCCAGAGTAGTTGCGATTTTCGAAGTGCGTGAGGAACACGAAATCGCAGTTTTTAACAGAAGGGCGCAGAGGAAGCAGAGAATCGCACGGGCAAACACAATCAGGGGACTGACGTCGCCCTGCTCGCCGGGATCCGGCGAGCCGCGAGATGTCAGTCTCCGGATTCTGCGATTCTGTTGTCCCGAAATCTTCGCAGCAATACAAGATTCCAACTGTTTGCAGTGTAATGTGAGTTTGTGTTTCTCTGCTACCTCTGCGCCCTCCTGTTAAATTGATTCGTAAACGACTCAGTGTATCGGCGCAGTTCTCCATGGTGCGGAGATTATTGGTGAGCGGTGTGGCGTCAGCCGACCGGTACGACCGCGATTCTGCGAACATCGACGTCGCACGCGTCGCAATGTACCGGCAGGCTGACACCTGCCGCTCGCCGGCGACGGATAACGTAAAAAAGCCGCCGTTTTGAATGAACGGCGGCTTTTTGTGTTTGAATGACCTGCGATTGAGCCTTAGTGATGCTAAGAACTCTCGCGAGGTAAATTTTCTTAACCTACGAAAGTCTTACGCTTTAGTGCAGCAAGACGTGATTTCGTACGAGAAGCTGCGTTCTTGTGAATCAGCTTCTTCGAGGCCGCTTGATCAAGTGCCTTCACGACCAAGCTGAACTGCTTGTCCGCATCTTCCTGAGTCGGCTTCTCTGCAAGATACGCACGGAACTTCTTGAGTCGCGTACGAAGCGATCCGCGTTGCTGGCGATTTCGATCGCGGCGAACATTGGAGCGACGGAGAGATTTTTCGGCAGATGCTGAATTAGGCATAGGGAAGAACTGTGTCGTTTGTGAGTTGAAGACCGGACAGATGTCGAGAAAACGCCGAAAAACGCGGGTTCGGCACATTCACGGATTCAATTTTGAACGGGGCACGATAACCGCAAGTCCGAAAAAATGCCAGTCAGATTCGCCTAAAACAGGCGCTAATTGGTGCTTCCGGACGTTGTTTTTCTGGCTTTGAGAATGTCGGTCTTCAGTTTACCAAAGAAGTCTTTGATCTCCTTCTTCAGATTTACTGGCAAATTTCCAGCATAAATTGATTGCTGGGAGATCGATCCGACTTCCCCCGTCCGTTCCCAGACCTTGTAGGCGTGCGGACGACCGCTGGAATCGTCTTCCACAATCACATGGGCAGTGATGTAGAGCACAATGCGATTTCCGGAACTTTCCAGTTTCATCAGAATCAACAAAATAGCTTTGTCGCTGCTGATCAGACTCTCTTCGATTCCTGATTTTTCCAGGACCTGTCGGGCTTCGGATTTCACCGCACTAACAACAGTTCGCCGCGGATCATTGAACGTAGATGCTCCAAACAAAATGACAATCTTACGCAGATCGGCCAGCAACTTGTCACCTTCGGGTGTACCGGAGACGTCTTCGATGCCGTCCTCATTCGAATCTCCGCCTTCGCCGCGTGGATGCCGGTCTGGTGCCACTAACGGGCTCAGCGGAATCGGTGCGTCTTCAAGTTCTGTCATGGCATGCAAAATGTCTTCGCATGAGATACCAAAATTCAAGGCCTGAGCCCCTTCGCCGACCAGCGACATGGTGTTGATCGCCACAACTTCGCCGCGTTTTGTAATCTACGGACCTCCGCTATTTCCCGGTGAGATCGCGGCAGTTGTCTGGACCCATGTGCCGGTATGACCTTTCAGTCCAACTGAGGATTTCAATTCACTGGCCGTGCGAGTGGCGCTGACGATGCCTTCTGTTACGGACATGTCCAGACCCAGTGGTGCTCCGATGGCGACGACTTCCGTTCCAGTGTCAGGCAGGACTTTCGCCACTGGGATGGATGCAAGCGGACTTTTACAGCGGGTGGCGTCGAACTTCAAAATCGCAATATCTTTTTCGTGATCCATGAACAAAATGCCGTCCACATCAATGCGGTCTTTGTTGGCAAATTCCACCCATGCTCGGTTTGAGCCGGCAATGACATGGTAATTCGTAACAACGATACCAGCGGCGTCGATCACAAACCCGCTGCCGTTGCCAGCACCTTGGCTGGACGACACGTTGACACACACGACGGAGCCTTTGACTCGCGCAAACAAATCTCGGATATTCAGGTCTGTTTCTGAGACTGCCAGCGATGTTGAATCTGATGTTGCGGGGGGAGCAGATGTAGACGGTTCCGCGATTCCGGCAGCGGGATTTCCGGGCGGCGTTGGCTGACCAAAGGTTGCTGCTGGCACATTCGCCGCAGGGGCGGCCGCGAACGATCCTGCTGTCCCAACTGCATTGGGTGATGTTGCACTGCTCGCGACGACTGGCTGGCTCGCGGGAGTCGTGTTCGGTGCGTTCGCAGTTACCGGAGCCATTCCATTGGCAAACGTTGAAATTCCGTTACTGGCAGGATCAGTGGCTGAATTCTCAGCGATGCTAGAGTTTTCTGAATTGCTGCCGCCGGTTGAAGTCTGGTTCGACTCCTGTGCAGAATCGGCATTGGCGATCGCGTTACCGGTTCCTAAGCCTTGCAACACATTGAACAGGACGATTCCAATCAGACCAACCGCGACCACGGCACCGGCGACGCCCAGCATGATTTTCCATGGGACGCCGCTGGTCTGATTATAGCGTTTCGGGTCGCGTGGTTGGCGAACTGGTGGTTCTTCGAAGGCTCCGCTTTGTTTCCGGCGCGATTCTGTTGGGCGTTGTGAGGCAGGGCGTTGCGGCGCAGGGCGTTGTGAGGCAGGGCCTTGCGGCTCAGTACGAGTCGGTCGAGCGGGCATAGATTGCGTGGATGGTGCGGCTGGTTTGTTCAGCGGCACTTCGATAACGCCTTTGCAACTCGGACATCGAATTCTTTTTCCTGCGTGGTTCGCATCGATTCGATAGTGACCGTTGCACGCTGAACACTCAACAAGAATCGTCATTGGAGCAATCTCAATGAAGTTGGCTTAAACCGCAGATTCGCCAGTGTATCCCGCTATTCCTGGGATCTCAATAGACTTGTCGTAGGGATGGTTAATTTACCCGCAAGGGTTTAAGTTCTTCGGAGTTGAAGTGTTTACCAAAGCAGCCAGAAGGTGTCGATTCTGGCTTTTCAGCTCAAACCTGCTTACGCCAACAAAGTAAATAAGAATGCATCGACATGCTCTGGTTGCAGACCTGAGGACAGGTCTGCCTACGTAGCCGGACCTGTCCCAGGTCGGGAACCATTGACTGTGCAACACCAAACCACTTGAGCAACCAGAAGCGACCACATAGCCTCGGCGGAAACCTCAGTTCACGGACTCAACACCTCAGCATTCCCATTCGTTGATCGAGTCCCAGCATCAGATTCATGTTCTGTACGGCAACGCCGCTCGCGCCTTTGATGAGATTGTCGATGGCCGCGAAGATGACCAATTGGTCGCGGTTGAATCGGACAGTGATGTCGCAAAAGTTTGTGAACGACACGTCTTTGGTGGTGGGGATGTGATCAACGATTCGGATAAACGGCTGGCCCGCGTAGAAATTTCGAAAGACGTCAAGCAGTTCAGCCTGCGTGTGCTTTCCCTTTAATCGCGGGTAGATTGAACAAAAGATGCCGCGATCCATGGGCATCAAATGCGGATTGAATGCGACTTGCACTGCCGCTCCGCCGATGTCGGTCAGGACCTGTTCGATCTCCGGCGTGTGGCGATGTTTTCCGATACTGTATGCCGTGACACTTTCATTGCATTCCGAAAACAGATTCGACAGTTTCGGCGTGCGACCAGCCCCGCTGATGCCGCTTTTGGCGTCGATGATGATTCCAGTCGGTTCGATGAGTTTGTTCGCCAGCAACGGCGCGAGAGCCAGAATCGATGTGCTGGTGTAGCAGCCAGGATTGGCAACCAGCTCAGCACTCGGAATTTTGTCGGCGTAGATTTCCGGCAGGCCGTACGCTGCCGTTGTGAGGCGAGTCGGATCGGTATGAACGTGTTCGTACCAGGTTTCATACACGCCCGGATCCGTCAGCCGATAATCCGCACTGAGATCAACAACTCGGCAACCTGCGTCGAGAAGCTGCGGCACGGCTTCCATGCTCGCCGTATGCGGCAGGCAACAAAACGCAATGTCGCACATCTTTCCGGCCTGTTCGGCCGTTAGGTTTTCGCATCGCAGATCGAACAGCCCGGTCAGCGACGGATGAATCTCGTTCAGACGCGGTTTCGTCTCCTGCCGAGTCGTCGCAGCGACAACTTCTGCCTGAGGATGCCGTGCCAAAATCTTCAAGAGTTCGAGTGCCGTGTAACCGGTCGCGCCAAGAATCGCAATGCGTACCATGAATGTAGCCGAGGGGAAAAATATCACTTTGTGAATAAAGGCGTAGCCGGATTCGTAAGAATTCGAAACTCGCCGCTCAAGTATAGAACCCTCCATCGCCCACTCAACGACCCTCATCTTGTCGCGTTGCAGTTTCCACCGATTCGGACACGCATCGGTCAGTCAGCCTGACTGGCAGATGATCCTGAACAGACGTAAGATTCCACAAAATGCGTACGTTTTCGGCGAATTGCTGAGCGATAGTTTCGTATGTTTGCGGACTTGACTAAGATTGTTTGTTTCGAATTGCTCAGACTGCGACAAGCACAAGGAGGCCAGTGTGGAGAGATTTACTGCTCGCGACTCAACGATTTATCATGGTGATTGCCTTGCAGTGCTTGAGGATGAAATCCCGAATGACTCGATTGATCTGATTTTTGCCGATCCACCGTACAACATCGGAAAGTCGTTCGGAGATTTCAAAGATAAGTGGCCGAGTGATGCTGCTTACATCGACTGGTGCAGACTGTGGTTGGATCTCTGCCTTCGGAAACTGTCACCCACGGGCAGCCTGTATGTCATGACGAGCACTCAGGCGATGCCATATTTTGACATTCATCTTCGTGAAAAGTGTCAGGTGATTTCCAGACTGGTTTGGCACTACGACAGTTCAGGAGTTCAGGCTAGAAACAGCTACGGCTCCATGTACGAGCCGATCTTGTTTTGTACGAGAGATGCAAAGAACTACGTCTTCAATGCCGACAGCATCGAAGTTGAGGCAAAGACAGGCTCGGTTCGCGGCCTGATTGATTACCGAAAAGAAATTCCTGCGCCGTACAATACGAAAAAGGTTCCTGGCAACGCATGGTATTTTCCCCGCGTCAGGTAGCGTATGAGCGAGTACGAGCAACATCCGACTCAAAAGCCGGAGGCATTGCTGGAACGAATCGTCTTAGCCAGTAGTAATGTTGGTCAGACAGTTCTTGATCCCTTCTCAGGCACATTTACCACGTGCGCAGTCGGCCAGCGATTGAATCGGCGAGTCATTGGTATCGAACGCGAACGAGAGTACGTGAAAATCGGACTTCGTCGACTGGGCATTTGTGATGAACTGGACGGTGAAAAACTGGTCCCTTTAGACAAGGGTTACAAACGTAAAAACGCGAATGGCAAGCACTTCGTCGAACGGACTGAAAAGAGTCTGTTCGATGAGTAGCAAGCTCAAGCATCATGCGTTCACGCTAGTAATCGAGTCAATTCTGCGAACTTCGTTTGGCGATTCGGCACCTGAGATTTTTGAGAAAAGTCCGTTGCTTGGGTACTTGAATCATTAAGACCGCATCGGCAACCCGTGGTTCAAAGTCGCGAGGGTCTTTCGCCAATCACTTTGCGCTGTATGTTCTGATTGAAGACTACTTGAAAGGCGGATTCGGTCCTGGCGGCCGGAAGTCAGGCAAATATGCGAACTCTGCTGGCGCTCGATTCAGCGACTTGTTCGCAAGACAGCGTGAGCTTCCATTCGGACAAAAGTTGCAGAATCACGCACTCAACGCCCGCCTTAACGACGAGTTTCGAAAGTTCTATCCGTCGATCGAAATCCAGCCAATAGTTAGAGATGTCGCAGCACAGCGGTATTGGATTCAGGAAGACTTGTTGAAAGTCGACTTGCGATCCGAAACAGGGAAGCGGAAGACCATCAATATCGCGTCGGCAGTCATCAAGATCATTGATGCGTATGTCGCGGCGAAACGAGAGGCGTTTGAGTCATTCATCGAGTCGTGCAGCAAGATGTCTGCTGTCGATGCGTCAGATACGTCAAGTGTTGTTGAATTTGTCCGTTCTCAACTCTCGCCGGAAATCGATGCGAGAGTTTTTGAGATCGTGAGTTTCGCAATCCTCAAGGCATGCTACCGTAATCAAGTCGTCTATTGGGGATGGTCGAGAACAGAGCTTCGCGAGGAAAATCTCGAGTTGTTCAAGACGGGGCGAACAAACGCAAATGATGGCGGGATTGATTTTGTGATGCGTCCGCTCGGCAGGTTTTTCCAGGTGACTGAAACGATTGACGTTCGCAAGTACTTTTTGGACATCGACAAGATACAAAGGTTTCCGCTGACATTTGTTGTAAAATCACTCGACGAGCCTGAGATCATTCGAAACGGAATCGAGGAACAGGCAAGAATCAGATATAGAATCCATTCGGTGGTGCAAAGTTACATGGATGTGATCGAGGAGATTATCAATATTCCGATGTTGCTCGAAAACCTTCAGTTGGTTATCGAATCTGGGCGCATCAGCGATGTTATGCAGGAAATCATTCTTCAAAGCAAGGTTGAGTTCAACTACAGCGGTTAGGTCAGATTTTGAAAATTCTGCTGACCACAACCCTGTCCATCCGGAATTCTTCCTGCGAGGGACTTCTGGCGAAGTCCACTACGATGCGACAAGGGACTTCTGGCGAAATTCACTACGGGGTGACATTACGGAAGCTGGGAACAATTTGTCAATTTGCATTTGCATAACATCAACTGTACTGGTACTATTGGTACAGATGAGGTTAATATGGAATTCCAGATTGATGTTGCCAGCCGTGTTCCGATCTATCGCCAGTTGCGCGATCAGATTCGGCAGGCGATCGCTCAGGGCAAGCTGCAGCCGGAAGATCGGCTTCCGTCGGTGCGTGAGCTGTCGCGCACTCTGGTCGTGAATCCGAATACTATCGCCCGAGTCTACACAGAACTCGAACGCGAGAATGTGCTCAACGCGCGGCCTGGATTGGGCGTTTTTGTCGCTACACCATCAACGGATCTCACTAAGAAATCTCGGCGGGAGCGTCTGAACGATCTGCTGGATACGTTTCTGACGGACGCAGTCCACCTTGGACTGACGCACAATGAAGTGAAGCAGGCAATTCTGGATCGCATGAAGAAGTTTCAATGGCCGGAGGAGCAGAAATGACCGACGCAATTGCCACTCGGCAACTCACGAAGTGTTACGACGGGCAGCGAGTCGTACACGGACTGAATTTGTCGGTTCCTCGCGGTTCTGTTTACGGATTGCTTGGACGCAACGGAGCGGGCAAATCGACAACGATCAAGATGCTCACTGGCATGGTGCATCCGGATTTCGGCAGCATCGAAGTGCTTGGCGAAGACATTCACAAAATGGCTCCGGAGCGACAAGAGAAGATCGCCTACATCGCAGAGAATCATCCGCTGTATCGCTGGATGACAGTGAAAGGAGCGTTAAAGTTCGCGAAATCGTTTTATCGCAACTGGAATCAACATCTAGTCGATCAGATTTTGGATCATTTTGAGATTTCCGGACGTCGCTGGCTTGGAAGAATGTCCAACGGTCAGAGGGGCTCAGGTGTCGCTGGCGATCGCTTTGGCTCCCGATCCGGAGTTGCTGATACTGGATGATCCGACGTTGGGACTTGATACCGTCGTGCGGCGGGATTTTCTGGAGTCCATGATTCAGATCATTCATCAGTCCGGGCGGACGATTCTGATGACGTCGCACATTCTGAACGACGTGGATCGCGTCGCCGATCGCATCGGAATCATGGTGGGAGGTGTTCTTCGAGTCGATTGTCCAACGGATCATTTCAAGGATTCGATTCGCCGAGTGATCGTTGATTTCGATCACCAGCCAGCATCGCCGCCAGAACTTCGCGGACTTGTGAGCAGCCGCTCGGTCAAAAACCACTTGGAGCTGATCATTGTCGGGTACGGTGAAGAACAGCGACTTGCCATCGAATCCCTGTCGCCGCGATCGGTCGAGGTGTTCGAGATGAATCTCGAAGACGCCTTTGTTGAATACACTCGCGGCCCGCGCCGCTCGCTACCTTCGTTCGATGTTCAACCCGCTGAGGAACCGACAAAGGAGTCCGTCCATGCATAGCGCTTTGATTCGCAAAGAATTGGTTCAGTGCGGTGGCTATTGTCTCATCGCTTTGATTGCGTGTGCGGCACTCCCATATTGGTTTTACGACGAAAATCGTTCGCTTGCTGTGCCATTTATTGGCGGAACTTTTGTGCAGTTCGTTGGCTGGGTGAATGGCAGTGATTTACTGTCCGGGAATTTCAATTTCATCGGTGGCATTCTGGCGTCGGTCATAGGTTTGACGCAATCGGCGGGCGAATCAATTTCAGGCACGTGGAATTTCTTGCTGTATCGACCGATTTCGCGTCGCAGAGTTCTGGCTGTTAAGCTGCTGTCCGGACTCAGTCTGTTGATGACTTGCACTGCGATTCCCGGTCTGGCTTACGGAATCTGGGCGAGTACTCCAGGTACTCACTACAGTCCGTTTGAGTGGTGGATGACGGAACGATTCTGGCAACAATGGTTGACTCTGCCTGTCATTTATCTGGCGGCGTTTCAGTCCGGCTTGCTGGATGCTCGCTGGTATGGAGTTCGCCTGCTGCCCGTTATCGCCGCTGGTGCTTTCTGCTTCTTGATGATCACTGTCCCGTATTGGTGGATTGTCGGCCTGCCGATTGTCATTGCTGTGGTGTCGTGTCAGTTGATGACACTCTTTCACACTATGCATGTTCGTGATTTTTCATAGGCGAGGATTTCCCATGATACGCATGACTGCTCCGATTTCTTCCCTCACGCTGGCAGTACTCATTGCCTGCGGTGCTTTGCTGCTGTGGGCCGGACTGGCTCAAATCGTGGCACACGTGGTGGCGCTCGTTATCGGTTCGCCCGCCGAACTTGTCTTTCGCGTAGTCGGAATTGATGAAAACGGCGACCCGACAGTCACGGTCAGGGACATTAAGCCAGGAGTGCCGCAGCAGTATCGATACACGGACCTCAATGGGAATCATCGAGATAAGCCTGTTGACCAATTTGAATTTCGCATGACGATTGAAAGCCTTCCGATGTATGCGAATGGCACACAATTAGCGGACTCACAGTTGAAGCGAGTGTCACGTGTTGCGCAAAGCAGCAATCCATTGGAGTACTGGTTTTTGGTGCATGACGGAGGGAGCCCTGGCGGATGCTGGCTGGAGTGTTACACGCCTCCGATTCCTGGCAAAGTCATGTGTATCGGTACTGCCGGCGCATCGCGACAAATCCCTGAACAGAATGCGAGGTTTTCCATTCGGCTGGCAGACCTTGTGATGACTCAAGTTGTGAGTGACTACAAGGGATCCTCGACGATGAACTACGACTCGCCACGCGGCTTCAATTTGCGATTTCTGGCGACATCCGCAGGGATATACGTCATCAATTTCAAGGATCGCACAGCCTTGAAATTCAGTGAACTGCCTGCCGGATTTATCCGAATGGACGTTGGACTTCGTTACGATGCTGAACCAAAGAAAAACCAGAGCAATACCTACGATCCCGCAAACTGGTGCCTGTTGTTTCGCACCAGCGACTCGCTGATTCGGATGGATGCGGCCGGAGGTGACGTGATGCAAATCTCACTGCCGGAAGATGTGCGAGACAGCAGAATCTTCTATTCGGAATCTTTCGCCAATCGCCGATTTCTACATGCCAACTCGACCATTTATCACTACGAAACATCTTTCGTGAAAGGCGCGATCTTCGATGTCTCCGAAAGCGGTGAACTATTGAATCGGCGAGATTATGCCTGGGAGAATTCAACAGGGAATCCCACTGAATTCGCCAACAGCCTGCGACTGGGAATGTCAACGCCGTCGCCACTGATCGCTGCCAGTGCAGCCGGGATTTCCGCAGCGACCGGTGCGCCCTGGTCAACCGTTCAGTCGTGGTTGCGATTCATGCCAGCCGTCCTGAGCGGTCTCATTGGGGCCTGGCTGTGTCGGCGTCATCAGACTGGTCCCGGTCCTCAGGCTGCGCCGAGTCATTCGCATCAAATACTGTGGTTGACGTTTGTTGTTCTGTTCGGAGTGTTTGGATACATTGGCTACCGCTATCATCGCCGTTGGCCAGTCGAGGATTCTGAGTTGGATTCTGTCAACGGATTTGCACCGCCACCGATGACAGGGATCGAAGTCTTCGGTTAGTCATCGTGGCCAGTTGATCGTCACTCTGTTTCATGATCATTGGCCTCTCATTCAGAGTTCTCTGAGAAATCGATGCGGGCGTAAATGTCGGACAGATTGATTTGACATGAGATCGAATCAAGGACGACGACTTCGTTGAGCGTTCGGTGATCACTCAACACCCAGTGGTCATCGGCGTTCCGCGTAAATGTTTCCACCAGCACTTCGTCCTGAGCAATCATCACATACTCTCGAAGAGACGGAATGCTTCGATAGTGTTCAAACTTTTTTCCCCGATCCCATAACTCGGTCGATGGAGACAGTACTTCCACGATGACCTTTGGGTTCACGAGCGTATCGACGTGGTCGTCTTCAAATCGCGGTTCGTCGCAGGTCGCAACGATGTCGGGGTAGGTGTAGAGGCCAGTTGCGTTGACCTTGACTCGCATGTCGGATTGGTAAACTTCGCACTTGCGATCCTTGAATTGTCGATGCAACTCTCCAAAGACGTTGCCAGCAATTAGATTGTGCTTCCGGCTGGCACCGACCATGGCGAACATTTCACCGCGATAGAACTCGCTGCGAAACTGAGCCGCACGTTCGGTGGCCAGATATTGTTCTGCGGTGAGACGAGTTTTCGGGACTGTTGACATGGGCGCTCTATCTCTCTAAAGACTGTCGGAATTCTCGAATCAGTGCTGTCTCGCCGATGTCAAAACGTTTATCGAGAAGCAAATTGATTGTGGCTGCTGTCAGGCCGGGAAGGGCGCGGCTGGAATTGATGGGTTTGTATTGTTCGTTTTCCAGCACGAACATTTCCAGGAGTTCGCCGTCGTGACGCCAGACTTCAGGAACTGCCATGGCAGCAAATAGTTTGAGTTTGCGAATGGCGGATGAAGTGATCTCAACTTCAATGACCAAATCCGGAGGCGGATCATTCGTGAGATCGACTTCTTCTTTCGGGCGAATCAATTCTGCGTGTTCAATATAGTAGGATTCGTCGGCTTCGAACGCCTTTTGCAGATCTTTGCGTTTGAATGTTGTCGAAGCTACGCTTTGGACTTCGATTCCAAGAATCTCCGTGTATGTTTCGACAAGGCGACCAATGAGGCTGCCGATGTTTTCGTGTTGTCGTCGAGGGCTCATCAGTTCCAGAACTCCTTCGTCATAAGTCATTCGAGGAACGCTGCCGCGACGTTGCTCGGCCAATTCCACAAAAGTTTCCCAGCGGATGTTTTCCATCACCGTACGGGTTTCAGCGGAAATAAAAGTCTGCATCAGTTTTTGCCTTTTGAACACAGGAATGTCGTCGGCTGATTCTACCAGGTTTTAGCTGGATCATCTATGATAATCACGAATCCGGCGGTGGCTTTGCAAAACGCATGAGCCCCGTCATCATACGACTTCGTCCTACCTCTTTTTCACTCAATTCGGTGTTTTCACAATGGCAAACGTCGCATCTCTCGCATCCGCAGCGCTAACCGCTGGCAATGGCATTCTTCGCCTGGCTCCGACCTGGGTGCCACGTTCGTTCTTGCAGCCGGGACGTCGCCTGAAGCTGCATCCAGACGATTATTATGCACTGGGGATGCACCGCGGTGGGATCGATGAGCGTTGGTTCGGCTCGACAACAGAAGCTGCGAACGACAACCGCAACGCTGACGAAGGTCTGTCTTATGTGGTCCATGATGGTCAGCGATTTCTGCTGCGTGAAGCAGTGGCAGAGCTGAAAAGTGAAATCATTGGCGACCATATCTGGAATACGTTCAAGAAGTGGCCTGTGTATTCCAAGTTCTTCGACAACATGGGCCCGATTCCGCATCACATGCACCAGAATGCTGAGCAAGCCGCGAAGGTTGGTCAGGAAGGCAAGCCGGAAAGTTATTACTTCCCGCCTCAGATGAACGCGATCGGAAACAATTTCCCGTATACCTTCATGGGACTGGAACCAGGCACAACCAAGCAGGACGTGATCGATTGCCTTGACCGCTGGAGCAAGGGCGAGAACGGTCTGCTGGATCTTTCCAAAGCCTATCGGCTGAAACCGGGAACGGGCTGGTTGATTCCACCATGCGTCTTGCACGCTCCGGGTTCGCTGGTGACCTATGAGCCACAGTGGGGCAGTGACGTGTTCGCGATGTATCAGAACCTGGTCGAAGGCCGCGAAGTGCCACGTGCACTTTTGACGAAAGACTTCCCACCGGAACATCACGATGACAACAAGTACATCGTCGATGCGCTTGACTGGGAGAAAAACGTCGATCCGAACTTCATGGACAACAACTACCTTGAACCAATCGTCAGTGAACAAGGGCAGGGCTGGATCGACAAGTGGATCGTCTACGGCAAAGTGGACGGCAAGCAGTTGTTCACGGCCAAAGAACTCACTCTTGAGCCTGGTGCGAAGTGCAAGATTAAAGATGGCGGAGCTTACGGCTTGATTACGGTTCAAGGCTACGGCCGAATCGGCAAGTTGACTCTGCAGTCTCCAAGCATGATTCGTTTCGGTGCGATGACAGAAGATGAAGTCTTCGTCACCGCGAAAGCCGCCGCTGATGGTGTCGAGTTTGAGAACACCGGAACGGAACCGCTTGTGAGCCTGCGTTACTTCGGCCCTGACGCTCAGCCGAAAGCGCCCAGCGTTGGCGATCACAAGAACAAATAGTAGTGTTGAGTACTTCATCGCCCGGCTTCCCGCAGAGGCCGGGCTTTGTTTTCACATCGACTAGTGCGATTTAAATATGAAGACGAAGCCTTTCTAAATACCCACCCACCAATCAATACCTGCAAGGAATGAATCATGACTCACACCGCACCCAAACTTCACAACGCCATGTGGCCAGGACTTGTTGGTAAAGGCGACGGCGAAGGTCAGGAACCGCCAATCAGTCTTGAAAAAATGCTGCAACTCACAGCCGCTGCAAATGTGAATGGTCAGAAGTTTGACGGCATCGACTACTTTTTGTTTCATCCACACACAGATCCTGATGCTAGCGATGATGACCTGAGGCGCATTGCGGACCAGATAGTATCGTATGGCTTCGCGGTCGGTTCGCTTGTTGCTCCGATCTGGCCGGGCACGGTCGGTGATTCCGCCATGGGTTCGCCAGTTCAGCGAGCCAAATTTATTCTGGCCGTGAAGAAGGCATGCCGAATCGCCAAAATCTTTAATGAACACGGCGTTCGTCAGTACGGAGTGATCCGCATTGATTCTGCGGAATTTGGAGTGAACAAATGGCGTGAAAACGCTGCCACAAACACGAAAACCATCGCCGCCACATTCCGCGAAGCAGCAATTATTGCGGCGGCTCATGGCGAACGATTGGCAGCAGAAGGCGAAATCTGCTGGGCGGGCATGCATAGCTGGAAGGACATGTTGAATCTGCTGGAATCAGTTGATATGCCCGGCTCGCTCGGATTCCAATGTGACCTCGCTCATACATATTTATATCTGCTCGGCTACAACGCGCCGGAATGTGCTCTCGTGAAAGAGGGGCATTCGGCCGAAGAGTTTTACGCCGCGTACAAGACAATGACTGACAAGCTGCGTCCGTGGACTATTGACTTCCACGTAGCTCAGAACGACGGACACGTTCACGGCGCGGGTTCTCACGACAAAACGGGCAAACACTGTCCTGCGGACGATCCAAACGGCAAGCTGGACATCGTCAAATGCGCGGGTTACTGGCTGGAGGGAGCAGCGGAGCGCGGCATCAAGCATATCTGCTGGGATGGCTGTATGTTCCCAAATGCGATGCTTGAAAATCCCGCGACATGGAACACGATTCTTGACACCATGATCAAGGTTCGAAACGCCCACGGATGGAGCTAAAGCGAAGTTCTGGTATCGCCTGTTCGATGTACGCTCTCCACTTTCGATCAACTAACTCAATTCCTGAATAGAAACAACCAATGTCCCAACTCAAACCCCTCAACATCGGACTCATCGGTTACGGCTTTATGGGCCGGACGCATTCGAACGGCTACAAGCGCGTCAATGACTTCTTTCCTGAGCTGAAACATCGTCCGGTGCTTAAAGCCATCTGTGGGCGCAGCGAAGACCAGGTCAAAGCCTTCGCGGATCAGTGGCAGTATGAATCTACCGAAACCGACTGGCGAAAACTGATCGCTCGCCCTGATATCGATGCGATTGATATCTGCACGCCGAATAACTCGCATGCCGAAATCGCGATTGCAGCCGCTGAAGCGGGCAAGATGGTGCTCTGCGAGAAACCGCTCGCAATGAATCCTGTTGAAGGCCAGAAGATGGTGGATGCCATCGAAAAGGCCAAAGTTGCCAATACAGTGTGGTATAACTATCGTCGAGTTCCTGCAGTAGCACTCGCCAAGCAGTTGATCGACGAAGGTCGCCTTGGTCGCATCTTCCACTATCGCGCCAATTTCCTGCAGGACTGGACTATCAATGCAGACCTGCCACAAGGCGGTGCGGCACTGTGGCGTCTGGATGCTGCTGCGGCTGGTTCAGGAGTGACAGGTGACCTGTTAGCTCATTGCATCGACACCGCTATCTGGCTGAATGGGTCGATCAAGAACGTCACGGCGATGACAGAGACTTTCGTGAAGGAACGCATGCACAACCTCACCGGCAAGGTGGAAAAAGTTGGCATCGACGATGCCTGTGCATTCCTTTGCCATTTCGCGAACGGCTCGCTGGGGTTGTTTGAGTCAACTCGTTACGCCCGAGGCCACAAAGCCTTGTATACATTTGAAATCAACGGCGAAAAAGCGTCGATCAAATGGGATCTGCATGACTTGCATCGTCTTGAATACTTCGATCATGCCGACGACTCGCTGATCCGAGGCTGGCATCAGGTTCATTGCACCGACGGCGATATGCCATACATGGGCAAGTGGTGGGTTGGTGGTCTGCAGATCGGTTACGAGCACACTTTTGTGCATCAGGTAGCCGACTTCATCGCAGCGATCGAGTCTGGCAAGCCGTGCAGCCCGACATTCCGCGAGGCTCTCGAAACCCAAAAGGTTTGCGAAGCCGTTCTGGACAGCGCGAAATGTGGTCTGTGGAAGGAAATTGCGTAGCCTGACGCAAGTTATCCGAGTACAATGCCCGAACAATTATGAACGGCGGTTGAAGGGATGTCCTTTCAGCCGCCGTTCCATTTGTTGTTCCCGGCAAAATACTAAACGCAGAAGACAGGATTTTTCTCCGCGAACTTTCAGCAGAGAAATCGTGTCTTCCCGCGTCTCTTTTGCGCTCCTAAAGCCGCTTCACCAAAAAATTGCGGTGTCGCACCATTGTTTTGTTTTGAGGTCTAGTTATGGAACGTCAGCCAATTTCCCGCGAAGGTTACGAAAAAATCCGCAAGGAGATTGAAGCGCTGGAAGAAACGAAGCCAGCAATTCTTGAACGTATAAAGACTGCGCGCGAAGAGGGCGATCTGAAGGAGAACGCGGAATACCACGCGGCTCGTGAAACGCTGGCGCATCTCGAACGACAAATCGGAACCAAAAGAGTTCAGTTGTCGGGCTGCCAGATCATGGAAAAGACCGACGGGCCGAAAAATACGGTAACATTTGGTGCCACAGTCCGAGTCAAAGACCTGTCGGACGACATGGAAGAAGCGTACGAACTGGTCGGTCCTGGCGAGGAAGATTACGACGGCGACGTGATGAAGATCCTGACGTCCAGTCCGATTGCATCTGCGATGCTTGGAAGGAAAGTCGGAGACAAGGTCGAAGTCGAAATCCCGCGTGGCACACTGCGAATGGAAATTCTTGCGATTGAATAGAGTAGTCCGACCTGTCCTCAGGTCGGGTTCCTTGATCGTGGTTATGGGTGCCTGGGATCGCTCGATCACTTATTGATCGAGCGTCCTATATCAGCTCAACGTCGGCCTCATCGACAATCACCGAAGCACCTTGCTGCATGAAGTTCACCATGATTGTCAACCGGTGCTGATTCAGTGTTCTGGTAATTGTACCCTTTAAGCCCTTCATGGCCCCGTTCCTGACGACGCATGTGCGTCCGACGAGCGGCACGGGTTCCGGGTGAACTTCCGCGCCGGTGATCACAAGTTGACGAATTCGACGCAGGTCTTCAATCAATTCTTCGTGTTCAGTCACCGGCAGGCATCGCGAAATGCAGCCGGTTGATACGGCGTCATGTCGCGCCACTTCATCGCCGCGCACAAAAACGTAGCCCGTGAACAGCGGCACGTAGCTGGTCCGAATTCGACCCTGCGGCGACCGCTTGCGTTGTTGAATCATGGGGCCGTAATGCGCAATCTTCAGTGGCCGAAGTTTGCGCATCAATTTCTTTTCCTGCCGTGCCAGCGTATACATGGCAAACCACGAATCATCCAGACTGTCCGCCGGCTTATCCAGCAGTGAATCCGGAAATATGTCAGGTTCTTGTGCAAGAATTGGCATGGAGAAACAGGTTTGGATGACGGTGGTTTGTTTTCAGAATCGCCGATGCAAGTTGCGTCCACAACCAAAATAAGTTGGTCTTTCAGTCATGGTGCTCGGCGGGCACCTTTCAATTTCATCGGCACACTCGCAAAACTTGCTGAAGCAGAATGAACTTAGCGCATTCTGTTTACCCGACACGTGCAAAGATTGTCCGTTTAATCAGGAATCAATCGGTAGATTCTGGTTTGCGATGCCCAGAATGACTTCAGTGCGCGGACATTCTTCCGGGCAAGCAATTACTGCCGGTTTGCACTGCTTTGCTTGTTGCGAGAAGCACGGTAACCATACTCAACGGCAAACCAGTCTGCGAACTGCTCGCGTTTGCGAAAGCCCGTATTTCGGTCGTCGTTAATGTGTCCTAGTTCGTGAATCAAAACATTGTTAAGGTAGAAATCCCGGATTGTATTTTTCGTCCAGATCAACCGCCACAAATTTCCATCCTGAACCCAGCGACCTCCATACATTTCCGTTTCGATGCGTTGAGCTGGCTTGGGAGCACGAGCGTAAAGTTCAACTAAAGACTGTTCGATTGGATAAAGATAAACGGCAGTACCCCATTGCAGTCCGTAGCATGGAAATAATCGACGTTTTTTTGTCATACGGCTGAATTGTACGACGTCCAGTTTCTCCCGAAACTCCTTCGGAAGCTGCAGAATTCGTTCTCGCACATCCTCCGCAGAAACCGGGTGAATGTAACCGTGACCGCTGGGTTGCGTGACAATCTTGAGTTCGTGACTATCGGATTCATCGCTGCTGACTGGATTGTGCCAGATTTCAGGAGCGTCAAATGGTCTTCCGTGTGCCAAGCCGTTGCCGCGATGCTGATGCGCGGACGCTGGGCTTACGCCGTTGCGACGTGATGCAACACGGCCGTGACGGGCGGCTCGGAGATTCGATCGAGTTGTACTTCGGCCAGATAAATTGTGCAGTGACATGGCAGGACCCGTAATTCAGCAGGCGTTAAGCTTCTGCGCCGCATTGCGCTGCGGAAGATGTTTGACGCCAACTGCCTAAGTTCGAGCTACGACGTTGTGTTGCAGTTCGAGGGGACGGGCATCCGTTCGGGGGAGAGAATTTATTGCCCGTCGAACTCCTGTGGGCAATAACAACGACTCACTGATTCCAGTGGGGTACGTACGATCCTAGCGGGCTTCAGAGCTGCGTCTAGCTGAACAGCGTAAGTGGCTGTCTAGTAATGGTTTACGGTGTTTTGTTCGTCGCCGTTTTTTCCTGAGCCGCGCGTGCCACGGCTGTAACTCGTTACTGTGAAGAGGCTTGAGTCCGGTGGCGAATGCGTGTCCGGATATGAGGGGATGTACAGTAGTTGGGCGGAAAGCTACGAAATAGATGGTGCTATGCCTGAAATCGCTGAAGATGGATGTGTTTTCGAGTGACAGGTTCATTTGTTCACTTTGCGGCGAATGTTGGTTGTCCCGAATTTCGGGATTCTGCACCTGACAGTTTTATCCGCAGAATCTGCCGAAATCGGCCCGACGGTAACTCGCCAGTTACGAGTCTCTGTTCGTTTTTCGTGAAGTGGCGTCAAGCGGGGCCGTGTGAAGGAATAGACTCCGTACGGTGCGGGGATATTCCGCAAGCGGAGCGACGTTCATCCGGAACGATCGTAAAACTGTCGATGGGAAACAGAATTCGTGTTCGCATTGAGTCTTCCACAACGTCTACTTGTACTTTGCTGTCTGCTGCTGGTCAGTGGTTGCGGAGCTGCGATACAACGTAGTGGAACGGAGCAATTGCTGCTGTCAGATTCGATTGATCGGGCGATCGATCAGTTGGATCTGTCTCCACTTGCCGGTCGCAAGGTTTACCTTGATACCGAGTATATGAAGACGTACAAGGGCCCGAATGTTTTCATCACGTCCGACTACATCATTAGTGCCTTGCGTCAGAAGCTAACGACGACTGGTTGCTTCATACAGGCAACACGTCTTGAAGCCGACTACATTCTTGAAGCTCGTGTTGGCGCATTGGGAACAGATTCGATGGAAGTCACGTATGGGATTCCATCCAGCAACGGGCTCGGTACTGCAGCCAGCGCGTTGGCTGGTGCTCCCTTAGTCCCGGCCATCCCCGAAATTTCTGTGGGCAAACGTAATGGCGTGAAAGGCATCTCAAAGGTAGTGGTCTTTGCCTATCACCGTGAGACCAGCGTTCCTGTGTGGCAATCCGGTGCCGCAGTGGCCAGAAGCGATGCACGCGATTCCTGGTTCCTCGGCATGGGCCCGCTCACGCGGGGCAGTGTTTACAATGGCACATTACTGGCAGGCAACCGGATTCATTCACCGTTTGAAAAGAAAAACAAGCCGCAGGAAGTCCAGCCGCTGACGATGGCCGACAGTCATAGTTACGTGCATCCAGCGGTTCTTGAGCAACAACTCGCCGATGCGAAGGCGACGGCAACTCTTAATGTGCAGTCAGTCTCGCACGAAAAGGCAGGCGTGCCAGCCGAGCCGCCGAAGCCGTAGCGATTTGTTGGACGAGAAATGATCGCGCCAAAGATCATGTAGAAACAACGTTTCCATTGATGTGAAAATTGAAGGTTCCAAAACGCTTCACGTCGTTACCGGCTTCTTCCCAGCCGAAGGTATAGTTTCCAAAGTGCCAAAGTCTGATGGAGGTATCGGACTCCGCAATTGTTCGATGCTGTCTGGGTTGAATCCAATGTCGGAATCAATCCACAGGGTCTCAGCAAAGCCATCGCGAATGGCGCCACTGGCGACGACGTTTCGAGCCATATCATAAACCGTCGACAGACGGCGAGCCGTGCCGACGGCACTCGTGCCCAGCGACGGGACCCGATCATGAATCTGTCGTCCGGGTCCGTCATAATCATACGCATGCTGACAGCCGCGTTGATCGGTGATGAGCGTTTGTTGACCCTGACGGTTGTAGGCGTACGTGACGACATCACCGTTCGTGCCGTCTGAATCCGGATAGCGCACGAATCGCAACAACTGGCTGGAGGCGATTCCGGAATCCGCCAGCGTGGTGCCATAGATATAAATCGTCTGCTGATTGCCGGTGTCGCTGTTGGACGCAGTGAGCGTGAAGACCTGGCCGTCAGCCGTGTAGGTTGTCCATGTGGTGCGATTCTGATCGGCGTTTGTTCCGCTGGAAACATAGTTTTCAATCTGGATCACCTGACGTCCGGCATCGTCATATTCAAATCGCGTTTCAGTGTTCTTTGGATCGAGCGTCGAAAACACTTCACCATCGTCGTTGTAGCTGGTAGTGCTGACCAGAATTGTGTCCGAACGTGTCGGAACAGCCGCCGGACGTGTGAAGGCGGAACCACCGTTCGTGCCGTAGTCGGCTGAAGCAAACTGCCGTCCCACGCCGTCGATCCATGTGGCCAAGCGTTTCATCGTTGGATGGCCGCATGAATTCGCCATGAAGTTTTCATCGCGGTCTTGGCCGTATTGTAAAATCAAGCTGGGTGGCACGTTTTTGCTACTTCTTCCTCATCATCAAAGAGGCATGACCCATTTAATGCTCCTCATGCTGACAGCCGCGTTGATCGATGACAAGCGTTTGTTGTCCCTGACGGTTGTAGCTGTAGGTAACAACATCACCGTTCGTGCCGTCCGAATCCGGATAACGTACGATTCGCAATAACTGGCTGGAAGCGATTCCGGAATCCGTCAGCGTGGTGCCATAGGTGTAGATTGTCTGCTGATTCCCGGTATCGCTGTTCGAGGCTGTCAGAGTGGCGCCCTGACCGTCCGCTGAGTACGTGGTCCATGTCTTGCGATTCTGATCGAAGTTCGTTCCGCCGGAAACGTAAGTTTCGGTCTGCAAACTTTGTCGCCCGGCGTCATCATATTCAAATCGTGTTTCGGTGTTCTGTGGATCGAGCGCCGAAAACACTTCACCATCGTCGTTGTAAGTTGTGGTGCTGACCAGAATTGTGTCCGATCGTGTCGGGACAGTCGACGGACGTGTGAAGGCCGAACCACCGTTGGTGCCGTAATCTGCCAAGGCAAACTGCCGTCCGACACCGTCGATCCACGAGGCGGAGCGTTCATTAAAAGGATGGCACCATGAATTTGATGAATTTGCCATGAATTTTGCCTTGTCGTTTTGGCCGTACTGTAATATTAAGTTGGGTGGCACGTTTGTGCTGCTACTTTTTATCATCAAAGAGACATTTTGATGCTTTTATCACTCCTGAAGCAGCACCCCGGCAAAGAAAGCCTTGCCATGAAACGCCAACTCTGTGGCTGGAATGATGACTTCCTGATGCAAGCCCTTGGTATCAAAGCTATTTAGTGTGCGCTGGCCTTGGTAGTTTATTGTACGCCTTACTCGCCTCAACTTCCCCTGACAACACGATAACAAGCACTCCGCAGTACCTTCCCGGCGCCTCTAACGGTAGTCGTACAACGACTGAGTCAGTGCTGTCCCGAATTTCCAGATCCGCATTCAGATATGGCAAATCCCACGGCACTACACAAACACCTCCGACTGTTAATGGTCTGCCGTACTCGAATTTCCTTGTCCAAACGGACTTTTTCGTGGTCATAGTGACCTGAAGAGGAAACTCGATTCTTCTGGAAAGAGATTCATTAATCAACACAATCTTGTTCAGGTCGGGAGGATTAAATACGCGATGAATGCCGCGAAATCCAGCCATGAAAAGGAGAGCGAAGATCAAAATCCAAGGAGATTTGAATCTCTCTAGAAATCGGGGTATGGCATATTTATTTCTTTTGTCCATGCCTTCAATCCTCCATCCATTTCTTCAGGACAAGGTTTACAGTCTCCAAAATTTGCACCCTGTTTATTGTTTGCAAGAATGAAATATGAATATGCGTTACCCTTATCACCGAGCAAGACGCTGCATATGTTTTGTTTACTAAAGTTCTTGCCAGATTCAGCAAGTAGTCGGCCCAACTCGTACCCTGCTTTGTCCCAAGGCTTATCGAATCCTCGTTCATCAGTCGGTAAAACGAGTTGCGCAATATGCCCAGCAGTGTTTGCCGTAAAATCGAGAAATCCGTGAAGGCGAAGCCAATATCCAAACATGATATTTCCGATGAAATGATCATGAACACAGACGCCACATAGCATGTACGTGTTCTTGCATTTTCCGGTCGGACAAATTATCCATCTTCCGTTTTCAATGAATTCTTTGCTAGTAACCGTTGTCCAATCAAGTTGCAGGCCAATCTGAGCCATATGTCTCCACCGAACCACGGACCGATACCATGCAAATCGAGCCAAGTTTTCAGACCAATACGCGATGTGCTTGCTCCAAAAACGGAGAGCATAGTTCAGTTCAGCGGCAAGGAGACTATCAACATTTGGGCCGCAATAATCTCCACCCGGATTGCAGCACAATCCAAATGTGTCGTAGTTCTGGGCAGGCGAACTCTTCGCATATTGAGATAAACTCATCCCTTCCAAGTACCCCAGCGGATCCCTCCGATTCCACGTCCCAACCATCGGCAGGAGGAAGCGGTTGCGGACGTAATACATCTGCGGGGTATTGCCGTCAAAACGGTACCCGGCATACAGCGTTTCAAAGCCGACCGCAGAAGCACTCTGCACCGTGCCGATGGCATTCATAAACACCGGCGTTCCATACGCGGAATACGCAAACCGTTCCGTCACGCTGCCCGCTGTGTCGCAGATGGCGACCGTGTTCCAGTTTCCGTCCTGCATGGCGTAGCGGCGTTCGTTGATCGTGCCGTTGTTGGCGGTCGAGCGGTCTCAGAGTACAAGATCGTCGATGTACCGCAGTCCCCACACAAACTGGCGTTCAGCGGTTGTGGTGGTGCCGACACGTTCTTCGACACACTGCCAGCCTGGCGTGTAGTAGTAATGCCGAGCTTCCGTCAGCGTGCCGCTCGTGTACGTGTCCTTCCGAATGCGGTATCCGCGAGCGTCATAGACATGTTCACTGACCTTCTGCGTGCCGCTCGAAATCAGCACGAGGCGGTTCCATGCGTCGTACTGTGCCGACAATTGCTGCGGAGTCGTGCCGGTGGTCTCCGTGAATGTGTTCCATTGAACTTCGGTCAGCGTGTTCCATTGAGCTTCCGTCATCGGCACCCATGCCGGCGTGGCGCCTGTCGTCGTTGCCGGTGGATTTGGCATACCGATCATGTTTCCCGCACCGTCATACGTCGGCGTCGCCCATGCCGTGCCGACGGAATTCGTGCTGCTGGTGATCTCGTTCACCTTGTTGGTGGTTGTAGCTTGGACATTCATGTCCGAGTCCTTGCCAGAGGACATGGCTGATACGAAACATGCGCGATCTACAGCCATTTACTCGTCGGCAATCCGTATTGGACAAACGACGGACATGAATGTCCATCCTACAACAGTTCCCAAGTGCCGTTGCCGTCGTTGTCCTGTTTGAATGTTTTCCAGTTGCCGGTGGCATCGAGTCCCCACTGCTGCTCAAACGTGCCACCGGTGATCGCCGTCTGAGTCCCGTTCAGCGTGCCGCGTTTCTGATCGGTTAGCCGGTATAAGCCGTCGTATGAGTACAGTTCGTCGTAGCCGGTGAGCACGCCGTCTTTTCGCCACGTGCGATTCGACGCTCGGTCATAGCCATACTGAATCTGTGCCAGCGTTGTCGTGGATTTCTTCCAGAGGCAGTTATCGACTCGCCCAAAGCGATCGAGTCCCCAATAGATGTCGCCGGTGTTCGGATCATTGCCCGTGCCGATCAGCGTCCACGTAATCCCCGGCTGGGCAGACGCCGCATTCACGAAGCCTGAGGCTCCCAGATACTGATACGCAGCCAGATTGACAGAATCTGAGGTATTGATTATCGATGCAATCCGGCTGGAGGCATCATTGATGCCGTTGGTCGTGCCGTAGTCGTAAGTCAGACCACGACCGCTCGGATATGTCATGCTCGTCATTCGGATTATATTGGCCGATCCGT
>Ga0209702_10000745_pt1 | contig 67646 bp, 73 predicted proteins | sample FRY01_FD_187210 | JGI IMG/M metagenome (GOLD analysis project Ga0209702, IMG submission 187210) | Freshwater microbial communities from Lake Fryxell liftoff mats and glacier meltwater in Antarctica - FRY-01 (SPAdes) (version 2) | ecosystem: Environmental > Aquatic > Freshwater > Ice > Glacier... | reverse complement strand
CGCACCGACGTGGTGTGTATTTAACGCCGTGACTAAGTCATGAATACTCGCACTTGGTAAAATAACTTCTACACGTTTGCCTTTGATAATCTCTTCTATTTTCACGCTTGCTCCTGTCCTTGATCCCGGTCTTACCATCGTGCTCTTTTGGAGGGCAAAATGCAAGGGATTACCTATGTGTCGGTTTTGTGGTGCCAGCCAGATTGTGGCGACGAAGCCGGACTACTTATTGTTTTTGAGGTGCTCGGCTGCGTCGGCAAAGCCTTCTGTTTCAAGCTTTGCAATCAGGTCAGCTTTTACGGCCTTAACGACATTGTGAGTGCCATTGCAATTCTTCTCTGGATCTGTCGTGTATCCGCAACCGCAAGCTCCCATGATGTATCTCCTTTTAACTGATGTTAAGGCAAGCCTACTAGCCCTTCGAGATTTCGATTGTCTCAAAATCTCCTGTAGCGACGAACTTGATTCGAACACCTTCAATGAGGAACGAGTCACCAAGGACCGCGACGTAATCTGAGAGGTTCTTGCGATCTCCTACATTGATGTTAAATTGATTGGAAGAACCACCCTGTACTTTTTGGAAAACAGCCCAAGCCCAATCATCATTGTTTGGGGAAGTTCCATCGGAATTAATTGGAGGCGCTGAGTTTTTGTCTAAATCAACGATGTAGGCCATGATCGAATAAAAGCCTGGTGGAAATTCACGATCGCCAAATTTGAAGTTACTCCACTTGTCGATTCCATGAGATTCAACAACTATGGCTTTAGTTGGAGACAACTTAATGACAGCCATCTTGGTCTGACGGTCTTCTCGCTCCATAGGGGAAAGCGAAACCGTTGCTGTCTTTAAAGTAGCAACATCGTCACAGTAAATTTGATCTGCGGGTAACCAGTCAAAGAGGAATTGCTCCCATGGATTCAGTGCCAGGCTAATTCCCGATTGATTTGTCCCAATACTAAGTGGCCAGCCATTACCCGGTGCGTGCATTGAAATTGCAAAGTCGTGCAAAGTTTCGTGAATGTAGTAAGACCATTTAAGAGTCTCCATACCTTCTAGGGTTTTTCCCCAACTAAAGAGGTTAAGTTGGACATCTCCCTCCTTGGCTTTAAACCATTGATTTCGAATGATGAAATCAACAAAAGTTATTTCTCCATCTGGATAGAAAAAGTAAACAGTAGAAAACTTTCGCAGATCAACTTCTTTTGTTATCTCATCGATGAATGGTTGAGCTTGATTGGCCATTCTGCGACCGTGGTCTGGTGCGTAAGCATCAACGGTTTTTGCATCACTCGGATAAGCTGTGCGCTCTTTCGGCATACGTAGCCACTTGTTAACCGTTGTGACGTTAAATTTTGATTGCCCATTACTAAAGTATGAGTACCATTCTGTTATCCAATTTTTGTCGTATTCCAACTGAGCTAAGACTTCATTGCCGCCAGGAAAATCAGGAAAATCAATAGGGACAATCAGTACCTCGTTCGTGCCCTTAAGTATCATTCGATTTCGATCGGTATTAACTAGTGGAAACCCAACTAAGCCACCACCGGCATCCCTAGCATTTTTGGGTGGCACTGCAGCGCTATTTTGTAATTTACAGATATCTATCGCTATCGGACTTTTTGCGTTTATAAAAGAATTTTTTGTTGTATTTACTTTGATCCACTGCAGTTTTCTTCCAGTGGTCCAACGACATTCCAGAATTCCACCAGCAATGCTGAAAGTGTCCCCTGAACTTTCACAAACAGCTTTTTCTACTGGGGTTGTCGAAAAATTACTCGTTTTCGGAACTTTGGCGTTTGGGTAGTAACGCCACTGAACATTCTTGAGAAAATCATTAGTTAGACCACCTCCCCATACACATTTCATATACCCAATACTGTTGGAGATTTTTACGCCAAGTTTTGGGCAAGTGGTTCTCTCGGTTGGAAGCAGAACTTGTGGGGTTGGTGTTGGCGTAGCAACAGGAGTTGGAGTTGGCGTAGCAACAGGAGTTGGTGTTGGCGTAGCAACAGGAGTTGGTGTTGGTTCTGCTGGTTTTAACACCGGGTTAATTGCTGGTTTTGCACCTGCTTTCGTTGTAACGCCTTTATTCCACGCCAATTTGTTTCCAGATTTAATGCAGGTAAACTTCTTGCCACTGACTGTCGAAGTGGCGCCCGCCTTTGTGCACTTCGCACCCGCCTTAACTGCCGCGTTCGAAGGTGCAGCGGTAATTAGCGTTAGGGAAACTAATATGGCAAGTACGAGGCGCAGACGATTCATAGCTAAAAATTACCAATTTAAGTAGGTTATTGAAATAGGGGAATGGTCAGAGTCTTTAGGTAATTAATTAGTCACGAGGTATCCGGGCCCTTCGGTTTAACTCCTCGCGGATTCCCATCCAGCCACACAGAGTGCACTTCATCTCGGCGCCGTTGATATCCATGGATCGACTAACGGGTGTGTAGATCTCGGAGTTCTCTTCGGTAACGGTGTCGGTCCGAAGGATTACTTTGACGCCGCCTTTTTCTTTGCAGATTGGGCAGCGGGTAAAGCGGCTGATGTGCATGGGTCGCTTGGCCAATGGTTTGTTAGTTGGTGACAGGACGTCGTAATCTGCTTGGGCAGTTACGTGAATTTCTAATCGAGCATTCGGTAAGCGGCGCAAGATTGATTGGGTGGTGAACTCCTCGGAAGATAAGCTCTCGATATCTAGTTCCGGGTTTTGCTCGCTCATGATTGGGTAATTTTACTCAAGTTAGTAATTATTACGTGGGATGAAATTAGCTGGGATTACTCAAAAGGACGAGCGTGGGGTTATTGGTTACATTAGGGGTACTAGTAAGTCCTACGGTAGAGGCTGGTTTGAAATGGCTCGTGATCTAAATGGTAAGCATGTTGTGGTTGTCGGCGCAACGGGTGTGCTGGGTACACAGATTGCGGCGCAGTTAGTAAATGCGGGTGCGATTGTTAGCGGCGTTGTTCGAGATGCCAGCCTTTTGGATGTAACTGTTGTTAGGCGATCTGCCATTGCCGATATTCGTGATGGCGATGCCATTGCTGCGGCGTTAAAAGAGTTGGCGCCATTTGATGGTGTTGTAAATGCCGCCGGTGTTGTTGCCTTTGGTGATTTGAAGGATTTAGATAACAAAACGTTGACGGATTTGTTTGCAATTAATTCGATTGCACCAATTGTTATGTTGCGCGAGAGTGCTTCGCTCATTACCGAAGGTGGTTTCTTTCTCAATATTTCTGCAGTTGTCGCGCAGGCGCCAATGGCTGGAATGGCTGCATACAGTGCGTCAAAAGCTGCCGTTTGGGGCGCAATGATTGCGGCAACTCGCGAATTTAGACGTTTAAAAATTGATGTGATCGATGCCAGACCGCCTCATACTGAAACTGGTTTAGCTAATCGGCCAATTGCCGGCAGTGCGCCCAAGTTGCCCGAAGGTTTAACGCCGTTGGCTGTTGCAACAACCATTGTTGCCGGGTTACTAGATGGAGCGCGTGATCTGCCAGTTGAGGCATTTGCTTCATAAATAAAGTTTTTCCCACTTAAAAATCAGATGGCGAGTTTAATGCAGGTAGCGTAATTTCTACGTATGAGTAATTTTGCGCCCACACCCCCCGTTAATCTGCCACGTGATCTCGCTGCACTTCTTGCGACTGGATATGTTGCCCGGACCGTAAAACAAGAGTTACAGGAAAATTTGCTACGCCGGTTAAGTAATGGCGAAGTAACACTTCCTGGAATTGTTGGCTTTGAAGATACGGTAGGGCCACAAGTAGAGCGTGCGATATTAGCGGGCCATGACTTTGTATTGCTAGGTGAACGTGGACAGGGAAAGACACGGCTAATTCGTTCGCTGATCTCGTTGTTGGATGAATGGCTGCCATTTGTTGCCGGTTGTGAAATCAATGACGAGCCAACTGCGCCGGTCTGTGCCAGATGTCGCAGATTAGCTATCGAAGTTGGTGACACGCTAGCAATTGATTATCGCCACCGCAGTCAGCGCTACGGAGAAAAATTAGCTACTCCCGATACATCCGTTGGTGATCTAGTGGGCGATATTGACCCAATCAAAGTTGCCGAAGGTCGATCACTGGGTGATCCAGAGACGATTCACTTTGGATTAGTGCCTCGAACAAATCGTGGAATATTTGCAATTAATGAATTGCCAGATCTGGTCGAGCGAATTCAAGTGGCGTTGCTCAATGTTTTAGAAGAGCGCGACATTCAGGTGCGTGGTTATAACTTGCGGTTACCGTTAGATATGTTGGTCGTGGCAAGTGCTAACCCAGAGGATTACACAAACCGCGGGCGCATTATTACGCCGTTAAAAGATCGCTTTGGCGCTGAAATTCGTACACACTACCCACTAGATCTTGATCTTGAAATTGCACTGTTGCAACAAGAGGCAAAGATTGCCGCGGTAATTCCGCGACACATGTTAGATATCGTCGCCCGATTTACTCGTGCGGTCAGAGAATCGGAAGCAATTGATCAGCGAAGTGGAGTTTCGGCCCGCTTTGCAATTGCTTGCGTCGAAGAATTATCTGGGGCGGCGCTGCGACGGGCAGCCATTGCCGGGGATGATCAACCCGTTGCTCGGATCGGTGATTTAATCGATGTGGTGCCATCGCTGCGCGGCAAAGTTGAATTTGATGTAACCGAAGAAGGATATGAAGAAGAGACGTTGGTATTGCTTGCTCGGCAGGCAACGGCCGAGTCGTGGCGTATTCATTTGGGTGGCCAAAGCACGCGCACATTTTTAACAAATTTAGTGGAATGGTTTGATGCTGGAAATACTTTGGCTACATCTGATGTCATGAGCAGTAAAGATATTTTGTCGGCGATTGGCCCAATGGAGGGACTCGGTGCAATTGTTTCATCGGCTGAAGATGGCATGGTTGAATCCGCTGGTCTAACGGCAGCTTGTATTGAATTTGCCGCCGAAGGTTTGTGGCTAACACGTCGCATTGATAAAGATGAGAGTGGCAAAGTAGTTACATATGCCGGTACTCCCCCAAAAAATAATCCGGTAGTGGAAAACTAAAAAATGAGCCGCGCTCGTCCATCTCTATATCGCCGCTTTCGGGGTGGTCCAGATCCACTTGCCCGGCGAGCCGATGCGGGTGGGGCTGTTGATGAAATTGGAAAAAAGATCTTGCAAGGCCAATCGGTGCAAGAAGCGTTGCGTGAATTTATGCGATCAGGTGGCCAAGATCGAAAAGGGCTTGCTGAAATGGCGCGCCAGTTACGGGAAAAACGAAAAGAACTTCGTGAATCTGGACAGATGAATGGATTGCTCAGCGATCTGCGCGAGATGTTAGACAAGGCCGTTGATCTAGAACGTGCCGCCCTATTTCCAGATCCATCTGATGATGCACGTTTTGCCGAATCTGTTTTAGATGCATTGCCAAACGATGTGCCCCGCGCCCTAACCGAATTAAGCAAATACGATTGGAAATCTGCCGAGGCGGCCGAACTCTTTAAGCAGATAGAAGATCGGTTGCGCAAAGATGTGATTGATCAACAGTTTGCTGGCTTAAGTCAAGCAGCCCAAGATATGTCCGACCCACAAGTCCAAGCTGCAATGAAGGAGATGATTCAAGATCTCAATGCCTTACTTGAGGCAAACCTTGCTGGTGCGGCGACCAATGAAGATTACAAAGAGTTCATCGAAAAACATAAAGAGTTTTTTCCGGATGCGCCTGAAACGTTAGATGAATTTATCGATGATTTAGCCCGTCAGTCGGCGGCTATGCAGCGCATGCTTGCTTCAATGAGCCCCGAACAACGGGCCGAATTAGCCGAAGCCATGGCACAGGCCCTTGAAGGGATGGGATTAGAAGATGAGATGGCACAACTGCAAAAAAATCTTCAGATCCTTCGACCTGAATTTTCTCGCCAACGAGGTGCTGGGCTAACTGGCGAGGCATCACTTGGGCTACCTGATGCAACCCGCGCACTTGCCGAACTATCTGATCTAGAGAATTTGATGTCGCAGTTATCTGATGCCGAAGAGTTAGCTGATTTTTCACAGATCGATCCAGATGCATTAGAGCGAATGTTGGGCCGGTCGATGCGCGATGATTTGGCTGCGCTAGAAAAAATGCAACGTGAATTAGTAGAGCAGGGATTTTTCCTTGGCGAAGGTGAAAGCCTGCGCCTTAGCCCAAAGGCGGTTCGCCGAATTGGCCAGGCTGCCTTGCGGGAAGTCTTTGATCAGATAAGTGGTTCAGAACGTGGCGATCATGACAATTTAGATGCTGGCGCTGCTGGTGAACCAACTGGTACGCATCGGCCATGGCAATTTGGTGATGACAAAGCAATTGATGTTGTGCGATCTGTTCAAAACGCATCGCTGCGCCGAGTCACAACTGGTTCTAGCAAATTAATTGATCCAGATGATTTTGCCGTTGCCGAAACTGAAAGTGTTTCGCGCGCAGCCATTGCCTTGTTAGTTGATCAATCTTCATCCATGGATGCAAATGGAACGTGGAGTGCGGCCAAAACTATGGCCTTGGCACTGCATGCTTTAACGGCATCGAAATATCCATTAGATGCGCTGCAAGTAATTGGTTTTGCAAATTTGGCCAGGGTAGTAGATCCCATGGAGATTCCAGATTTACAAGCAAGTTATGTTCCGGGAACTAATTTGCAACACGCACTGATGTTGGCGGGACGGTTTTTAGATCGCCATCCGGGGACGCAGAAGATTGTGATGGTCGTAACCGATGGTGAACCAACTGCGCACTTAGATGGCAGCGGTGGGGCTTGGTTTGATTGGCCACCTTCGCAAGAGACTATCGCCGAAACCGTTGCCCAAATCGATGCCATGACTCGGCGCAAAATTGTAATTTCCTGGTTTCGACTTGGCGATGAACCACGATTAGCTCGTTTTCTGGATGCAATGGCCCGGCGAAATGGCGGAAAGGTTTTAGCACCGGCAACTGATCGATTAGGTGACTATGTCATCAGTGATTACGTACGGGCACGAAATCGTGCCGGCTAAAACCTTATTAGTGAAATAGTTAGGTAAATCTGTAGTTAAACTCCGTCATGGAGGATTCGCATAGCGGCCGAGTGCGCGCGTCTCGAACACGCGTAGACGAGAGTCTCGAGGGTTCAAATCCCTCATCCTCCGCTCGTTTTACTAGCTTCGCCTGAATCACGCATTTATGTTTGATCGCTTTGAGGTTACATAACGACTGAGTGCCACTATTTGGTTTGGCACCTTGGGCAAAAATGTGAAGAGCGATTGCCAAAAGCGATTCGTTTAATGGGGCGGCCACATCGTGGGCATGGTTTACCGGTTTGGCCATAGGCAGCTAAGGATTGATCAAAGAATCCGCTTTCGCCATTTACGTTTATATACATGGCATCAAATGAAGTTCCGCCAAGTGCTAACGCCTCACTCATGACTTCGGCGGCGTAATCGACAAGGGAAGTAACTTTGCGAGCGCTTAATTGATTCGATGGTGTTTCGGGGTGAATCTTTGCTCGCCATAATGATTCATCGGCATAGATATTTCCAACACCGCTCATTATTTCTTGGTTCAAAATGATGGATTTAATCGCCGCTTTGCGAGATCTAATCTGGGTTATTACCGCTTGCTTATCGAAGTTTGGATCAAATGGATCAAGGGCTATGTGTGTGGCCGGGGCAGCGATGCCATTTACCAGCGGCTCGATAGATAACCAACCAAAGGTGCGTTGATCAACAAACATCAGTTCACGGCTTCGCAGGCCCCGGGAAAGATTAAAGCGAGCGCGCACATGTTTTGCCGCTGGTCGATCTGGGTGGGCGACTAGAAATTGGCCAGACATTCCAAGGTGGGCGACTAAGACTTCGTCGCGGTTAAGGGTGAACCATAAAAACTTACCGCGGCGATTAACGGCCGAGATCTTTGCGCCAACTAGGTTATGCAGCGGGGCAAGTGATGTTGGCTTAAGTGCGCGAGCGTGAAAATCTTGGGCCGATCTAATGGTGTAGCCCTGTACAAGTTCGACTAGCCCTCTTCGAACGGTTTCAACTTCGGGTAATTCAGGCATCAGCGATTCGAGATAAATAAAACTTTGCCACTATCAGTGGTAGCAACCATGGTGCCATCTGGCATTAGCTCTAAATCACGGATGCGCTCGTTTACATCGACAGATGTAATGGTGCCAACTTGATTAGGGGCAATTAGTTCGATGAAGATTAAAAGCTTTGCAACCAACGTACCCATGACGATCTGAGATTGCCTTTCTTTCCACAACGGACCAGCGGGCAGTTGAATCAGCTCGGTCGTTGCAACTGATGGATCCCAATAGTGCAGTGGTTTTTCATAACCGGCATGGGTGCCAGTACTTGTCGGGCTGACATAGTCGCCGTCGCCGTAAGGTTTTCCGTAAGTAACAAAGGGCCAACCGTAATCCTTGCCTTGCTTGATTAAATTCAGCTCATCTCCCCCGCTTGGGCCATGTTCCGAGATATATAGCGATTTTCCAATTCTTACAATCCCTTGCGGATTGCGATGACCTTGTGAAATCTGCACAATCGATTTAGCAGTTACTTTAAAGACGCCACCTAGCCAGACGCGGGCAGATCTTTGGTTAATCTTTGGAAAGCCAAGGTCGCCAGTTGTTAAGTAAACGGTTTTGCTATCAATGACTTCGATTCGCCCAGCTGCATGTTGCACGGCGCTAATGGGTACGCAGGGCTTGCCCTGAAACCAGCGTTCGCGTTTTTGAATGGATTGTTTTGTTTTATTTAGTGTGTAGCGAAACACAACCAGACGAACACATTCGGGATTTAAAGTTAATTGTGGATAGGAAATGAGTAATTCAGCGGTGATGGCATCTTCTTGCAAAACTGCGATATCGGTGGGGGCGTGGCGAGAATCGCGAATGCGCTCACTTTGTTTCATGACCTTGCCAACTGTTGTTAATTTATTTTGGGAATACATAAAGAGTGTGTCACCGCGCAGGCCACCACCCAAAAGTAGTGAGCCATCTTTTAATACCGCCAGGGCCGCCCCGCGAGTTCCTTCTACTTGAATCTCTGGCAAATCAACTTCTTGAATTGCTAAATTAATTTCGTTAGCTTTTGCCGACGGGTTTGTGGCCATTACAAGTGGAATCGCAATAATTACAGCCGCTAGCGCGCTTTTAGTAATTCGAAACCAGGCTGGAGAATTCATAGGCAAAATCTAGTTGCTAGGGCTTTAACTTGCCACGCCAGGCCGAAAAAGATTTCACTGATCCTGCGTGTGGCAAACGCAGCCATAGGTACGGATGGATTTCGGCTAGGTTATTGAATTTATTAAAGCTGGGAACTGGTGCGTGCGTGATAGCAACTGCATTTTCGCTGGCAAATGTGTATGGGTTACCGATGTAAACCTGCAGGTTGCGCCGCTTTGCCAGGTCTTGCAAAGTCTCTAGGTAAAAGTAAATCCGTTTGCTAGATAGTTGCAGCTTGGTAAGTGCAGCCTCGTTAAAAACAAAGACAACGGGCAGGTCTGGGTTGGCGGTTAAGGCCGGGTCGCTATCCCCCAGTGAATCAATAGTTAGCATGACGTATTCGGGGGTGCGGTTTTTAAACGGAGTTAACGGGCCAGTTGTTGCCGATGGGTCAGGGTCGGCGGCAAGAAGTGAATCTGGCGTGACATCTTCTAACGGCAACACATCTTTAAACTCTTGAATCGGGCAGGCTTTTTTCAATGAACATTTAAAACATAAACCTGGCGCACGATTTTCTACTTGCCAGCGGGCAAAGCCGTATGGCTTGCCAGTTGCAGATCCAACTGTCCATTGCCAACCCGAAAGATTTGCCGCGCGCGAGCCATCGAGCAAGTTTTGATACATCCGTTCTTGCCCCAGCAACCAACCAGCTTCGTTGCGAACGCTCCATTGCGAGGCTAACCACATGCGCGCTTGGTTAACGATCCAGCCTTGGGTTTCTAATTCATCAACGACCGAATCAACACAAGCCATGCCTTTTGGCCAACCATCGTCTTCGGTATTCCAATTTTGTTCATAACGCAGATTGTGAAAAAGTCTGGTGCCAATGCGGGCATATAAATGTCGGGTGTATTCCTGCCACATTAATTCATCTTGAAATTTTTCTTTATCGGCAAACGGCGCTGCCTTTACTGCCCGCCATGCTTGCGGCAAAGTAATTAGATTGTGTCGAATATATGGTGACAACATTGTGGCACCGCGAGTGTTAACGGGTTGAACTTGGGAACGCTTTTTGGCATAACCCTTAACATCTAAATTAGCCAACGCTTCATCTGCTGCGCTTTGTCCGCCTTGAATATCGCTGCGACCACCTCCGCTGTGTAGACCTTGAAAGTGTTCTTCTAATAGGTCTACTAAATCGCCCGTTACATCAATTGATTGCACGAGCAAAATCTACAAGGCCTTTGCTATTTTCGCAGTGCCTTAACGATTGCCCAAGCCCAGTAAATTAATCCAAATTGCAGCGGCAAGCGGGCATAGGCAATAAGTGGGTATGGCATTGCGCGAGAGCTCCAGTCGATCGCCATTTTTATGTTTGCTGGATATACGGCAATAAATAATGCGATTGCGCCATACGCGGCTAATAAACGAACTGGTGTGGCACCGATTTTTAATGACATCGGAGTTAGTAATGCAATACCGATAATAATTTCAGCTAGGCCGCTGAGATAAACCCACAGTCGTGGGCCACCCGGCAAGAAGGTTGGAACAATTGCATCAATTCCCTTGGGATAAATAAAGTGCGCGATTCCGGCGACGAGTAAAACGATGCCCATCGAGCGACCAACAGTTGCAATATTCATGGCGAAAGCCTATTTCTTCTTTTCTGAGAAAGGAGCAACCTTGCTGCCTACGACCAGCGCCGCCCCGATTAAAACCAGGTTCTTAATAATGTACTGGCCCTCAAGAGTCAGATCAAAGGGAAAATTAGTGAAACAGATTTCTGGACGCAGAATCAGAGGCAGGAATGTGCCAGGCATCTGGAGTGCTAGTAAAAAAAGCCCAACTCGGGTCAGAGGTGTGTAGATCAGACAAATACCAATCAGGATTTCCCAATAACCGAGGATTGGAATGAAGATATTGGGGTCAAACCAGTAGACGGTCTTTGCAATTAAATCATTAGCGGGACTGTTGCCAAAGGGCTTTAATGCGCCAAACCAGATAAAGATGATAGCCAGGCTGTAACGAAGAATCGGTAACGAGACTTTGTCTAGATACTTAATGATGACGTTATCGATCGTGTTTAGGTTTAGCGACTTTGATGAGAGCTTCATATCTGTCTCCCGGCATCTTCTTCTAAAGTGAGAATCACTTTAGCCAAGTGTCTCACAACAAAAGTGAGATTTTAATACCCCAGGAGTGCGGTTGCTTACTTTTTCCCGATCGCCTTTTTTAGATCAAGATACTCCTCACATTTGACGCCGCACAAGGCTTTTAACTTTGCCAAATTCTTTTTAGCCAAGGGAACTTTTTTCATCACAATAAATAATTCACCCTGATATTCAAGTGCGCCTAAATGCTTTGGGTTAATCGATAGCGCTTTAGTGTAATAAGTCGCAGATGACGAATACATCTTTAACTTACGAGATGTAAAGCCAAGTAAATTATTGACATCGGCATCGTTGGGAAACTCTTTATTAACTTCGATCAAAGCCGCACGAGCAGTTTTAAAATCTTTAGCTTCCACAAACTCTCTGATAGTGACCATTTCCGTGGAAAGCAATTTCGCAGTTGGAGCTGCAATCACAACAGGCGTTGGCGTTGGCGTTGGCGTTGGAGTTGGAGTTGGTGTAACTATCACGACAGGTGTTGGAGTAGGGGTTGGAGTTGGGGTTGGTGTTGCGGTTACAACAGGTGTTGGAGTTGGGGTTGGTGTTGCGGTTACAACAGGTGTTGGAGTTGGGGTTGGTGTTGGAGTCGGAGTTGCTACTGGTGCAGGTGTTGGTGCACCAGAATCAGCTGCGAAAGAAATTGATATTGGGGAAAGCGCAATTACCAAAGCAAGAATTAAAGAGCGACGCACCATTACGTTTTTCAATTCATTTACTCCTTATTAATTTAATTAGCTGGTTCGAGGGCAGGTGTTGGCACGCTCGGCACTTCCATCGGCTGCGTCTCGCGCTCACGACGAACTACTCGATCTGGCTCACCAATTTCAGCCATAGTCATACCTTCCGCTAAGAGAACCCAAATTTATCACCGCCCCCGAAATCTGGCATGGCAGAAATGGGCCTTACCTTTTCCATCTAACGTAAAACGCTATGCCCGTGTTTAATTGGCACATGATCGTAGCCCAGTGGCGCAGACGTTTCATCAAGACTCTGCGGATCTACCCATTTGTGGTGCTTGGCCTGCTTGCAGTGACTTTTCAATTGGGTGGTTTCGAAGGTGGCGAAGGTGCGCCTATTTCTCAGCAAGTAATAAAAATAGCCTCATATTTTTTTATTGGAGTTGCACCCGTTGTTGCGATTATTGGTTTTTATCTCATCGGCCGAGCTGGTGATGCGGAGTTTCTCAATAACACTACTAACCAAGACAAGTTTGCTTACGGCGATGCCTTTGCCGTTCCCAGCGAGGAAATGCATGGATTCAAGTTGGCATTTCTTACTGGCCGGATACCAACCTTCACAGGACTAACCGGTGACATCTACTCCGCTGATGCCAGCGCGGTCTGCACTAAAGATGCTGAACACACGCCCCCGGTAATCAATTGTGAATGTGGTTTTTATGCCTACAAAGATTTTGATGATGCGCTTTTTGAACGCTCGGTTAATCCGGGCTCTTTCTTATTAGATGTTGATCTTTATGGCTTGGGCTTTGTCTATCGCCGTGGATATCGCGCTGAAACACAAGTGGTAAATAAATTAACAATTCCCAAGCGTTGTATGCGCTGTAAAACTTTACCGGCTAAAGTTTTTGTTACCTCTTTCAAATTGGGGCTTGGCAATTTCACCTGGTGGCAGTGGCAAGTTCGGTGCGGTCTTTGCAGCAGTGGCGTTAAAGCAAAAGACACCATGAGTTTTGATGAGATGGCCCAGGCGCTAAAGGTGGCAATTTCCTAAATCAAGATGCTAACCCAGTCAGTTTCTGAGTGTGAACTGAGTACAACTAGAGGTGAATATTTGAAATTCCTTGCATTTTGCAAGATATGACTACTTTCGAGATGCGGTGTTATGCCCCGCAATTTACCCTTTACCGGGGCAATTAGATCCCAACGAGAGGGAGCAAGATATGAAGACTATGCGTCGCGGAGTAATTGTCGCATTCGCAATGGCAGCAGCGTTGACTCTGTCAGCATGCAGCAGTTCAACAGAGGAAGCAGCAGTTGAAGAAACAACGAAGGTTGGAACAATTGTTGATGTCGCAGTTGCTACCGATGGATTTGCAACATTAGTTGCAGCACTAACAGCAGCTGATCTAGTGGAGACACTAAGCGGCGAAGGTCCATTCACAGTATTTGCACCAACGGATGCAGCATTTGCTGCGCTTCCAGCTGGTGTACTAGATGCATTGTTGCTTCCAGAAAATAAGGCAACACTTGTAAAGATTCTGACATACCACGTTGTATCAGGCATGGTCATGGCAGCAGATGTAACAGATGGCGATGTGCCAACAGTTGAAGGTCAAACTGTAAAGCTTTCAACAATGGGTGGCGTTACTGTTAACGGTGCCAATGTTGTAATCGCAGATGTTATGGCAAGCAACGGTGTCATTCACGCAATTGATGCAGTGATCTTGCCACCAGATGTTGATGTAACACCATTTGTAACTAAGTAAGTAAAGCGCGAACTTAGCGCGTATAAGTTAATGCAGGTGGCCGTCTCTAACGAGGCGGCCATTGTGCATTTAAGCGTCGGGAGTAGTGCTTTCGGCAAGTTGGGCAGCCACAATTCCATAGCCGGTTTTATTTGGCGCAACTAACTCTTTTTTACTTTGCACAGCCAGTAAATAGAAAACGTAGTACGTGGTATTGGCACGATCGATTATTTCCACGGCCAGACTGACAGATTTGCCCTCGGTTTTGCACTCAACGATTGCAAAGGTTTTGGCATCACCTAAGAAGGCATAACCCTGAGTAATGATGTTAGTGAAATCTTTTACGGATACACCGGCGCGAAAGGAAGCAGCTGAATACGAGCGCGCGGTTTTAAAATTCTGTTTTGCAATAGCCTGACTTTGGCCTCTAACGGTGGCTAACGCGTTTTTCTTCACGGTCGAAGAGCAGTTGGTTCCATCTTCGGGATTTTTTACCGCGTTTGCCGTTGGTATCGAAGTTGCAACAAGCAACACGGCAGTTATAAATGCACCAAGGCCGGCTCGCAGTTTCATAGGTAAAGTCTAATCTCAGAAGTGGGTTTTAGTCGCCCAAGCCTTCGTAGTTGGCGAAAGCCCAAAAATCAATTTCATCTAAGTCAACAACTTTCATGCCGTGGTTGGCAAAGATTCCGGCGATCTGTGCGCGATGTTCAGTCGCGTGGTGAATGGCTTGAGTCAATATCGTTTCGCGGTTACGGCGAATCTGCCTACCTTCCCAATTCGTAAATTCAACAAAGCCAATTGGGTTTTTGGCCGCTTCACGAAGACGGGCATCGAAAGTTGCCGATAAATGTTTTAATTCAACGACTTCTTTATTATTTGTTGGAACTTGAGTTGGGATATCGCCCGTTCCATCTAGGAGGTCGGCATAACGTGAAGCAGTTAAATGTTCCAAAATTTCGGCAACGGTCCATGTGTCATTTGGTGCTGACATTTTAAGGCTGCTATCTGGCTGGCTAGCGATTTGATCAAAAACATATGCATTAGCCCAGGCCATATGACGAAATAATCGGTCAGTTACTAAATCCATGGCTTCATTGTATATCCACAAAATCATGACGAAGGGTTAAGGGCAAAATTTTAAATTTAATTTCTTCAACTTATTGAAAAATTTACGGTACGAACTAGACTTTAAGTTATGTCAGGTCAATTATGGAATCAAGGTAAATGGCTTAACCCACCCGTATCCGTTGAAGAAAAAAATGGTTCTCTTCTTGTCACCTCGGCTGAGGGCTCAGATTTCTGGCGAAAAACTTCATATGGTTTTATTCATGAATCCGGTCATGCTCTCCTTTTTGATTTTCCAAATGAATCTGCAATCGAAACGTCCTTTCTCGTGAATTACGATTTTCAGTTTGATCAAGCTGGTCTGATGATTTGGCATGACAATGCTAATTACGTAAAAGCTGGTGTGGAGTTTGCGGATGGGAAACCTCAGCTAGGTGCCGTAGTTACAATTGAGAACTCAGATTGGTCAGTTGCGCCGGTCGAAAATTGGATGGGAAAAGTTGTGACGGTTCGTGCCAGTCGAAGCGGTGATGCACTAACAATTAGAGCTAAATGTGAAGGTGACTGGCAGTTTGTTCGTGTCGCTCCACTCGATCCTTCAAAAACATGGCGAGCAGGTCCATTAGTTTCAAGTACAAACCGAGGTGGCTTGATCGTTGAATTTAAAAGTATTGCTTTCACGGAGTCAGATTCTTCTCTACACTAAAATAACTTCAACATACGTTAAGAAAGGCACACAATGATTCTCACTGCTGTTTTTATAGCAAAAGAGGGAAAGCGCGAAGCTTTGAAAAGCGAGCTTTACGCTGGAGCAATTAAATCCCGTAAGGAGATCGGAATATCTCACTATCTTGTGAATGAGGTGGAAGGCAGCCCAAATACTTTTATGAATATAGAGGTATACGCATCTGAAGCAGCCTTTCAGGAGCACCTTACAAAGGAGCATGTAGTTTCTTTGCTCTCAAAATTAGATGATCTTTTAGAATCTCCTCTGATTGTCTATAAAGGAATTGAAATATTTAATAATGATGGGCTCAAATCTGCCCTTTAAGAGTATTCGTAGAGCTAAAAAGGCTTTAAACTGAGACCACTATGAGAAGACTTCTAACGGCTGAGCGGCATCGGATAATTCTTGAACGTGTTGCGGCGCAGGGTGTACTTGATTTTGCCTCGTTAGCCGATGAATTAGAAGTCTCATCAATGACAGTACGCCGTGACATTCGCATTCTTGAAGAACGTGGCCATATTCAAATGACCCGAGGCGGCGCATCGGCAATGTTGACATCATCAAATGATATTTTGACTCATCCCCATGCCTTCGATCAATCATCTGAGAAATCGCAAATCGGACAATTTGCAGCGACTCTGATTGAGCGAGGTGAAGTTATATTTTTAGGTTCTGGTTCAACAACTGCTGTCTTTGCCCAATTCCTACCAACTAATCTCGATCTCACGGTAATTACTCCGTCGCTTCCGCACGCTTCACTTTTAGGTTCACGCGGTGTAAATGTAATCAGTACCGGTGGAACAATTTTGGAGCATGACCTAACTCAAACTGGGCAGATTGCCCACAATACGGTGGCTGGATTCCTTGCAACGCGCGCAATTATTGGCGCTGGTGGAGTTTCCGCTAAAGATGGCATCACCGAATTTGATCTTGGAATAGCCACCCTGAATAGAACCATGATTGAAAATGCTGAAGAAGTAATTTGCCTTGTTGATTCATCCAAGGCGGGGGTTTCCGGAAATTTTCGTACCGTCAAAGTCACCCAAGTCGATGAATACATTACTTCGGTAGAGGGTCGGGCAATTTTTGCTAAAGAGCTCGGCTCAGGGGCTCATATCCTGACACCTAGTACTTAACATTTTCTGACAAATTAGTTGTTATATTTTGTCCCAATGTGGCAAGATATACAAATGAGCGCAATTAACATTGAAACAATTTTCGGAAGAAGTAAGCCCATCATCGGAATGGTTCATCTGCCTGCATCTCCCGGCATGGTCCAAGCACCGGCACGCCTAGATTTTGACGCTATCGCAGCGGCGGTGGAGCGCGATGTAATAGCACTTCAAAATGGTGGTGTGGATGGACTGCTATTTTGCAATGAAAGCGATCTGCCGTACACAACTAAGTTGGACTCAGAAGTCGGAGCTTTCATGGCTATGTGCATCGGTGCTGTTCGCCGATCTATAACTCTTCCTTACGGTGTCAACTTATTGTGGGATCCAATTGCCTCAATTGAGACGGCAGCAGCTACCGGGGCATCATTTGTTCGTGAAGTTATGTGTGGAACTTTCGCCAGCGACATGGGGATGCTTACTCCAGACCCAGCCAAAATTGCACAGACTCGAACGCGACTTAAAGCTGATCACGTCGCACTGTTCACAAATATCGTGCCTGAGTTTGCAACGGCCAGCGAAGGTCGAACTGTCACACAGCGAGCCAAAGCAGCTGAATATTTTGGCTTTGATGCAATTTTAATTTCAGGTCCAGTTGCGGGGGTGCCATTTAGCGATGCTGACTTGCTAGCAGCAAAAGAAGGCGCAAAAACTTGTCCAGTGTTTGCAAATACAGGAGTTCGTGCCGACACGATCGCACATACGTTGAGTATCGCCGATGGCGTTATTGCCGGAAGTTCAATGAAGAACGATGGAAAGACTTTTAATCCCGTTGATGAAAAGCGGGTAAAAGATCTCGTACAAGCGGCAAATGAATCTCGTTGAGTAAAACAAACTAAGGGAGAAGTCATGGCGAAAATAGGATTCATTGGGCTTGGAATAATTGGCTCCGGAATTGTTAAAAACTTGCTGAAAGCCGGACATGAGGTAACGGTCTGGAACAGGACCACCTCAAAAATTGCTGAAATGGAAACCCTGGGTGCAAAGTCGGTAGCAGATCCAATTGATCTCATGCACGGTTATGACTACTTTGCATATTGCCTTGCCGATGATTTTGCCGTTACCGAGATAATTACAAGTGGACGGGAACTTGCCAGCAAGATTAATTCAACAACAGTTGTGATTGATTTTTCTACTATCGATCCTGACACTTCTCTCGCCGAACGTGCTTTATACGAGGCTCGTGGAGTAAAGTTTTTAGACGCTCCTGTTTTTGGAACAAAGGGTGAAGCAAATAATGGTGGGCTTTGGATTGTTATTGGAGGCGACGAAAACGTATTTAACAGTGCACAAGAGGTTTTAACTCCTATCTCTGAGACTCTCCATTACATGGGCAAGGGTGGCAATGGTGCCATGATGAAACTTGTTGGAAATTTACTTGTAGTTTCACAGCTTCTCTCGCTCGGTGAAGCATTGACAATGGCAAAGAAAGCTGGGCTCAATCTTCGTGATGTTCTTGGGATTGCAGCTGTCGCTGATTTTAGAACTCCTATTTATAACGGTGTTGGTGCAGGCGTACTCGCAAATGACTACGAAGTTAATTTTCCGCTTCGCCTCATGCTAAAGGATGCAAAACTGATGCAGGCTTTTGGGGCCAGGCTTGGCACGTCAGTGTCGATTGCCGATTCAGTCAGACCCTTTCTTGAAACAGGTGTCGAAGAAGGACTTGGCGACTTAAATGCAAGTGCCCTTATCAAAGTTATGGCCGAAAAAATTGGAGTTGATTTAAGTGACAAATGATCGGGCTACCATGTTTAATGCAAGATCTAAGCGCTGTATTAACATTGCGCTAGATCTTGGAATTTTTGGAGATAGAGGATTTTCCAATGGAATTGAAGATCTAGCCAAATCACTTCCAAAAATCCTCATGGGTGAACCTGATGTGATCCAGCTAAATCCTGGTGGCTTAAAAATTTTTCAAAAACTAAATCTGAAAACCAAAACTGCAGTAGCTCTTCGCTTAGACGTTACCAACGTTTACGAAGCCCGCGCAATAGATCACGCTTGGGATATCTTTAATCCAAAGTCAATTTTCTTTGCCAAAGATCCACGTGTAGCGGCTATAGTTTTAAATTTATTAAATGTGGATGAAGATTCACGTTTACAGGAACAATGCATCGCAAATATCCAACAATTAACTGTCCTAGCCTCAGAAATGGGAATCCCCCTAATGGTGGAGCCACTTGTTATGAATGCTAATGGCGTGGGCAGTGCAACATCTAATGGAGATGTAAACAAAATCTCGGCTCTTGTCCGACAGGCAGTTGAACTTGGAGCCGATCTCATTAAAGTCGATCCAACCTCACCCATGACTGATTTTCCACAAGTTGTTGAGATGGCTTCAGGTATACCAGTTCTAGTTCGCGGTGGCGGAAAAGTAACTCCCGAAGAATTGCTTGAGCGAACTGCAATTGCTATGGAATCTGGCGCACAAGGAGTTGTGTACGGCCGAAATGTTGTTCAGCATGAAAATCCAGCAAAATTTATCCGTGCAATCGCCGCAATCGTTCACGATAACGCAACAGTTACTGATGCCCTGAAGGAGCTCAAATGAAAGCAGTCGCAATAACAGGACTAAAAACAATTGAAATTGTTGAGGTTCCTATTCCCGAAATTGGACCTCGCGACGTTTTGTTGAAAATTAAAGCAGCGGGGCTTTGCACGTGGGAACAGAGAATCTATACAGGGCAAGCAAAAGCCGAATATCCACTAGTAGGTGGACATGAAGTGGCCGGCGAAATTGTTTCCATCGGCAAATTAGTTACAAATGTTGCGGTAGGTGATCGAGTGACTATGGGTTCGTCAGCCTGTGGTAACTGTCGAGCTTGCTTGCGTGGTGAAGATAAGGGTTGCCCAGAGCACTTCTTGAATTTTTCATTAAAGGGAGGGTTCTACGGACCAGGCGGATTTGCTGAATACAAGATTCACAGAAGCGACGGTGTTTTCCCAGTTGGAGATGCCGATTGGAATGTTGCAAGTTTGGCTGAACCTTTGTCTTGTGCTGTCCACGCTGCGAGAATTCTAGAGGCTCGACTTGGTGATACCGCTGTAATTTTTGGTGCTGGGACTATGGGGTTAATGAATTTATTAGTGCTAAAAAAGTCGGGCTTACGGGTTGGAATTATTGACACCAACAAAGATAGATTGAAAAAAGCAGCCCAACTTGGAGCCGATGTCACATTTACCAGTGGCCCCGATATTCGTGCTGAAATCAAAGACGCGTTCAATGGTGGAATTGATTACTCGATTACTGCTTATGGGAGTGAATCTGTTAATCAGGACGCATTGGATGTGCTAAACAATCGTGGCAAAATCTGTTTGTTTGCTTCCGCTCATCCGGTTGAGGCATTTAAAGTTGATCCAAATATTATGCATAATAAAGAAACGCAAGCAGTCGGTGTCGTCAGTGCTGATCGTAGAGATCATGCTGTGGCAACCGACCTGATTGCGAATAATCAAATAGATTTGAAGCCTCTAATTGACGGTGCTTTTTCAATCGATGATGCTACAAAGGCTTTTGCTCAGGCAACCGAGCAACCTAGCTATCGTATGATTATTAATCCCTAAATTAATTAGTAACCTAATTTGTGAAGTTTATGCATTAACTCTTTAGTGGAGTCGTACAATTCTGAGTAAATTTTGCTTAGTGGTTCGTAAACATCAAAATTTGCTGGATTTGGCTCTACAACGTGCACTCCATCTTGCCACTTGTAGATTTCATCTCGGCCACTGACAAGTCCGGTAGCGATACCGGCAAGAAGTGCATCACCATATGAGGCGCCGATAATTAAGGGCGCTACCTGCTGCGGAATATTACTGATGTCACTAACGGCATTCATCCAAACTTTATTCTTGGTTCCACCGCCGACTGCTTTGATCTCGGTTGGTTTAGCGCCAATTGAGTCAAATAGATCCACATGTTGTTTTATACCGTGACCAATTCCTTCAAGGATGGCACGAAATAAATGTCCACGGGTATGCGTCAGACTTAATCCAAAAATAGTTCCTTTTGCTCGAGGATCGTTGATCGGAGTTCTTTCACCGCTAAAATATGGCAAGACAATTACTCCCTCAGAACCTGGCGGTGTTTCTTGAGCCTCCTGCACTAAAACTTCATATGCCGAGGCTCCTCCCGTTTCCTCCGCATGAACTAAATCTTGAGCGAAATAATCCCGGAACCAACGTGTAAGTGAACCGCTCGTGGCCATTCCTGCCAAAAGGCACCAAGTACCCGGAAATAAGTAAGGGGCGGCCCACAAACGTTCATCGCGGGCTTGGTCGTTGTCAGTTACTTGAATGATAAAAATAGTGCTTCCATACATCATCATCATTTGTCCGGGCTTAGTAACACCAACGCTTAGCGCTTCTGCTCCAGCATCGATCGTTCCCACTGTCACGGGAGTGCCAGGAAATAATCCTGTTTTTGCTGCAGCAGCTTCGGTAACATGTCCGGCAATCTGATCGCTCCACAATAACTCTGGTAATTTTTCAATCGGCAAAATATCGTCGCAATATTTCGGATTCCACTCATTCTTCCAAGGTTCATAAATGGGAACCATGGCACCGGCTGAGAAATGATCAACAACGGCCCGACCCGTCAAGCGCGCAACAACAAATGAGTGAGCAGTAAGAAACCATCGTGCGTTATTAAAATTATCGGGCTCATTCTTTTTCAACCACATTAGTTTTGGACCGGTTGCTTGTGTTGACATTGCATTTGCCGTTTCATTAAAAAGTGTTTCGGCGCCCCACTTTTCATTTAACTCGTCAATCTCAACCACGGCACGGGTGTCAACACCATATAAAATCCCCATACGAAGCGGGTTAAAATCTTCATCGACAGGGCAAACACATGGGCCAATCGCACTTACAGCTATACCTTTAATGTCGCTATTGACGACACCTTCAGTGCGAAGTAGCAGGCTAACAATTGCCGTAAAATCGCCCCACCAAGTTTTTTCAGGATCATGCTCGGCCCAACCTGAATGAGGAAATAGCATCTTGTGCGGAACTGCCGCAGTAGCAACAACTTTGCCTTGTGGTGTTACTAAAACTCCTTTAGTTTCGTACGTTCCAATATCAACGCCAAGTAGCAGCTCCTGAGCCATATTATTTTTCTCCGCCTCTACTTTTGAGCCCTAGAGAAATCATCCTCCACTGGGAAACTTTCGACAATACCAATCAGCAACTGAGTCAACTGGCCTAAATCATCTAGTGAGCACAATTCGGTTCCAGAGTGCGTATAGCGAGTTGGCCATGCAACATCAACTGTCGCAACACCTTTACCCACTAACTGAACATATGAAGCATCCGTCAATAATCCCATAGTCGCGTGCCTTTGCAATTTAATCTTTAATTTCTTAGAAGTCTCCTCAACTAGCGCAAGCATTTTGGGATGAGGAATTAAACCATTAAGAGTTCCACGTCCATGAAATGTGTAGGTTCCTACGACGGGGCCAGCGCCTACTTCCACGGCATTTCCAGTTGAAATATCAGGGGTGTCCGAAGCAGCAACTAAATCAATGCTTATGGCTGCGGTCGGTTGAATCTGTTGGGCAGCAACCATTGCTCCTCGTAGATTGAATTCCTCTTGCACGGTACCCACAATATGAATTGTTACCTTAGGGCGCGATTTTTTAAAGTGCTGAGCTAACTCCACCAGCACTGCGCATCCACCACGATTATCCAAACTTGTTGCACTTACCCGATTATTAAGGAGTTTTTCAAAACTCGGCTTATATAAAACTGGGGAGCCAATCTGAATACCAGCTTTTTCAACATCAAGATTACTAGAAGCACCAATATCAACATACGACTCATCTATTTTTCTAACTTTATATTTTTCATCTGGCGGTGTCAGATGGTGAGAAACAAAACCGATACTTCCATTGATGAAATCTCCGGTTTTTGTTTGAACAATAACTTTTTTAGCTGGCAAAATCCGCTCAGGGACTCCACCAACACGTTCAACTCGAAGAAAACCAGTAGGGGTAATTTCCTTAACTATCATTCCGAGTGAATCCGTGTGGGCAAAAATCATCAGGTCCGAACCATCTTCGGTTCCTTTGATCGTTGCAATTACGTTCCCTAACGTATCCACTCTCAACTCATCCACAAGGCCCCGAAGATCATCAGACAGTGCTTTGATCATTAACTCCTCAAAACCTGCCATAGCAGGTGTCAGACAATACTTTTCGAGGCGGTTAATGAGTGACATTAGGATTTCAAATTTCTTATGATAGAGCGTTGAACTTTTCTACGTTCAAGAACTACATTTAAGATCATAACAAAGATCAAGACGCCTCCTTGGGAGACAAGATAGAAGAATTGGCTAAACCGCAAAGCATTAAAACCTGATGCAATCATCTGAAGAACCGTTGTTGCAAGTATTACGCCAGTAACCGTGCCGAATCCACCATTTGGATTTATTCCACCGAGCACCACAATAACGATTGCAAGAAGAATATATGAAGAGCCAAAATCGGGACTTGCTGATGAAGTGCGTGAAGCGATTATTAAACCAGCAAAAGATGATAATAAGCCTGAAATTACATATACCCAGGCTATTACTTTGCGATCACCCATCACGCTGTACTGAGCTGCCTTACGATTTGTGCCAACTAAAAAAATCTTTAACCCAAGAGTCGTTCGGTTAATTAGTAATCCAACTGCCAACCCTATTCCAACCATCAAAACAAATGGTGTTGGAATTCCAAAAAATGTTCCATTGCCAACTCGCACAAACTCCTCTGGTAGTCCAGATATTGACACACCATCAGTAAGTCCAATTGCGATACCGTTGAAGAGAGTCATAGTTGCCAGAGTTGCTAAAATGGGAGTTACATTAAGACTAGCAACCAGAATTGCATTTACAGCTCCAGCCAAAAGTCCAACAATAATTCCTGCAATGCAAGCGATGACAATCCAATTTAACGGAGCATTTCCCGAATCATCCATATGTGAAGTCATGATCCACACAGCAACAAGAGCTGCTGCATTTGAAATTGAGACAATTGAAAGATCAATTCCACCGGTGAGCATCGAAAGCATTACAGCAATACTTAAAATTGCTATTTCCGGTATCTGATAAGCCATAGATGTAAAGTTTGCCGATGAAAAGAAAATATCTCGTGAAACTAAAGAGAAAAATACAAAAGTAATGCCAGTAATAGCCATTAATTGGGTCATCTTGCGATCTGCTAATAAACCCGTTTTAAACTTAGCTAAATTTTTATTCATTATTGTCCCGCCTCATCATTTGTCGCGACTCTCCGACTTTTGGCTCTCTTACTTTCATTTACAGCTTGAACTATGATTCCAATTAAAAGTAGTGCGCCAACAGCTGCGCGCTGCCACGAGCCACTGACACCTAAAAGAATCAAATTTCCTTTAATGAGAGAAATTAAGAGAACACCTAGTACTGTTCCAAAGACGGTTCCATAACCACCCATGATGCTGGCTCCACCAAGAACGACCGCGGCGATGATGTCTAACTCAGAACCAGTTAAATCATTTGGGTTTGCTTTTCTTTGTAAAGAAACATACAAAATGCCGGCAAGGCCCGAAAGTCCACCAGCAAACATATAAATCTTAGCTTGAGTGCGTTTTACGGAAATTCCAAGGCGACGTGTCGCTTCTACGCCGCCGCCAAGAGCATAAATAGAGCGACCGAACATTGTGCGATTCAAAATTAAAGAAACTAAAATTGTAATAATTGCAACTGGAATAATTAAGACATGTAAACGTGCCAATGTTCCCTGCTCGGTTTCCAATCTAATGAGATCCGCTGTCGCAAACTTATCTAATCCTGCCGGGATATTACTAATAAATGAAGATCCGATAAGAGTCAGTAAAATTCCGCGAAAGATCCCTGATGTTCCCAGTGTTGCAATTAATGTTGGAATGCCAAAGCCGGCAATAGCGATTGCATTAATGGCGCCAAGAAAAATACCTATCCCAATTGAAAGTGCAATTGGGATAAGAAGGCTATTTGTGTCCCATTCAAAACGTTGCATAAGTACAACAGCCGTATAACCCGAAAAAATGCCAACAACTGGGAATGAGACGTCAATTCCGCCACTAACGATTACAACTAATACTCCTAATGCAAAAATAAGTTGAACAAAAGATGAGCGAAATAAATCAAAAAGAGTTGAAATTGTGTAAAATTCTGGGCTTTTTAAGCCAATACTGATTGAAAGAACAGCGATTGCAACTATAAGAGCAGTTTCATTTCGCAAAAGTAATTTTCTATAGTTCATGTTCAACTCAACTCCACATATAAGGAGCTTTCGCTCAGTTCTGACGCGTCAAATTCCTTCGAAATTTCTCCATTTTTTATGACAAGAATTCGGTGACAAATTTGGATTAATTCAGGAATATCATCTGAAACGATTAAAAATGCCATTCCCTCTTGGGCTCGATCTCGAATGATCTCCAAAATCTCGCGCTTTGAACCTATGTCCACTCCCACGGTTGGTCCATTAAGAATCATGAGTCGCGGATTCATCGCCAGCCATTTAGCAAGGACAACTCTCTGTTGATTTCCGCCAGAGAGCGAGGATGCTGGATTGAGCGAATTTTTGGTTTTTATCCGCAACTCTTTAATCCAACGTTCGCCAGCACTCAATAGGCGGTTCTTTGCCAACCCACCACCCCTACTTTGGTACTGATCGATACCTACCGAAACAACGTTTCGCATGATGGATTGCTCTAGAAACAATCCCTGAGTCAATCGATCAGGTGGAACATAACCGATTCCAGCTTTCAACGCAGCTGAGGGAGAGTTTAGCTTTACCGATTTTTCATTAACAATAATTTGACCAGAATCAATTGGATACTGTCCAAAAATCGCCTCAGCTAATTCCGTTCTACCCGATCCAAGTAAACCAGTTACGCCAAGTATCTCTCCCGGGGCAATTGCAAATGAGATATTCGAAAAAGTCGGTTTCGTTGTCAAGTTACTGACCTCTATCACCTTTGACGTACTTTTACGCAATGTAGGAGCAATACGAGACTCGGAAATATTCAAGCCTGTCATAGCCTCTGAGATTGCATCCCGTTTAAATTCTTTCATTAATCCATCTGCCACTACTTCACCGTTTCGTAAAATAGTAATTGTGTTACAAATTTCTTGAATTTCATCAATTTTATGGCTTACAAAAACGGTTGCCACGCCACGGGCTTTTATCTGCTCAACTACTTCAAAGAGTCGTTTAATTTCTTTTCGAGTAAGTGCTGTTGTTGGTTCATCCATGAAAATTATCTTTGCATCCAAGTTTGTTGCCCGCGCTATTGCAATTAATTGCTTTGAAGCAATTGAAGTGTCCGCAACCGAAGCATTAATATCTAAATCAATACCAATCAAATTAAGCGCCTCTAACGCTATCTCTTTAGTCTTTTTCTTACTCAAAAAAAATGACTCTTTGGAAATATAGGCCGGGAGTGCAATATTTTCGGCCACTGTTAGATTAGGTAAAAGTGAAAAATCTTGAAATATTACCTGCACGCCTTCGCGAACTGCTTCACGTGGTGAAAGCGCTGGAAAACTCTTTTGCCCAAGGTGAATCAAGCCCGAATCTGGCGCATGAACTCCACTCATAATTTTGATCAGGGTAGATTTGCCGGATCCATTTTCACCAGCAATACAATGAACCTCATCGCTCTTGACGGTCAAAGAGACACCATTCAAAGCTTTCGCTCCACCAAAACTTTTCGTAATATTTTCAACGCCATATTCGGCAGTAAGTAATGTAGACATTTCTTGTTCTATGCCCTTCTTTTACTTCATTTTAGGCGGATTAAAAATCTTTTGTTTTTAAGTAAGAGTGGGGCGCGGTATACCGCGCCCCACTCTGTTGAGATTTTTTCTTTATTATTAGATCTTGTACTTTGCCATATTGTTCTTATCAACAACTACCCACGAAGCCCCGGCCCAACCCTTGGTTGTTCCAGCGATCTTAGTGATCTTGTTGTAGCCAGGTACCTTAAGGTTCATTCCAGCCTTGATCTTTCCACCCTTGTTAAGGATTTCAAGCATGTTCAACATAGCTTGACCGGCAAGAGCTGAGTCCCAGAACATGATCTTATCGATTGCACCTGTTGTTAGGTACTTGCTTGTCATTGATGGGATAGAAGTTCCCATTACGCAAACTTTATCGTTTAGACCAAGTTCTTCAACCGCACGGCCAATTCCAACTACATCGTTGGCAGAAGAGCCTTCAATGCCCTTGAGATCTGGATACTTCTTAAGAAGTTCCTTTGTCTTGTTGTATGCAACATCTGCATCTTCTTTTGATTCAAGTGGGTCTTCAACGCGAACGATTCCTGAGTACTTAGCCTTTGCTTGTGCAAATGCTCCGGCAACCCATTCGTTGTGGCTTCCATTTGTAAGAGTTCCAACAAATGCTGCGTACTTCCCGGATCCACCCATGCATGATGCAAGGTTGTCCATGATCATCGCACCGTAGGCTCCGTTATTGAAGGCCTCGATATTTGCATCAGCATTCTTAATATTCGCAGCTTCATGTGTTACAACTTTAATTCCAGCTGCTTTTGCCTTCTTGATGATTCCATCAATTGAAGCAACGTCATTTGGAACAATTCCAATTCCAGTCACTTTCTGTGCAATGAGGTCTTCAACCATCTTTGATTGCTTTTCAGGTGAAGCATCAGTTGCACCCACCATGGTTGCATCAATCTTCTTTGACTTTGCCCAAGATTTAATTCCCTTGTCCATGTTGTCGAACCAACCAACACCGACTAACTTAACTGAAACAACATAACGCTTCTTTGGTGCTGCGTTACTTAGAGCCACGCTAGTTGTACCGAATAGAGCAACTGCTGCTATTACGGCAACCACTTTGGTCTTATTCATTCCATCTCCTTAGAGGTCATCGGTCCAAGAAGTTAGTCTCCCGGGGCCTTTGAGCGTATCCTGCGCCTATTAACAAAAAGAGTCAAGAACATTGTGAAAAATGATGCCAAATCGTGATAATTATGTTATTTTTTGTCACCTAGCCGAGGAGTGTCGAAATGCAAAAGATTTTAAATCAGCCTGTTGAATTTGTAACAGAAATGCTTGAAGGCATCCTTTTGGCCCATCCTGCTCAATTAGCAGCGGTCGATGGCGATAATCACTGCCTCGTGCGCGCCGACGCACCAATTAAGGGGAAGGTTGGTATTTCAACAGGTGGCGGTTCTGGTCACCTCCCACTATTTCTGGGGTACGTTGGCAAGGGCCTACTTGATGGGGTCGCCGTAGGCGATGTTTTCCAGAGCCCCACTGCCGAACAGATGCTTGCCGTCACTAAGAAGATTGATTCTGGGGCGGGAGTTTTGTATATCTACGGTAATTACGGTGGGGATGTCTTTAATTTTGATTTTGCAGCTGAACTTGCCGCAGCAGAGGGTATCCGGGTCGAAACTGTTGTTGGTGCAGATGACGTTGCGTCAGCGCCAAAGGGTGAAGAAGATCGACGACGTGGCATTGCTGGAATTTTCTTTTTATATAAAGTTGCCGGCGCCGCTGCTGATGCTGGACTCAGCCTCGATGAAGTAGTTGCTGTGACTAAAAAAGCCTCACAAAATACCCGCACTATGGGATTAGCGCTGTCGCCGGTCACGCTTCCCGCCAATGGCCACCCGACCTTTGAGATCAAGCCAGGTGAAATGGAAATCGGCATGGGTATCCACGGAGAGCCAGGAATTAAAAAGGGCAAGTTGGAAACTGCCGACCAAATAACTGAGCAACTAATTAATCCAATTATCAAAGACCTGGATCTCAAATCAGGTAATCGGGTATGCATTCTACTTAACTCCTTGGGAGCTACCCCGCCAGAAGAACTCTACATAATGTACCGAAAGGCACACGCACTGCTTGTTGCCGCTGAAATCACAATTGAACGTGCATTTATAGGTGAGTTTGCAACCTCCCTTGAAATGGCAGGGGCGTCAATTTCAATTATTCAAGTTGATGATGAAATGCTGAATTTAATTAATAAGCCAGCACATACTCCTTTTTACACTCAAGTATGAATGAATTAGCGTCACACCTTGAAAAAATTGCTACCGCATTAGAGGCGAATGCAAGTATTTTTGAACAACTAGACTCCGTAGCCGGTGATGGAGATTTGGGTATTACAGCGGGAAAGATTGCAACCGGAATTCGACTTGGAATCTCCGAAATGACTGATGATCTAAAAGCAGATTTAACGTTACTTGGTCGATCGATTGCAAAAACTGCACCCTCGACATTTGGAACTTTAGTGGCCACTGGATTTCTTCGTGCATCCGCTGCAATTAGCACCGAATTAAATTCGACAGAAAATTTAGTTACTGGCCTCACTGCAGCTTATGAAGGAATTGCTTTACGTGGAAAGTCTCAACTTGGCGAGCGAACTCTTCTGGATGCTCTTCATCCAGCAATTGAGTCGTTGAAATGTGCGACAACATTAGATGTTGGACTTCATAGTGCGGCAATTGCAGCCCGCAAAGGCGCCAAAGAAACAGCCGCAATGGCTCCAAAACATGGACGGGCTGGTTGGATAGGTGATCGAGCATCTGGAAATGAAGATGCAGGTGCAACTGTGATCGCAGTTGTCTTTGAATCCTTAGTTTAATACAGATATTCGCGCCAATATAGCGATTGGGCTTGCTCGAGTGAGGGGCAAACGCCTACCCTTTAGACAAGGGCTGATAGGCCGGACTTAATGAAGAGAGAAGTACACACATGGATCAACTTGAACTGTTAAAGCTTTGGAATGCCAATCGTAAGCAGATTATTAGTGCACAGATGGCACCCGCATTGGTATTAGGTGCTATTTTTGTAACTGCAGCTTTCGGTAAGTTCGCTGATGCGCCAGACTCAGCACGTTACTTGGCAATTGGTGTTGCCGCCGCAACTGGAATCTTGGCAGTAATTACACAGTACGCCGTAATTCGCGAAGCTGAAGCGCTAGTTGCAGATCTCAACAAGATTGAGAATAAGTCAGCACTTGCTGAAAAAATCGCTGCATCACGTTCATTCCTTTCACTAACAGCAATTGCAATCGTTGGTCTTAGCTTGGCGATCTTTGCACTCGTCGTGTGGGCAGTACTCGCGTAATTATGGATATTGGACTAGTTATCGTTTTAGGTTTTGCGGCAATGATTTTGCTTCTCATCTATAGATTTGATAAGCCTGCCAAAAATCGTAAAAAATTAGCTGGTCGTGGCGGGGATTTTGCAGAATAAGTAGAGTATCCGCATGAGAACTCTATTTACCGGCGCACCTATTCATGGTGTGGCCGGTAAATCTCTTTTGGGGCTCATTATTGAGGATGGAAAAATTGTTTCCGTCGATGCTAACGATCCTCATGATCTGCGAGTAGATCTAGCTCCCAATCACTTTGTTATCCCCGCCTTTGGCGATGGACATGCTCACCCTTTATTTGCTGGGCGCGAAGCACAAGGCCCACGGGTTAGCGGCATATTTTCTATCGATCAAGTTTTAGCAACGGTTAAAAACTTTGCCGATCAAAATCCTGATGTGCCCTGGATTGTTGGCGGTGCCTACGAGGCATCGTTAGTTGTTGGTGGTTTATTTAGTGCAACGCTATTAGATACCGTCGTTAGTGATCGACCAGTAATTTTGCATGCATCTGATCACCACACTATTTGGGTTAATACGAGGGCCTTAGAACTGGCTGGCATCACTGCCCAAACGGTTGATCCAATTGGCGGAGTTATTGCTAGAAATAGTGATGGCAGTGCGCAAGGAACGTTGCGTGAACCAGCAGCTATGGGATTAGTACTTAACGCTATGCCGGCTAGAACCATGGAGCAAGAAATTGCCGCAATAGATTGGGCAACTAAAGAAATGTTGCATGCTGGAATTACTTACAGCACTGATTCTTGGGTCGAACCGGCAATGATTGATGCCTATTTAGCGGCCGGCAAAGCTGACGCGGTTCATATCGATTTAGATTTAGCTTTCTTAATTACGCCGGGTAATTGGCAAAATCAAGTTACCCAACTTGCCAGCCAGCAAGCTTTATTTAACCAGCCTGGTTTAACTGCAACGTCGGTGAAGTTTTTAGCCGATGGCGCGCTATCGGCCGGTACCGCCTTGTGTTTGCAACCGTACTTAGACAATAAAGATTCCTACGGTGTAAAGATTTGGCCAGAGGCAGATTTATTCGCCGCCGTTGCCGCCTGCAATGAACTTGGTTTTCAGATACATATTCACGCAATCGGTGATGGCGCAGTGCGCCAAGCGTTAGATGCATTTGAGGCAGCCAGCGTTACCAATCGCCCGGTCATGGTCCATGCACAGCTAATTGATCCAGCAGATTTACCGCGCATTAAAGCCTTAGGTGTTATTTGTAATATGCAGCCGTTATGGATGTATCTAGATCCAATGAATAAAGAGTTAATTGAACCTCGAATCGGCACTGATCGAAATAACCGGCAGTATCCACTTCGCACAATTATGGAATCAGGGGCAGCCGTTGCCTTCGGTAGCGATTGGCCCATTACTAGTCATATTCCGCTGCAGGCATTAGCGGTGCCAGTGCACCGACAAGCAGCTCCTGGTGCAACGGTGTGGTCTGGACAAGAAAGTATTACCTTGGCGCAATCTTTGGCCGCCTATACCGAAGGTGTTGCCTTTCAATGTGGGCGGGAAAATGAACTTGGAACATTAGAAGTTGGTAAGCGTGCTGATTTTCTGGTCCTTAGCGCCAATCCCTTTGCAGTAGATATTCATCAAGTAGCCGATTTAAAGATTGTTGCTATTTATAAAAATGGGCAGTTAGTCAGTTAGTCAGTTAGGGTTATCGCATGCTTGGTGGAATTAATAACGGCCTTTATCTGCAATCCTTTGCCGGCTTTGCTGGGTTGGCGATTCTTATTGTGGTCCTTAAATGGGGATTTTCATCTAATGGCAAAATGATTATTACCCCGATAAAAGCCGGCAAAAAGAATCAATACGGGTTGCTGACACCGCTGCCTACTCCCCCGTCTTACATTGAAGCGCAGATGAAGTTACAAAAACTTCAGGACCTTGGAATTCGGGCAACGTTAACTCAGACGCTAGATGGGCCCCAGTTAATGGTTTTTGAAAAAGATGTTAATACTGCAACTGCAATTTTAAATAGCTAACCCCAGCCACTTAGTGAGCAACTGGGGTTAGCCGATTTACTTCCTTGTATTAGCTAGCTTTACCCGCAGTAGTTGCCGCAGTTATTTCACGTAACTTGCCTGTTTCAACTTCATAGACATAGCCATAGATTGGAATATTCTTCGGAACTAATGGGTGGCGACGAATGCGCTGCACATCATCGACGACTGCTTTTTCCTGATCAGAAATCGTTAGCCAATCAATGTAAGCCGCTTCATCTGATCCTGGACCCTTGCCAACATCGTAAAAGCCAGTGTCACCCAGTGCAGCTGTCTCTAAACTCTTTGATAGCAGCCCGCGCATTACCTCATCGGTGAAGAACTCCATACCGCAGTTACTGTGGTGAATTACAAACCATTCTTTTGTTCCAAGTAGTTTGTAAGAGATTACAAGTGAGCGAATCGCATCATCTGAGGCACGGCCACCTGCATTACGAATTACGTGAGCATCGCCTTCGCTAAGGCCGGCATATTTGGCTGGATCTAAACGTGCATCCATGCAAGTCAAAATTGCAAAGCCTCGTGCTGGTGGAAGTGCAAGTGTTCCTTTGTCACCGAACTCAGAAACATATGCTTTATTGGCTGCAAGAACTTCATTTAAAACTGACATCTATCCTCAACTCTTTTAGTGGTGATTTGATCACCATGAATGTGTGAAGGAAAAATAACAGTTTGAGATGTAAAAGAGAACTCAATAACTATTTGCAGTCGTAAAAGACTTGCATTAAAACTATTAGTTAAGCAAGTAGTTCAGCTAATAGTTTTTCTACTCGTTGCTTAATTTCATCGCGAATGATTCGCACTGGTTCAATTCCTTGTCCAGCTGGGTCATCTAATACCCAATCTTCGTATCGCTTGCCTGGGAAAAACGGGCAGACATCGCCGCATCCCATGGTGATGACGGCATCTGATTCTTGAACCGCTTCAGTGGTTAATACTTTTGGCACATTGTTGGCGATATCAATACCGATTTCAGCCATAGCTTCCACTGCAATTGGGTTGATTGAATCCTTAGGCGCGCTTCCAGCCGAGAGAACTTCAACCTTACCTTCTCCCAAAACTCGCATAAATCCAGCAGCCATTTGTGATCGACCAGCGTTATGAACGCAGACAAAGAGAACTGTTGGTTTATTACTCACTGATTTTCTCCTTAGCAGTGAGTAACTTAAAGAGCCCAAGGCCAATAATCGCCCCAAGGATTTGAGCCGCGATAAATTTCGTAATACATGCTGGCGCAATACCGGCAAAGGAATCGGTAAAGCTACGTCCAATCGTCACTGCTGGATTTGCAAATGATGTTGAACTGGTGAAGAAATAAGCGCTACCAATCCACGATGCAACTATCACTGGGATTAGCGCAAGCCGTTCTTGGGCAACTAACAGATTAATAATCAGAATCAGGCCAGCGGTAGCAACGATTTCGCCAATGTAAAGATTGCCACCAGATCGAACCTTGGTAGCTGTCTCAATTAACGGATGCGCAAACATGGCGTTCGCTAATACTGCACCGCTAATGGCGCCGGCGATTTGTACTAATACATACTGAATAAATATAAAGGAGTTTACTTTTCCATTTATTAGATCTACTAATGTCACAACGGGATTAAAATGGGCGCCACTTATCGGTGCAATGATCGTTATCAGAACATATAAGCCAAAAACTGTTGCAACGGTATTAATCAACAGTTGTAGGCCAACGTCATTGGTTAGATCCGTTGCCATAATTCCAGAGCCAACAACTATTGCAACCAGTAAGAACGTTCCCAAATATTCGCCAAGCAGCTTCTTCATTCCTTCACAATAAAGTAAAAAACCCACCAGCTAAGTGCGCTGATGGGGTTTTTAGGTTAATTCTTAGGAAACGCCGATGATATCTACGACGAAGATCAGAGTTTCATTTGGTCCGATTGGTCCGGAACCATTTGGGCCATAGCCCTTATCGGCTGGGATGACTAGCAAGCGACGTCCGCCAACTTTTGCACCAGGCAAACCTTCTTGCCAGCCAGCGATAACACCCGACAATGGGAATGTTGCAGGCGCTCCGCCATTCCATGATGACTCAACGATTTGGCCGTTTGACCATGACATCAATGTGTAATGAACTGTAAGAGTTGATGTGGCAAGAACTTCAGTTCCTGTTCCAACGATGATGTCTTGTGTCTGCAAAGTTGCAGGTGCGCCACCTGTTGGAGGTGTAATTGTTGGGGCTTCTCCGGCATTACCGGTTACTACTGGTAGTCCTGCTGCTGATGATTGTGTACTCACGGTGTCGTCTCCTCCGCCTAGTGTTGTAAATGATGCGAAAGCAATCGCTGCAACTGCAATGACAGCTAATACTTTCAATATGGTCTTCTTTGGCATGGCTCTCCTTGTTGTGTGGACTTTACGCTTTATTCGATCTCGCCAATTAATTTAAATTCGCCATCACCGATTTGTCCTTGTGCGCGGTACAGCTCTAACTTTGCGCGAGTATCGGCAATATCAAGGTTTCGCATTGTTAATTGTCCGATGCGATCAACTGGTCCAAAGGCAGCGTTTTCGGTGCGCTCCATCGACAGTTTTTCTGGGTGATAACTAAGACCAGGGCCAGTTGTATTAATAATTGAATAATCATCACCGCGGCGCATACGAATTGTTACTTCACCCGTAACGGCCGATGCCACCCAGCGTTGTAATGATTCGCGCAGCATTAATGCTTGTGGATCAAACCAGCGTCCTTCATACAACAAGCGGCCTAAGCGGCGGCCTTCTGCATGATAGTTGGCAATAGTGTCTTCGTTGTGAATCGCACTCAGTAAACGCTCGTATGCGATAAACAACAGCGCCATACCTGGAGCTTCATAAATTCCACGACTCTTTGCTTCAATGATGCGGTTCTCAATTTGATCGGCCATTCCTAAACCATGGCGACCGCCAATTGCATTTACTTCGCGCATTAATTCAACAACATCAGTAAATGCTTTACCGTTTATCGCCGTTGGGCGGCCCTGGGTAAAAGTAATACGAACATCTTCGCTAGCAATTTTTACATTTTCATCCCAAAAGCGCACACCCATAATTGGCTGAACAAGTTCTACCGATGTATCAAGGTTTTCCAAACTCTTTGCCTCGTGGGTTGCACCTAAAATATTTGCATCAGTTGAATATGCCTTTTCAGTACTGTCGCGATACGGCAGGCCGTTCGCAACTAGCCATTCACTCATCTCTTTCCGGCCGCCAAGTTCGGTAACAAAATCAGCGTCAAGCCATGGCTTATAGATACGAAGGTTTGGGTTTGCTAAAAGTCCGTAACGATAAAAACGTTCAATGTCATTGCCTTTATAGGTTGAGCCATCGCCCCAGATTTCAACTGAATCTTGGTGCATGGCGCGAACCAACATGGTGCCAGTTACCGCGCGGCCAAGTGGTGTTGTATTGAAATATTGTTTTCCGCCAGAGCGAATATGAAAAGCACCGCAAGCAATGGCAGCTAAGCCTTCTTCTACTAAAGCGTTTTTGCAATCAACCAGGCGTGAAATTTCGGCGCCATACTCTTTTGCACGGACTGGCACAGAATCGATATCGGGTTCATCGTATTGGCCAAGATCTGCGGTGTAGGTGCAAGGGACTGCGCCCTTTGCGCGCATCCACGCAACGGCAACTGAAGTATCTAGTCCGCCGGAAAAGGCGATACCGACTTTTTCACCAACCGGAAGTGATGCAAGGACCTTGGACATGCGTAAAGTCTAACGGATGTTAAGTGCGACGAGTTTCTTTTCTAATGCGGGAGCAACGCCCCATTGGGCCGTTATCGCTAGATATCGCGCAATATCTAAGGCATCTGGTTTGGCATCGGTCTTTACTGCGCGGATCATCAAGTTGCGCGGCGTATGTTCGCCAGCAACGAACTCAATTACCTCTACCCGATATCCAACGATTCGAAGTAGCTGTGCCCGAAATGAGTCGGTCAGTAAATCACCAAGGCGCTCTTTCATTAAACCAAATTTAGTTAGCGCTCCCCATGGCTCTGGCGCAGTATCAATCTGCTTTTGAATATCGTGGTGGCAGCAAGGCGCAATTAAAAGTAACTTCGCCCCACCATTAACGGCCCAAGCGATTGCATCATCGGTTGCGGTATCGCAGGCGTGTAAGGCAATTGCCACATCAGCGTTTTCCGATGTGGTTTTAGAGATCGCTTCTGCTTTGAACTCGATAGTTTTTGAAATTCCAAGTTTCTCAGCAATGGCATTGTTTCGATCGCGGCTATCGGTTCGGACATCGATTCCAGTTACTTGCACTGGCATTCCAGATGCGATTAAAAACTGATGAGCGGCAAATGTTAAATAAGCATGTCCGCAGCCAAGATCCACAATCTTTAGCGGCTTTGCCAATGTTGGCTTATCAATCTGACCAGCTTCAATTGCAGCATGTAACGATGGTGACAAAATACGCAAAAACTCTTCTACTTGTTTGTATTTATCCTGGCGGGAAGGCTTGATTACGCCCTTGGCATCGGCAATTCCTATTTCACGCAGATACGGATCAGATGCATCCAGTAATCGCTCTTTCTTTTTATCATGAGCCAGGTTTTGGGCAAGTGATCTTGTTTCAATATTTACCTGGGCATCACCACTTTTGGTAATTCGAATGATGTAGGCCTCGGTAGTGCTCTCCACCATGATGTTGGCATAGCCACTATGCAGAAGTTGGGTGATAAATGTTTTTTCTGGCAAAAAATTCTTAGCGGTAGTTACTTGGCCATCATCTTGCATTAACTGCAGATTTAACTCGCCTTTAATTTCTAACGGTCGAATATCAATTCGCTCAAAATCTACGGTCATATTTCGTCGGCGCCCCGAAAGTACGGCTCGAACAAAATTGCCCGTATCTACGATTCGACTTGTGGCCTCTGACAAAGCGGCTTCACAATTGATTTGCACGCCTAAAGTGTATCCTTGGGAACATGAAGCGCTTCAATTTAATGATCGCTGAAAAATAACTTCAGGCGTTGCAACTATGTGGTGCGACTATATCTTTGCGGCAATCGCCCTAATCTCGCTACCCAAGGCGCTTCAGTCGGGTGACACGTTAGTAATAGTCTCCTGGATAGCCCAAACTTTTTTACAGTTAGTTCTTCTTTCCATAATTATGGTGGGACAGAAGGTTCAAGCTAAAAAAGTTATAAAAGCGATACCTGCAAGGGGCTATTACACGGGTTTTACATTGTCTGGTGATTTGGCTTTGCCTAACCTAGTGTCATGAAATCCTCACCGTGGTGGAAAGAAGCGTCGATCTATCAGATCTATCCACGCTCTTTTTTCGACAGTAATGGCGATGGCGATGGCGACCTACCAGGTGTCACTTCCAAACTTGAATATGTGAAGAGCCTTGGTGTTGATGCAATTTGGTTGAGTCCTTTTTTCACATCACCTAATAAAGATGGTGGTTACGACGTTGCTAATCCACGCGATGTAGATCCACGTTTTGGAAATTTAGCTGATGCAAAAAAGATGATTGAAGTTGCTCATTCTTTAGATTTACGAGTAATCGCTGACATTGTTCCTAACCATTTTTCCGATCAACACGTTTGGTTTCAGGCGGCGTTAAAAGCTGGCCGTGGCTCACCCGAGCGAGCACGTTTTCATTTTTACGATGCTAAAGCCGATGGCACTCCCCCAAATAACTGGATCTCTTTATTTGGTGGCCCATCGTGGACACAAGTAGAAGATGGTCAGTACTACTTACATCTTTTTGATTCATCACAACCTGATTTAAATTGGGAAAATCCAGATGTCGCCGCTGATTTCGAAAAGACGTTACGTTTTTGGTTAGATCATGGCGTCGATGGTTTTAGAATCGATGTTGCACATGGGTTAGTGAAAGAAGATGTCTTAAAAGATCACCACGATCCACAAGGATTAAGTAACGCTTTGCGTTTAGATATCTCGATGGATCACGAAGTCCGCCATGCCTTGCTTATTACAGTGCCATATTTTGATCGTCCCGGCGTGCACGATATCTACCGCAAATGGCGCACACTCTTTGATTCTTACGGCGACCGCGAAGTAATGGCAGTGGCCGAGGCCTGGGTTCACCCACCGATTAACGCCACCCGATACGTGCGACCTGATGAGCTACACCAAGTATTTAATTTTGACTTACTTGATGCTCCTTTTAAAGCGGAATTTCTTCATAAGGTTATTAGCAACACCATTGAATTAGTTGGCTCGGTAAATGCTTTACCTACTTGGGCACTTAGCAATCATGATTCACCTCGTGTGGCATCGCGAATCGGGCAACTGCAATCTCGCGCATTGGCGCTGTTTGTATTAGCGCTACCTGGATCAACGTATGTTTATGCCGGCCAAGAACTTGGTTTACCAGATGGTGTAATTCCAGATAGCGCCAGACAAGATCCGATTTATCACCGCACGCAAGGTGAACAAAAAGGTCGCGATGGTGCACGTGTGCCACTTCCATGGAGCGGTGATGCTGCGCCATTTGGTTTCACTTCCGGAACACCTTGGTTGCCACTGCAAGATACGTGGGCTGATCTCACTGTTGAAAAACAAAACATCAATCCTAAGAGCACCTTAAATTTATATCGCGACGCCATCGAATTGCGCAGCGAACATCTAGTTTCAACGGGAGATATCACCTGGATTAATACTCCGACCAGCACCACTAATTCAAAACAGCTATTGGCATATCGCAGAGGCAATGTTTCGGTATTGATGAATTTGAGTGATTCGGTGATTGACGTAGAAATATCTGGCAAATTACTGATCACAAGTACCGGAATAGTCGATAGTCGAGCCGGAATGTTATCGATCTCTGCGGTTTCAACTGTGTGGGTTCACCACTAACTGGCACAATACGGCACATGGAAAATACTTCGGTCTGGCTAGTAACTCTTGGAATATTGTCGGCAGTCATTCTCTTCGACTTAGCCTTAGCAATCATTCGCCGTAATAAAGAGACAACCATGACTGAAGCGGGTATCTGGACATTAATCTATGTATCCGCCGCAATTGTTTTTGGATTATTTATGTCCAATTGGACTGCCGATCCCAATGCCCAAAAAGAGTTCTTTGCTGGCTGGTTAACTGAATATGCGTTATCTGTCGACAATATCTTTGTCTTCGTCATCATCTTGGCACGATTTAAGATTGAAAAGACGAAGCAACAATTAGTTCTGCTCCTTGGCATCATTATCGCTTTGGTTTTACGTGGTGGGTTCATCGCTGCCGGCAGTGCGATCTTAGAAAAGTTTTCTGGAGCCTTCTTTATCTTCGGCGCCTTCCTGATCTTTACCGCCTACAAATTACTCACCGAACATGATGATGAGAAAGAAGAGAAGGAAGATCGGGTAGTTACTTTCCTTCGCTCAAAGGGCGCATCTACATTCACGATCGCGCTGATTTCATTAGGTATCACCGACTTAGTCTTTGCACTTGACTCAATCCCAGCTATCTTCGGTATTACGCGCGACCCATACATCGTTGTCTGCGCCAATATCTTCGCCCTAATGGGTCTGCGCCAGCTGTACTTCTTGTTACAAGGTCTACTCGAGCGTCTGATTTATCTTTCAAAAGGTCTTTCATTTATCTTGGCCTTCATTGGCTTCAAGATGATTATCGAAGCTTTCCATGGTGCAGATGTAAATTACATCGCAGGTGTAAAACTTCCTTACACCACGATTGAGATGAGTCTTGGCGTGATTGTGGCAACGCTAGTGATTACCGCCGTAGCAAGTCTTACTGCAACTCGAAAAGATGGAACCGAGATCGTTTAGTTTTGAATCTTCATCTTTCGAACTGTCGTACGATCAACATCTTTTTCGCGTTCGTGATTTTTTCTTATTTGCAGTGCAAAAGATTTAATTGCCGCATCAAATGCAGCCAGGTCGTTGAACTCGGCCGCCTCTGCTCGCAGTAATGGCCCAGAGCCGTGTGAAGTTAGAACGACTTTGTGATTATTTTTTCCCTGATGGGGGTTTGCTTCATGAAGAACTTCAACTTCAACGCGATCGATAACAACACTAAATCGCTCCATGCTGTTGAGTTTTTCTTCGGCAATTAACTTAAAGTCTTCGGCTAAATCTGCATTACGGGTATGAATAATAATCTTCATACTCATAAGGGTAGTACTAAGACCACCCCGGTTGCTATAGCTGCAAGAAGCAAAGATTTACCAAGAATAACCAGCGCAGTTTTGCGATCTGCTGCGCGATCTTCTTTTGAGGCAACGCGGGCAATGTCACCCAATTTACCGATGTTGAAAGTTCCGGCAAAACCGTAGGCTAAACAGAATTTGCTTCGTGACTGAACAAATCCGATAGCTGTAACCATCAATGGAAAAAAGATTCCGCCACGAATTGCCGCGGGTGCATCAAGTGCGTTAAATGTTACTAAGTACGAGATTGAGACAAGCAGACCGATAAATCCCACCAACTGGCGGCGTCTAATTTCACCTTTACCGATATTGCAACTTCCGGCGATATATTGGTACTCAGACATTGTCGAATTCATCCTCATCAATCCAGGTATCGGCAACAGAATCCTCTTGCTTTTCGATCCAAGAAAGCAATGAGCCAACTGCGCTAAAGGCTAGCAATCCAACTGTCATTGCCGCTGCTAAGCGACGAAATGCTTTAACCATGATATAAAATTACTCGCTATTCCTGGAAATTTCTCTATAACTGGCTTAACGAATCATGAATATCAGACCACAAATCTTCAACGTGCTCGCAACCAACTGATAAACGGATTAATCGCTCTGGTACTGAATGACTTTCGCCTGCCCAACGACGACGACGTTCCCACAATGATTCAACTCCACCAAGACTTGTTGCATGAGTAATAATTTTTGAACTGTCACAGACCTGATCGGTCGCCTCAACACTGCCATCTACTTCAAAGGAAATTACTGCGCCAAAACCTGGGTAACGAACTTTTGTCACTTTAGGATGGTCGGCTAAGCGTTTAGCTAGATCCTTTGCATTGCTTTCCGCCGCTCTAAAGCGAATTGGAAATGTTCTAATTCCGCGCAATGCTAGCCACGCTTCAAATGGTCCTGGGATTGCACCATTAAATTTACGAGCATCTTCTAGCCGATTTAAAAGCGCGGCATCATTGGTTGAAAGTGAACCTAAAACAACATCACTGTGCCCAGATAGGAACTTTGTGACCGAGTGCATCACGACATCGGCGCCCATTGCTAAGGGTTGCTGAACCAACGGAGTTGCAAAAGTATTATCAACGCCAACACCAATTCCTAATTTTTTCGCTGCTGCAATAATCGCTGGCAAATCTGCAATGTCTAAACAAGGATTTGTTGGTGACTCTACCCAAACTAAAGCGGCACCTTTCATCGCGGCAATTACTTGCTCGATATTTGTAATATCAACAAAGCGAACTTCTAAGCGTCCTGATGTATTGAGCTGATTGAGTAGTCCCATAGTTCCGCTGTATCCCTGATTGGATGCAACAACTGGTGCACCAATTGGCATTATGGAAAAAACTGCACTAATCGCTGCCATACCTGAAGAGAATGAAAGCGTTGGTCCTCCTTCTAACTCTGCGATTGCAGATTCCAGTGCACTCCAACTTTCATTTCCGTATCGTCCGTAACCAATTGCGCCACCTGCGTGATACGTCGATGAAATTACTAGCGGTGGATTTAAAGAAGCATCTGGTGCGGGTGCTGGACGACCAGCCGAGATTGCAGATGTTTCAGGACGAAGAGTCATGGGATAAGTCTAATTGGCGGCGAGCACTGCCATCGCCGCATTATGGCCAGGAATTCCGCTTACGCCGCCGCCACGCACTGCACCAGCCCCGCAGATAAAGATACGTGGATCATCGGTTTCCACGCCCCACGATGGTGCGCTTTCATCTTCCCGAAATGGAAATTGCAGATCACGATGGAAAATATTTCCTCTCGGCAGGCCAATCGCCGCTTCAATATCTAATGGTGTCTTAACTTCAATCGCTGCGATCACATCTTCAATTGGTTCCGCCAGATACTGATTAATCGAAGCAAGTGCAGATGCTAAAGCCTGTTCTCTGGCTCCATCATTATCTTGATCAAATAATGAAGCTGGCGTGTGAAGCGAAAAGATTGTCAGAGTATGGAAGCCAGCGGCCGCAAGTTCGGGGCTAAGAATCGATGGGTCGGACAAGGTGTGGCAATACATTTCTAGTGGCATATGTGCTGGCATCGTGCCAGCTTGGGTTGAGGCAAAGACATCCTCGCACTGCGTAAAACTTTCATTAACATGAAAGGTACCGGCAAAGGCAATCCGAGGATCGATACCTGATTTTAATTGCGGCAAACGTTTGAGCAAGATGTTAATTTTTAACTGGCTGCCATCTAAGGCAGGTGGTTGTGTTTTATTTTGCAGCTTCGCCAATACTTGCGGAGCAGCATTAGAAAGTAGGTAGTCGGCGGTAAAGGTTTCGCCAGATTCGGTAGTAACTGTGACACCTTCTGAATCGCTAACAACTGCACACACTTTGCTATCTACTTTAATCTCAACGCCACTATTTTTAGCTACTTCAATTAATTCATTAACAAGTGCACCCATTCCACCACGTGGCACTTTCCACTCCCCCGTACCATTGCCAATTAGGTGATAGAGGAAACAGATATTTGATTGCAGATCAAAGGCCGAGGCATATGTACCAATCAAGGCATCGGTCAGTACAACACCTTTAACGATGTCATTAGTAAAGCGATCGTTAATTACCTGCCCAATTGGTTTTTCAATTAAATAATCCCACACGATTGGTAAATCAATGTGCTGGCGCATTTGTGATCGAGTCTTTAATGGTTGCAACATTGTTGGCGCTATTCTTTGCGCAAATTCGGCGATTTCACCGTAAAAATCCTGCCAGCTCTGGCCTTCGCTACCTGTTGGATCTATCGTGTTAAATGAATAGGCAGTTTTTTCATTCCATGCTCTGGAAACATACAAGCCCTGGTCATGGCCATAAGGGGTGTAACTCGAAACTTCTCTGGAAACACAATCAAATCTAAGACCTAAATCATTCACGATTTTATCTGGCAACAAGGCAACTAGATATGAGTATCTAGAAATTTTCGCATCAAAACCAGGAAATGACCGGACGCTTTGGGTAGCTCCGCCAATTTCTGGGTTTGCCTCCAAGATCACAACTGACTTACCGGCTTTAGCTAAATATGAGGCGGCAACAAGACCGTTATGACCGCCACCCATAATCACTACATCGTATTTTTTGCTTGCCATTTAAATTGCCTTGGCGATCCGTTCAATTGCTTCGGTAATGATTTCTGGGCTAGTTGCAAAGTTTAGGCGTACATATTGCGATGATTGCTTTCCAAAAGTATGTCCAGCGTTAAATGCCACCCGGCCCTTTTCCAACAAGGTAACACTTGGGTCCTCACCTAGATTTAAACTTTCCAGATCTAGCCATGCTAAATAACCTGCTTGCGGAATGTGATACCTAACCGTTGGAAGTTTCTTAGCCAGTAATTCTTTTACCAAATAGCGATTGTGATCCATCTGAACTATCGCCTCATCTAACCAAGGTTCACATTCGGCAAAAGCTACCGCCGTTGCAAAACCACCCAATAACGAGGCACGGTAATGCATGGCTGCTGGCAACGATTTAAGCTTTTCGTTGAGGCCATCATTTTGGGTAAGGATAATTGCACATTTTAAGCCGGCGATATTCCAACCCTTAGAAGCGGCGGTGACAACGATACTGACCGCCCGGGCATCGCTACCTAAAGATAAAATAGGGACAAAGTTTTCTTTTATATAAGTAAGTGGTGCATGTAATTCGTTGCTAATAATTAAAACATTGTGCTTTTTTGCTAAAGCGACCAAGCGGGCAAGTTCATCTTTTGAATACAACCGTCCAAGCGGGTTATGCGGATTTACGACAAAGTGAACTTTAATACCAGATGCATATGCTTTTTCGATACCATCCCAATTTATTTCCCAAGGGTTTTCATCTTCATCACCGGTTCGATCAAATGGTGCATCGACAATACTTAAACCAGTCTCGGTAATCCAGTTGTAATAATTATGATAAATCGGTGAGTTAATTAAAATTGCATCGCCTGGCTTGGTGAATATTCGCAAGATCTCAACGACGGCTACCCCAACGTCGGCGGCAATCCGCACTTGCTGCGGATCCATCGCCCAGCCCCAACGACTGGCGGCAAACTTTTGGAAACCTAATCCCACTTCCGGAATCGAGCCGAGGTATCCCAAATCAGAGCGCGAAACCATCTCGGAGAGTTTGGCGCGAATTGGTTGGGCAACTTGAAAATCCATTTCCGCCACAGGCAACGGCAGCACATCACCCGGGAAATCGCGCCACTTTGTACTGGAATGCGTACGAAGTTCAGCTAAATCTGGAATCTCACCTAGGTGGTTACTCATGCTGGCAAGGTTACCTCTTTTATCGAAAAAAGATGGGCAGGCTAAATAGCTTGCTCTTCCGGTGCTAATCGACGGGTTGAATTACGCACAACTAAGGTGGTTGGTAAAACTAATGATGGTGGTTGAATCTGCGGTTTACGCAACCGCTCCATAATCGACCAAGCAGCCATTTCGCCCATCAACGTTGCTGGTTGTTCCACCGTAGTTAATTCCGAAAACTCGGCCATCTCGTGTCCATCGATACCGATAATGGAAATGTCATCTGGTGCTTTTAAACCATGACGGCGAAGTGCTTGCATCGCACCCATCGCCATTTCATCTGATTCGCAAAAAATAGCGGTTGGTCGATTTGGCCTAGCTAATAAATCATCCATCGCTCTAGATGCGGTGTGCATAGTGAAATCACCATGAATTTCGCGCGAAGGTAACCACTCCAAACCACTTTCGGCTAATGCTTGCATAAATCCTTTTCGGCGATCTTGTGGAACACTAAAATTAAATGGATCGTTAGGGCTGCCAGACATTAAACCAATTTTTTTATGACCTTGATTTACTAAGTGCTGGGTAGCTGTTTTTGCCGCTGCCACATCATCAATTTTCACTGATGCGCATTTTTCGTGATCCATGCCTACCAGTGCAATTGGAATACCCAAGCTAAGCATTGAATCAAACTCTTCTTCGGTCGGTGGCAAGCTAATAACAATGAGCGCATCGACTCGACCCTTTAATAATTGATGCTGAAATAACCGTTCTCGGCCTTTCATCTGGCTGAAGTTATACAACAGCAGATCAAGGCCAGCTTCGCGCAAAGCTTGTTCGGCGCCGCTAATTACTTGCGAGAAATACCACCGTGAAATATAAGGCGCGACAACACCTACTGAATTTGTCCGGCCGCTATTTATGGTGGCGCGCTCTGGAGTGATTGGATAATTTAATTTCTCGGCCGCTGCAATGATCTTGGCCCGCGTTGCTGGATTGACATGGTGTTGGCCGCGCAGGGCGCGCGAAACCGTTGCAGTTGAAACGCCAGCTTCCTCTGCAACTTCTTTGATTCCAGCCATTTCACACCCCTTCTTTGCCAAGAATTTCTGCAAGAGACTGCAACAGACTGCAAAACTATTGCAAAGAGGCTGTAAAAGGCAAGATCTACCGAAAGATAGGGGTAAGTTGATGGGTATGAGCAATCAAATAGAGACCCAGATCGATGTAACCCTGACCGAACGCAATCGTATGACCGCGTTGTTTCGCTTAATCCTGGTCGCACCAGCATTTATTTTCGTCTCATCTTTTGCATCGTTTTCAGATTTATCATCCGATAGCACTGCCGGCATCGCGGCTGGATTCCTAATTTTGCCATTGGTCTTAGCACTTGTGGTTCGCCAGGCCTACCCAAGTTATTTATTGGCATTTAACGAAGCACTCATCTCATTACAGACACGTTTAACGGCATACATGGTTGTGCTCACCGATGAATATCCATCAATTGAAGACAATGATGTAGTCAGTGTGACTTTTCCTGAAGTTGATCCAAAGGCGCTTAATCGCTTTTTGCCGTTAGTGAAGTGGCTACTGGCTCTTCCTTTGTACATCGTTGGAATTATTTACGCTATCTACGCGATTTTCTTAACTCTATTTGCCTGGATAAACGTTATCTTTACTGGAAATTATCCAGAACGTTGCGCCGAAGGTGTCGTTGGAACAATCGCTTTCTGGAACCGTGTTACTGGCTATGCCTTGTTAATGGTTACCGACGAATACCCAACTTTTTCACTGTAGAAACTAGCGCTACTTATCTTCCAAAATTAATGAGACTGAGTTAATACACCAGCGCTCATCAGTTGGTACGTCATAGCCTTCGCCTTTAAAAATATGTCCAAGGTGTGAACCGCAGGCAGCGCAGCGAACTTCGGTGCGAACACGTGGAAATAGCGAACGATCTTCGATAAGTTCGACGGCATCATCACTACTTGGTGCGTAAAAAGATGGCCAGCCACAACCGGAATGAAACTTTGTTTCGCTTTTAAATAAGACGGCAGTACATGCTTTGCATTTGTAAACGCCGACTTTATCGGTGTCAGTGTATTCGCCAGTAAATGGTCGCTCGGTTGCAGCATTTCGCAAAACATCAAATGATAATGGGTCGATTGCCGAAGCTAATGCCGCCTCATCAATTTTTACTGGATACTCTTTTTCACTCATTAGATATTTACTGTCTCTGGGTAGGCAACGCCCGTACTTGAATGGCAGTCATAGCCATTTGGATTTTTCTGTAAATACTTTTGGTGATACTCCTCGGCCAAGTAATACGGCACGCCTTCAGCGCTTAAAATTTCAGAACAGATGGGATCTAAACCAGCTGCAGTTAGCACTTCTTGATAAGCCGCTTTCGATGCGAGCGCAATCGATGCCTGCTCATCGCCAACGTAGAAAATTGAACTGCGGTACTGGGTTCCAATATCGCCACCTTGTTGGTTTAACGACGTTGGATCGTGCATCACCCAAAACTCCTGCAACAAACGATGATAAGAAATAATCTGTGGATCAAAAACAACTTTCACCATTTCGGCATGGCCAGTGACACCAGTGCAGATCTGCTCATACGTTGGGTTTGCGCGATTTCCACCCATGTATCCGACGCTAGTTTCAATCACGCCATCTAATTGCCAGAAGCGTCGTTCTGCGCCCCAAAAACATCCTGTTGCGAAATAAGCCGTTGAGTTCATGGAGTAATTCTCTCAGGATGCAACGAACTTTGCACCCGCTGATAACCTTCGACAGTAACCCGCCGAGCCCCCGTAGCTCAGGGGATAGAGCATTGCCCTCCGAAGGCATGCGCACAGGTTCGAATCCTGTCGGGGGCACACTAGATATAAATCACTCTAATTTTTCAATCTCTTTGTCATACATCCTTGTATTACTTACTCAATACAGGGAGAATTATCGCCTTGCGCACCGTTTTGTGCGTATCACCATTGAAGTTAGATATCGATTGCGCTTGCGATCTAGAGGAGGTCCGTCATGGATTGGCGACATCAATCTGCATGCCGAGATGAAGATCCCGAGCTTTTCTTCCCGGTTGGAAACACCGGACCAGCGATTTCTCAGATCGAAGAGGCAAAAAAGGTCTGTAACCGTTGCATTGTGAAAGAGCCATGCCTTGCCTGGGCCTTAGAAAGTGGTCAGGATGCCGGCGTATGGGGTGGGTTGTCTGAAGATGAGCGTCGCGCGCTTAAGCGCCGTGCAGCACGTAACCGTGCCCGTTTGATGGAGCAGCAGAACCAGTTCTAAAGCGGGAAACGCAAACGTGCATGTGTCCCTTCATAATTTGATTCAAGAATCAGATCACCTTTTAACTCATTAATCATCAAGGTATGCACAATTTGTAAACCTAAATTCGATGATGTCGCTAAATCAAAACCTTTTGGTAATCCCACACCATTATCGGAAATTGTTACCAGCGCTTCATTGCTATATCGCTGTAATTCAATTCGAAGATGTGTGCCTGATTCAGCTAGGCCATGTTCTAGGGCGTTGTGAATTAATTCGGTAACAACTAAAGCCAGTGGTGTTGCGATTCTAGATTCTAAAGATCCCAATTGGCCAGATCGTTCGATGCTCAACTGACCCATACGTGGGCTTAGATCCAATGAATGCGTCACCAAGCTACTGAGCACATCATCAAAGACAACCGTGGTCTGGCTGCTATTGGATAAAGTCTCGTGAACCAGGGCGATACTAGATATACGCCGCACTGCCTCATCTAGAGCGGCACTAGCTGCTGGATCTTCAATCCGCCGAGATTGCATACGTAGCAGCGCTGAAACGGTCTGTAAATTGTTTTTTACTCGGTGATGAATCTCGCGGATGGTGGCATCTTTTGTCACAAGCTGGCGATCACGGCGGCGCAGTTCAGTCACGTTTTGCAAAAGCACTATTGCGCCAGTTCGATCTTCGCCTTTGATTAAGGGTAAAACTAATAAATCAATCGTGGCATCTTTGTTATCGATTTCTACTCGGCGCAAAGTTTTCCCATTCAAGCGGGTTCGAACACCTTCTTCATGTGGATTTTCTAAATCAATACTTACTTGTTCTGCGACTTCACCTAAGTTTTTTCCTTCTAAATCAGCGCCCCATCCCATTCTGGAAAAAGCAGATTTTGCATTTGGGCTGGCAAATGAAATAACACCGCTCACATCAAGACGAATTAACCCATCACCAACTCGTGGTACTGGCTCAAAGAGTGATCCAGCATTTGGATATGGAAAGTTTCCTTCGGCGATCATCTGATAAAGACTGTGGGCAATCTCGCGATAATTGATCTCTAACTTACCGGCAGTTCGCATCTGTTCTACGTTTCGGTGGCGTGAAATTACTGCAATAACTTGCCCATCTAAAGTAACCGGAATCGCCTCTTCTTTAACTAATAACTCCCCTACCCGTTCTGGATCTGAGTTTCTAATAATTTCATTACTGGATAAGGCTTCATCGATATTTGATCTGGTGCCCCACATAACTTCATCACCGATCACATCATTTATAAAAACAGTTGCCGTAGTTGTTGGGCGAATATGTGCGATAGCGACATGGCCAGTTGGCCACATTGTGATGTCTTTACGAAGTGGTACCCACAGGATTAAATCTGCGAAGGATAAATCGGCCAGTAGCTGCCAATCGGCGACAAGTTCACGTAATCGCTCTGATTGATTTAATGTAATTGTGGTGCGTGATCCTAATAAATTTTCAAATACCGACATGCTATTTCCACTCACCTATGTGAATTTCAATTTCCTGGGTGGCAAACCACACGAGTTCATCATCATCTGGCCAGGCCAATAGCGCGCACTGAACTTGATCCCACGTTACCGCTGATCGAAGAGTGATTGAGTCTTCGTACATCTCGCCAATTTGTGCCACTGTTATATCTAGGGCTAGAACTAATCCGGGTGAAGTTTTATTTGTTGCTAGTTCTAATGCTTTTTCACCGGCAGCTACCGATAGCAAATACTCAGACTCTTCTTCATCACAATCATCATTTTCAATTAAAAATTGTGGAGTAGGTGCAAATAAAAGGTCGACATCAAAGCTTTTCGAGGCCAGAAAATCTGTCAGTCCCTGATGGCTAATTGGTAAGTAAACGCGCACCCGCCAATGGTATTAGATTAAATCTTTAAATTTCTCCGGCTAGTTCCGCGATCGATTTACGTAGATTCGAGCGTTCATTTGTCTCGATCAGCGTTGCCCGCTCATCTTCGGCGGCCATAACTGCACGCGAATCTTTTGAAATCGTCCGCACTCGTAGCGGCTTCACCGCGGTCGTTGCATTCAAGAAACGTGTTTGTTCGGCTTCACCACGTTTTCCAGCGGATTTCAAATTTAAGACAAAGCTAATCCCGGCCCGAATCGAAGTCTGGGCAAGAAGTTCAATCACCTGATTAAGCCGTAGAACTCCTAAATAATCGGGGCGGGCGATAATCATTAACTCATCCCCTAGATCACAGCACCAGGTGGTCATAGTCGAAGTCCATCGTCGATCCGTTAATCGATTAGAAAGCCCAGAAATTGAACCGATATCTACGATTACATAATCAAATTCATTTCCAGCTTTACTCATCAACTCATCAATGTCCATTACTTGATCTTGGGTAACTTCATAAAGCGCTAAATGTGGTGCAACATTTTTCCAACTTCCATCATTTGCGATATTGCGCATCGACAGTAGGGCCGAGATCGATGGCGCTCTAAAATTTGCTTCAATTAAAAGCGTTGATTTATCAGTATTGCTTAACTCCATCGCCAGATTCATGGCAATCAACGTTGCGCCTGTATGACTTCCGGCTGAACCCACAGCTATAACCCTTGCTCGTCTAGTTGGGCGGGGCAGCTGCGCCGACGTACGAAGCAGCGGCGCACGTACAAAGCCACGGACAAGTGAGACTAAATCACCAGCATTGTCTGGAACTTGGGTCAGATCGGCGAATTCAGCGTTGTTAGTACGGTTGGTAGCAAAACCAATTGTTTGCCGAAACTTTTCTGATACTCGGTGTAGTTCTTTGAGTGAAATACCTGGCAGGTCGGATGCGTAAATAAGTAGCGCCGTTTTTGCAACAGTTGGATTGGCTTCGACAAAGTGATCTAATGATTGCCAATCGATCGCTCGAAATACCACGCTCCACCCTTGGGCAAACAAAGTTGATGCAATGAAACCTTCTGCTTCGGCATGTGCCACTGCCGTGATCACAATCGGCATCTCAAGTTCAGACATTAGAGCGAATTACTACTAAGCGACCAATTGTTGTAGCACTCAAGATTCGAAGTACCTGAGTTTGTTCAACGGCAATACTTAAGCCAACTTCACCACTAAAACTATTACCGGAATTTTCAATTGAAAGTAGTGTGACTCCCCCAAGAATCAAGATTGGATCAACGGCTAATTCGCCATTTCTGGCATCTTGCACCCAGTAAATATCTACACTTTCTCCCACAACTAGGCCTTGTGAAATATCTACCGACCTAACACTCAAGGGAACGGCGCTGGCAGATTGGGCATCTACCGCCGAACTTAAATCACTTGTAGAGATAACTTCACCTATGCGCATGGTCCTAGTTGCAATCATTCCAATCGGTTCGCTGGCTTGACCTAAATAAAGATCAGAGCTTGCCTTTAAATTTAAGTGGCTGAGCACAACATCTGAGGCCGAAATAGTATGACCCGGAATAATGGGTGTATTAATAACCCAGTAATCCTGGCCCTTATTGGCAACTGTTGAAATAAAAATTGCGGAAATAAATGAGGCGGCAATTAATGTGATTGCTAGTGGCAAACGAGCGCTGTGTGATTTTTTTCTTGTTTTCATAGGCGCACTTAATTGCCTGCTCTCACAAAACAGTAAGCACGCTCCACAGTAGTACTAAAGACCTATCTTTTTTAAGCCACACGGTTGAGTTGAAGCTAGCCAGCATGAAGAACTCTTGCTCACATGAGCACACAACGAGAGTACAACCCAGATTACATACAGATGCCTACCTGCACCCTGCTTGATTTAACGCCGATATCGAGTGATCCCAACGAAGATTGGTTGCACCCAGTTTTAGAGATGTTTCGTCCGGCAAAGCCAGTGGAACTGCCCAAAAAACCACGACTCTATTTAATTGCTTCAACTTTTGGTGAAGAATTTGATGCCGAGTTTGCGCCAGAGCCAACGTCGGCAAGTGATTTGCCAGATATCAACGCGATCATTCCGCGATTTATTCATTCAATAGTTGAAATTTGGGCTGGCCGTCGCGCGGCATCGCAAGTACAAAACCTCTGCCACTACTTAATTTTTTCACAGTTACAACGTAAGGCTGGAAAGTTAACTGAGATCGGCCGGGTTCGAAAAATCAGAGTTACCGCGCCAATAGATGGTGTCATTGAAGCAACAGTGACGCTTCGATTTGGCGAACGATTAAGGGTCGTTGCAATTAGATTTGAAGGTCTAGATCAACGGTGGGTCTGTACCGCCTTAGATCTCATTTAATTACTGAGCTCCGTGGCAGCGCTTGTACTTCTTACCCGAACCACATGGGCATGGAGCATTGAGTGAGACATTGCCAGTTGTACGAACTCCGGATTCATCAGCTGCGGTGTACTGCAGTGCAGGTGCTGCCTTTGCCTCTAGGCCAGGAGCGGTTACCTCATTGCTTGCCGCTTCAACTGTAACTTCAATATTAAACAAGAAGCCAGCGATCTCTTCCTTAATCGCATCCATCATGGCGGCAAATAAGTCGTAGCCTTCGCGCTGGTATTCAACCAATGGATCACGTTGGGCCATGGCACGTAAGCCAATTCCCTCTTGTAGGTAATCCATTTCGTAAAGATGTTCGCGCCACTTGCGATCTAGGACAGAAAGCAAAACCTTGCGCTCTAGTTCACGCATAACTTCATCACCTAATGTTGTTTCGCGCTTTGCGTAGGCGGCTTCGCAATCGGTAACAACTTTAGCCACAATAAAATCGGTATCAAGGCCGGCACGAGAGCCAGCTTCACTGAGAAGTTCATCGATCGTAAATGAGATTGGATAAAGAGTTTTTAGTGCGGCAAACAATGTGTCTAGATCCCAATCTTCACCAAAGCCACTAGCAGTAGCGGCTGTGACATATGCCGTCAATGTGTCTGCCACAAATTGAGCAACTTGATCTTTAATATCTTCACCTTCTAGAACCATGCGGCGCTCACCATAAATAACGGTGCGCTGGCGATTCATGACATCGTCATATTTCAAAACATTTTTACGCATTTCAAAGTTTTGGGCTTCTACTTGGCTCTGTGCTGACTTAATCGCATTCGAAACCATTTTGGATTCAATTGGCGCATCATCAGGTAGGCCGGCGGCAGTTAAAAAGCGTTCTACCATTCCAGAATTAAATCGGCGCATTAACTCATCTTGTAATGAAAGATAGAAACGTGACTCACCTGGATCACCTTGGCGCCCTGAACGACCACGCAACTGATTATCAATACGACGTGATTCGTGACGCTCGGTACCTAAAACATAAAGCCCACCTAAGCCAACAACTTCTTCATGACCAGTTTCGACAGCTGCTTTTTGTCGGGCGATTTCCGCTGGCCATTGGCTTTCATATTCGGCGGCATTATCAACTGGTGAAATTCCGCGACGTTGTAATTCAAAATCTGCCATGAACTCGGGGTTACCACCAAGCATGATGTCAGTTCCGCGGCCAGCCATATTTGTGGCAACAGTTACCGCGCCTTTCACACCAGCACGCGCAATGATTGAAGCTTCTCGTTCGTGATGCTTTGCATTTAATACTTCATGCGGCACGCCAGATTTACGAAGGAATGCAGATAACTCTTCTGATTTTTCAACGCTGACTGTTCCAACCAAAACTGGTTGACCCTTACGGTGGCGCTCAACGATATCGGCGGTAACGGCAGCGAATTTTCCAACTTCAGTCTTGTAGACCAAATCTGGTGAATCAATACGTTGCATTGTGCGATTTGTTGGAATCGCTACAACACCAAGCTTATAAATCTGATCAAATTCAGCGGCTTCAGTAGATGCGGTACCGGTCATGCCAGACAATGTTTTGTACAGACGGAAGTAGTTTTGCAAAGTAATTGTTGCCAGCGTCTGATTTTCATCTTTAATTTCAATACGCTCTTTTGCCTCTAGCGCCTGGTGTAAACCTTCGCTGTAGCGGCGACCAGCCAACATACGGCCAGTGTGCTCGTCAACGATTAATAGTTCACCGTTCATGACTACGTAATCTTTATCGCGCTTGAAAAGCTCCTTTGCGCGGATCGCATTGTTTAAATAGCCGATCATTGGAGTATTAGCTGATTCGTAGAGATTGCCAATTTCTAACATCTCTTCTACCCGAGTTACACCCGCTTCTAAAATACCAACAGTTTTTTTCTTCTCATCAACTTCATAGTGAGCATCACGTTGTAGCTTTCCAACCAAAGTTGAAAATTCTAAGTACCACTTAGTTGCCTTGTCGGCTGGACCGCTAATAATCAAAGGTGTACGTGCTTCATCGATTAAAATTGAGTCCACTTCATCGACAACGGCAAAGAAATAATCTCGCTGAACACATTCATCGAGTGACCACGCCATGTTGTCGCGAAGGTAATCAAAACCAAACTCATTATTTGTGCCATAGGTGATATCGGAAAGATATGCCTCGCGACGCTGCGCCGGAGTCATGTTTGCCAGAATCACGCCGACTTTTAGACCTAAGAAGCGATGAACACGGCCCATCCACTCACTATCGCGCTCTGCTAAATAATCATTGGTTGTAACAACGTGAACACCGCGACCAGCTAGGGCGTTGAGATAGGAAGGAAGGGTTGCAACTAACGTCTTTCCTTCACCCGTACGCATTTCGGCGATGTTTCCTTTGTGAAGTGCGGCTCCACCCATAATCTGCACGTCATAGTGACGCTGACCTAATGTGCGCTTAGCGGCTTCGCGGACAACGGCGAAGGCTTCGGGCAAAAGATCATTGAGTGTTTCACCTTGTGCAAAGCGATCTTTAAAAATCTGAGTTTGTGCGCGTAGTTCATCATCTGACATCGCAACAAAGCGAGGCTCCTGAGCGTTGACTAAAACAGAGGTTTTGCTTAACTCGCGAAGGATGCGACCTTCACCGGCACGCAAAATCTTGTCAATAATCGCTGGCATTGATGTGACCTCTCTAGTTCAAGTCCCTATCGTAGAGGTTGTGCTACACAGGCGGTAATCGCGGTTATTTGCGCGTGAAAACCCCCAGAATGGATCGCTCTCGCAGCCTCTTTTAAGGTGGCACCTGTTGTTATCACATCATCAATGAGTATCAATTTTCCACGAGCTGGTTTAGTTAGGTGAAATGCTCCCCGCATATTTTCCTGGCGGGCGATGCGGGTTAATCCGCTTTGATCGGCAACCGTGCCGTGGATTCCAAGACAATCTAAAGTCGAGATCCCAGTGCGCCGAGATATCTCTTGGCTTAAATCAACGATAAAACTTCGACCACGTCGGCGCACCGATTTTTTACTAGAAGGAATTGGTACTAATCGAAATTCACTCGAACTTATTTTAATTTTGTTAAGCAGGAAAATAATTGTTGCGATAAGAATTTCATCAGCCTGCCCAACACCACCCTCTTTAGCCGAGACAATTATCTTTGAAGCAACTGGGGAGTATAAAATACTGGAATGAACTGAGAAATCAACTAAAGCGGTTTTGAAGTAACTCATCTGCCAATCGATAGCACACACAGAACAAAGCCCATTAGCCAAAGTGGCGCAACCAAAGCAACGACTGGGAAAGATAAGTTGCGACAATTCATTGAAAATAGCCATACCGAAGTTTGGCTTAGCTGTAATTTTGACTGTAAGACTTACTACGAACTGTGGAAATTACGCTTTAAAATCCAATGGCTGTAGTGGAATTAAACGAGCATTAATACTTTCACTTGCCTTGCGAGGCAAAGTTAAAACAAAATGAGCTCCCCGACCTGGACGTCCCCACGCTTCTAACTCACCATTGTGTAAACGTGCATCTTCCAATGCAATTGATAGGCCAAGACCAGTGCCACCACGGGTACGAGCACGTGAGGGATCTGCTCGCCAAAAACGATCAAAAACTCGTATGAGCGCCGTTTCATCTAAGCCAACTCCGTAGTCACGAACACCAATTGCCACATCAACTTCATTTGCTTCAATCTGAACGTCGATTTGAACTTCTTCGGCGTGATCAATCGCATTGGCTAGCAAATTGCGCAAAATACGTTCAACTCGGCGAATATCGGCCTTAACCATAATTTCTGGCTCTGATGATTTTACGTACATGACTGTTTTACGTTGGCTGGCAACAAGTGAGAGATCTTCGGCGCATCGTTTAGCTAGCAAAACGATGTCAAAATCGACGGCTTCTAAGACCGCTACTTCAGCATCAAAGCGGGAGATTTCAAGTAAATCCTCCAACAACCGCTCGAATCGATCGAGCTGGGCCGCTAGTAATTCGGCGCTACGTGAAACCGTTGGTTCAAAACCATCTTTTGCTTCATTGATAACTTCCGAGGCCATCCGAAGCGTTGTTAGTGGTGTGCGCAGTTCGTGTGAAACATCGGAAACAAAACGCTGCTGAACTCTTGATAGGTTTTCTAGCCGTGCAATCTGTTTTTCAATTGATTCAGCCATGCCATTAAAGGCAATGCCTAAGGTTGAAATCTCATCTTGGGAATGCACCTGCATCCGTTGCCTAAAATCACCTTCGGTAAATTGAGCTGCAATTGAGGCCGCTTCCCTAACCGGCTTTACGACCTGTCGCACAACTAGCCAAGTAATTAATGCGATCAGAAATACCAGCACAAACCCGGCGATCAACAACGAACTTTGAACCAAATCTAGGGTTGCTCGTTGATTTACTAATGAAAAAACTAAATACATCTCGTACTGGCCCGCATTGGGAATCTGCACTTTTTTACCAATGGCCAGACCTGGAACCCTGATTCCTTGTAAATATTGCATAGTCGTATATTGATAAATTAAATCTGGATTTTTACGTACCTGCTTGCTGAGTGAATCAGAAATTGTACTAGGATCCAATATGTTAGAGGCAATTTCATAATTTATCTCTCTGGTATTTCCAGGGCTACGCGCAAAGACAACTTCACGGGTATTTTCATTTGAGGTTAAAGTTGTTGCCGAGCTAATAACATCATCGACTACTTTTTGGACGACCGAGTCGGGTTCACCTTCGGCTAGTAGGAATCGATACTCCGCGGTAAAAATAGTGGAACGCGCTTCTGCAAGGGCTGAATCTAAATTTACTTTTTTAATTCCACTTGACAGTTGTGAATTTAAGGCCGACCCAGTAACCCAAACGACGCCCAACGACAAAATGACGGTAGAGAGAATTACCTTTACGGCAAGTGAATTTCTTAGCGAAAAAAAGAGTCGGTTCATATTTAGGAACCGCCCATGACTCCAGCTTTATAGCCCACCCCACGAATAGTTATGACGATCTCGGGATGCTCAGCATCGTGTTCGATTTTGGAGCGCAACCGCTGCACGTGCACATTTACTAATCGCGTATCAGTTGAGTGACGATAGCCCCAGACTTCACTGAGTAAGGCATCTCGTGAAAATACCCGACCTGGTTCGCGGGCAAGGGCTACTAATAGATCAAACTCCAAGCGAGTTAATTGAATCTGTTTCGTGCCACGTAAAACTTGGTGAGCTTGCACATCGATTGCTAAATCACCGATTGTTAATAGACCGGAAATATCAGAGTTTGTTCGGCGCAAACGTGTGCGAATTCGAGCGATTAACTCGGATGGATGACGAAAGGGTTTAACCATGTAGTCATCTGCGCCGGCTTCTAGACCGCGCACAACATCATGAGTGTCACCTTTTGCAGTGAGCATAATTATTGGAACCATAGATTCGGCACGAATTAATTTACAGACTTCGATTCCATCTAGTCCAGGTAGCATCACATCTAATAAAACTAAATCTGGCGGATTATTGCGAAAAACATCAAGAACTTCATCACCACGGCTTACTAGATCTACGTCGATACCGGCACCTGTTAAAACGATGCCAAGCATCTCCGCAAGATCCTGGTCGTCATCGACGACCATGACTAAAGTCATTAGCTACCGTGCTCCCAAGAGTTCAAGTACAAATCTTGGGCAGGTGTTAGTACATCGATTCGTCCACCCATGCTAATTAACTTGAGTGCTGCAACTTCCTTATCGATATATGTTGGAACCTCGTGCACTCCAGGCTTAAGGTTTTTAGCTTCTTTCACTAAGTACTCAGCTGTTAGCGCTTGATCAGAAAATGACATATCCATTACTGATGCTGGGTGGCCTTCAGCGGCGCCCAAGTTAACTAGGCGACCTTCAGCCAATAGAAGTAAGCGACGGCCATCGGCCATTACGTACTCATCGGTTTGGTGGCGCATCTTTGCATTCTTAGTTTTAGCGTTTTGTTCAAGCCAGGCAACGTCAATTTCGATGTCAAAGTGACCGGCATTTGCCAAAATCGCTCCGTCTTTCATAGCAGCAAAGTGCTCGTCGCGAAGTACGTCACGGTTACCTGTAACGGTTACGAAAACATCACCGATCTTTGCCGCATCCAACATTGGCAAGACGCGGAAGCCTTGCATCATCGCATCTAACGCCTTCGTTGGATCGATTTCAGTAACAATTACTTCGGCGCCCATACCCTTTGCACGCTCTGCTACACCCTTACCGCAGTAGCCAAAGCCAGCTACAACAACGATGCGTCCAGCAAGCAAGAAGTTAGTGGCACGGAAAATCGCATCCATTGTTGACTGACCAGTTCCATAACGGTTATCAAACATGTGCTTGGTATCAGTGTCATTTACCGCGATCATTGGGAAAAGAAGTGCGCCTTCTTTGGCCATCTGATTCAAACGAATAACGCCAGTTGTTGTCTCTTCGCAACCACCAGTGATATTTGGAATTAACTCTTTACGAGTTGTGTGCAAAGTGTTCACTAGATCGCAGCCATCATCGAAAACTTGATGAGGTTCAATATCAAGAGCCGCGTTTAGGTGTTTGTAATATCCATCGCGATCAACTGAGTTACGGGCAAATACCGAAATTCCGTATTCGTGGACAAGTGCTGCAGCTGTGTCATCTTGGGTTGACAAAGGATTTGAGGCACACAAAGCGATATCTGCTCCGCCTGCTTTTAAAACACGCATCAAGTTTGCGGTCTCAGTTGTTACGTGCATGCATGCGGCGATACGAACGCCAGCAAATGGTTGTGACTTTTCAAAACGCTCACGAATTTGAGCAAGGACTGGCATGTTGCGCTCTGCCCACTCAATTTTTAAACGTCCTGCGGCAGCTAATGAAGCATCTGCAATATCGTTTTTTGGAATTGTTGTAGTTGTTGTTTGTACGTTCACGAAAATCTCCTTATGTGGTAATCAAAATGTTGATTGGATACCTAAGGCGTAGGGCTCTACTGTGCTAGGCGGTTATAGGCATAGGTTACTGCCCTATTGCAGAAAGCTCGTAATGGAAAACGGCGTTAGCCACGAATTAAAGCGAGAACCTGATCACGAATTAGCTGCATCTGAGCCTGATCTTTAGCCTCAACGTTAAGTCGTAACAGCGGCTCGGTATTTGATGGACGAAGGTTAAACCACCAAGAATCACCGTTGACTGTAAGACCATCGAGATGGTCGATTACGTTTGTGGCGACGGTAAAGGTGGACTCAACTAAAGCGGTAGCAGCGGCGACATCGGCAACCGTTGTATTTATTTCACCACTTTGTTGATATCGATTAAATGGGGCAAGGAGTTGCGACATAGTTTCCTGGCTCTGGCCTAACGCGGCAATGGCGTGAAGGGCGGCCAAGGCACCTGAATCTGCTCGCCAAAAATCTTTAAAGTAAAAATGTCCGGAATGTTCCCCACCAAAGATCGCGCCGCTCTCGGCCATCATGGATTTAATATAAGAGTGGCCCACTCGGCTGCGCAGGCCCACACCATTATTTTCATCAATCACTTCTTGAACTGTTCGAGATGAAATTAAATTGTAAATAACCGTAGCGCCCGGATTTTTAGCCAACTCGCGAGATGCGATCAGGGCGGTGAGCGCTGATGGATTAACCGCCACACCCTTTTCATCGACTAGAAAGCATCTATCTGCATCGCCATCGAAGGCCAACCCTAAATCAGCATTGTTTTCGATCATCGCTTTTTTTAGATCAGTTAACGTTGATTCATCAAGTGGATTTGCATCGTGATTTGGGAAATTGCCGTCGAGTTCAAAGTACATCGGAATTACTTCACAGTTGAGGCGGGCAAAGATTGCCGGCGCGGTATGTCCAGCCATGCCATTTCCGGCGTCAACAATGATCTTTAAGGGGCGAATATTTTTAAGATCGACAAGTTTTAAAAGATGATCAACGTACTCTTCCAGCATGTCTTGGTGCTTTTCGATACCTACACTTCGGAAAGCGATCGGAGAACCTTCCCGGACAAAATTTTCGATCATTACTAAACCAGATTCTTTACTGATTGGTTTAGCTTGACTCAGACATAATTTAATACCGTTATACGCCGCAGGATTATGGCTAGCTGTAAACATAGCTCCTGGAAAACCTAGTTTTCCTGATGCAAAATATAATAAATCTGTTGACGCTAAACCGATTCGGATCACGTCCATGCCTTGTGAAGTAGCACCAGCTGAAAAAGCATCGGCTAATTCAGCAGATGATGGCCGCATATCTTCGCCAATCACAATTGTTCCGGGCTCACGTTGAATCTGTAAAAAGCGAGCGAAGGCAACTCCGGTTTCAAAAGTTAGATCAACATCTATTTCACTGCCAACTAGGCCACGAATGTCGTAGGCCTTAAAAACTCCGGGCGCGATATCCATCTCTGTATATTACAACGGAACCGAACGAAGGTGCCCGCGTCGTCCAATGCTGTTTGTTTGTGCACTAGTTGAAGGTGTTTGCGCGGTAACAGTGGAACTGCTCGCTACTTCTTTATTTGCAACTTCGCGCACTGCATCTGCGATCGCCATCAAATCATCATCAGATGGTCCTGGTTGGGTGCCAGTGATCTCTTGCTTAATTACATTCCAACCATGCGGAACTTTTAACCTTGTTCCGTGAACTAGACAAAGATCGTAAGCATGTGGCTCGGAAAAAGTTGCTAATGGTCCAACAACTGCAGTGGATTCGGAATACACATAGGTCAGGGTCATGGTTGCTTTGAATTTACAACCAGCGCGTGAGCAGCCGCGTCCCCCTTGAATTCTCATGTTGTCAAGGTTAGTGGGGTGTGGGTAAAAAACTTGGGATTATCAGGGATTTAAGACGCGAATATTTGAAGCTGGCTTCTCAATCTTTGTCAGAACACTTCCGGGTTGAATTGGAAAATAACCATATCCATTTACGGATGAGACCAAGGCGCCGGCATAGGTTGAATTCGAGCTTTGCGTGATTGAGAAAGAACGAGCATTTGCTGGTGCCCGCCAAGTTGCGATATCAGTACCAGTAATGTTTCGGCGAATCACATCTCCATTAATCAAAGTAACTTCCAGTGCAACTGCAATCTTCTCGCCGGCAAATACAACTTGTGGCGAAAGCCCAGTAATTGCCATCACTAGCGGCGTAAGCGCCGGCGCTGGAGTAATCCAAGCAAAGTCGCTCCGGCCAGATACGACTACCGAGGATTGAACAGATACAACGATAGGTTCGGAAGATTTAACTCGAAGTGCGAAAGCCGTAGCTGAAATGTTTGGTGCCAACGAAAATTCAGTGACTATTCCAGCTGAAATTGAACGGCTATTAAAACCAACTGGAATAAAAACTCCATCAGCAGATACAACTTCGACCGTCACATTTGCATCAATTTCCCCAGGAGTAAGAATTCGCAGGGTATGAGCGCTGGCTGGGGTTCGACTATTTCTAGCAAGTTGATTTGGAATCGCTGGAATTACGAATTCTTTAGCAGCAAATTCGATCGGGTTAACAATATCGCCGCCAAGTGTTTTAAGGCCCTTTACTTGTTCGTCAATAACAAAGGAGTTAATCCGTCCAGAACGCGCAATGACGTGCAGCGCCAAAGTTTTATCTCCTGGTGCGAAAGTTACAACTGAAAGATTTGCAAAATTTTTCGCAGCGACGCTAATAGTTTTTAATGGCTGCTTACCATTTTCCGTATATGCCTGGATATCTACCACTGCGCTACTGAGCCCACTGTTAACGATAATTAATCGACCGCGTGAAGTCAGATCTGCGCTGGCACCAACAAACCATTGCGAAGCCGCTGGTCCAGAACACAACGTGCCACCGGCCCAACTACCGGTACGGCTTTGCCACACGACCGGAGTAGAGCCATTGCCATTAATAACGAGTGAATCTTTTATAACCGGAAGGCGTAAAACCTTTACTGGCAAGGTCTTAGTTGATCGATCTTGCAACCGTTGAAACTGAGTTTTTCTAGAAGAAAAAGATACTTGGGAGGCAAGACCTGGCAGAGTTGGTGGGCAGACAACGGCTGGAAAACTCTCGGAATAATTTTTTGACGTACTAGTTACATCAAGCAAAGTTGCAATTGTTAACGCCACAAATAGCCCAGCTAAAAATTGCAATGGTCTGGAAAATTTCACGCGATCTCCCTATCTGAAATCTCGCGCTTACGACGCCCGGCTGGAAGAATCATCACCAGTAGCACTACAACAAATATCAATTGAAGTGATAGCCAGCCTCGACGAATTGTTCCATCGTGAATTAACGAAATTTCGCCGGCCTCTAAGACTCTAAAAGTTGGTAAACCTATGTCATTTTTAGTGCGCTCTAGCCGTATACCGTTTTGAATCATTTGCCACGAACGACTGTACGTCTCGGTTAAAGTGATGGTTCCGGGTTTTGCTACATACGTGCGAGCACCAAATTCACCGGCTTCTAAAATACTTCTTGAGCCATCGTCACCATTAAAAATTAGCCGTCCCGTTAACTCCGTAACTTTCCAAACTACTCCAATGGAAGTTGCCGATGTTCGAGTAAATCCCCCGAGCCCATCGATGGATCGAATAATTTGAGATTTAAAAGGCGCCTTAACAAAGAGATATTTCACGCCAAAGGAGCTCAGTGTGGCGCTACTTGTAATTCCAGAGCCATCGATTAATCCTTGCGCTGCTTCAGCAATGGCCGCAGTTTGAACTGGCGCGATATCAGCTTCACCAATTGAAATATCCTGACCACGCGAAACGTAATATTGAATCGCCTTATTACCTTCGGGTCCTATTTCTCGTAAAGTTAAGATTTTTGTATCTTGCTCAACGCTCAGAAAAGCTGGCATGACCGTAGCGCGATTAGCGCTAACTTGTGAATCAGCACCTTTTGAAATCGACCAACCAATAGATCCGATTGCGTACAACACTGTCGTTGCCAAAAGAATCGCCGATAAATAATGTCGATAGTGAATATGGCTCAGCACCAAAGTTTGTCGCAAACTATCTAATAGAACTGTGCCGGCACAGACCGCGGCAAGTGTGGCAAATGCGGTAATTGGTCCAGTCCATACTTGCGTAGTTGATTCATTACCATGCGTAGAAATTGTGAGCGCAGAAACAATTAATGACAGGGCAATGAGTGCGATTCCATATTCGGCAATGCGACGGGCATAGGTAGAAGAAAAAAGCGAAACAATGAGAACTAATAGAACTGGGCTAATCAACCAATTAGGATGATCGACCCCTGGATTACCAAGCAGTGTTTGAAAAATGCCACTACCCGGAACTAACAGCCCTGCTTCGCTAAAGATTCGATTGGGATGGATGATCGCCTCGAGCGAATATGGGGCGTTGACTAAAAATGGCGTAAAGACCATGGTGGCCCGGCGAATCAATCGCTGTTGATACAACTCGCCGTTGGCTAACTTGGCGTGTTTTTCATAATCTGAAATAGAGATTGCTATTAAACCCATGAGTGCGATGAAAAAAACCATCAACGAGAAGGCATACAACACTGCAAGGAGGGCCGCTGCAGTAAATACTCGCCGCCAGCTAACAATCTCGATCGATTCCCACTGAAAGAGTAAGGCCACTAAAAATGGGGCGAGAATTAAAATCACGATAGTTGCGATACGTCCAGAACTAATCGCAGAGCTAGCCACGGGTGAAATGGCATACAACAAAGCGGCTGGGATCGAGATCCAGGTATTGCTGGTTAGTTTTTTAATTAAATTAAACGCCGACCACATCATGAGTAGCGGTGCTACCAAAAACAGGGTTGAGATAAATAGTGTGACATTTCCTAAAGTGGTAATTGAGCCAACAGCAAGAATTGCAACCCACGAGGGCATCGCCGAAGCCGATCCCATTCCCACTTGATGCCAGGATTCAAAATAGGCACTCCACAGATCGGTTGCACCCGAAGGTGAGATTGAAAGTGCACCGCCAGCTAAATTTCCAAATCGATTTCGGGAGTTAAGAAGGGTAACGATCGCTAACCCAACGAAGCCCAGAACTGCTGGTTTTTTAAACAAGGTTGACCATTGATTTTTACCAACTGGTGTTAATAAATCTTCATCTTCATCTGATTCTAAAATATTTGAAGGAGTCGAAGTAATGGCATCTGGAAAAAATTTGTTACGTAGTAGTTCCACGGTGCGTTCAATCCCAAGTCGAAGCTGAGACCAGCGCGGCGGAATATACGTCGCAATGATTCGAGGTGAGATAAAACGTTGCTGCTTTCGAAGTTTTCGCGCTTTTAAAATCTGGCCAGGTCGAATGATTAAAGTTGCAACGGCCAAGATTTCATCCGATGCATAGCCCGGTAGCTTGGCAAGTAAGTAGGCAACTGCTCGAACCAAGGCTGAGCCCAATAATTGAAGAGCCAGCCATGGCAGCATCCACCAAGAAGAGTTTGCTACGAGAACATATGCGGCATTTCGGCGATCAAGTAACAGTGGGCGATGTAAAAAAGCATCTTCAACTTCAATGACGCGGCGCTCGGTAGAAGCAGCTTGTGCGTGAAATGCGATCGCCGACGTTACTGCCATAACTGAATGACCAGCAGCGCGAACTCGCCAACCAAAATCAACATCATCTCTAAATAAAGTTAAGTTGGGATCGAGGCCACCGAGCTCTTCATAAACATCGCGTCTAATTAATGCCCCAGCAGTACTGACTGCAAGGACGTCGCGGTTTCCATCGTGTTGGCCTTGGTCGTACTCTAAAACTTCAAGGCCAGTCCATCTGGCACCATTACCAGCGATACTGATTCCAGCTTCTAATAAATGTGTTCGATTATGCCAACCTAATAATTTTGGACCAACCATCACAACTTGTGGTCGATCTGCAATGGCTAATAAAAGTTCGGCGAGCGCAGTTGGCGCAGGTGCACAGTCATCGTGGATTAACCAGATCCATTCATTATCGACGGCTGCTGGCAAAGTTTCCACGGCCATTTCAACTGCGTGACCAAAACCTGTCTCTTTGTCTGCGATCAGAAATGGAATTCGAGCTGATTTTAAAAGTTTTGTAGAGGCATCAACTGAACCAGTATCAACTGCCGTGATTAAATCAATGGCACGAGTTTGCGAAGTAAGTGATGCAACTACTTCGGGTAACCACACTGCGCCGTTGTGGGTAACAACAATGGCGGTAACGCGGTGCTTATCTACGACGGCATGTGATGCCATGGTTTCAACTCGCTATCTCATCAGAGATATTGAGAGACAGACCTTACGCAGAACGGCGCTTTAAGCGACGGCGCTCGCGCTCTGAGAGTCCGCCCCAAATTCCGAAGCGCTCATCGTGTGCGAGTGCATATTCCAAACACTCTGCGCGAACATCGCAAGAAAGACAGACGCGCTTTGCTTCGCGAGTTGAGCCACCCTTTTCTGGGAAGAAAGCCTCTGGATCAGTTTGCGCACATAGGGCGCGCTCCTGCCAAGAAAGCTCCATATTCTCGCCATTGGCAAGAGTGACGGTTGGACCTGTTGTAAAAGTTGGGAAGGAGTTGGCTGCGGGTTGGATCGGCATACTGTCGATGCTCCATTAGCTTCGTAGTCTCATCCCTCTTGGAAAAGACGTCCTGATAGATGAATTACACGCTTGTAACTCGACTATGTCAAGCCGTAGGGCTAAATAAGTAGTCATAATTACGCCTGGATTAGGCAGGAATCGAAATAATTTCCCCATTTGTCGCAAAAGCCGCCGTTATTTTTGAATTTTTTGCAATGTGCGTGCCACCAGCGATAAAGGAGTTTTCAATAGTTGCGCCCGCTTCAATGATGCAATCGGATTCAACGATTGAGCCAGAAATCGTTGCCCCGGCCCCTACTGTGGAGTTGGTCCCAATGCAGCTGCCCCCTGAGATGCGGGCTGAGGGATCGATATCAGAGCCTGGCATCAGCAGAAAATCACCACTTCGCTTCACGATATCTGTTGATGCTTGTAAGAGTGCGTGCGGTGTTCCGATATCTAGCCAATAAGAGTTTTCTAAGTATCCAAATACAGCCGAACCTGTTGCAACTAATTCTGGAAAAGTTTCACGTTCAATTGAAACAACCGTGTCTAGTGGAATTGAGTCTAAAACTCTTGAATTAAAAACATAGCAACCTGCGTTGATTTGATTGGAAATTGGGTTTTCCATTTTTTCTAAAAACGCAGTAACCCGTCCAGATTCATCGGTTGGCACACAACCAAAGGCACGTGCATCAGATACTTGGGTCAGGTGCAACGTGACATCGGCATTATTTGTCTCGTGTTGTCTAATTTGTTCCGTCAAATTATGTGAACTTAAAACATCCCCATTTAAAATTACAATCGATTCATCTGTATCCAAAAGTTTTGCCGCATTTCTAATAGCCCCACCAGTTCCTAATGGTGATTTTTCGATCGCATACTTAATCTGCATTCCCCACTTTGAACCATCACCAAAATACGGCGTAAAAACTTCCGATAAATACGATGTTGCCAAAACAATTTTCGTAATTCCAGCTGCCTTTGCCATAGCAAGTTGATGCTCGGTAACTGGTAATCCCGCCACGGTTAACATGGGCTTAGGAGTATTTTTTGTAAGCGGCATCAAGCGAGTGCCAAAACCACCTACTAATAAAATCGCAACTGCCACTGGTTACGCCTTTAATCGCGCAACGGCATCGGCGATCTGTGCATCCGTTGCCGTCATTGCAATACGAATATGGCGTGCACCGACTTGGCCATAAAAACTACCTGGGGTAGCTAAAATTCCACGCTCGGCTAACCAGGCGACGCTAGTCCAGGCATCTTCGTTGCGGGTGCACCACAAATACAGACCAGAATTACTGAATTCGATTTCAAAACCAACGGCCTCTAACGCCGGTCGCAACGCATCTTTTCGGGCGTTGTAACGTGCGCGTTGCTCGCCAACATGGACATCATCTGCCAGGGCAGCGGTCATGGCTTTTTGAACTGGAAGCCCCACCATCATTCCGCCATGTTTTCTAATTTCACGAATTTTGGCAATTAATGCGCTGTCACCAATCATAAATGCAGCACGATAACCGGCCATTGACGATCGCTTTGACAGGGAATGGATCGCTAAAATATTTGTGTTGTCTCCCCCTGTTTGAGAAAGCACCGACACTGATTTCGCGCTCTGATCAAATTCGAAATAACATTCATCAGAGACCAAAATAGATTTGTAAGTACGAGACCAATCAATGCAGGCCTTTACTTCATCAACGCTATGAACTCGACCAGTTGGATTACTTGGTGAATTAAGCCAGGCTAAATCTGCAGCTGGCCAGGTAGTGGCATCGATGGCAACTGGAATCGATTGCGCCTGGGCCAAGATCGCACCAACGTGATACGTCGGATAAGCAATTTCTGGAATCAAAACAATCTTTGATTCAATAATTGTTGGTAACCATGCCACTATCTCTTTTGAGCCAATGACCGGCAAGACATCAAAATCACCGGTTGCCGCTAAATGCTCTACTGCCCATTTTTTTATTGCGGCGCGAAGTTCTGGCGTTCCGGCAGTTACTGGATAACTTGGTGAATTAGAAGCATCACGAAAAGCCTGTTGAATAAATTCAGGTGTTGGGTCAACTGGAGTACCTTGCGAGAGATCAATGATTCCCTGCGGATGAGCTCTAGCTTTCTCGCCAAATGGTGCTAATGCATCCCAAGGAAAATCAGGAAGCTGGGCACGCAATTTTTACTCGCTCTTTGGTGGGAGTTCAGTAACTATTTGGTGATCAGTTCCGGTTGCGCCAACTTTGCTAGCTCCACCTGGTGAACCAATCTCCACAAAAAATTCAGTATTAACTTTGCCAAACTCTTTCCACACGCCCGGAACATCATCTTCGTAATAGATAGCTTC
>Ga0209702_10000743_pt1 | contig 67700 bp, 76 predicted proteins | sample FRY01_FD_187210 | JGI IMG/M metagenome (GOLD analysis project Ga0209702, IMG submission 187210) | Freshwater microbial communities from Lake Fryxell liftoff mats and glacier meltwater in Antarctica - FRY-01 (SPAdes) (version 2) | ecosystem: Environmental > Aquatic > Freshwater > Ice > Glacier... | reverse complement strand
CGCCGTTGGCCTAGAAGTTCGAGCCTCCCGTCAAATTCAAAGAACCCTTCTTAACTCTCTTCGCTATGGAGTCAATATCAGTAATCTCAACTCCGTGAATAAAGCCAAACTCCGTGCGGTCGCTGTGACAACGCGCAAGATGTTGTACCGAACCATTTGGCTCTATGGTTTTACAGATGCGCAAACCGGCGTGGACAATGTTGCGCTTTCGAAAGCGCGCGCGCTCAATGCGAAGAGGAATCTTCAGAAACTATTTCCAAAAACTGTGATCCGAATTAAATACTTTGGTGCGGCAAACCCAGCCTCTAAGGGCAAATCAAAGGCAGCTTACGCACAGAATCGACGAGTAGAGGTTTACGGTTCGTTCCAAAAGTAGCCTGATTTAGCTTTCCACTACCTGACAATTTACGGTAGCAAGGTTATTCCCAAGAGGAAATAGCCGGACACTGCAAATTGGTACTGATACGAATTGCTTATTACTCTATCGAGGCGAAATGGTCGGAAATTTATTTTCCAAAACAATCCTGGCGGGTTGCCCGAGCGGCCAATGGGAGGGGACTGTAAATCCCCCGGCTCTGCCTTCGAAGGTTCAAATCCTTCACCCGCCACCACTTGTGGAGCACGGATTCAAAATGAAACACTGGATCTACGTCGAAAATATTCTTCACTGTCTGCCGTTTTTTGCTAGTTGTAGCGGTACCTTATCCACAGGCAATTAATAGATTATCAATTGTTCAGACCTACCAATTGAAAAAACATATCAAATTTTTTAGGAGAGAGTGAGTCGGTATGAACAAGGGGCCAGATTCCTCAGAAACCTTCGCTGCTCAGAGACCTAAAGGGTTTAACGGGCTTATCTTAACTATTGATTTAACTAATAGAAATTTTGAAATAGACCAACCATCTGAAATTTACTGGAGGACTTACGGCGGCGGCGGTTTATTGGCTGCAGAGCGTTTAATGCGAGAAACACCCAAGGGCACAGATCCTCTTGGCCCAATGAATGTGCTTATTTTTGCGTCCTCAGTTATGGCGGGACAACCTTATGTAGGCCTAGCTTCGTTAGCGGTTTGTTCTAAAAGTCCGCTAACCAATGGAATGGGTGAGACTCACGTTGAAGGACCATTCAGCGCTGCATTTAAGGAATCTGGCTTTGATGCGATTATTATAAAAGGACGTTCGCTTACGCCAGTTTTTATCCTTATTGATAATGGGAAAGTTGAAATTAAAGAGGCAAGTGAGATCTGGGGCTTAACGATAGACAAAGTTGTAGATGATTTGGAAGGCAAATATGGAGTTGAAATCTCAACTGCTGTGATCGGTCCGGCGGGTGAGAATCTTGTCAAATTTGCCTCGATAGTCACCAATAGAAGTTTTCAAGCAGCCCGTATGGGGATGGGAGCTGTGATGGGGTCCAAAAATCTAAAAGCACTTGTCATCGCTAAGGGAGAGCGACCTGAAGTCGCAAATCCAAATTTAGCCCAACAATTGACAGATATATATAAAGAGAAAATGTTGAAAAATCCGTTAGCAAATTGGCAGTTTCAGCCACCAGGTTTTGCTGCATGGGTTCACACTCACGGCCTTGATGCCGCACTTTGTACCAAGAATTTTAGAGAAAGTTCCTTTGCGGGTGTTGAGAATTTTACCCCTGAGGAATTTATGAAAAGATTTAATGGCAATTCACCGTGCCCAGGATGTCCAAATAATTGCTTCAAACTTTTTACACCAAACCATCTAGATGGTGATGAAGGACTCAATAAGGCGAGTGCAATTCACCAAGAGATCACAGCAGCTATGGGAGCAAATATTGGTAACTCTGATCTAGATTTTCTTTTTGAATCAAATATTTTGTGCAATACCTTAGGGCTTGATCCAACTTCACTTGGTTATGTAATTGCTATGGCAATGGAGTGCATTGAAAATGGAATCGCCATCGAAGGATTAGGCCAGGATTTTACATGGGGTCAAACCAAGGAAATTCGAAAATTAATAAACGATATTTCAGCTAGAACTGGTGCGGGTAATCTACTGGCTGATGGCGTTAAGAAAATGAGTGAAAAGCTTGGACCAAAGAGTTCACATTATGCAATGCATATTAAAGGTTTAGAAATGTGTGTGGCAGAACCAAGAACTCAAACAAATTTGGCGTTGGGTTATGCGACGGCACCGATTGGCCCTCGTTACAATATTTGTGAACACGACTGGGACTATGACACTGAACTTGGATGGCCACACACTATGCAAGGTTCGAATACGCTAGGAATCTTGGGACGAATTCCGATGGATTACTTAGGGCCAAAAAAAGTTAGAAATTACAAGGCACTATCAAATTGTTGGTCTGCTACCGATGCGCTCTGTGTCTGCATTTTTGCTGCCCCTCCTACTCGCTCCATGACACTTGAAGAATTAAGTTCTTTGCTCGGTGCAATAACTGGTTGGGAGACATCAAGTTATGAAATAATGGCATTTGGAGAACGTAGAATTAATCTAACTAAGGCTTTCAACATTCGAGAAGGAGTACCACCAGAGGCTGACACCTTACCCGAACGTTTTTTTACGGATAAAATCACCGTTGGTCGTTGGACTAATTATTCAATTGATAAAACTAAATTTGAAGAAATGGTAAAAACTTACTATGAGATGATGGGTTGGAATCAAGATGGGGTGCCAAAGTACTCAACATTACTGGAAAATCACCTGGAATGGGCTGCAGATGATGGCCATATTCCAACTTTAGAATAATTTAACTTTTAGCACATCATTGAGTCCAAGTATGAATCTTGCTGCGTTTCTTCGTAAGATAACTAGTTAGATTTATCCTTGCCCCTACTCTAAATTCCCATACCTGTAGAGGCTCAAATTCTTCATCCGCCACCATAATTACAGCTGGAATTGAGGGCTTCTGCTCAGCATGTGTCATACACCCCTTTCCCGTATCCTTCAATTATGAGTTATATCGCTGGAGTACACGGCGTTGTCGCAGGTTATAAATATCCGCAAGAGGTCATTACCGCTGAATTTAGTAAATTAGTTTCACCTGATGGATCTAAGCAAATTGTAATCGAGCGAATTCATCAAGCTACGGGTGTTCAATACAGGAACTTAACTTTGCCACTTGAGGCCTATAAGGATGTCGTTGGCTTTGGTGCCACCAATGATGTATTTATAAAAGTTGGTTTAGAACTAGGTGAAGAAGTAATAGCTGGTGCGTTAAAAAAGGTTGGAATAGAAGCAGTTGAAGTAGATCTAATTATTTCAACTTCAGTTACTGGAATCGCGGTACCTGCCATTGATTCTCTCTTAATTCCTATATTAAATTTTCGCCCAGATATTAAACGTATTCCATCCTTTGGGTTGGGATGTATTGCTGGCGCTACCGGGATTGCTCGGATTCATGATTTTCTACTGGGAAATCCCAACGGAGTTGCAGTTCTGCTCTCGGTTGAGTTGTGTTCACTAACAGTTCAACGCGATGACTTATCGATGGCCAATATCGTGGCTAGCGGTCTTTTTGGTGATGGAGCCGCAGCGGTGGTTATGGTTGGAGAAGAGAAAGCAAAAACACTCGGGATCAGCGGACCAAAAGTATTAGATTCTCGCAGTCGTGTATTTGAAGTTAGTACAGATTCAATTGGCTGGGATATTAACGATACGGGATTTCATATTGTGCTTTCGGCAGAAGTCCCAAAAATGGTTCAATCGAGACTTGATGAAGATGTAATTAAATTCCTTCAAAAGCACAATCTGCAAAAGTCAGATATATCGCACTGGATTGTTCATCCAGGTGGACCTAAAGTTATTATTGCAGTCTCAGAATCACTTGGTATTTCAGACTCGCAATTGGATATCACTTGGAAATCTTTGGCGGCAAAGGGAAATTTATCTTCCGCCTCGATTCTGCATGTTTTACAGGATATATTTTATGATCATGGACGGATTAATCCTCTTGCTGGCGAATATGGGTTGATGATCTCAATGGGTCCGGGATTTGCAACTGAATTAGTTCTGGTTAGGTGGTAATTCGATGACTTATACACAAGCATTTACAATTTTAATTCTAATTGTAGGAATTGAAAGAATTGTTGAACTTATAGTTTCAAAGCGTAATCTTGCATGGAGCAGAGCTAATGGTGGAATTGAATTTAGTTTCGGACACTATCCATTTATGGTCTTTCTGCATACTGGGCTTCTATTTGGTTCACTTGCAGAAATGTATATCTCAAAGACAAAATTGATACCAGAACTGGCATGGTCGATGTTTTTCTTGGCAGTTGCATCACAAATACTTCGTTGGTGGTGCGTGATAACACTTGGGAAACGTTGGAATACGAGAATTGTTTTAGTTCCAAATCTTCCTCGCATAACAACTGGGCCATATAAATATTTAAATCATCCAAATTATGTTGCAGTTGTTATTGAAGGATTTGCCTTACCTTTAGTTGGATTTTCATGGATCACCGCAATCGTATTCACCGCCTTAAATATCCCACTTCTCTATGTTCGTATTCGAGCAGAGAATCAAGCGCTAGCAACGCTGCCTAAGTCATGAAGGATTTATTAGTTGTTGGTGGTGGCCCTATCGGGCTAGCAACTGCGATTCATGCTCGATTGGCTGGGTTGGATGTTGTGATTATTGAACCTAGAGAGAACACAATTGATAAAGCTTGCGGTGAGGGACTTATGCCGGAGGCTATTAATTTACTAAATGAAATTGGTGTTTATCCAAGTGGGATAGATTTTTTCGGCATTAAATATTTGAATGGAAAACGTAGTATTTCGGCCCGTTTTTCAAGAGGTCGTGGCTTAGGCGTGCGTCGTACTGAGCTCTATGACGCGCTACATCACAGGGCAACGGAACTGGGCGTTCAATGGCATAAAGCCAAGGTCACTGAAGTAAACCAGCAAAGTGAGTGGATAGAGGCGGCAGGAATTAAAGGCAGATATTTAATTGCCGCAGATGGTCTTCACTCCTCAGTGCGAACGTATTTGGGGTTGCATGTTGAAAATACAAAGTCACGACGTTACGGCGCACGGCAACATTTTTATGTTGCACCTTGGTCTGACTTAGTAGATGTTTATTGGCTTGCAGGAGCGGAACTTTATGTGACACCTGTTAGCAAAGATGTTGTAGGAATAGCAGTATTAGGAACGCGCCCGCTGGATTTCAATGCCGCTATCGCAGCGGTTCCTGAAATCGCTGCACGTCTAGAAGGTGCAAAACCGGCAAGTGAATTAAAAGGTGCCGGTCCGCTTCGGCAAAAAACATCTGCCAGAACTAATGGAAGAGCGCTTTTAGTTGGCGATGCTTCAGGTTATGTTGATGCGTTGACAGGTGAAGGATTGCGCATCGGTTTGGCACAAGCTGTTGCAGCCGTTAAAGCCGTTGTTGATGAAGATCCAAAAAGTTATGAAAAGGAGTGGGTAAAAATTACTCGTTCTTATCGTGTGCTTACGAGCACCTTGGCTTGGGCTGCCGCTCATCCGCCAATTCGTAATTTAATAGTCCCATCTGCGCAAGCTCTACCGTGGGTATTTAAGAAAGTAGTAAATTCGCTGCAAAGTTAGTAATTTGCTAATTTGTGCAAAGTAAGAAAATCGTGTTGCGAGATGCACGCTAACGAAGAGTTTGGTGTTGTGTTAACTTGGAAGCGTGATCGTGCAGTGGCTGCTTGAGCCCGCGCGCGTGGTGTGAAATATCGTGAGCATCGTCAGACAGGTGCAATGCGTGGACTCACCTCCGGTGATCATTGGAGTCGACAACGCACGGCACTTCTCGAGCGTCACGGTTCACGTCGCAGATCACCAGCATCTCACCGTCGATGATTTTAAACAGTTATTCCAAAGATTAAGTACAAACAGCTCCAAAAGTTGCTGAGCCAACTAGCTTTGAATATTTAGCGAGAACACCTTTTGTGTATCTTGGTGGAAGCGCCACAAAATCATTTCGCCTATTAGTTAATTTGGATTCACTTACATGAAGTTCAAGCGTTCCTTCAGGGATATTAATTGAAATTTCATCACCATCTTTTACTAATCCGATAGTGCCACCCAGCGCCGCTTCAGGTGAAATATGTCCAACACATAACCCAGTTGTTCCACCTGAGAATCTTCCATCAGTAACTAATAAAACATCTTTTCCGAGCCCCGCTCCCTTAAGCGCACTCGTAATCATCAGCATCTCGCGCATTCCGGGGCCACCTCTAGGACCTTCGTATGCAATAACAATCACATCGCCTTTTTGAATTGTGCCATTTGTTAGTGCAGCCATTGCAGATTCTTCGCGATTGAATACTCTCGCCTTACCTTTAAAAGTTTCTATTTCCACGCCAGCATTTTTTACGACTGCCCCTTCAGGTGCGAGCGTTCCAGTCAGAATTGTGATTCCACCATTTTTTCCAAATGGTACTTCTGCTGAATAAATAACTTTTCCATCGGCCGCTGGAGGATTAATGTCAGCAAGGTTTTCTGCGACTGTTTTACCAGTTACGGTCATGCAATCACCGTGGAGCAAGCCTTGATCCAGAAGTATCTTCATGACGGCAGGAACACCACCGACTTTATCTAAATCAAACATTACATATTCACCAAAAGGTTTTAAGTCTGCCAGAAGCGGAACCTTGGCACCGATTCGTTTGAAATCTGCAAGCGAGAGATCTATTCCGAGCTCGTGTGCGATCGCAGGAAGGTGTAGAACTGCATTTGTAGATCCGCCAAGTGCCATGGTGACAGTGATGGCATTCTCTAAAGACTTCTTCGTAATTATGTCACTGGTTGTAATTCCTAATCGCAAAAGATTAATTACAGTCTTACCCGCCAATTTGCTTAAATCTTCGCGGCGATGATCGACTGCAGAGGGAGATGACGAGCCCGGAAGTGACATACCCATAGCCTCTGATGCACTCGCCATAGTGTTTGCCGTATACATTCCGCCACACGTTCCAGCGCTGGGGCAAGCTGCTTTTTCGATCCGATAAAGATCTTCATCGGACATAAGTCCGCGCGCATTTGCACCAACGGCTTCAAATGAAGTCACAATATTGACTTTAATTTCCGTGCCATCTTCAAGTCTTGTTTTTCCAGGGAGCAAAGAACCCGCATACATAAGCACGCTTGGTACATCGATTCGCGCTGCCGCCATAAGCATTGCAGGGATACTTTTGTCGCAACCGGCAAGTGTGACCATTGCATCAAGGCGTTCCGCTTGCATAACAGTTTCGACTGAATCTGCAATTACTTCGCGGCTTACAAGTGAAAAATGCATTCCTTCATGACCCATTGAAATAACATCCGAGACGGTAATTGTTCCAAACTCCATAGGAAATCCACCGCCTGCTTTTACTCCATCCGCAACATATTCAGCGATGGTACGAAGCGACATATTGCAAGGAGTGATTGTGTTGTACGAAGAAGCAATACCAATCTGTGGTTTGGAGAAGTCGTCACCATCCATACCGAGTGCACGTAGCATGGCTCGGTTAGGGCTACGTTCTTTGCCTTGAGTTACTAACGAGCTTCTCGGTGTCATATTCACTGTAGTACCCTAACTCCAACCCAATCCATTGTGAAGAGTGTGAATTTATGACATATACAACGCTGATATCAACGTCAGATTTAGCGAATAATTTAGATAATGAAGACTTCATAATTTTTGATGTTCGCTTTTCCTTAGATGATGAACTTTTGGGAAATATCGCATATAAGGAATCACATATTCCTGGCGCTATTTATGCAGATTTAGCCACGGATCTTTCTGGTGAGATTATTTCGGGAGTAACTGGCCGACGACCTTTTCCAACGGTCGAATCATTTACAAAAACCCTTTCTAATTGGGGAATTACCCAAGAAACTCAAGTGATTTGTTATGACGCAGAATCTGGACTGATGGCAGCATCCCGGCTATGGCTAATGTTTCGTTGGCTAGGCCATGACAAGGTTGCAGTTCTAGATGGCGGTTTGAAAGCTTGGCAAAGTGAGAAATTGCCCATGGATCAGACAATTAAAAATATTACACCAACGATTTTTATTCCTAATGTTCGTGAAGAGTTATTTGTCGATGCCAACTTTGTAGATAAAGTCCGAAATAATTCTGATTATTGTGTCTTTGACTCAAGGGGAGCTGAGGGTTATCACGGAGGCGGAAAATACTACGATCCAGTTCGTGGCCATATCGCAGGTGCAGGTCTCGCTGATCGTGCGGAGATAACTGGCGCAGACGGCTTATTTAGAAGCAAGGAAGAATTGAAGAAACATTTTGAAAAATTAGTTGGTGATGTACCTTCTAGCAATTCAATTTTTTATTGTGGCTCAGGTGTTACGGCAGCCCAGAACGTACTTGCAATGAAACATGCTGGTTTGGGTGATTCAAAGATGTATATCGGTTCGTGGAGTGAGTGGATCACGGATCCGCAGCGGGAGATTGCGCTGTGACAGATAAGAAATTCAGGTATGCGCTAATTGGTTGTGGATTTTTTGCACAAAACCACTTAAGCGCTTGGAGTCAGCATCCCGACGTTGAATTGGTTGCTACCTGTGACGTTGATTTTGAAAAAGCTAAGGCAGCAGCAGCCAAATTTGGAGGAACCGCCTATTCGAGCGCAACCGAACTCTTTGCAAATGAGAAATTAGATTTTGTAGATATTGCAACCACGCCTCCGACTCATAGAATAATGGTCGAAATGGCTGCAGCAAATGGTGTTGCCGCAATCTGCCAAAAGCCACTTGCCTGGGAAATGAATGACGCTAAAGCAATGGTGTCTGCTATGGAAGCAAAGAACCTGCCATTTATGGTGCATGAAAATTTTCGCTTCCAAACTCCTATGCGCAAAATTAAGGAAATAATCGAGAGTGGGGCTATTGGTAAGCTCTTCTTTGGACGTATCTCTTTCCGTACTGCACACGATGTTTATTCAGCCCAGTCTTGGCTTGTTGAAAGTGAACGCATGATTATTGTGGATGTTGCCGTTCACCTATTTGACCTAGCTCGATACTTTATTGGTGAACCAACTTCTTTATTTACATCAGCACACAGAGTTAATCCAATAATTAAAGGTGAAGACTCAGCAACCGTTTTGATGCATATGAATGACGCTACGTGCATAGTTGATGCCAGTTATGAAACTAGATCAGACCATAATACTTATCCTCAGACTTTCGTAATAATTGAAGGAAGCAAAGGAGCCATAACTTTATCTGCTGACTATCATTTACAAGTAGTCTCAGGATCATCCGTAACTAATACCATTTTAGAAATCCCGGACCATGGATGGACTTCAGAACCTTGGAATGCGATTCAAGATAGCGTAGTGAACGTAAACCGCCACTGGATTGAATGTCTTAAATCAGGGAAAGAACCCGAAACAAGTGGCAGGGATACTCTTAAACTTCTTGATATAACTTTAGGGGCATATGAGTCTATGGATTCTGGCCAAATATTTTCTGTAGGAATGTTGAAAAAATAAATAAAATGAAGAGATTAAAGGCTGGACCCTATTCATTGGAATATAGTGAGGCAAGCCTCTGGAATATTTGTTTAGGAGATGAAGAAGTAATTCGAAGAATTTATTTAGTTTTTCAAGATATAAATTGGACCTCACGACCCTTTAAAATTATCAAAGAAGAATGGAATCGTCGAGAGAGTTCATTTTTAGGAAGAATTGAAGTTCAAGGAACTCACGATGCTAAAAACTTCTTTGCAACAATTGAAATAACTGGTAGCGAATTAGGTCAAATAAGCTTCTCATTCACTGGCAAAAGTTCAACCGACTTTATGCGTAATCGCTTTGGTCTATGTCTGCTTCACCCAATTAAAGAGCTATCAGGTAGAGATTGCACTCTCTCCAAAGCCGATGGATCCATATCTGAGTCTAATTTCCCGCTACAAATTTCTCCTGAACAGCCCTTCAATAATTTAACTGGAATTAGTCATAAGTTAAAAAATGGGTCTCGCGCGATTGTGAAATTTTCGGGGGAGATTTTCGAAACTGAAGATCACCGGAATTGGAGTGATGCCTCCTACAAAACTTACTGCACACCCATTTCCATTCCATTTCCCGCTTTAGTAGAGAATCAAAAAGTATTACACCAAAGAATAGAAGTTTCTCTCGAAGGCTATTCAGATTTCCTAAATTCTGAGTTAAGAAAACCAAATGTGATAACTGTCAGTAATGAGATTGGACAACTCCCCAAAATCGGTATCTGTTTAGGAGATGGATTGAAAGCGCTTTCGTTCGAAGAGCACGAAGGCTTCGATCTCTTGGGAATCGAACATTTTCGACTTTCTATCAAGGAAATGGAGGGTTCTCATACTCGTATTCTGAGCGCACTGGAATTGGCAAAGAGGTTTGAGTTATCTCTAGATCTGGCTTTGCATGTAGATTCTGTTGATCAATTGATCGAACTCAATAAAAAATTAGGGGATCAAAAGGATTTGATACGTTCGTTCGCTGTATTTTCTAAGGATGAGAAAGTCACATCTGAAAAACTGATGAAAGCAGCGAGAGAGTTAGTGGGGAAAAGTGCGGCACTTGTTGGAGGAACGGATTTGTACTTTACAGAATTAAATCGCAATAGAGAGTGTATTGACTATTTAGATGAAATTAGTTTTTCGTTGAACCCCCAAGTACATTCATTTGATGATCGGACTATCTTTCAGAATGCTGCGACCCAGGAAGTAATTGGGGTTAATGCCAAGTTAATATGCCAAGGTAAGCCAGTCACAATTGCACCAATTACTCTATTGCCTAGATACAACCCAAATGCGACTGCTCCTGAGCAAGATGTAAGCAACACATCACTACCTAAATCAGTGGATGCGCGGCAAAAAACTTGGGTCGCTGAAGCCTGGACCGCACTTTCGCTGAAAGCTATTGCGCAATCAGGATCTATTTCAAAAGTTTCATATTTCGAAACGGTCGGCTGGAGTGGGTTAAAGGAATTTAACTCCGACAACACAGGTGATCGCTTCCCGGTTTGGAATTTCTTTGAGGCGCTGCAGGGCTTTACTAGTTTCATACCAACCCAATCTTCGAGCCCAGAATCAGTTGACCTATTAATGCTTCAAAATGAAAAAGTTACAAGATTAGTTTTGATAAATTTGAGTAGTATTAAGCAAGAAGTAAGTTTTAACGGAATTGATATTCCTCTGATGAGACTTCTGCCAGAGAGTGTTACTTACCGAGATATTGAAAGGTTATGAAATGTTTGATCCAATCTTTAACCTAAAAGGTAAGCGAGTTCTAATTACGGGTGGTGCGGGATCTCTCGGGACCCTGATCACAAGCGCTTTTGTAGAGCGTGGGGCTAGCGTGGTGGTTCAGGATTTAAATGCGAATCGCTTGGAAGAAGTAATTAATTCTATTCCAGATTCAAGTGGTAAATTATTTTCTTTAACCTCTGACCTTTCTTCTGCAGAAGAATGTAAACGCACTGTTGAGGATGCCAGCAAGTTGCTCGATGGTTTAGACATCGTTATAAATACGGCCGGCATAAATCGCCGCAAGTTAATTGAAGATGTAACTCCTGAGGACTTTGATGCGATTGTCTCAGTAAATATGCGAGCTATCTATTTTATTTCCCAAGCGTCTCATCCAATTATGAAAAAGGGTGGTGGTGGAGTAATTGTTAATATGAGCTCACTAAGTGCTCGTTATAGTTTTAATACAATTTCAGTTTACGCAGCCACAAAGGCTGCGGTTTCCTCTATAACTCGTAGTTCTGCAAGAGAATGGGCAAGAGACAAGATCAGAGTAAATTGCATCGAACCATCAGTAATTAAGACTGATTTCACAAAGCCGCTATGGGGCGAGCCTCACCGCACAAAATGGTTTGATGAAACAACCCCAATCGGCCGACTTTCAGCGCCAGATGAAATAATTGGCGCTGTGATTTTCTTAGCGACAGATGCCTCTTCGTACATCACCGGTCAATCAATCGTGATTGATGGAGGAATACTTAGTGGCGGAGATTGGGATTCTTATAAAGATAACTGATTAGGCCTGCTGTTGCATTGACCATAAAGTCCAAATGTGTGATCGGACTGAAAGTGGCTGACGCATAATTGTCAGAATCTGGAATGCAACATCATCTGGGCGTAGGTAATTCGCAAGGGCGGGAGCGCCACTTGTTCTTCCAACGCCGATTGCAAATTCAGTTTCAGTTCCAGCTGGGCAAACTAGAGCTACACGAACACCCTTAGCGCGCATTTCGCGATCGAGCCCACCAGCGAAACCAACCTGAGCAAACTTTGTTCCTGCGTAGATTGATTCATCTCCACCGCCACGGAAACCTGCAACCGAAGCGACCATGATTACGTCGCCAACTTTCTTCTCAATCATTGTTGGCAAGCAGGCACGAGTAATATGAACTGTTCCTTCAAAGTTTGTGCGCATCATGCGATTAATTTCATCATCGCTGTAATCCAAAACAGATCCATACATACCAATTCCCGCATTAGGTACTACGCAGTCGATGGTGCCAAAAGTGTCGATTGCAATTTTCGCAATTGCACGAGAGACCGATGGTTCAGAACAATCTCCAGCATGTGCAACTGCATTTGCTGAACCCAGTTCTGTCACTAACTCATCTAGCTTGGCTTGGTTTCGGGCGTTTAGAACGACCTTGGCCCCAGCCTCCACTAATTGGCGCGCCGCAGCCGCACCAATACCTGTTGTAGCTCCAGTGATTACTACTACTTTGCCGGTGATGTCTCTGAGTTCATATGTCATGGAGGTAGGTTAGATAAGAATGGTCGCCCTTGCAAATAAAGAATTCAGTGTCAAAATGTAAGATTCTAAGCAACACACCCATTTTCAGATGAAATTAGGGCGTAGAAGCCCCTACATTTTGAACCTCATCCATTGGAGACTTTGGGTGAAGTATTGCACTTAGCGAAGTCCGGTTTGATCCCGGCGCTGTCCCCGCAACTGTAATGATCGAAAGGTCATAGCCAGGTCGCCTATTTCTTTACTGCAAGATCCGACCTCGGAAGAAGGTTGGGCTATCCGTAGCCTGAACTTCTTCCCTTTCGACTTCTAGAAGGGCTCTCCCAAGCAATGAGTATTCAAGTAAAGAAACGTAACGATGAACTTGAATCTATTGATTTGGAAAAGATGCACAAGGTTGTTTTCTGGGCGACGGAAGGGATCGAGAATGTCAGCGCCAGCGAAGTTGAAATGCGAAGCCAGCTGCAATTTTATGAGGGCATAACTACCGCTGATATTCAAGAAACGCTAATTAAAAGTGCTGCTGATTTAATCAGTGAAGAATTTCCGAATTATCAATATGTCGCAGGACGCTTGATTAATTACCATCTGCGCAAAGCTGTTTATGGGAGTTATACCCCTTGCTCTATTTATGAACTGGCAGAGCGCAATGTAAAAAACGGCTTTTATGACAGACAAATTCTTGAGGCCTACTCAAAATCAGAATGGGACGAACTTAATTCCTACATTCAGCATCAAAGAGATGAGAATTTTACTTACGTTGCTATGGAGCAATGGCGCGGCAAGTATCTAGTACAGAACCGTGTAACTGGCCGAATCTTTGAAACTCCCCAGATGGCCTACATGATGATTGCAGCGACACTATTTATGTCCTACGAAAAAAGCGCTCGCTTGCAGTGGGTTAAAGATTATTATGACGAAACCAGTTTGGGTAATATAAGTTTGCCAACTCCTGTGATGGCTGGAGTTCGTACACCACAACGCCAGTTCAGCAGTTGTGTTCTTATTGAAGTTGGAGACAGCCTCGACAGTATCAATGCAACTTCAAGTGCAATTGTTAAATATGTCAGCCAAAAAGCAGGTATAGGTATTGGCGCGGGCAGAATCCGCGCCCTAGGATCTCCGATTCGAAATGGCGATTCTTACCACACAGGTGTAATCCCCTTTTATAAATTATTTCAGAGTGCAACCAAATCTTGCTCTCAAGGCGGAGTTCGCAGTGGCTCTGCAACTCTCTACTATCCGCTTTGGCACTTAGAGATAGAAGATTTACTAGTTCTTAAAAATAATAAAGGAACAGAAGATAATCGTGTGCGCCATATGGATTATGGGGTTCAATTTAATAAGGTCATGTATGAGCGTCTTATTTCTGGTGGAGATATAACTTGTTTTAGCCCGGATGAAGTCCCTGAAATGTACGATGCTTTTTTTGCCGATCAGAACCTTTTTAAAACATTGTACGAAGCAGCAGAAAAAAATCCATTACTTCGTAAAAAATCCTTTAAGGCCGCAGAATTATTTGGACGTTTTATGCAGGAGCGCAAAGATACCGGCCGCATTTATTTACAAAATGTTGATCACGCAAACACTCATAGTCCATTTAAAGAAGAGATTGCTCCAATCAAAATGAGTAATCTCTGTAGTGAGATTGACCTCCCAACCATTCCGCTAAATGATATTAATGATGAATTAGGCAGAATTGCGCTTTGTACCTTAAGTGCAATTAACTGGGGGAATGTATCCAAGCCAGCAGATTTTGAAAAATTATGTCGCTTAGCAGTGCGTGGCTTAGATGCACTTCTTTCATACCAAAACTATCCAATCAGAGCTGCGCAAATTTCAACTGAGGAGTTTCGACCACTTGGAATTGGAATTATTAACTTTGCTTATTTCTTAGCAAAAAATGGCACGTCTTACAGTGATCCCGCCGCTCTTGCCTTAGTTGATGAATATGCTGAAGCGTGGAGTTATTACCTAATTAAGGCATCTGCTGAATTAGCCGTTGAATTTGGACCTTGTACGCGTTGGCAAGACTTGAAATATGCCGATGGCAGACTTCCAATTGATACTCGTAAAATGGATGTGGATGAACTTGTTCCGCACGTTGAGCGCATGGATTGGTCAACTCTTCGTGAAACCATTCAAAGTACGGGTATCCGCAATGCAACTCTAATGGCGCTCATGCCAGCTGAGACCAGTGCGCAGATAAGTAATGCCACGAACGGTATCGAGCCACCGCGTAGTTACGTCAGCATTAAGCAGTCTAAGCACGGAGTTTTGAAGCAAGTTGTTCCAGAATTCGAAAGATTGAAAGATCAATATGAACTTCTTTGGGATCAAAAAAGCCCAGAAGGATACCTAAAGATTTGTTCAATTTTACAAAAATATATCGATCAGGGAATCAGTATTAACACGAGTTACAATCCAACTTTTTATCCTGAAGAAAAGATTCCAATGAGTGAGATGTTAAAACATCTGCTCTTGGCATATAAGTACGGTAATAAGCAGTTGTACTACTTCAATACTTATGATGGACAGGGAGAAATCAATATTCAAGACTTAGTTAAATCTGAGCCATTGATTGAGATGCTCAAAATGTCACCTGATGAGGATGAAGACTGTGACAGCTGTGTTATTTAGTAAGAAGCAGAAGATCCACCGAAACCAACAAAAGAAGGAGACATCATGAGCGTGTTTAATATTTCCAATAAGAAGAACCATACAAAATCGCTTGCCTTCTTAGACCCTGAAGGTGGTTCACCGGTTCAACGTTTTGACACCCTTAAATATCCGCAATTCGATAAGTTGACCGAGAAAGAGTTGGGCTTTTTTTGGCGCCCGGAAGAAATTGATGTCATGAAAGACTCAAAAGACTTCCGTGAATTAACCCCTCATGAACAGCATATTTTTACTAGTAACTTGAAGCGTCAGATTTTGCTGGACTCGGTTCAGGGAAGAAGCCCAAACCTGGCATTGCTACCGTTAGCAACTTTGCCAGAATTGGAAGTTTGGATTGAGACTTGGGCCTTTAACGAGACAATTCATAGCCGCAGTTACACGCACATTATTCGCAATGTTTATTCGAACCCCACTGAAGTCTTTGATGAAATCTTGAGTATCGAGCCAATTATTTCTTGTGCTGCTGATATCAGTAAGTATTACGACTCACTTATTGAATATTCACTTTGGTACCAGACTCTCGGAATAGGGACTCACCAAGTGAACGGTAAAACAATTGTTGTAGATCTCTACGAATTAAAGAAGAGATTATGGCTCTGCATCAATAGCGTGAACGTTCTTGAAGGTGTTCGCTTCTATGTCAGTTTTGCCTGCAGCTGGGCATTTGCTGAGCTTAAAAAGATGGAAGGTAATGCGAAAATTATTAAGCTAATTGCGCGCGATGAGAATGTTCACTTGGCTTCAACGCAGATCCTTATCAATGTTCTGCCAGATGACGACCCAGATTTCGCAAAAATTAAAGAAGAAACTCGCTCGGAATGTATTGAAATATTTCAAGCAGCAGCAGAGCAAGAGAAAGATTGGGCTCGTTACTTATTCCAGGACGGTTCCATGATTGGTCTCAATGAAAAACTACTGTGTGATTATGTTGATTACATTCTTGAAAAGCGTTTAACTGCAGTTGGGCTTAATGATGAGAAAAAGACTTTGGCTAACCCACTGCCTTGGACTCAGAAGTGGATCGCCGGAGCAGACGTTCAAGTTGCTCCTCAAGAAACTGAAATTACAAATTACATAATTGGTGGCACAAAACAAGATTTAGATGGAGCAACATTTGCGGGCATGAGCTTGTGATAACCGTTTACTCTAAGGATCAATGTCCCAAATGTGTAAAGGCGAAGGAACTTCTTCACCGAAAAGGTGTTAGGTATGTAGAAATTGATATTGAGGCCGATGAGGAAGCGAAGGTTTTCTTAGTTTCTCAAGGTTTTCAATCTCTTCCTCAAATCGAGGCCGATGGAATATTTTTAGAGGGTGGACTGGCTGGCCTAGTTAGTCAATCTGAAGATTTTTTTGATCAACATAAAGTCAGCTAAATATTCATTCTATTTAAGGAGATAAAAATGAAGAAAAATTTGAAAATTTTTACCGCTGGAGTATTTGCAGTTGCTCTTACCCTCACAGGATGCTCATCATCGTCAGATGATGCAGCGCCGGTTGAAAGTGCAAGCTGTGAAAAAGCGGATCTTGCAACAGTCACTGATGGAACTTTGACAATTGCCACAGGAGAACCGGCTTACTACCCATGGATTATTGATGATAAGCCAGAGTCAGGTGAAGGATTCGAAGGCGCAGTTGCTTACGCTGTTGCCAAGCAACTTGGATTTACAAATGAAGAAGTTACTTGGGTCCGAACTACATTTGATTCAGCAGTAACACCTGGTGAAAAGAATTTCGACTTTAACTTGCAGCAGTTCTCAATAACTGCTGATCGCCAGAAGGCAGTTGATTTCTCATCCCCTTACTACACCGCACCTCAAGCAATCGTTTCATTTAAGGGAAGTAAGATTGATGGCAAGTCATCAATCGCTGACTTAAAGAGTGCAAAGTTAGGCGCAGCGGTTGGAACAACTTCACTAGATGCGGTTGAGTCACAAATTGGGTCTAAGCCAGAGGTATTTAATGACAATGCAGCTGGAGTTGCAGCGTTAAAAAATAAGCAGATCGATGGTCTCGTTGTAGATCTTCCAACTGCTTTTTATCTATCAGGAGTTGAAGTTCCAAATGGAATTATTGTTGGTCAACTTCCATCAACTGGTGCAGGAGATCAATTTGGTCTCGTCCTTTCAAAGGCAAGCAAGCTCACATCATGTGTTTCAAGGGCAGTTGATGCAATAACAGCAGACGGCACATTGGCTGCAATTACAGATCAGTGGTTAGCATCAAATGCTGGCGCTGCTGTTTTGAAGCCTTAATAGGATCTAAGAAGTAAACACGGTAGTTTGGCGGCCATGTCAGAGACTCAGAACTCTGCGTGGTCGCCGAGCTCACGTGAGATAGAACGCCGCAAAACACGGAAGGCAATGAGCCGCAAGCAAGTTGGTGTTGCTGCGGTTTCTTCATTTTTGGTTCTTGGAACTCTTCTCATAATTCTTGTTACTTCCCCAGGTTGGGAGAGCGTAAAGTCAACGTTTTTTGATATTGATTATGGGCGTGAAGTTCTCCCAAAAGTGATCTCAGGACTGTGGATTAATCTTCAGCTGACTTTCATTGGTGGAATTGCCATCGGAATTATTGCCATGGGGCTCGCTTTACTTCGAACAACAAAATCTCCTGCGCTAACTCCATTTAGATTTCTCGCGACTGCCTATGTAGATATTTTTCGTGGAGCGCCACTTATTTTGATTATTTTACTAGTTGGCTTTGGAGTTCCTGCGCTGGGACTAAAAGGAGTTTCCAGCAACGTAATTTTTCTTGGAACTGTTGCCGTAGTTTTAACTTATTCGGCTTATGTTGCTGAAGTAATTAGAAGTGGAATTCTTTCGATTCACCCAAGTCAGAGAGCGGCAGCTCGTTCACTCGGCTTAACTTCAGCCCAGACAATGCGATTTGTAGTACTACCTCAAGCGCTCCGTAGAGTTGTTCCTCCACTGTTAAATGATTTTGTTTCTCTCTTAAAAGATACGGGTTTAGTGTCAATTTTAGGAGTTACCGATGCAGTAAGAGCGGCGCAAATAAATGCCAGCAGAACCTTTAATTACACACCATATGTAGTTGCCGCAATTCTCTTTTTACTCATAACTATTCCAATGACTCGTTATACAGATCGTGCAATTAGGCAGCGTACGAGCGCCCAGAATTCTGAAGGTGCCACCTGATGAGCAATGTTCTCGAGCTAGTAAATATTAGAAAATCTTTTGGTGATGAAGTTGTTTTAAATGACCTTTCACTTCAAGTCCCAGAACACACCGCCACAGTTCTAATAGGTGCATCTGGCTCAGGAAAATCAACTTTATTGCGTTGTATTAATCTGCTGGAATCAATTGATGATGGACAGATTTTTCTTGATGGCCAAGAAATATCTGATCCTGAAATAAATGTGGATCAAGTACGACATCGACTTGGAATGGTTTTCCAATCCTTTAACTTATTTCCGCATAAAACAGTTTTGGAAAACATCACACTCTCACCCATAAAAGTTCATGGAAAGAATAAGGATGAAGCAATTACTGGGGCCCTTGCACTACTAAATAGATTTGATCTCTCAGATAAAGCTGATCAATATCCAGATCGCCTAAGCGGGGGACAACAGCAGCGAGTGGCGATTATTCGCTCGCTAGCAGTTAATCCGCGCTTACTTTTGCTGGACGAAGTAACTTCTGCTCTTGACCCAGTTCTAGTCAATGAGGTTCTAAGTATTGTTCGAGATTTAAAGCATGATGGAATGACCATGGTTCTAGCAACGCATGAAATGGGATTTGCTACCCAAGTTGCCGATGAGGTTTGTTTCTTAGAGTCTGGAAATATCTTAGAACGCGGAAGCGCAGAGCAAGTACTAAGAAATCCAACAAATCCTAAAACTCAAGAATTTTTAAAGCGAGTACATCAGGCAGGTCGACTTTAGTTTTCTAATTTAAATTGTTCGATGAATGATAAATTGAAATTTACCTTCAACAAAGTAAGTGTCACCAGTGGCTATTGGCTTGCCATCTCTTAGGTAGTGCACTTGGCGTAGTTGTAGATAGAGACCATTTCGAGGCTTTCCCGCCCCCCAACCAATTTCTTTTGAACTAATGGCGTGAATCTCCGCACGAGCACGAACTGGAACTTTATTTGCCTCTCCAAGGCCAGCGAAAATTGAACCTGATGAAAGTTTTTTAATTGTTGCAGCAGAGAGGCCATCAACAGGAAAGGTGTCATATGAAAACGCAACCACCTCTCTGTCGGCAGTGATCGCACGCTCTAAGTGAAGAACTTGTGATCCTTGCGGCAAAAGAAGATCTGCTGCTTCTGTCTTACCTGCTTGGCGAATTTCGCTTGTACGTGTAACCATTCCTGCTTTAAAGCCAAGCTCTTTTATAGTCTCGGTTATCGATTTAAGTTCTTGTAATCCCGCCCTGACCACTCCACCAAAATCTGCAACATAAACACCCGATCCATGTCTAATATCAATCAACCCTTGTCTCTCAAGTGAGCGAAGGGCGGTGCGAATGGTTACTCGAGCAACACCGTATTGAGATGCAAGTTCAAACTCACCTGGAATTTTTGATCCCGCATCCCACTCATGTTTAAGAATTCGCGTGCGTAGATGGCTTCTAACTTGATCACTGAGAGATTCGCCAGAGGTGCGAGATATCTCTTTCTTGAAAAGTATTGACATATCCACCCCCTAGCGTATTGTGACTCCTGAAGTTGTAGGACAACTATTTAGGAGTCAGATACAAATGTCAACACCTTTTATGGCAATTGAGTGGAAAGAAAATAAGATCTTTCTCCTTGATCAAACTGCACTTCCCGCCGCCGAAAATTATTTGTCTTATGACTCAATTTCGGAATTAGTAGTTGCAATTCAATTATTGGTAGTCCGCGGAGCACCGGCACTTGGCGTGACTGGTGCTTACGGCGTTGTGGTTGCAATGGATGAGGCAGCACGTAAAGGGTTATCTGCTGTGCAACTTGAACAGAATATTGATGCACTGCGTGATGCTCGTCCGACTGCGGTAAATCTTGCATGGGCAGTGGAAAAAATTCGAAAAGAAGTTGGAAGAGGTCGAGATGCTGTCTTGGCGGCAGCTCAAGAATTAGCAAGTGATGACAAACAATCGAGTACAGATATGGGAAATATTGGTGCTGATTGGTTAATCAATACGTTGGGTGCAAAACCACTTACGCTTCTAACGCACTGCAACACTGGCTCGCTGGCAACTACTGGAACCGGAACCGCTCTTGGAGTTATTAAAGAGATGCATCAGCGCGGATATGTAAAAGAAGTTTATGCTGATGAAACCAGACCTCTCTTACAGGGTTCTCGATTAACTGCATGGGAATTAATGAAATCTGATATTCCATATCGTATTGAACCTGATGCTGCTGCCGCGATGGCGATTCTCAGCGGTCGTATAGATGCGGCGCTTATTGGTGCAGACCGAATTGCAAAAAATGGTGATTCGGCAAATAAAATTGGATCTTTAGGAGTTGCTCTCGCTTGTCACGCCGCAGGAATCCCGTTTTTAGTAGTTGCACCAGAATCGACCGTAGATCGCTCTATCGCTACCGGCTCAGATATTCATATAGAAATTCGTGACGATAAAGAATTAACTTTCTTTAAGAGTATTCAGGTTGCTCCAATTGGAGCAAAGACATTTAACCCAGCTTTCGATGTAACGCCTGCCAAGTACATAAGTGCCGTAATCACCGAATTGAAAGTATACGAAATTGCTAAGGGAGTTTCACTATGAATCAATATCAGCCTTTAACCGAATTAGTAGCTCGCTCTCAAAAACTTGGCGCAAATCAATCTTTAGTTGTTTTTGGTGGAGGAAATACATCATCAAAAGGTGAAATAAAAGATTATCTTGGCCGCCAGAAGAAAGTTCTATGGGTCAAAGGCTCGGGCGCAGATATGCAGTATGCAGTAGATCGCGACTATCCCGGACTATATCTAGATGAGTTACTTGCCTTACAAGATCTCAGCGAGATGAGTGATGATCTAATGGTTGATTACGTAACCAGAGCACTTGTAGATCCAACATCACGGAGACCCTCAATCGAAACCTTGTTGCATGCGTTCTTGCCGGCAAAACACATCGACCACGTTCATTCTGATGCAATTTGTGCTCTTACTAATCATCCAAGAGGTGAAGAGGCAGTAAAAGAAGCTTTGGGCGAAAGATTTGCTTATGTTGATTGGATTAGACCTGGATTTGAACTTTCAAAATCGGTTGGGGCGCTAAGTGAATTTGATGGTGTCGTTCTGGCTCATCACGGCTTAGTTGTTTGGGATGAAGATACCGACAAATGTTTTGCAAAAACACAGGTTGCAGTTAAGAAGGCAAATGATTACTTGGATTCGCTTAACAAACGGCCTGTCGCTAATTTCCAACACAATGACTTACCTGATCAAGAGTTAAAAGAGTTATTGCTTGCATTACGTGGAAAATTGGGCAAGAAACAAGTGTTGCGAGTTGATGAAAGGCTTGCTCCAATCGCTGCTCGCGATGACTTAGCTAAAATTCTCGATGCTGGAGTTTCTAGCGCAGACCATATGATGAGGATTCGACCTAAGTCTGCTGCCATCACAGTTGATGATGTAGAAACCGGGATCGATAACTATCGAACTGACCACCGAAATTATTTTGCAGAAAATAAAGCATCACTACCGGCGGGGTATTCCAGCCACGGGGATGATCCAAAGGTTGTATTAGTTCCGGGAGTTGGCGCGATTACTGGTGCCAGCACGTTAAAAGAGGCAGCAATGTTGGCTGACATTGCCACACATACTCATGGAGTAGCCGCACGAGTTCGTGACGTGTTTGGTGAGGGTCGAGCATTACCAAGTTCAGAGGTATTTGGTTTTGACTACTGGCCAATGGAATTATTTAAATTAAAATCAAAACCAGAATCTGCCAAATTTGATGGCCATATATTTATTGTCACAGGCGCCGGAAGTGGTATCGGTAGGGGTATAGCAATCGAATTAGGAAAACTTGGTGCTCATGTTGTTTTGGCAGATATTGAATCAGCTGGTTTAAAACAAGTTGAGGCTGAATTTGTCACTAACAAGTCCAACCCACCACTCTTAATTATTGGTGATCAATCGAAAGAAGCTGATGTAAAAAATACTTTAACTCAGACAATCCTTCACTTCGGCGGAATAGATGGCGTTGTGATAAATGCAGGAATTGGAGTCTCTGATTTACTTGAAGATTTAGAAGTTGAAAAGTGGCAACGCGGCTTAGATGTAAATTTAACGAGTGCCTTCTTGATGACTAGAGAAGCACTGAAAGTTCTCCGTAAACAAAAAATGGGGGGATCGCTCGTTTATGTAGCTAGCAAGAATGCATTTGCACCGGGTGCAGGCTTTGGTGGATATTCCGTAACCAAGGCAGGAATGTTGCAGTTAATGCGCATTGCCGCTCTTGAGGGAGGCAGCGTTGGTATTCGTTGTAATGCTGTTAATCCAGATGCCGTTTTTGATAACAGCAAACTTTGGGAAGGGGGCGTCCGCGAACAACGCGCGGCCGCGCATGGAGTTAAACCAGAAGATCTCGAAGATTTCTATGCTTCGAGAAATATTCTAAAAGCCCGTGTTCGAAGCAAAGATGTTGCTCATAGCGTTGCCTATCTATTGAGCGATGAATCTTCACGCACTACTGGTGCCGTAATTGCAGTTGATGGTGGCGTCTCCGCCGCCTTCCCGAGATAAGGGTAGTTAAATGAGTCCAGACATTGAGAAAATCGAAAGTATCGCAAAAGGTATTCGTCAGCGTGTATTGGCTCATACGTTAGCCAATAACGGTGGGTACATGAGTCAAGCTTGCTCTTCGGCAGAGCTACTGGCTTCTCTTTACGGCGGAATTCTTAATTTTGCACCAGTGACTGAACCAATTGATCCACCGTCATTTATTGGCGTACCCGAGGTCGGCATTCATACTTATAAGACAGGTCAGCAATTCCACGGCGTAACAGGCGAAAATTACGACCGTTTAATTTCAAGTCCAGCACATTATGCGTTAGTTATTTATGCAGCCTTAATCGAAACTGGTCGCTTGCGCGAAGATGGACTCGATTTCTTTAATAAAGATGGATCAACTGTGGAAATGATTGGGGCTGAACACTCACCAGGATTCGAAACTACAACTGGCTCACTTGCTCAAGCTTTATCTCAAGCTGGAGGAATTGCGCTGGGAAGAAAACTAAAAAACGAAAGTGGCAATACTTGGGTGTTTATGAGTGATGGCGAATTCCAAGAAGGTCAGACATATGAAGCGCTACAGGCCGCAAAATTTCATGGATTAAATAAATTGCGGGTAATCGTTGACGTCAATCTAAATCAATGTGATGGACCAATGGATACCGTTATGAAAATTGAACCTTTAGCGGATCGAATTCGTGCCTTTGGTTGGGATGTCACAACCCTTGATGGTCACGATATTCCTGCGATTTTAACGGCAGCTTCAGAAGTGACTTCTAATCCACACATGTTGCTCTGCTACACGGATCCAGTTCGAGGATTACCTGTTCTAGAAGAACGCAAACCTACTTTGCATTACTTGAGATTTACGGGCGCCGACGAACGAGCGAAATACGAGAAGGCTTATCAGGAGATGATCAAATGAGTTACGAAATAGTGGCACGCCCGCATCAACAAAACTTTATTGATTGGGCAAAAGATAAGCCAGAAGTTTTAGTTCTATCTGCCGATCTAACCAACTCTTGCGAAGTCGGCAAATGGCGCGACACATATCCCGATCGATTTTTCTCGATGGGAATGGCCGAGCAAAATATGTTGGGAATGGCTGCGGGATTAGCCCGTGAAGGTTTTGAGCCTTGGCTGCACACATTCTCGGTCTTTTTATATCGGCGCCCCTTGGATCAATTACAGATGTCTGTTGCTTATCCAGCACTGAAAGTCAGGCTGGTGGGATTTCTTCCCGGAATTATGACTCCGGGAGGAGTTACGCATCAAGCAATTGAAGATATTGCAATTCTTCGCGCAATACCCAATATGACTATCTTAGAAGTTGGCGATGCAACTGAAGTTGAGTCAGTTCTAGATGTTGCGCACGCGATTGATGGCCCTGTTTATATTCGGATGTTACGCGGTGAAGTAAGTCGAATTTTTCCTAAAGATGAACCCTTCATTCTTAATACTGCTCGAATACTGTCGACGGGTACGGATATAACTCTATTTACATCAGGAATCATGACCGAAGAGGCGTTACGCGCAATCTCATTATTACAAGAGCGCGGAGTTTCGATATCTCACCTACATATTTCTACTTTAAAACCATTTACTGACCCTCGAATTATTGCTGCGCTCAAAACTGCGAAACATGGAGTAATAACAATGGAGAACCACTCGATTATTGGGGGATTGGGAAGTGCTATCGCTGAAGTCATGGCAGAACGTGGGATTGGCGTTCCATTGCAGCGGATCGGATTAAAAGATACTTATGCTCATGGTGCCTCACAAAAATTCTTGATGTCTGAATACGAAATGGATGCACAAGCGCTTATCCGTGCGGTGGAAGTTTCACTTGGACGTAAATTAAATATTCACGAGACGGAACTTGAGCAACAACGTTCTGTGACCGTCCATAGCAGTGCAAAGGCAGAAGCGCTCTGATGGATCGCCTCATTGTTACTTACGCTTTCAGTGGTGAAAATCCCCAAGCGATGGCAGATTTGATTAGAGTTGAACAAACGATCGAATTTCCATTTGAATTGGCGGCAAAGTGGATCCAAGAGGAAGTAGTTGGAAAAGTAGAGGAAATTACCTCTTCTAGCGATCAAAAACACACAATAGTCATTTCCTACAATCCTGATGTAACAGGTGGTGAACTTACTCAACTTCTAAATGTGCTTTGGGGAAACACCTCCTTATTTCCCGGAATAAGGATTGTAGATTTAAAAATACCTGATTCAATTCTGAAAAATTTTAAAGGTCCTCGCTTTGGAATATCAGGTTTACGCCAGATGTTTAACGCGCCTACGCGGCCACTTCTTACCACAGCGTTAAAACCAATGGGCTCTGACTCAAGAACCCTTGCCGAAATGGCGCGCACGCTTGCTTTATCTGGTTTTGACATTATCAAAGATGATCACAGTTTGGCTAATCAACCTTGGGCTCTTTGGAAAGAAAGAGTTACGTTGATTTCACGAGCAGTAAGAGAAGCTAATGAAATTACAGGTCGAAATTCTTTATACGCCCCTAGCTTAAATCTGCCATTTGATCAGCTGCATGATGCTGCTCATTCAGCAAAAGAACTTGGAGCTGGTGCGCTTCTAGTGTTACCTGGAATTACAGGCTTTGATTCACTACGTGTTATCGCTGCTGATGATTCAATTGGACTTCCAATTCAAGGCCACCCATCAATGTTGGGTTCAATTGTTTTATCCAGTGATATCGGTATTTCTCACGGAATTGTTTTTGGAACCCTGATGCGTTTAGCGGGTGCAGATATTTCAATTTTTCCTAATCTGGGCGGGCGATTCTCATTCTCTAAAGACCAATGTTTAGAAATTGTAAAATATTCTCGCGCTGAGTTAGGTTCACTCAAACCGACTTGGATATCACCCGCGGGAGGCATGACTTTGGAACGAATCCCAGAGATGGTTGAGATGTATGGTCTCGATACTTCATTACTAATCGGTGGCGCACTCTCGCGAGGAGACTTAGCTGAAAATGCTGCACAAATGAGTGAACTGGTGCATACCTACTAAACTGAGGCCATTATGTGGACCAAGTTAAAAAAATTATTTGCCGATCGCCGAGTTTGGGTTCGCCAAATATTGGTAGCTGGACTTGCTGGTGCAGTTTCATGGCAATTGGGAGACTTGCTTATTGAAGGCGGTGGAGTAGTCGCTGCAATTGTCTGCACTTTAAGTATCCGCATTTCACTCCACAAATCAGTGCGCGAAGGCTTTGGGCAGATTGTTGGCACTGCAATTGGTGCTTCTATCGCCTTAATAAATGTGTCGATATTCGACTTTGGTTTCATCTCAGTTGGTCTCACCGTTATTTTCTGTGCTGTAGTGGCCCGCGCTTTACATTTAGGTGAGGTGGCCTCCGTAAATGTGCCGGTCACTGCGCTAATTGTTATCGGCCCTGGAATAAGTGGAACAACCGCTGCCCATCGACTTGGATCTACTCTGATCGGCGCTGCAATAGCAATTATTTTTTCTTACTTCTCTCATGCGAAAACACCAGTTGGTCGAGCAATTGACCAAATAACGGATGTCAGCACAAAGGCGGCAGAGCTACTCGCAAATATGTCTGAAGGTGTTGCGGCGGGTTACACGCAAAAAGAAGCTGGTAATTGGTTAGCGAAAGCACGCTTGTTGATGGAGGCTGTCCCTTCAATTCGGGCACAATCTGTCGAAGCTCGTGGACATGCCAGATGGTTTCCAACTGCTGAAAAAGATGAAGCTGAAGAAGTTTATATTCAAGGGATTGCTATCGAACACACCCTGCTACAAGTGAGAACTATTGCGCGAACACTTTTTGATTCAGCAGTAAGTGGTGGAATAGCGGAATCAACAAAAAAACAGATTGCTGTTGCTTTATCGGCAGCCAGCTTCGCAATCTCTGCAAAATTTGACGATGATGAAGATTTTGAAACATCAACAACTGCAACAGATGATGCTCGTGAGGCCGGTGCAGCGCTAGCGGAGAACTTAATTGAAGATGCTAAAGATGCCGATCAAGAACAGATTATTAGAGGCCTATCGATGGTGGCAAATATCGAACGAATTGCAGATTCTCTTGATCAAAATTCACCTGCCCTTAAAGATGTGAGTACCCCTGAAGAGCCTGCCAACGCCAAGGTCATGGCGGTATCGCCTCTAGATCAAACGTTGAAGCTAAACAAGCGGATCAGCAAGCGTATGGGGAGGGTATTTCGTAAGTACTTCTAGCTTTGTGTCTTGAATTGCCTATACCCCTAGGGGTATACTAGATTTCAAGGATTCAATGACAAAGGAGAAATTATGTGCTCGAAAGTTGTTTGCCAAAATTGTAAGAAATACACCTGGTCCGGCTGCGGAGAGCACATTGCAGAAGCGCTCGACGGACTAACGCAAGAGCAAATTTGCACTTGCCAAGGTTAAGAAAATGTCAAAAATTTCTCCAACGCACATTTTGCAAGACCAAGACCAAATTGATGCAATCTCTAAGCGTATGAAGCGCGCGCAAGGCCAAATGGGCGCAGTTGTCAGAATGCTGGAAGAAGGCCGTAGTTGCGAAGATGTTGTCACGCAATTAGCAGCTATCAATAAAGCAGTTACGACTTCGGGATTTACATTGATCTCTGCGAGCCTAAAAGAGTGCATAAAAGAAAATAAAAATAGCAGCCAAGCGGTTACCGAAAAGTTACAAAAACTTTTCTTGAGTTTGGCATAAAGGAAACCATGAAGTTGTTGCAATTAACCGAGGAAGTAAAACTGTTTCAGTTAAAAATTTATTAACGCAGGAGAATCTTGAAATTCGCTATGACAAGTTGATTTTGAGTCCCGGCGCGTCCCCAGTAGTACCGCCTATTCCCAGTGTTGAACGGGCAATGACTTTGCGTACTGTTGAAGAAGTAGAGCGAATTACGACTCGCGTGAAAGAAGCACCAACATCAGCAGTAGTTATTGGTGGTGCAGTGATTCCAGCAGCAATCGTGATTATGGCTATTGGCGTTCGTCCTGACACTTCTCTCGCAAATAGATATAGGGTTTAAATATGAAGGCAATTCAGATAGATCACTTTGGTGGGCCAGAAGTATTAGTTTTAGTAGACCTACCTGATCCGGTCCCTTCGGATTCTGAAGAGTTAATAGATGTCACCTGTATTGGGATTAACTATGCAGATACTCATCAAACAGAGAACTCTTATCTTTCTAAACAAGAACTACCTTTGATTCCGGGGATAGAAGTTGTTGGAAAGACTCAGTCTGGGCGCCGCGTCTTGGCGAGTGTCAGCACTGGTGGATATACCCAAAAGGCTCTTGCCCAAAAAGTGATGTGTGTGGATATTCCCGAGTCTATATCAGACGAGCAAGCAGTTGCGATGTTGGTACAAGGAACAACTGCATGGCATGTATTAAAAACTATGGCCCACGTAAAAGCGGGAGAAACTGTTGTAATTCAAGCAGCTGCTGGCGGTGTGGGAACTATTGCAATTCAGTTGGCCAAGTTGTGGGGCGCAAAAGTTATTGCAGTGACTTCATCGGCAAGTAAAAATGAACTTGCTAAATCATTAGGGGCTGACGAAGTTGTCGATGCAAACTCAACTGATTTGGTTTCTGCGATTCTTGGCGCAAATGCTGGAAAGAAAGTTGATGTAGTTCTAGAAATGGTTGGTGGGAAAACTTTTGATGCCAGCCTTGAAGCACTCGCTCCATTTGGCCGTTTAATTACTTACGGAATGGCATCGCGAACTCCTCCAACTCCCATCCATTCGGGCGCGTTAATGGGTGGCACGAAAACTGTTGCCGGATTTTGGTTGGCACATTGCTTTGGAAAGAAAGAATTAATGACGGATGTTTTAATTGAACTATTCGCACTAATTACGGCTGGAAAATTAAAGCCAGTAGTCGGTGCAACTTATGGATTATCAGAAGCTCGCAAGGCTCACGAATCAATGCTGGCTCGCGCCACAACTGGCAAAGTCACGCTTGATCCTGCTCGCTAATTTTTAACTTTCACCGCACCTGTCGTACACTCATCCCTCTACCTATTGCCCCCCTAGCTCAGACGGTAGAGCGTTTCCATGGTAAGGAAAAGGTCACCGGTTCGATTCCGGTGGGGGGCTCGAAAAAGCACAACCCTTGGCGGGGTAGCTCAGCTTGGTAGAGCAAGCGGCTCATAATCGCTGTGTCGTGGGTTCAAATCCCGCCTCCGCTACTTGTTCGAAGTACGTAGATTCGCATGAATTTCGTATTAGCAAGGCGCTCGGGTAATCTGAGCGCTCGCAGTTCAGTGTTCGTAATCAATTATTTATTCGATCTATAAAGGAGCAAGACCATGGCAAGTAAGAGCGCGGACGTTCGTCCAAAGATCACCATGGCCTGCGTTGATTGCAAAGAACGTAACTACATCACTAAGAAGAATCGCCGCAACGATCCTGACCGCCTAGAACTCAAGAAGTTCTGCCCTCGTTGCAAATCTTCAACTCTTCACCGCGAAACTCGCTAATGCTTGCACCCGATTCTGTCGGGCGCACCTTTGCTGGCGCTGGTGCAATCTCTATTACCCAATCTGAAATTGATGCTTTTGCAGCTGTGGTTGGTGAGACTGACACAACTTTTGCTCCACCAACTTTTACAATTCGAATTTCATTAGACCAATTCCAAAATATATTAACTAAGCCAGAAATCGGCTTGGATTGGTCTCGCTTAGTTCATGGAGATCAGAAATTTGAAATATTTCATCCCGTTAAAGCAGGGGATTCACTCAGTTGCTCAGCAACCATTGAGAGTTACAGAGTGGCGGCTGGAAATGAAATTGTTAGCGTTCGTTCAGATTTACATCGTGGCGATGAGCTCGTAATTTCTTCGTGGTCAACTTTGGTGGTGCGCGCATGATCGAAGTAGGTTTTTCTCTGCCTGAGAAAGTCGTTTTTATTGATCGCACCATGCTGAAGGCTTACGCCGATGCCAGCGGTGATCAAAATCCAATTCATCAAAATGAGGAATTTGCGATTTCGGTTGGTCTACCAAATGTCATTGCTCACGGAATGCTAACGATGGCTTTAGTAGCGAAGTACATCACTGATTGGTCGGGTGGGTCGATAAGCGTTAAAGAATTTGGTGCACGATTTATTAAGCCGGTAATTGTTGCGGCTGATCAACCAACTGATTTAACAATTAATGGAACAGTTTCGGACGTTGATGGAGATCGAATTAAGTTAGATTTAATAGCGACTTCAGCTGGGATAAAAGTTTTGGGTATGTCGAAGGCAGTTGTGGTAAAAAATGAGCAGTAAAGAAGAGTTGGCTCAACAAAGGCTTGCAGCCAAGGTGGCTAAAGATTTTGCACTTGCCGATCAATTGCGCGATCAAATCGCAGCGCTAGGCTTCGAAGTAATCGATATTGCAGGTGGTTTTGAATTTCGCGCGAAAGAGCGTTATCCCAGCGTCAATTCAAGTCGAGATGTAAAGCCAATAAAAGTAAGTAGCGATATTGCAATCGCGATGATCATTGATGGTTTCACTGCAGATGCAGCAGAAACTGTCCGCACCGTAAAAGCTCATTCAAAAGTTCCGATCGTCGCACTCGTCACTGTTGATCCAGCCGAATTACTGGAAGAAATTGATTCACAATTTCAACTTATCTTTGTAAATGAAAATCAAGGTTGGGGCGAAAACGTCAATGCACTGCTAAAAAATATTTCTTCCAAATACGTTGTGATCATGGATGCATCAACCAGATTTACAGGCGATGCCATAACCCCAGTTCTGGCATCACTTAACGCCAATGAATATAACGCGGTGGGCTGGCGTGGGGGATTAGTAAATGTTGAGGATGAGTGGCGCAGCGTTGACGATAAAGGCCCTGGAGAAGTTGACGTTTTATTTAGTTATTTTATGGCGTTAAATTGCGAAGATGCTATTAACGCTGGTGGATTTAATAGCCGCGCTATTTATTATCGCAATGCCGATATGGAGTTTTCTCTGCGCTTGCGCCACTCAAATGGTCGTTTACTTCAATTGGATTTACCTTTAGAGCAAGCGCGGCATCACGGTTATTACGACACTGAAGAAGAATTTCGTGAACTTCAATCAAAGAAAAATTATGACCGCATCCTGGACCGCTTTAGAGGCAAAAGTGCAATCTTGAGTCCGCGCCGATAAACTATCCCAATGGCCGAATTACGTAATTACACCAGCTTGCGAGTAGGTGGTCCGGCGAAGAATTTTGTGGATGCCCGTAATGAGAAAGAAATCATTGCCGCTATCGAAGCCGCTGAAGGTTCCCAAATACTTATTATTGGTGGCGGTACAAATATTTTGGTCGCAGATGGTGGATTCGACGGAACGGTTATTCGTATTACTAACCACTCCTTAAAAGCTGAAGTAGATGCATGTAGCGGTGGCACTCTCTCCATTGGAGCCGGTGAGAACTGGGATAAATTTGTACAAATAAGTATTGAACGTGGCTTTGCCGGGCTAGAAACTCTTAGTGGAATTCCGGGAACGGTTGGGGCAACACCAATTCAAAATATTGGGGCTTATGGCCACGAAGTTAGTGAATTTATCACCCAGGTTCGCACTTATGACCGCCAAGAAAAAACGATAAAAACGTTTACAAATCTTGAGTGTGAATTTTCATATCGCAACTCTTATTTCAAATCACACCCAGGACGCTACGTTGTAATTGAAGTTCAATTCCAACTTCGGATGGGTATTGAGTCAACTCCAATCTCTTATGCTGAATTAGCAAGTAAATTAGAAATCGCAGTGGGTGAAAAAGCACCAGTTATAGCAACACGTAAAGCAGTTCTTGAACTTCGCGCAGCAAAAGGAATGTTGCTAAATCCAAGTGATCGCGATTCTTGGTCAGCGGGTTCGTTCTTTACCAACCCAATTGTTACTGCTGACATCGCTGCAAAACTTCCTGAAGGTGCGCCCCGTTGGCCACAGCCAGATGGTCGAATCAAAACCAGCGCTGCTTGGTTAATTGAAAATTCAGGAGTGAAGAAAGGTGACACAAGTGGAGGCGCAAGAATTTCAACTAAGCATGTTCTCGCCCTAACAAATGCCGCTAATGCCACCGCACAAGATATTGCGGATTTAGCAAAAAGCGCACAGAAGCATGTTCAGAATAAATTTGGAATTACCTTAGAACCAGAAGTTAATCTGATTGGAATTAACCTTCAGTAATTAATTTCTTTATACGCCCGATGCCTTCGACAATATCTGCATCACTGGTGGCGTAAGAAAAACGTAAATAACCTGATGGCCCGAAAGCCTCACCTGGGACTGCTGCAACTTCAACTTCTTCCAAAATTAAAGTGGCTAACTCAGCTGAAGTTTGTGGTGTCTTGCCGCGGATAGTTTTACCGAGTACGCCTTTAACTGATGGATAAACATAGAAAGCACCAGTTGGCAGCGGGCAAGAAAACCCGGGAATGTCATTGAGCAAACCCACAATTAACTTACGGCGGCGATCGAAAGCCTCACCCATTTTATGTACCGCAGATAGATCGCCATTAACGGCAGCAATAGCAGCACGCTGCGAAACATTGGAGACGTTTGAAGTTAAATGTGACTGCAGATTTGTGGCCGCTTTAATTACATCTTTCGGTCCGATCATCCAACCAACGCGCCAACCAGTCATTGCATAAGTCTTGGCTACTCCATTAATAATGATGCAAGTATCTGCAAGCCCCGGTACAACTACTGGCATAGATGGAGCAGTTGCACCGTCGTATAACAAATGTTCGTAGATCTCATCCGAAATGACCCAAATATTATTTTTTAGCGCCCATTCACCAATCGCTTTGACTTGATCAACTGAGTAAACAGATCCAGTTGGATTAGATGGTGAACAGAATAAAAGTGCCTTTGTCTTTGGAGTACGAGCTGCCTCAAGTTGTTCGACGGTAACTAAATAGTTCTGACTTTCATCAGCAAAAATTTCAACACTTTTTCCGCCGGCTAACTTCACGCACTCTGGATATGTCGTCCAGTATGGAGATGGTAATAAAACTTCATCGCCCGGATCAATGATCGTTGCAAATGCTTGGTAGACCGCTTGCTTACCACCATTAGTAACAAGAACTTGATCAGCAGTTATTTCATAATTTGAATCACGCTTTGTCTTTACAGCAATCGCCTCACGAAGTTCCGGTAGTCCGGGCGCTGGTGTGTAACGATGATTGGCAATAACTTTTGTAGCCGCTGCAGCTGCATCAACGATGTAATCAGGAGTTGGAAAATCGGGTTCTCCAGCGCCAAAACCGATGACTGGTCGACCTGCCGCTTTTAGCGCTTTCGCTTTGGCATCCACTGCCAAGGTGGCGGATTCGGCAATTGATGCGATACGTGCGGAGATTCTGCTCATAGGCCAAGTCTGCCCTATAGGCGGGAAAGATTGAGCGCGAGTTTTACCTAAGCCGATCCAGCCTCTACACTTCAACGCTCACGAAGGTTTTGGCTCTGCCTTGGCATGCCGTAACTCTCGCGAAGGGCAGTAGCTCAATTGGCTAGAGTTGCCGTCTCCAAAGCGGCCGGTTGGGGGTTCGAGTCCCTCCTGCCCTGCAAGTAGTTTTACTTTAGGTAAGAAAAGTTTTATCGATCGAAAGGAAATAACGATGTCAGAGTCGACTGAACAAGTCACCGAGAAGCTCGGTCTATTCGCGCGCATTGGTCTTTTCTATCGCCAAGTTGTTTCAGAATTAGTAAAGGTTGTTTGGCCAACTCGCAAGCAACTCACCACATACACCGCGGTCGTAATGGTTTTCGTAACTTTCATCATCGCTGTTGTTTCACTCTTTGACTTGGTAATCACCAAAGTCGTCTTCTGGGTATTTGGGTAAGGAAGAAAAATGACTGAGAACCAAGCACCAGATGCTTTTGAAGCAGCGCTCGCAGCAAATGCGGATGAATTGACTGCCGAAGTAACTGCTCCAGAAATTTTAGAAGAAGAAATTGTTGCCTCAACTGAACCAGATTTGGCACTCGCAAGTGATGAAGATGGCGACATTGAATCAGAAGAGAATGATCCAAATGCTGAATTCCGCCGCACTCTTCGTGCCGCAATTGGTGACTGGTATGTAATCCATTCTTACGCAGGATTTGAAAAGAAAGTCCGCGATAACTTGGGCAACCGAATTACTTCACTTCACATGGAAGATTACATTTTCCAGATTGAAGTTCCTGAAGAAGAAGTTATGGAAATTAAAAACGGTCAGCGCAAGATGGTTAAGCGCAACATTTACCCTGGCTATGTTCTAGTCCGCATGGATCTAACTGATGAGTCATGGACCGCTGTTCGTAATACTCCGGGCGTAACTGGATTCGTTGGAAATGCTCACCACCCAAGTCCATTAACTATGGATGATGTGGAAAAAATTCTTGCTCCACGTCCAGCTAAGAAATCAGATAAAGCAGATATCCGCGTTGTCGATTTCGAAGTTGGCGAATCTGTCACTGTTATGGACGGCCCGTTTGCAACGCTTCCGGCATCGATCTCCGAGATCATGCCAGAGCAAGCAAAACTTAAGGTTCTCGTTTCGATCTTCGGACGTGAAACACCTGTAGAACTTTCATTCACCCAAGTACAAAAAATCTAGTTTAAAACTTAAGACAGAACCTAGAAAAGGAATAAAAAAATGGCACCAAAGAAGAAGGCAACCGGATTCATCAAGTTGCAGATCCAAGCTGGCGCAGCAACACCTGCTCCACCGGTTGGTCCTGCCCTTGGTCAGCATGGTGTCAACATCATGGAGTTCGTGAAGGCTTATAACGCTGCCACTGAATCTCAAAAAGGTCAGATCATTCCAGTAGAGATCACCGTCTACGAAGATCGCTCATTTACATTTATCACCAAGACTCCTCCAGCATCACGTCTTATCTTGAAGGCTGCTGGCGTCGAAAAGGGATCTGCTGTTCCTCACAAGACCAAGGTTGCCAATATTTCAATGGCGCAGGTTCAAGAGATCGCAAAGTTGAAGATGTCAGATCTCAATGCAAACGATATTGATGCAGCAAGCAAGATCATCGCTGGTACTGCCCGCTCAATGGGTATCACTGTCGGTTAATTAAATTTCTACTTCTCACCGTGAGAAGTAGATGTGGGAGAACCTCGCTGGTTCGTTAACCACAACCACTAGCTCGAACACTTAAGTGCTCGAGGAATGAGGAAGATATGAAGCGCTCAAAGAAATATACAGAAGCAGCTGCAAAGGTTAAGAAAGATCACCTTTACACACCGCTTGAGGCAGTCACACTTGCTAAAGAAACAACTACAACAAAGTACGACTCAACTATTGAAGTTGCGCTGGTTCTCGGAGTTGATCCAAAGAAAGCGGATCAAGCAATTCGTGGAACTGTAATTTTGCCTCACGGCACAGGTAAGACCGCTCGCGTTCTGGTATTCGCAAATGGAGAGCGTGCTGATGAAGCGCGTGCAGCCGGTGCAGATATCGTCGGTGGCGATGAACTGATTGAAGAAGTTTCTAAGGGTCGCTTGGACTTTGATGCAGTTGTAGCAACACCTGACTTGATGGGTAAAGTCGGCCGTCTCGGTAAAGTTCTTGGAACTCGTGGCCTTATGCCAAACCCAAAGACAGGAACAGTTACAACTGATGTAACTAAGGCTGTTAATGACATCAAGGGCGGAAAGATTGAATTCCGTATTGATAAGAACTCAAACCTTCACTTCATTATCGGTAAGGCTTCATTTACTACAACGCAACTTGCAGAAAACTATGCAGCGGCGCTTGATGAAGTACACCGTGCGAAGCCAAACTCTTCAAAGGGTCGCTACATTCAGAAGTCAGTAGTTTCATCAACGATGGGACCTGGCGTTGCAGTTGATCCAAACCTCGTTCGCGAGCCATCAGCTAACTAATTTAATTAATAAAAAAGACCCTGCGAAAGCGGGGTCTTTTTTATTTCCCCTGCTGATGTGGCCACGCACTACAGTTTTGCCATGGCATCAGTAGTCGAAACAGCACCCCTCGTACTTAATGTAGGAGTAGTACTACTTGCTGCTGCCAGCGGCGGATATGTTGCGCGCAAAGTGGGACTTCCAGCGATTGTTGGCTACCTACTTGTTGGAGTAATGGTCTCGCCATTTACTCCGGGCTTTGTCGCTGACAATAATCAGATTGCAATCTTGGCTGATATTGGTGTGGTTCTACTTTTATTTGAAGTGGGAATTGAAATTAATGTAAAGCGAATTAAACGAGAGCAAGGTGCACTGCTTTGGGCAGCGCCCGCCCAAATTTTAATTGGTTTAGCAATCACCACTCCGATATTTCTTTATCTCGGTATCCCAACTCTGGGAGCCTTATTACTTGGACTATCTGTCGCAATGTCATCAAGTGTTGTGATTGTAAATATCACTCGAAGCCGAAAGCGAACCACTGATAGCGCAACGGAAGAAGCGTTACTTGGCTGGTCGGTTATGCAGGACATTGTGGGTGTTGCAATTGGTGCCGCAATCCTTACTTTCTTCAGCGACACAGGTGAATCTTTAATCTTAGAAGTAGGCGGGTTAATTGGATTCGCTCTTCTAGCAATAATTTCAGGAAAGACGCTCCCTATATTGCTTCGGGCGATTCACGGCCAAGGTGATTTATTAATCATTTATTCAGTTGCAATCGGATTAACAGTGGCTGCTCTTGGAACGGTTATCTTCGGAATTCCAATGGCACTTGCGAGTTTCGTTGCCGGACTTGCAATTACTCATGGAGAAGATACCGATGGAGTTCGTCAAGCAGTTTTACCGTTTAAAGATTTATTTCAAGTTCTTTTCTTTGTTGTAATTGGTTCACTTATTGATGTTGCTCTTGTAACTGAAGCGCTTCCATTTACCGCCTTGCTACTCGGGTTATTAATTATCGGCAAGACTCTTCCTTCAGCGCTTCTGGCAAAGTTTGGAAAAATGCCTGCCCGAAAAGGCCAACTCGCACTTGGCTTGAGCCAAGTCGGAGAATTTTCTTTCGTGCTCGGCAGTGCTGCCTTTGTTGCTGAGGCAATTACAAAGGTGCAGTTCACCGCGCTGCTACTTACAACGGTTGTATCCATCGTGATTTCAACGCTCGCCGTTCGAATCAGGGTCAAAAGTTAGGAATTTGCCTTTAATCCCAGCCTGGCTCTATTCTTTCGCCATAACCAAAGACCGCAGGTCTGGAATTACTGTAAAAAGTAACTCTGATAATTGAGGAAATCTCAGCCCGCATAGGTGTTCACGTAATCCGTGCGCTCTTATGCGACACGGATTTTTTCATTTAAGCCTTAAGTCACCGGATAGCGAACTAAGTAAAAAGAAAGGTGAACCGAATGGCTCGCCCAGACAAAGTAGCAGCAGTTGCTGAACTGACTGAAGATTTTAAGTCAGCTACTGCAACATATTTAACTGAATATCGCGGATTAACCGTGACTTCAATGAAAGAACTTCGCCGCAGCCTTGGTGCAGATACCAAGTACAGCGTCGTAAAGAACACCCTGACAAAGATTGCAGCAAAGGGCGCTGGCGTAGAGATTGCAGATGATCTTCTCGTTGGCCCTTCAGCGCTTGCATTTATCAAGGGCGATCCAATTGATGCAGCACGTAACCTAAAGAACTTCCAGAAAGAAAATCCACTTCTTATTCTCAAGGGTGGAATTTACGAAGGTCGTTTTATTACAACTGCAGAAATCATGCAGCTTGCTGATCTTGAGTCCCGTGAGGTTCTCTTGGCAAAGCTTGCTGGTGCAATGAAGGGATCGCTTGCTAAGGCAGCGCGTACATTCGATGCACTTCGAATCAAACTGGAGGCAGTGTCCGAACCAATAGCAGACAATGCTAAGTCCGGGGTTCCAGCTCAAGTTGAGGCGACAGAAGCAGTAGTTGAAACCTCAGAAGTAACAGAAGAAGTAGTCGCTGAAGTTGCTGTTGAAGCAACAGAAGTGTCCGAACCAATATCAAACATTGCTGAGTCCGAGGTTCCAGCAGAAGCTGTGAATTCAGAAGATGTCGCAGTAACCCCAGCAACAGAAACTCCAGCGGAATAAGGAAAAGGAAAATAAAATGGCAAAGCTCTCATCAGAAGATTTAATGTCACAGTTCAAGGAAATGACACTTATCGAACTCTCAGAGTTCGTAAAGGCATTTGAACTTGAATTCGATGTAACAGCAGCAGCTCCAGTAGCAGCAGCAGGCGACGGCGCAGCAGCAGCAGGCGGCGCAGCTGAGGCACAAGATGAATTCACAGTGATCCTTGAGAACGCCGGATCACAGAAGATTGCAGTTATCAAGGAAGTTCGTAACCTGAATTCAAGCCTTGGCTTGAAGGAAGCAAAGGACATCGTTGATGCAGCACCAGCAACTCTTCTTGAGAAGGTCGGCAAGGATGTAGCCGATAAGGCAAAGGCAGCTCTAGAAGCAGCTGGCGCAACTGTCACACTCAAGTAATTCTTCTAAGTTTTAGGCTAAAAGCCCGGCCCCCATGTGGGTCCGGGCTTTTTTCTTCCCCAATTTGCTGACAAATGAGTCGAAATAGGGGTATAAGCCTCCAGTTGGACAGGCTGAGGGTGAGGGAGATACTCTTTCCCTTCGCATATTTTTTATAGAGGGTCTTTGCATATAGCGGCGGCGACCTTCTAGATGTGCGTGTCCACATAAATGTGAACTTGTCTGGAAGGACATCTCTTGGCCGCGAAAAAGAATTCTGTAGCTCCACAACGTATTTCATTTGCCAAGATTCGTGAACCCCTAGAAGTACCTAACCTATTAGCGCTCCAAGTTGAGAGCGTTGACTGGCTATTGGGTAACGACTTATGGCGCGCGCGTCTTGCTAAATCAACAAATACCAATCGTGGAGAACTTCCATCGAAATCTGGTTTAGAAGAAATCTTCGAAGAAATTTCACCGATCGAAGATTTCCAAGGAACGATGTCGCTTTCATTCCGCGACCATCGCTTTGAGCCACCTAAGCATTCAATTGAAGAGTGTAAAGAACGCGACATGACTTACTCGCGACCACTCTTCGTAACTGCTGAATTCACTAACAATGAAACTGGCGAAATTAAATCGCAGACAGTCTTCATGGGTGATTTCCCAGTAATGACACAGCGCGGAACATTTGTAATCAACGGAACAGAGCGTGTAGTTGTTTCACAGCTAGTTCGTTCACCTGGTGTTTATTTCGAACGTAACATTGAAAAGACATCTGATAAAGATGTATTCACTTCAAAGATCATCCCAAGCCGCGGCGCTTGGTTGGAATTCGAAGTTGATAAGAAAGATCTTGTTGGTGTTCGCATCGACCGCAAGCGTAAGCAATCTGTAACAGTATTCTTGAAGGCACTTGGTTGGACTGAAGAACAAATTCTTGAAGAGTTTGGCGACTTCGAATCAATGCGTGCAACTCTTGAAAAAGATACAGTTAAAACTCAAGACGAAGCGTTGCTCGATATCTATCGCAAGCTACGTCCCGGCGAGCCTCCTACAAAGGAAGCAGCACAGAACCTCATCGAGAATCTTTACTTCAACGTAAAGCGTTATGACTTGGCTAAGGTCGGTCGCTTTAAGGTTAATAAGAAGCTCGGTCTTGATCTTGAACTTTCGCAGAGCATCCTTACGATCTCTGACATCGTTGCAACTTTGCGTTACTTGGTAGCGCTTCACCGCGGCGATCTAACAATGGATTATGGTCGCGAAGTTCGTGTAGAGAAAGACGATATCGATCACTTCGGTAACCGTCGCCTTCGCACAGTTGGTGAGCTAATTCAGAACCAAGTTCGTATCGGGTTATCTCGTATGGAACGCGTTGTTCGTGAACGTATGACTACGCAAGATGTAGAAGCAATTACTCCACAGACATTGATCAACATCCGTCCGGTTGTTGCATCAATCAAGGAGTTCTTCGGAACATCTCAACTTTCACAGTTCATGGATCAGACCAACCCGCTTTCAGGTCTAACTCACAAGCGTCGTCTTTCAGCGCTTGGACCCGGCGGTCTTTCACGAGATCGCGCAGGCTTTGAAGTTCGTGACGTTCACCCATCTCACTACGGACGCATGTGTCCAATCGAAACTCCTGAAGGTCCAAACATTGGATTGATCGGTTCGCTTGCAACTTACGGTCGCGTAACAGCATTCGGATTTATCGAAACTCCTTATCGCAAAGTTGTAAGGGGTAAGGTCACCGATCAGGTTGATTACTTAACTGCTGACGAAGAAGACGAGCACATCATCGCGCAAGCAAATGCGCCATTGACTGCAGATAGTCACTTCGCAGAACAACGCGTACTCGTACGTCGTCGCGGTGGAGAAGTTGAATACATCCACGGTGATGAAGTTGATTACATGGACGTTTCACCTCGTCAGATGGTTTCTGTTGCAACAGCGATGATTCCATTCCTTGAACACGATGATGCTAACCGCGCACTTATGGGTTCTAACATGATGCGTCAATCAGTTCCATTGATGCGCGCTGAGGCACCATTTATTGGTACTGGTATGGAATTCCGTGCCGCAGTTGATGCAGGCGATGTTGTTACAGCATCACATGCAGGCGTTGTCACTGAAGTTTCTGCTGATGAAGTAAAGGTCATGGCAGATGACGGTACTTATCAAAACTATTCACTTCTTAAGTTCTCACGCTCAAACCAAGGAACTTCATACAACCAGAAGGTTGTTGTTAAAGAAGGACAAAAGATTGAAGTTGGCTCAGTAATTGCTGATGGTCCATGTACCCAAAATGGTGAAATGGCTCTTGGTAAAAACTTGCTCGTGGCATTTATGTCATGGGAAGGCCACAACTACGAAGATGCGATTATTTTGTCGCAGCGTCTAGTACAAGACGATGTACTTACATCAATTCACATTGAGGAATACGAAGTAGATGCACGCGACACTAAGCTTGGTGCTGAAGAAATCACTCGCGATATTCCTAACGTCTCTGAAGAAGTCCTTGCAGATCTAGACGAACGCGGAATCATCCGTGTTGGTGCAGATGTTGTGCCGGGCGATATCTTGGTTGGAAAGGTAACTCCTAAGGGTGAAACTGAACTCACACCAGAAGAGCGTTTGCTCCGTGCAATTTTCGGTGAGAAGGCTCGCGAAGTTCGCGATACATCACTGAAGGTTCCACACGGTGAATCAGGAAAAGTTATTGGCGTAAAAATCTTTGAATCAGAAGAAGGCTTCGAGCTTGCAGCTGGCGTTAACCAATTGGTTCGCGTTTATGTTGCACAGAAGCGCAAGATTCAAGATGGTGACAAGCTTGCTGGTCGCCACGGTAACAAGGGTGTTATCTCCAAGATTCTTCCAGTTGAAGATATGCCATTCCTTGAAGATGGAACTCCAGTTGATGTTGTTCTAAACCCACTCGGTGTTCCCGGTCGTATGAACGTCGGTCAGGTTTTAGAAATGCACCTCGGTTGGGTTGCAAAAACTGGTTGGGATGTTTCTGGAGTTTCTGATGCGTGGGCAAACCACCTTAAGGAAATCGGCGCCGAAAAGGGCGCACCCGGAACAAATATCGCAACTCCAGTATTCGATGGCGCACTTGAAGATGAAATCTCCGGACTTCTATCTGCAACTCTGCCAAACCGCGATGGGTTACAACTTATTGGTCGCAGCGGAAAGGCTAAGTTATTTGATGGCCGTTCCGGTGAGCCATACCCAACTCCAATTTCAGTTGGATACATGTACATCTTGAAACTCCACCACTTGGTTGATGACAAGATTCACGCACGTTCAACTGGTCCATACTCAATGATCACGCAGCAACCTCTTGGTGGTAAGGCGCAATTCGGTGGTCAGCGCTTTGGTGAAATGGAAGTTTGGGCACTTGAAGCCTACGGAGCTGCTTATACGCTCCAAGAACTTCTCACAATTAAATCTGACGACGTCCTAGGTCGCGTCAAGGTTTACGAAGCAATTGTTAAGGGCGAGAACATCCCTGAACCAGGTATCCCTGAATCATTCAAGGTACTTATCAAGGAAATGCAATCACTCTGTTTGAACGTCGAAGTTCTCTCTTCTGAAGGTGTCGCAATTGAAATGCGCGATAACGATGAAGAAATTTTCCGTGCCGCCGAAGAGTTAGGTATCAACTTGTCACGAGTTGAACCAAGCTCTGTAGAAGAAGTTTGAGAGAGGGATAAATAACTATGTTAGATGTCAACTTCTTTGATGAATTAAGAATCGGTCTTGCATCGGCTCAAAATATTCGTGATTGGTCTTTTGGTGAAGTAAAGAAGCCAGAAACAATCAACTACCGAACACTCAAGCCAGAGAAGGACGGACTCTTCGACGAGAAGATCTTCGGACCAACTCGTGACTGGGAATGTTATTGCGGTAAGTACAAGCGCGTTCGATTCAAGGGAATCATTTGCGAGCGTTGCGGTGTTGAAGTAACACGCGCCAAGGTTCGTCGCGAACGCATGGGTCACATCGAGCTTGCTGCTCCTGTAACTCACATCTGGTACTTCAAGGGTGTTCCATCACGCCTTGGATATCTGCTTGATCTTGCCCCAAAAGATCTAGAAAAGGTTATTTACTTCGCTGCTTACATGATCACAGAAGTTGATGCAGAAGCGCGCGAAGAAGATATGCCACAGCTCGAGAAGAAGTTGGCAAACGATCGCAAGAAGATCGAAACCCGTCGCGATGTAGATCTCGACACTCGCCAGAAGAAACTCGAAGCAGATCTTGCTGTACTCGAAGCAGAAGATGCAAAGTCAGATGTTAAGCGCAAGGTTCGCGAATCAGCAGAGCGTGAGCTCAAGACAATTCGCGATCGTTCAGAGCGTGAATTAACTCGCTTGGAAGATGTTTGGGCTCGCTTTAAGAACCTTAAGGTTCAAGATCTTGAAGGCGATGAGAACCTCTACCGCGAAATGCGCGATCGCTACGGAATGTATTTCAAGGGAGATATGGGTGCTGCCGCAATTAAGCGTCGTCTAGAAACTTTTGATCTTGAAGCAGAGTACGCAATTCTTACCGACCTTTCGGAAAACGGAAAGGGCGCAAAGAAGACTCGCGCTATCAAGCGCCTCAAGGTTGTAAATGCATTTATGACAACATCAAACCATCCGGCATCAATGGTGCTAGATGCGGTTCCGGTTATTCCACCTGATCTTCGCCCAATGGTGCAGTTAGATGGTGGACGTTTTGCGACTTCAGATCTAAACGATCTTTATCGCCGCGTCATTAACCGCAACAACCGTTTGAAGCGTCTTGCTGATCTTGGTGCTCCAGAAATTATTGTTAACAACGAAAAGCGTATGTTGCAAGAAGCAGTTGATGCTTTGTTCGACAACGGTCGCCGTGGTCGTCCAGTAACTGGTCCTGGTAACCGCGCACTGAAGTCACTCTCTGACATGCTCAAAGGTAAGCAAGGTCGTTTCCGTCAGAACTTGCTCGGAAAGCGCGTTGATTATTCAGGTCGTTCAGTAATCGTTGTTGGTCCACAGTTGAAGTTGCACCAGTGCGGTCTGCCAAAGCAGATGGCGCTAGAACTCTTCAAACCATTCGTAATGAAACGTCTTGTAGACCTCAACCACGCGCAGAATATTAAATCTGCAAAGCGTATGGTTGAGCGCGCACGTCCAGTTGTTTGGGATGTTCTTGAAGAAGTAATTGCCGAACACCCTGTACTGCTAAACCGTGCTCCTACCCTTCACCGTTTGGGTATCCAAGCTTTCGAACCACAATTGGTTGAAGGTAAAGCGATTCAGATTCACCCACTCGTATGTACAGCATTTAACGCTGACTTCGACGGTGACCAGATGGCTGTTCACTTGCCGCTATCTGCTGAAGCGCAAGCCGAAGCTCGTATCTTGATGTTGTCTTCAAACAACATTTTGTCACCTGCTAACGGTCGCCCAATCACATCTCCTACACAGGACATGGTTCTTGGTTTGTACTACTTAACAATGGAACGCGAAGGCGAACTCGGCGAAGGCCGCGCATTTGGTTCGATTGCTGAAGCGATCATGGCTCATGATCAGCACTCAGTTTCATTACAAGCGAAGATTAAAATTCGTTTAACTAAGACTGCCAAAACAATTGAAACCACAATTGGCCGCGCACTCTTTAATGAAGCGCTACCTGCTGATTATCCATATGTTGATCTCGATGTAACCAAGAAGCAATTGGGAACAATCGTTGACAAACTTGCTGAGTTCTATCCAAAGGTCACAGTTGCACAGACACTTGATGCACTGAAAGAACTTGGATTCCACTGGGCAACTCGCGCCGGCGCAACAATCGGTATCGAAGATGTTGTTACACCTCCACGTAAGCAGGAAATTCTTATCGGCTACGAAACACTGGCTGAAAAGGTTCAATCCCAATACGAAAAGGGTCTCATCACAGATGACGAGCGTCGCCAAGAGCTCATCGAAATTTGGACTAAGGCAACCGCTGAAGTTGGTAAAGAGATGGAAGAAAACTTCCCTCGCGTCAACCCAGTCTGGATGATGGTCTACTCAGGTGCACGTGGAAACATGATGCAGATTCGTCAGATCGCAGGTATGCGTGGACTTGTTGCGAACCCAAAGGGTGAAATTATTCCTCGCCCAATTAAGTCCAACTTCCGCGAAGGCCTATCTGTACTTGAGTACTTCATCTCAACGCACGGTGCACGTAAGGGTCTTGCAGATACAGCGCTTCGTACCGCTGACTCTGGTTACCTAACTCGTCGTCTCTGCGACGTTGCACAAGATGTAATCATTCGCGAAGAAGATTGCGGAACCGAACGTGGTCTCGTACTTCCAATCGCAATCCGTCAGCAAGCTGGCAACCTTGTAAAGCATGATCACGTTGAAACTTCTGTTTACGGACGTACCTTGTCTGAAGATGTTGAAGTTAATGGCGAAGTCATTCTCAAGGCTGGCTCTGACTTAGGCGATCGCACAATTGATGCGCTAGTGGCCGCTGGTGTCGATGAAGTTAAGATCCGCTCGGTTCTAACTTGCGATAGCAAGGTCGGACAGTGCGCAGCTTGCTACGGTCGTTCACTTGCTGCAGGTCAACTCGTTGCAGTTGGTGAAGCAGTCGGAATTATTGCAGCACAGTCAATCGGTGAACCAGGTACACAGTTAACAATGCGTACCTTCCACACTGGTGGCGTTGCTGGTGATGACATCACACACGGTCTTCCACGTATCGTCGAACTCTTCGAAGCACGTACGCCTAAGGGTGTTGCGCCAATCGCAGAAACAGCCGGCGTCGTTTCATTCCGTGAAGATGTAAAGGGTAAGAAGATCGTCGTAACACCAGATGATGGTGGCGAAGAAGTTGCTTACCCAATTACACGTCGTCAGAAGTTACTTGTAGAAGAAGGTTCACGCGTTGAAGTTGGCCAGAAGATGGTCGTTGGCGCAATTGATCCAAAGCAGGTACTTCGTATTCTTGGACCACGTGCAACTCAGGTTCACTTGGTTAACGAAATTCAATCTGTTTATCGCTCACAAGGCGTAGGTATTCACGATAAGCACATCGAAGTAATTGTTCGTCAAATGCTAAAGCGCATCACAGTGCTTGAAGCAGGAGATGCCGATCTACTTCCAGGTGAACTCGTTGAGCGCGGTCGCTTTGAAGTGGAAAACCGTCGCGTAGTCACATCAGGTGGCAAGGCTGCATCAGGTCGCCCAGAACTTATGGGTATCACCAAGGCATCACTTGCAACTGAATCATGGCTATCGGCTGCTTCATTCCAAGAAACAACTCGCGTACTTACAGATGCCGCACTTTCAGAGAAGAGCGATCCATTGCTCGGTCTGAAGGAGAACGTCATCATCGGTAAGTTGATTCCTGCTGGTACCGGGCTTGCTCGTTACCGCAATATCCGAGTTGAGCCAACAGAGGCTGCAAAGGCTGCTGTTTACGCTGCTTATGACGAGTATGACTTCACACCATTTGATCAAGGTGGTTCTGGTGAGGCTGTTCGTCTGGATGAAGTCGAGATTCCTAGATAAATCTAAAACTATTAAAAAACCCGCCGAATTAATTCGGCGGGTTTTTTAATAATAAATTGCTTATATTTGGCTCAGCCACTTAAATAAGTCTGAGATTTTTGAACTCTTTTCCTTATATCGCGCTAATCTTCTACTTCTCTTTCACGATTTATTTCAGATAGCTAATTCATTGATGGGAACCACAAAATGAGTTATGAATTTTTATCAGCAGAAAATATTGCTATTTTTTTGGCATCTCATAAAGAGACTGCTTCAGTCATCGATCACGCTTCTATAGTTGAGATGAAAGAAATAGGTGATGGAAATCTAAATTTAGTTTTTATCGTCACCGATAAGAATGGAAAAGGAATTGTCTTAAAACAGGCACTTCCCTACGTTCGTTTAGTGGGCCCGACCTGGCCAATTTCGCCAGAACGGGCTCGTATTGAACATCAAACGATATTAATTCATAGCAAAGCCGCTAAAGAACTCTTGCCAGAAGTTTTTTATTACGATGAAGAGCGGTACATCATAGTTATGGAAGATTTATCTGATCATAAAGTCTGGCGAACAGCCCTAAATGATGGTGATTTTAATCGCGGAGCTGCCTCTTCAATTGGTGAATATATTGCTAAAACTTTCTTCGCTACGTCAATTTTTGGTCAAGGTGCAGCTTCTCGCTATCTCGATCTCGGGCGCGCTGCTAATCCAGAACTTTGTCTCATTACTGAAGATTTAGTTTTCACTGAACCATACTTTCCGAGTGATCGGAATTCTTATTTAAATGAAAATAGTATTGATGCACAAGCAATTATTGATGATTCTCAGATGGTTCTTGAAATAGGTGAATTAAAATATAAATTCATGACATCTGCTCAAGGACTTATTCATGGAGATCTTCACACAGGTTCGGTAATGGTCAAATCTGATGAACAGGGTAATGAGCTTTCAACACGGGCATTTGACGCAGAGTTTGCCACCTATGGTCCAGTGGGTTACGACATCGGTGCAATGATTGCAAATTTTTATATCTCACTTGCCCGAACTGCAGCCTTGGGCCGAGAAGAACATGCAGAATTTATTGAGCAGTTGCCACTCGAATTATGGGAGTCATTTGAAAAAAACTTTCGGACTCTTTGGCCAACTCGGGTTGATAAGAGAGTTTTTTCAGATGCGCTGCTCGAGAATCTAATCACGGAGTGGTACCAAGATTCAATCGGATTCGCCGCAGCAAAAATGGTTCGAAGAATAGTTGGTTTAGCGAAGACAAGTGATATTGAAACTCTGGAACCGGCTTTACGAGAAGGTGCAGCACGAGGCGTACTTAGGAGTGCGCAAATGATGATTCGTATGCGTAATAATGGAACTTCAATTACTGAATTGAGTCATGAGGTTCGGAAAATAATTTATGAAAATAGGACGAGCACTCTCTAATCACAAATTTTTTAATTATTAAGTCAATGCCGCCAATGCAACTTCAACCATTTCATTTAGCGTGCGTTCGCGCGCATCAGCATCCATTGCCTCATGTGTAATCACATGATCTGAAACTGTAAGTATGGCAAGTGCTTTTTTACCTTTGCGTGCGGCGATTGAATAAAGCTGACTGGCTTCCATTTCAAGTGCAAGAACGCCATGTTTAATTAGTTTTTCGTTCGCATCTGTTTCGTCATAAAAATAATCCATTGATGAAACTCCACCAACATGCACTCGCTCAAATTTTTTAGACGCTTCATATGCACCAAGTAATAAACCGAAATCTGCGTGAGGTGCAAAATCCAAACCGTTGGTAAAGCGACGATTAATATTGGAATCAGTGGAGGCGGTCATTGCTAAAATTAAATCTCCAACTTTTGTTTTCTCTTGAATCGCCCCACAGGTACCAATACGAATCGCGGATTCGACGCCATGTTCGTTAAAGAGCTCAGTGGCATAAATCGAAAGCGAGGGCAGGCCCATCCCAGTTCCTTGGACTGAAATTCGCTCTCCACGATAGAGGCCGGTGTAGCCAAACATGTTCCGGATCGAGTTGTACTGCTTGAAACCCTCTAAATAGTTCTCAGCCACCCATTTGGCTCGTAAAGGGTCGCCGGGAAGAAGGATTTTTTCGGAAATTTCGCCCTTTTGGGCGCCAATATGTAGGCTCATAGGGCGATTATGGTGGTCATTTGGCGACACGCCCGAGATTAAGGGCTTGGGGATAACGCTAAACAATTTTGCCAAAAAGGAGTAAAAGGGCCGTTTTGACCTTTTACGTCGAGATCCGTTACCTTTCTCCTCTGCTCATTACGAGCGTTTGGTGCTTCCTCCTGTTAAGAAATTAATCGGATGATCTGCGAATCGGGTGCAACACACCCGACCGCGTGGGTCGGAGAAACAAGCGTAAATAAGTAAGCAGATATACGAAATGGAGAAAATGTAGTGCCAACAATTCAGCAGTTAGTGCGTCGTGGTCGTGCAGAAAAGATCACGAAGACAACAACACCTGCGCTTAAGGGTTCACCTCAGCGTCGTGGTGTGTGTACACGTGTTTATACAACAACACCTAAGAAGCCAAACTCTGCGCTTCGCAAAGTTGCACGTGTTCGTCTTACTAGCGGCATGGAAATCACTGCATACATTCCTGGTGAAGGTCACAACTTACAAGAGCACTCCATTGTTCTTGTTCGCGGTGGTCGAGTAAAAGATCTCCCAGGTGTTCGTTACAAAATTATTCGTGGATCACTTGATACACAAGGTGTAAAAAATCGTAAGCAGTCACGTTCGCGTTACGGTACTAAGAGAGAGAAGAAGGCTAGCTAATGCCACGTAAAGGCCCCGTAGTAAAGAATCCTGTAGTTTCAGATCCTGTTTACAACTCACCGGTTGTTACTGCACTAATCAACCGCGTATTGCTTCACGGCAAGCGTTCAACTGCAGAGAGCATTGTCTACACAGCACTTGAAGGCACTCGCGCAAAGACACAAGTAGATCCAATTATTACTTTGAAGCGCGCGCTAGAAAATATTAAGCCAGCAGTTGAAGTTCGTTCACGCCGCGTTGGTGGAGCGACTTACCAAGTTCCGGTTGAAGTTAAAGCTGGACGTTCAACAACTTTGGCACTTCGCTGGTTAATTGATTACTCACGTCTACGTCGCGAGAAGTCAATGGCAGAGCGTCTTACAAACGAATTAGTAGATGCATCAAACGGTCTTGGAGCAGCAGTAAAGCGCCGCGAAGATACTCACAAAATGGCAGAGGCAAACAAGGCGTTTGCTCACTACCGCTGGTAATTACTAGCTAATTACTAGATAAATAATTTCAGAGAATTTCGAAGAGACTAGAAAAGGAAGTAAATTGGCATCGTCAACAGTAGAGAAGATCGATCTAGCTACGGTTCGCAACATCGGAATCATGGCTCACATCGACGCGGGCAAAACCACCACTACTGAGCGAATCCTTTTCTACACGGGAATTAACTACAAGATTGGTGAGGTCCACGAAGGTGGAGCAACCATGGACTGGATGGAGCAGGAACAAGAGCGCGGTATCACTATCACCTCTGCTGCAACAACTTGTGTATGGAAAGACCACCTAATTAACATCATTGATACACCGGGCCACGTTGACTTTACAGTTGAAGTAGAGCGTTCACTCCGTGTTCTAGATGGCGCCGTTGCAGTATTCGATGGTGTTGCCGGTGTTGAGCCACAATCTGAAACGGTTTGGCGTCAAGCAGATCGCTACTCAGTTCCACGTATTTGTTTTGTTAACAAGCTAGACCGCACAGGTGCTTCATTCGATAAGTGCGTAGGCATGATCAAGGATCGCTTAAACGCAGTTGCTCTTGTTCTACAACTTCCAATCGGTAACGAATCAGATTTTGTTGGAGTTATTGACTTGATCGCAATGAAGGCGCTTATGTGGCGCGGTGAAACCCAAAAGGGTGAAGATTATGTAATCGAAGATATTGCAGCAGATATGCTCGAAAGCGCAAAGACTGCTCGTCATGAAATGCTAGAAACTCTTGCAGAAAATGATGACGAGATCATGGAGAAATTCCTTGATGGTGTTGAGCTTTCAGATGTAGAAATTATTGCTGGTATCCGTCGCGCAACACTTGCGGCAAAGTTAACTCCAGTTCTAACCGGTTCAGCATTTAAGAACAAGGGTGTGCAGCCAATGCTTGATGCTGTAACTCGCTACCTTCCTTCACCACTAGATGTTGAAGCAATTATTGGCCACGATATGTCTGATCCAGAGAAGGAAATCAAGCGCCTTCCAAAGAATGAAGAACCTTTCTCAGCACTTGCTTTCAAGATCATGACAGATCCACACCTTGGAAAGCTGACATTTATTCGCGTTTATTCAGGTGTTTTAGAAACTGGATCAACAATTCTTAACTCAGTTAAGGATCGCAAAGAGCGCATCGGAAAGATTTATCAGATGCATGCTAACAAGCGCGAAGAGCGTGACAATGTTGGCGCCGGAATGATTGTTGCAGTTATGGGTCTGAAGGACACCACAACTGGTGAAACTCTCTGTGATCCAGCAAAGCCAGTAATTCTTGAATCAATGGATTTCCCAGCACCAGTTATCTCGGTTGCTATCGAACCAAAGACAAAGGGCGATCAAGAAAAACTTGGTATCGCAATTCAGCGTTTGTCAGAAGAAGATCCAACATTCCACGTTGAAACAGATCAGGAAACTGGTCAGACCATCATCGCGGGTATGGGCGAACTTCACCTTGAAATTCTGGTAGACCGTATGCGTCGCGAGTTCAAAGTTGAAGCGAACGTCGGTAAGCCACAAGTTGCATACCGCGAAACACTTCGTAAAGCAGTTGCGCGTCACGACTACACACACAAGAAGCAGACTGGTGGTTCTGGACAGTTCGCAAAGATTCAGATTGCAGTCGAGCCACTTCCAACTGGAACAGTTGAAGGCGGATACGAATTCATTAACAAGATCACTGGTGGTCGCGTTCCTCGCGAGTACATCCCATCAGTTGATGCCGGTTGCCGCGAAGCAATGACCACTGGTCCACTTGCTGGCTACCCACTTACAGATGTACGAGTAACTCTTCTTGACGGCGCGTATCACGATGTTGACTCATCGGAACTCGCATTCAAGGTGGCTGGTCTCGCAGCATTTAAGGAAGCAGCAAAACTTGCTGATCCTGCAATTCTGGAACCAGTGATGCGCGTCGAAGTTGTTACCCCTGAAGACTTCATGGGTGATGTCATCGGCGACATCAACAGTCGTCGTGGCCAAATTCAGGCCATGGATGAGCGGTCAGGTGCCCGCGTTGTTAGGGCGCTAGTTCCGTTGTCAGAGATGTTCGGCTATGTCGGAGATCTCCGCTCCAGAACACAAGGTCGCGCGAGCTACAGCATGGAATTCGATTCTTATGCCGAAGTTCCAGGCAATGTGATGAAAGAAATCATCGCAAAAGTTCGTGGCGAATAATTAAAACCCCCTAACCCAAAATAAGCACTAGAAAAACGAAAGAGGAAAAGAAATGGCAAAAGCCAAGTTTGAACGTAACAAGCCGCACGTAAACATCGGCACCATCGGCCACATTGATCACGGTAAGACAACTCTTACTGCTGCGATCTCAAAGGTGTTGCACGATAAGTTTCCAGATGTAAACCCACTTACAGCATTTGATCAGATCGATAAGGCGCCAGAAGAGCGCCAGCGCGGTATCACAATTTCGATCGCGCACATCGAATACCAAACTGAAAAGCGTCACTACGCACACGTTGACTGCCCAGGCCACGCGGACTACATCAAGAACATGATTACTGGTGCAGCACAGATGGACGGTGCAATTCTCGTCGTAGCAGCAACTGATGGACCAATGCCACAGACTAAGGAGCACGTTCTACTTGCTCGCCAAGTTGGCGTTCCATCAATCGTTGTAGCACTTAACAAGTCAGATATGGTTGATGACGAAGAAATTCTTGAACTCGTTGAAATGGAAGTTCGCGAACTTCTTTCTAAGTATGAGTTCCCTGGCGATGACACACCAATCATTCGCATCTCAGCACTTAAGGCTCTCGAAGGAGATGTTAAGTGGGGCGAGAAGATCGTTGAGCTAATGGATGCAGTTGATGCGTTCATTCCTCAGCCAGAGCGCGAAATTGATAAGCCATTCCTTATGCCAGTTGAAGACGTTTTCACAATCACAGGTCGTGGAACTGTTATCACCGGTCGTATCGAGCGCGGCGTTGTGAAAATTAACGAAGAAGTTGAAATCGTTGGTATTCGCGAACTAGCTCAGAAGACAACTGTTACAGGCGTTGAAATGTTCCGTAAGTTGCTCGACGAAGGTCAAGCTGGCGAAAACGTCGGTCTCCTTCTTCGTGGACTAAAGCGTGAAGATGTAGAGCGTGGACAGGTTGTTTGCAAGCCAGGTTCAATCACACCTCACACAGAGTTCGATGCATCTGCATACATCCTTTCAAAGGATGAAGGCGGTCGTCACACTCCATTCTTTAACAACTACCGCCCACAGTTCTACTTCCGTACAACTGACGTAACTGGCGTAGTAACACTTCCAGAAGGAACCGAAATGGTTATGCCTGGCGATAACACTGAAATGTTGGTAACCCTCATTCAGCCAATCGCAATGGAAGAAGGACTCCGCTTTGCAATCCGCGAAGGTGGCCGCACCGTAGGTGCAGGTCGCGTTACAAAGATTAAGAAGTAATTAATAAGTAACTGAAGAAAAAATTGTTGGAGCCCGGCGGCGTAAAAACCGTCGGGCACTACAAAAAGTTTAAAAATTAAATTTCAAGCACTAACTAAAAAGTAAGAGGAGAACGACATGGCGGGACAAAAGATCCGCATTCGACTCAAGGCCTATGACCATGAGGTGATTGACTCTTCAGCGAAGAAAATCGTTGAAACAGTTGAGCGCACAGGTGCAACGGTCGCGGGTCCAGTGCCGCTACCAACAGAGAAGAACACGTATTGCGTGATCCGCTCTCCTCACAAATATAAGGACAGCCGCGAACACTTCGAGATGCGCACACATAAGCGCCTAATCGACATCATCGACCCAACACCTAAGACTGTTGATTCATTGATGCGTCTCGACTTGCCAGCTGGCGTCGACATCGAGATTAAGCTCTAAGGAAAGGACGAGAATAATGTTATATACAACGCAATCTGGCGGATCGTCCATCAAGGGCGTCCTCGGTAAGAAGTTAGGCATGACCCAAGTTTTCGATGCCAACAACAAAATGATTCCTGTAACTGTTGTTTCAGTTGAATCATGTGTTGTAACGCAAATTCGCACACCTGAAAAGGATGGCTACTCAGCGGTGCAACTTGCTTACGGTGCAATCGACCCAAAGAAAATTTCTAAGCCATTAACTGGCCACTATGCAAAGGCAGGCGTCACTCCTCGTCGCTCCGTTGCAGAACTTCGCACACTTTCAGCAGCGGATTACACAGTTGGTCAAGAAATTGGCGCAACAACTTTCGCCGCTGGTGATCTGGTTGATGCAACTGGAACAAGCACAGGTAAAGGAACTGCTGGTGTTATGAAGCGCCACGGTTTCGGTGGTCTTGGTTCATCTCACGGTGTAGATCGTAAGCACCGTATGCCCGGTTCAATCGGTGCATGCTCAACACCTGGTCGCGTATTCAAAGGAATGCGCATGATGGGTCGTATGGGTGCAGAGAAAGTTACAACTCAGAATCTTCTTGTTCAATCAGTTGATGCAGAGAACAACTTGCTTCTTATCAAGGGTTCAGTACCGGGTCCTGATGGCGCATTGGTCTTCATTCGTTCAGCTGCAAAGAAAGCAATCTTTGAAACAGCATCAGGAAAGGTTGGTGCATAACCATGGCGCTTACCGTTGAAGTTAAAAACGCATCAGGAGTAAAAGTTGGAAGCGTTGATCTTCCATCAGAAATCTTTGATGCTCAAACAAATATTCCTCTGATCCACCAAGTCGTTACAGCGCAACTTGCAGCTGCTCGTCAAGGAACTCAGAAAGCCAAGAACCGTGGAGAAACTTCTGGTTCAGGTAAGAAACCGTTTAAGCAAAAGGGAACAGGCCGTGCCCGTCAGGGTTCGATCCGCGCTCCTTTGCAACGCGGTGGTGGAGCAGCACATGCTGTTCGTCCACGTTCATATTTCCAGCGCACGCCAAAGAAGATGATTGCCGCAGCACTTCGCGGAGTTCTCTCTGATCGTCAGCGCAATGCACGTATTCACGTGATTGATTCTGTTACAACAGCGCCTTCAACAAAGGCAGCCCTTGCAGCAGTTCGTCAATTCTCATCACGTCGTCATCTTCTAGTTGTTGTCTCACGTAACGAAGACGCTGCATGGCGTTCACTTCGCAACGCTGATGATCTTCACCTATTAGTTCCAGATCAACTAAATGCATATGACATCTTGAAGAGCGATGACGTTGTCTTCTCAGAAGCAGCGATCAATGACTTCCTCAAGGCTAAATCTGCAGTTAAAGCAGGCGGCAAATCAGTTAAGTCTGTTGCACGCGAAAGTGAGGTAACAGCATGAAAGACCACCGCGACGTTTTAGTTGCACCTGTTGTTTCTGAAAAGAGCTACGGGTTATTGGATGAGAACAAGTACACATTCATTGTTGCTCCAGATGCTAATAAGACTGAAATCAAGATTGCAGTCGAGAAAGTTTTCGGAGTTAAGGTAATTAGTGTCAACACTATGAACCGTCAAGGAAAGAACAAGCGCACACGTTTTGGTGATGGAAAGCGCAAAGACACAAAGCGAGCAATCGTTCATGTGGCCGCTGGCGACCGTATCGACATCTTCGGAGGTCCCGTTTCTTAAGGGCAACCTTACGAATAGGGATTTCTAGAAAAGGATCATCATGGCACTTCGCAAACTCAAGCCAACGACCCCCGGTCAACGCGGCGCAAGCGTTCCTGATTTCGCTGAAATCACACGCACAACTCCAGAAAAATCTTTGGTACGTCCAATTCACTCAAAGGGTGGACGTAACAACCAAGGTCGCATCACTGTTCGCCACCAGGGTGGAGGACACAAGCGTGCATACCGTCTGATCGATTTCACCCGTAACGATAAGGATGGAATTCCAGCAAAGGTCGCACACATTGAATACGACCCAAACCGCACAGCGCGTATCGCACTTCTTCACTATGCAGATGGAGAAAAGCGTTACATCATCGCTCCAAATAAACTTGAGCAAGGTGCAACAGTTGAGAACGGTCCAAAAGCCGATATCAAATCTGGAAACAACTTGCCTCTTCGTAACATCCCAGTAGGTACAACTGTTCACGCAATTGAACTTCGCCCAGGTGGCGGAGCAAAGATCGCTCGTTCAGCTGGAGCTTCTGTACAACTCGTTGCAAAAGATGGTCCATATGCGCAACTGCGTATGCCATCTGGCGAAATTCGTAACGTAGATGTTCGTTGCCGTGCAACTGTTGGTGAAGTTGGAAACGCAGAACAATCCAACATCAACTACGGAAAAGCTGGCCGCAAGCGTTGGTTAGGTATTCGTCCATCGGTTCGTGGTGTTGTTATGAACCCAGTAGATCACCCACACGGTGGTGGTGAAGGTAAAACTTCTGGAGGTCGTCACCCGGTTAGCCCTTGGGGTAAGCCTGAAGCACGTACTCGTAAGAAGAAAGCATCTGATTCCATGATCGTCCGTCGTCGCAAGTCGAACAAGAAGCGGTAGGAGAGAACCCTTATGCCAAGAAGTCTCAAGAAGGGTCCATTCGTTGATGGACATCTACTTAAAAAAGTGGATGCACAGAACGATGCCAACACTAAGAACGTGATCAAGACCTGGTCACGCCGCTCGATGATCATTCCTTCAATGATCGGACACACAATTGCAGTACACGATGGCCGCAAGCACGTTCCGGTTTTCGTAACTGACGCAATGATCGGACACAAGCTTGGTGAATTCTCACCAACTCGTACATTCCGTGGACACGTTAAAGATGATCGGAGAGCAGCTCGTGGCTAATACAAATACACCGGCAACAGATGCTCTAATCGCTCGCGCAGTATTGCGCGACATTCGACACACTCCACAGAAAGCACGTCGCGTAATCGATTTGGTTCGTGGAATGCGTGCTGATGAAGCACTTAACGTTCTTAAGTTTGCACCTCAATCTGCAGGTTCAGATATTTACACTTTGCTTAACTCAGCAATAGCAAACGCTAAAGCTAAGAACCCAGCAATTCGTGATGCATCTGAACTTTGGGTTGTTGAAGCGCTAGTGGATGAGGGACGCACAATGAAGCGTTTCCGCCCACGTGCACAAGGTCGCGGTTTCCGTATCTTGAAGCGCTCAAGCCATATCTCACTTGCTGTTAGCGATGTAAAAGCTACAAGCAAAACAATTTCACGTACATCAACAATGACACAGACACGTAATCCAAAGCGTGCTGATAATTCAGCGAAGGGAGCGACCAAGTAATGGGTCAAAAAGTTAACCCACACGGGTTCCGCCTCGGTATAACAACTGAATTCAAGTCACGTTGGTATGCAGACAAGCTTTACAAGGATTACGTCAAGGAAGATGTAGAAATTCGTCGCTTGATGAATAAGGGCATGGAGCGCGCAGGCGTTTCTCGCATTGAAATTGAACGTACACGTGATCGTGTTCGTATCGATCTTCATACAGCGCGCCCGGGCATCGTTATTGGTCGTCGCGGACAAGAAGCTGACGTTCTACGTCAGAAGCTTGAGAAGCTAACTGGAAAGCAAGTACAGCTAAACATTCTCGAAGTTAAGAACCCAGAGATTGATGCGCAACTTGTTGCACAAGCAATTGCTGAACAATTAGCAGCTCGTGTTTCTTTCCGTCGCGCAATGCGTAAGTCAATGCAGTCAGCAATGAAGGCCGGAGCACAGGGCATTCGTGTTCAGTGCGGTGGTCGTCTTGGTGGCGCAGAAATGTCACGTTCAGAGTTCTACCGTGAAGGTCGTGTACCTCTACATACACTTCGCGCCGATATTGATTACGGTTTCTATGAAGCCGCAACAACTTTCGGTCGCTTAGGTGTGAAGGTTTGGATCTACAAGGGTGAAGTTATTGGTTCACGTGCAGAGCGTGCAGAGAAAGCACTTGCAGAAGCTCGCGCACCAAAGCCAGAACGTCGCGGACCACGCGCACCTCGTGCACCACGCGCTGAAGTAACAACAAGCCAAGCAGCGCCACAAGCCGTAGCACCACAAGCCGTAGCAACAGAAGCGCCAGTCGCTCCAGTTGCAACTGAAGGAGGCGAGGCATAAATGTTAATTCCTCGTAAGGTCAAGCACCGTAAGCAGCACCACCCATCGCGCTCAGGTGCGGCAAAAGGTGGAACAGCGGTTGCATTCGGTGACTTTGGTATTCAAGCTCTAGAGCCTGCATACGTAACTAACCGTCAGATCGAAGCTGCTCGTATTGCGATGACTCGCTATATCAAACGTGGTGGAAAAGTTTGGATCAACATTTATCCAGATCGTCCAATCACAAAGAAGCCTGCTGAAACTCGTATGGGTTCCGGTAAGGGTTCTCCAGAATGGTGGATCGCAAACGTAAAGCCAGGTCGCGTTATGTTTGAAATCTCAGGAGTTACAGAAGCAATTGCAACAGAGGCTATGCGTCTTGCAATTCACAAACTCCCAATGAAGTGTCGTGTAGTAAAGCGTGAGGAGGCATAAAGTGGCTAACGTTAACGAAGAATTACGCCAACTAACAGATGATGAATTAGCAACAAAGGTGCGCGAAGGTAAAGAAGAACTCTTTAACTTGCGCTTCCAAGCTGCTACTGGTCAACTCGAATCACACGGTCGCCTCGGAGCAGTCCGCAAGGAGATCGCACGTCTTTACACAATTATCCGCGAACGCGAACTAGGAATCGGAGGCGCTGCCTAATGAGTACCGAAAATCGCGCAGACCGCAAGACACGTGAAGGAATTGTCGTTTCAGACAAAATGGATAAGACGATTACCGTTGAAGTATCAAACCGCGTAAAGCACGGGATGTACTCAAAGGTTCTCTCTCGTTCGAACAAGCTAAAGGCTCACGACGAGACCAATAGCGCAGGTACTGGAGATCGCGTTTTGATTATGGAAACACGACCAATTTCAGCAACAAAGCGCTGGCGTCTAGTTCAAATCATCGAGAAAGCTAAGTAAGGGGCAGGATAAAAAATGATTCAACAAGAATCGCGCCTACGCGTCGCGGATAACACTGGAGCCAAAGAGCTTCTCTGTATTCGTGTTCTCGGTGGCTCCTCCCGTCGTTACGCCGGTATCGGAGACATCATCGTCTGTTCAGTCAAGGATGCAATTCCTGGTGGACAAGTTAAGAAGGGTGAAGTCGTAAAGGCTGTCATCGTTCGTACAGTTAAAGAACGTCGTCGTCCAGATGGTTCTTACATTAAATTCGACGAGAACGCAGCAGTCATCCTTAAAGCAGATGGCGAGCCACGCGGAACTCGTATCTTCGGACCAGTTGCTCGCGAACTTCGCGACAAGAAGTTTATGAAGATCATTTCACTCGCTCCGGAGGTGCTCTAACCATGGCGAAGATTAAGAAAGATGACACAGTGCTTATAATTGCTGGCAAGAACAAGGGCGTTACAGGCAAGGTTCTCGATGTTGATAATGCTCGCATTCTTGTTGAAGGTGTTAACCGCGTAATGCGCCACACCAAAGAATCAACAACCGAGCGCGGCGTCAAAGTCGGCGGAATCGTTACTCAAGAAGCATCTATCCATATTTCGAATGTCATGATCGTTGATGCAGATGGCAAGGGAACTCGCCTTGGTGTTCGCAAAGATGAAGAAGGCAAAAACATTCGTATCTCACGTCGCACCGGAAAGGACATCTAATGAGCACAGCAGTTGATGTTCGTTTAAAGGCACGTTACCAAAGCGAGATCGCAGGCGCTCTCAAGACACAGTTTGGTTACAAAAACACAATGCAGATTCCAACACTTGTAAAAGTTGTTGTGAACATGGGTGTTGGCGAAGCAGCTCGTGACTCAAAGTTGATCGAAGGCGCAGTACGCGACCTAATGATCATCACAGGTCAGAAGCCTCAAGTCACCAAATCAACCAAGTCAATCGCGCAGTTTAAGCTTCGCGAAAACATGCCGATTGGTGCGCATGTAACTTTGCGTGGAGATCGTATGTGGGAGTTTGCTGATCGCTTACTTTCAATCTCTCTTCCACGTATCCGCGACTTCCGTGGACTTTCACCAAAGCAATTCGATGGAAACGGTAACTACACGTTCGGTTTAACTGAACAAGTAGTGTTTCCAGAAATCGAACAAGACAAGGTAGATCGCCCACGCGGTATGGATATCACTTTTGTAACCACAGCGAAAAACGATGAAGAAGGTCGCGCACTCTTGAAGTTGCTCGGTTTTCCTTTCAAGGAGGCATAAGAATGGCTAAAACATCACTGAAAGTTAAAGCTGCTCGTAAGCCAAAGTTTAAAGTTCGTGGCTACACCCGTTGCCAGCGTTGCGGTCGTCCGCACTCTGTCTACCAAAAATTTGGACTTTGTCGCGTGTGCTTCCGTGAAATGGCGCACCGTGGTGAACTTCCAGGTATTACGAAATCTAGTTGGTAAAAGTACAAACGAAAAAAGTCTAAGCAAATTGCTTAGATACTGATTCGAGAAAGGCCATAGGCCACGTATGACAATGACAGATCCGATCGCAGACATGTTGACACGTCTGCGCAACGCGAACTCTGCTTACCATGACACGGTTTCAATGCCGTCATCATCGGTTAAAGCACGCATTGCAGAAATCCTTCAGAAAGAGGGATTTATTGCAGGCTACCGCGTTGAAGATTCAACAGAAAATGTTGGCAAGAATTTAATTCTTGACCTCAAGTTTGGCACAAACCGTGAGCGTTCAATCGCCGGTTTACGTCGAGTAAGCAAGCCAGGACTTCGCGTTTACGCAAAGTCAACAGCTCTTCCAAAAGTACTTGGTGGACTTGGCGTTGCAATCATTTCAACTTCATCTGGATTGCTTACTGATAAGCAAGCCAACAAACAGGGTGTAGGCGGAGAAGTTCTCGCCTATATATGGTGATCTAATATGTCACGTATTGGTCGCATGCCTATCGCTGTTCCATCTGGCGTAGAAATCACAATTAACGGTCAGCTCGTTGCAATCAAGGGACCTAAGGGTTCACTTTCACTCAACGTTGCTTCACCAATTCAAGTTTCACAAGCAGATGGTGTTCTCACCGTTGCTCGTCCAAATGAAGAGCGCGTAACTCGCTCACTTCACGGCCTATCTCGCACACTTGTTGCCAATATGGTTACAGGAGTAACTGATGGTTACACGCTAACAATCGACATCGTCGGTGTTGGTTACCGTGTTGCAGAAAAGGGTAAGGATCTTGAATTCTTACTTGGATACAGCCACCCAATTGCATTCCCAGCTCCTGAAGGAATTTCTTTCAAGGTTGAGTCACCAACTAAATTGCATATCAGCGGAATCGATAAGCAACTTGTTGGCGAAGTTGCAGCCAAGATTAAGAAGCTCCGTAAGGCAGATCCTTATAAGGGCAAGGGCCTACGTTTGGCAGGCGAAGTTGTTCGCCGTAAGCAAGGAAAGACAGGTAAGAAGTAATGGCAATCGGTGTAAAAGTCCGCAAGGGGTCAGCAACTAATGCTCGCGCCCGTCGTCACTTCCGTGTACGCAAGAAGGTCTCCGGAACTCCTTCGCGTCCACGTCTAGTCGTTTCTCGCTCTGCGCGCCACCTATTCGTTCAAATTATTGATGACACCCAAGGTAAGACTTTGGTTTACGCATCAACAATGGAGGAAGGTCTCCGTAAAGCAACTGGCGATAAGACTGCAAAGTCACGCGAAGTTGGCGCACTGATTGCAAAGCGTGGAAAAGAAGCCGGTATTTCAACCGTTGTCTTTGACCGTGCAGGTAACAAGTACACAGGTCGCATTGCAGCACTCGCAGATAGTGCACGAGAGAACGGATTGGAGTTCTAATGGCTGAAAATCCAACAACAACTACTGCTGTTGCACCAGATAATAAAGGTGCTGACAAAGGCCGTGGTCGTGGAACTGGCGAGCGTCGTGAACGTCGCGATGACCGCGATAAGGAGAAGTCTCAGTTCATGGAGCGCGTTGTCTTTATCAATCGTGTTTCTAAAGTTGTAAAGGGTGGACGTCGTTTCTCATTCACCGCACTAGTAGTTGTCGGCGACGGCAATGGCTCAGTCGGAGTTGGTTACGGAAAGTCCAAGGAAGTTCCACAAGCAATTGCTAAGGCAGTAGAGGAGGCAAAGAAATCTTTCTTCGTTGTCCCACGCGTTCAAGGAACTATTCCTCACCCAGTACAAGGTGAAACTGCAGCTGGCGTAGTTCTTCTTCGCCCAGCTAGCCCAGGTACCGGAGTTATTGCCGGTGGTCCTGTTCGTGCAGTACTTGAATGTGCTGGCATCTCAGATGTATTGACCAAGTCACTCGGTTCTAACAATGCAATCAACATGGTTCACGCCACTGTTGCTGCGTTGAAGATGCTCGAGTCACCAGCAGCAATCGCTGCTCGTCGCGGTCGTCCACTAGAAGATGTTGCACCTGCCGCAATTATCCGCGCTTCACAGATGACAGTTGGTGCCTAATGCCACGTTTAAAAGTAACTCAAATTAAATCTAAGGTCGGTAGCAAGCCTGAGATTCGCGATACCTTGCGTTCGCTTGGTCTAAAGCGCATCAATGATGTTGTCGTCAAAGAAGATCGTCCAGAAATTCGTGGCATGGTTAAAGCAGCCCGCCACTTGATCAAGGTTGAGGAGGTCGAATAAAGATGACACTAAAACTTCATCACCTTCGTCCCGCACCAGGTGCTAAAAAAGCTAAGACTCGTAAGGGTCGCGGTGAAGCATCAAAGGGTAAGACTGCTGGTCGTGGCGGTAAGGGAACACATGCACGTAACACTGTTCGCCCAGGTTTTGAGGGTGGCCAGCTTCCGTTGGTTATGCGTTTACCTAAGCTTCGCGGCTTTAAAAACCCAGCACGTATTGAGTACCAAGCAGTTAACGTTGCAACCATTAACGATCTCTTCCCTAAAGGCGGAGACATTACTGTTGCAGATTTAATCGCTAAGGGCGCAGTGCGCGATAGCTTGCCAGTGAAGGTTCTTGGAAATGGCGATATCGCCGTAAAAGTTTCCATCACCGCGCATGCATTCTCAGCTTCTGCAGTTGAAAAAATTGCCGCAGCTGGTGGTTCTACAAAGGTTCTATAACAACAATCGTTTGATTTGTTAGAGGGAGAAGATTGATGCTTTCAGCATTTGCAATGGCGTTTAAGACACCAGATCTACGTAAGAAGATCTTCTTCACTCTTTCAATCATGGCCTTGTTCCGTTTTGGTTCAGTAGTTCCAACACCCGGTGTTTCATACACCGCTGTTCAAACATGTCTTAACCAAGTACAAACTGGCGGATTATTTGGTTTGATCAACTTGTTCTCTGGTGGAGCTTTAATTCAACTCTCTGTCTTTGCACTTGGAATCATGCCTTACATCACCAGCTCAATTATTGTTCAGTTACTTACAGTTGTTATTCCTCGCTTTGAAACTTTAAAAGCTGAAGGACAATCTGGAACTGCAAAGTTAACTCAGTACACACGCTACTTAACAATCGGTTTAGCAGTCTTGCAATCAACTGGTTTAGTTGCAGTTGCTCGTACACCGGGTCGTTTGATCTCAGGCTGTAACGAAGCAATTATTCCAGATACTTCATGGCAACGTATTGTCACAATGATTATTGTTATGACTGCAGGAACTTCAGTAATTATGTGGCTTGGTGAATTGATTACAGATCGTGGTATCGGTAACGGTATGTCAATCTTAATTTTCACATCTATCGCTGCAGGATTCCCAGGTCAACTTTGGAGCATTAAAGTTCAAAAAGGATTATTCGCATTTTTGTTCGTTCTAGCTGTAGGTATTCTTGTTGTGGCAGCGGTAGTCTTTGTTGAGCAAGCGCAACGGCGAATTCCAGTTCAATATGCCAAGCGCATGGTTGGCCGTCAGGCCTACGGCGGAACCAGTACTTATATTCCAATTAAAGTTAATCAGGCTGGTGTTATCCCAGTAATTTTTGCTTCATCACTTCTTTACATTCCTTCATTGATAGTGAACTTCACCAATAGCCAAGCAGCATGGGCAATTTGGGTTTCGCGTAACTTGGTAAATGGCGACAATTGGGTTTATGTGATTGCTTACTCAGCAATGATTATCTTCTTTACTTACTTCTACGTTGCTATAACGTTTAATCCTGATGAGGTTGCAGATAATATGAAGAAGTACGGTGGATTTATTCCGGGTATTCGTGCGGGTCGTCCGACTTCAGAATACTTGCAATATGTTCTTTCGCGTATCACTGCGCCCGGTTCGCTCTATCTGGCTCTTGTTGCAATCATTCCAATCGGTGCACTTATCTTGTTCGGTGCAACTCAAAACTTCCCATTCGGTGGAACTGCGATTTTGATCGTGGTTGGCGTTGGTCTTGATACCGCTAAGCAGATCGAAAGCCAGTTGCAACAGCGTTCATATGAGGGGTTCTTGCGCTAATGCGCTTAATCCTGGTTGGACCACCAGGTGCGGGTAAAGGAACTCAAGCGGCTTTTCTCTCTGCACATTATTCAATTCCACATATTTCAACTGGCGACATTTTTCGCGCCAATTTGAAAGCCGGAACTGAACTTGGCAAGCAAGCCCAAGCATTTATGGATCGCGGAGAACTCGTTCCTGATTCAGTAACGAATGACATGGTCAAAGATCGTCTAACTCAAAGCGATGTTGCTAATGGATTCTTATTAGACGGCTATCCTAGAAATATCGCACAAGCTGAGGTTCTTCGCGCATTTCTTACTGAAATTGGAATGCCTCTGCAAGCAGCCCTTGAACTTTCGATTGCACCAGAAGAAATTATTAAAAGACTATCCTCTCGTCGCACTTGTCGCGCTTGCGGTGCACCTTCAGAGGCTGGAGCAACTGCTTGCTCATCATGTGGAAAAACTGATCTATATCAACGTGAGGACGATAAAGAAGAAGTAATCGCGCGCCGACTTCGGGTTTTTCACGAGCAGACAGAGCCAATTATTAACTTCTATCGCAATGAGGCTTTGCTCCTTACAATTTCAGCGGTTGGAAACGTCGAAGAAATCACTACTTCTGCTATTTCTGCACTCAGCGACCTTGCCTAAGTAAAGTAAATAAATGGCTATTCAGATAAAAACTCTTGAGCAACTTAAGATAATGCGTCGCGCAGGTCTAGTGGTTGCAGATATTCACCAACAGCTCAGAAATGTTATTAAACCTGGTATGACTACCAGCGCGCTAGATGCGGTTGCAGCCGCATGCATCAAACGAAATGGCGCAACCCCAAACTTTCTTAATTATCACGGCTTTCCAGCCACTATTTGCGTATCCATCAATGATGAAATAGTTCATGGAATTCCGGGAGATCGAATCATTAATGAAGGAGATTTAGTCTCGATCGATTGCGGTGCCATAGTTGATGGTTGGCATGGAGATGCAGCTTTCTCTGTAGGAGTTGGAAAAGTTGATGCGCAAGATCAGAAGTTAATGGATGTTTGTGAAGAATCAATGTGGCGGGGAATTGCAGCAGGAAAACTTGGTGCAAAGTTAAGTGACATTAGTAGTGCGATTGAAAATTACATTGATTCACAAGGTAAGTATGGAATATTGCAAGAATACGGTGGCCACGGAATCGGCACAGAGATGCATCAAGAGCCGCATGTACTTAATTTTGGAAAACCAGGTAACGGTCCGGAAATAATTGTTGGTATGGTACTCGCCATCGAACCAATGATCACTCGCGGTACACATAAAACAAAAGTGCTCGGTGATGATTGGACTGTGGTCTCACAAGATAAATCTCGCGGGGCTCACTTTGAACACTCTTTCGCGGTCTTGCCTGATGGCAAGCCATTTGTGTTGACTTCACCTGATGGTGGAGCAGCAAAACTCAGCTCTTTAGGCATTGTAGTTTCAACACTTCTCGCATAATCTAGACGGAACCCAATCCCTCTTGGGATTATCAAAGGGAGAAACTAGATGTTGAGAAAAAATCTAGCTGGTGCTCTTATCGCCTCATTGGCAGTTGCGACATTGGTATTAGTTGCCGCATCTGCAGGAGCAGAAGGCGTTATTATAGGTCTCGCGATGTTATTGGCGACCTCACTCTTTAGCGCATCCAGGAGATAGATCTACTTTGACAGCACCTTTTGCGCCTCATTCCTGAAAATTATGGGGCGTGTCTGGCAGGTTCAATACGGGGCAAATAGCCAATTTCCCTTTATAAGGGGGCAGCCTTTAGACTGCACCTTCGCGCTCAGTGAAAATCCATCGGGTTTTTGGGGAGTGCAACCATGCTCTGAAAATGGGTCTGGTTCAGCGTTAAACAAGTGCAATGCGAAACAGAGAAGAAGGTATTAGTGGCTAGCAAAGAAGGCGCCATCGAGATTGAAGGCACCATTGCAGAAGCTCTACCCAACGCAATGTTTCGAGTTGAACTAACTAATGGGCACATAATTCTTGCGCACATCAGCGGCAAGATGCGAAAGAACTACATTCGTATTCTTACTGGTGATCGTGTGATTGTTGAATTAAGTCCATATGACCTCACCCGAGGTCGCATTATTTACCGTTACAAGTAACGAAGACTGGAGCAAGATCATGAAGGTTAATCCAAGCGTTAAGAAGATTTGCGATAAGTGCAAAGTCATTCGCCGCAAGGGTCGCGTCATGGTGATTTGTGAGAATCTCCGTCACAAGCAACGTCAAGGTTAATTCGTTTACGAATTAACTAGTAGGACCAGCTAATTAGTAAAAAAAGAACGCGCGATACGACTAAGTAAGTCATTACTTAGACTCTCGGACCGGTAGGCCGAGACTCAACAACTGTTGGGGTGTATTGCGAAGGACCTTCCGGATTAATGATCGGTTGAATAAATGGCACGTTTAGTCGGTGTCGATTTACCGCGCGAAAAGCGTCTGGAAATCGCACTTACCTATATCTTCGGAATGGGTCTTACTCGTTCTCATGCAACTTTAGCTGCGACTGGGATTTCTCCAGACACTCGCGTAAAAGATTTGCAGGAATCAGAACTCGCACAGCTTCGTGAATACATCGAAGCTAACTACAAGATTGAGGGCGATCTTCGCCGCGAAATCGCTGGCGACATTCGTCGTAAAGTTGAAATTCAAAGCTACCAAGGTATTCGTCACCGTAAGGGACTTCCTGTACGTGGTCAGCGCACACATACAAACGCTCGTACTCGTAAGGGTCCTCGTAAAGCAATTGCTGGTAAGAAGAAGGTGACTAAGTAATGGCCGCTAAGACAAAGTCTGCTGCTCCTGCAAAGGGCAAAGTTAAGACACGTAAAAAAGAGAAGAAGAATATTGCTGTTGGAAAAGCGTTCATCAAGAGCACTTTTAACAACACCATCATCTCAATCACCGATCCAACCGGCGCTGTAATTTCTTGGTCTTCATCAGGCCAAGTTGGTTACAAAGGCTCACGTAAGTCGACTCCATTCGCAGCACAGCTTGCAGCAGAAGCCGCAGCTCGTCGCGCACAAGAGCACGGCCTTAAGAAAGTAGATGTTTTCGTAAAGGGACCAGGTTCCGGACGCGAAACTGCAATTCGTTCATTGCAAGCAGCAGGCCTAGAAGTTGGAGCCATCTCTGATGTAACTCCAGCTCCACACAATGGCTGCCGCCCACCGAAACCTCGTAGAGTTTAAGGAAGGAAGAGAATAAATGGCCCGTTATACCGGAGCAGACTGCAAGCGCTGTCGTCGCGAAAAAGTAAAACTCTTCCTTAAGGGAACAAAGTGCGATGGACCTAAGTGTCCGATCGAATCACGCCCATATCCACCAGGACAACACGGTCGTGGACGTTCAAAAGAATCTGAATACTTATTACAGATGCGCGAAAAGCAAAAGTGCGCACGTATTTACGGTGTTCTCGAAAAGCAGTTCCGTGGTTACTACGAAGAGGCAAACCGCAAGCAGGGCAAGACTGGTGAAAACCTTCTTGTCATTCTTGAGACACGTCTCGACAACGTTGTATTCCGTGCAGGCTTTGCAAAGTCTCGTGACATGGCGCGCCAAATGGTTCGTCACGGTCACTTCCTCGTAAATGGCAAGAAGGTAAACATTCCTTCATTCCGTGTCACACCGATGGACATCATTGATGTTCTTCCTAAGTCACTGGATCTCACACCATTTATCGTTGCAAGCGCCGAACTAGGTGAAAAAGCTGTACCGGCTTGGATGGAGGTTGTTGGTGCTCAAATGCGCATCATCATCCACGGAGTTCCAGCACGCGCAGTAATTGATACCCAAGTTCAAGAACAGCTCATTGTTGAGCTCTACAGCAAGTAATTTTTTACTCCCCCTAGAGGAAATCAAATAGTGGATTTCCGAGAAAAGAAAGAGGTACAGAAGTGCTAATCGCACAGCGTCCGACCCTCAGTGAAGAAGTAATCTCCGAAAGTCGTTCACGGTTCATCATTGAGCCGCTAGAACCAGGCTTTGGTTACACACTCGGCAACTCAATGCGCCGTACATTGCTTTCATCTATTCCAGGTGCAGCAGTTACAAGCATTCGCGTTGCAGGAGCTCTCCACGAATTCACAACTCTTGAAGGCGTTAA